>Ga0209023_10004846_pt1 | contig 15050 bp, 9 predicted proteins | sample LakOneMetagenome_FD_187468 | JGI IMG/M metagenome (GOLD analysis project Ga0209023, IMG submission 187468) | Freshwater and sediment microbial communities from Lake Erie, Canada (SPAdes) (version 2) | ecosystem: Environmental > Aquatic > Freshwater > Lentic | place: Lake Erie, Canada | collected... | reverse complement strand
GCGGCAGGCCGTCTTCGAACTCGACACGCTCGAGCCGACGCCGGTGGCGATTGCCCGGCTGATCACCGGATCGGGCGTGCAGCTCACCGCACAGCGCGACGGTGCCGAGGCATGGGTGGCCGTCGTGCACGACCGGGCGCTGCTGGCGGCCGTGCCGTGCACCCCGGCCGCCCCGCGTCGCAAGGGTGCGGAGTTGGCGGAGCTCAGCGCCGCAGCGTGGGCCGGTTCGCCGGACGATCTGCGTGACCGGCTCCTGGGGCCCGAGGACCTGGCCCGGCAGGTGACCGCCGGTGATGGCGCGGCAGTCGAGCCCGCGCTGCATCTGGTGAACGAGCCCTACCCGGAGTTCCCCGAGGCCGACGTCGTGTGGGGGCCGCGCCTGGCGGGCTCGCTCGGGTCAGCCGTCGCCGCGGCCGGTGTCGCCGGTCGGGTCTTCCCGCTGGAACTGATGCCGACCTCGCGGGCGCTGTTCGAGGATGTCGGCGCGTGGGTCGTGGAGCGGGTGGGCGAGGTGGAACCCGAGCGGTCGGGTCGTCCTCGCCGCCGTCGCTGGTTCTGACCGCGGTTGCCGACGGTCCGACGCGGCTGCCGGTCGTCGCCGCGTCAGCCAGCGGTCCGGCCGGCTGCCGGCCGTCGTCGCGACTGCCAGCGGTCCGACGGGCGCCGCCGTCAGCCCTCCGCTTCGCGCTTGGCCTTCTCCCGATCGAAGTCCGCTCGTCGCTGCGCACCGATGCCGATGCCTGCCGGGCTGACGCCGTCGCCCTGCTCGCACTTCTGGTAGAGCAGCACGAGCGCGTCGTCGTAGTTGCCGACGAGGCAGAAGTGATCGGCGACCACCTGGTTCGGTTCGTCGCTGCCGAACTCCGCCGACGAGTTCGGCTCGTACCAACCGGTCCAGAAGTTGGTGAGGATCAGCCAGTCGGCGCTCTCCACGTCCTTGGCCAGGCTGCTGCCCGGCTGGTCGGCCAGACCTGGGTCCATCTCGATGTAGAACGTGGCCGGCGTCAGCTCGGGGAACATGTAGTAGAACGCGTCGTCGCTGTAGATCGTGCGGCTCAGGTCGGCCGGGCCCACCAGCAGCCGGTCGCCCGGCTGGGACAGGCGGTCGAGGTCGTTCATCATCGCCTGGCTGCTCTCCTGCAACGCCTGGTTGCCGAAGTAGAAGTTGCGATCGCCGCGCTGCACCTCGAACCCGCCCGGCTTGTTGCCGACGGCGATGCGGGTCTGCAGCAGGTAGTAGCGATAGGTGAAGAACGGGTTGACGACCAGCATGGTGGCGGCAATGGCCGCGCCGGCGACGACCCAGGCGTGGCGGCGGCAGCGCGGCAGCAGGCGTGGCGTGAGTTCGACGAACAGGCAGGGGAGGAGCGCGAACGACACGCACGACCCCCAGGCCAGGTGGGTGCTGTCGGGGCGCTGCAATGCCTGCGGCAGCATGCCCAGGCCGAACAGCGAGGCGCCCATCAGGACCGTGTAGCGGTTGACGATGCGGCCGTCGCCACGGCGCAACCAGCGCGCCAGGACGGGCAGCGCGAGTGCGACCACGATGACGACGAAGAACCACAGGAACAGTTGGTGTTGCGCGTTGAGGGCGGGGAACCTCCACCACGGGGCGTCGGCCGGGCCTTCGGCCACGGCCTGCAGCGCGCCGTCGATGCGATGGAGGCTGGGCGGGCGGGGCAGTTCGCGGCCGGGGCGCAGATCGAACACCGGTTGCATGAACATGCCGCGCACGCTGGGTCCGATGCCGGCCATGGCCAGATGGACGATCAGTGGGATCAGGCCGACGCCCAAGCCGATCGCCGCCGGCTTCCACGTGCGGTCGCCACGGCCCTGCCACAGCAGCCATGCATGCACCAGCCCGAGGGCCAGCGCCAGGTCCGGGCGGTAACCGAGCGCGAAGCCGACCAACAGGCCGGCGATCACGAGCGCCCGCTGACGACTGCGACCATCGGTGTGCAACGCCCGCAGCCCGAACACCACGCTCCACAGGCCGAGCGCGATCGCGCCTTCCCAGGCGAGCGCCGACAGGCCGATGGGTGTGAGCACCAGCAGCGTGACCGTGACCGCGCTGATCACGGCAGTACGCCGGCCCCACGCCCGGGCGAGCGTGTACAGGGCGAAGATGATGCCCACGTGCTGCAGCAGGCCGAACGCCCGCTCGACGGTGAGGGTGTCGCCGAACAGCCAATACCAGGCGGCCAGCACGTGGAGCGAGAACGGCCCGTAGAGGTGGAGGAAGTCGACGTTGGGGATGTCGCCCTTCAGCACCCGCTGGGGGAAGGTGAGCATGAACCCTTCCTCCATCGAGCTGCCGGTGGAGAGGAACAGGCCGCGCACGGGGATCGCGATCACCGCGATCACCATCGCCAGCGAGAGCAGGCTGCGCCGGTTCGGTCGCCGGTGCAGGCGGCCCCCGAGCACGAACGGCACGTCGCCGGGCAGGTCGCCGGTGGGGTCGACGTGGGCGATGGGCTCGGCTGCGGGCACGGCGGCGACTCTAGTGATCGGACCTGCGGTCACACGGTCTCCGCCCGCGGTTGGGTACCCTTCCCCCGCCATGTCGCACGAGGGGACGTCACCGTCCACGACCCAACCGACGATCGAAGAGCTGGCCGCCGAGATGATCTCGGTCGGCTGTAGCCGCGTCCACGTGCTGGCCTGGCGCGATCTGGACGACCCGGACGCCGGTGGCTCGGAGGTGCACGCGGACCATTTCATGCGTCGCTGGGCCGCAGCGGGCCTGGACGTCACGCATCGCACGTCGTCCGCCGAGGGCCTGCCCGCCATCGCCGAACGCAACGGCTACCACGTCGTGCGGCGGGGCAGCCGCTACAGCGTGTTCCCTCGTGGGGTTGCACGCGAGCTGCGGTCGCGGCGGCAGTACGACGCGCTGGTGGAGGTGTGGAACGGCGTGCCATGGCTGAGCCCGGTGTGGTGCCGCAAGCCGCGCATCACGTTCTTGCACCATGTGCACGGCCCGATGTGGGACCAGTTGTTGCCACGCCCGTTCGCGTTCATGGGTCGCGCTGTGGAGGCTCGCCTGGCGCCGCCGTTCTACCGGCGGACCGTGACGCTGACGCCCAGCGATGCCACCCGCGACGAGTTGCTGCACCTGGGCTTCCGGCCCGACCGGGTGATCGCCGTCAACAACGGTGTGGAGGAGATGTTCCAGCCGGCCGACGGGCACGCGCCGGTGCCCACGATCGTGTGCGTCGGTCGCCTCGCGCCGGTGAAGCGGCAGGACCAGTTGATCGAGGCCGCCGTGGTCGCCAAGCGGCGGGTACCCGAACTGCAGGTCGTCATCGTCGGCGAGGGCCCGCTGCACGGGCTGCTGCAGGAGCGCATCGCCGCACACCAGGCCGGCGACTGGATCCATCTGGCCGGCCGGCTGTCCCACGAGGAGCTCGTGTCGCTCTACCAGCAGGCATGGTTGGTCACCAGCGCGTCGCTGGCCGAGGGTTGGGGGCTCACGCTCACCGAGGCCGCGGCGTGTGGCACACCGGCAGTGGCGACCGACGTGAACGGCCACCGCAGCAGCGTGGTCGACGGCGTCACCGGCGTGCTGGTGCCGCTGGAGGACCTCGGGGAGACGATCGCCGACGTGCTGCTGGACGACGACCGCCGCAACCGCCTGGCCGAGGCCGCGTTGGCGAGGGCGAAGACATTGACGTGGGAAGCCAGCGCCAGGGGAGTGCTGCAGGCGCTCCACGACCAGGTCATGGCAAAGGCCGCGAAGCGGTCGACCTAGTCCGCGAAGCGGTCGACCGAGTTCGCGAAGCCCCGCGTCAGCGTCGACAAACCGCCGCTTCCGTCGGTTCTGGTACCTTGCCGACGGTGAACTTCCGGGCGGGGAACGCACAGACCGATGTGGTGCTCCTCCTAGTGACGAGGAGATGACATGCCGATGCGCGTCCGACGACTGCGTGCGCTGACTGCCCGCGTGACGACCGGTTGTCTGGTCATGGGGACGGTGTTGGTCGCCGCGAGCCCGGCCGTCATCGATGCGAGCGGCTCGGAGATCGACGCCTCGTTCGGCACCTCGGGCTCGGTGGAGGTCCCGCTGCAGTTCGACGACGGCGTCTGGCCTGGCTTGGCGACCACCGCCACGAACGACTCGTTCGTCTACGGCTTCGAAGGCCCTCGCGACTTCGGCACTCCCGGCATCCTGGGCGTCGTCCGCTACAGCCCGTCCGGCGCGCTTCGGTCTTCCTTCGGTGGGAACGGCGACGGACAGCTGCACCTGCCGACGCACGGCTGGGGTACCTCGTCCCAGCTCGTCCCGCTCGACGACGGTGGCGCACTGGTGCTGCTGTCATCGGTGAGGATGACGATCTCGCCGTTCTCGGTCGACTACCGCACCGACCTGTACCGACTCGATCAGTCCGGCGCACTCGATGCGACCTTCGGTGTCGACGGCGAGTTGCGGCTGCCGTACCCGGGTGACATCGATGGGACGTCACAGCCGACGATGAGCCTGATGGCCGGCGGCAAGATCCTGCTGACGGGTGCGTTCTACGGTCCCGGTTGCTATCAGCCGACGTGCGCAGTGCAGTTCGCCGGGCGGGTCACCGCCGACGGGGCGATGGACGCGACCTTCGGCGGCGACGGGTGGAAGGTCGCACCCGACAGTCCGTTGCCAGCGATCGGCACCGAATCGGCGAACGGTGTGCTGGTCGTCGATCGCGGTGCCGGCGGCTATGGCCCCGACACCGTGCGCCGGGTCCTCTCCGACGGCAGCGACGATCCGACCTTCGCGCCGATCACGATCGCTCACCAGATTCGTGAGGTGGCGGTGCGGCCGTCCGACGGCGGCGTGGTCATCGTCTCCTCTCCCGGGTCGCTCACCGACCAGGTCGACTTCTTCCTCGCCGACGGCAGCGTCGACGTCGAGCGTCCGCAGGTGTTCAGCCAGCAGCACATGGACGGTGGCGACTTCGGCCACCTCGTGATCGATGCGCAAGGCCGGATGTTCAGCGCGTCCGGGTTCGGTGCCGGCGTCTACCGGTGGAACGACGACGGCAGCCGGGACGTCGGCTACGGCGTCGAGGGCCTGGGCCACACCCCGGCGACCGTGCCGCTACCGATGGAGTTCACGCTCACGTTGACCAGTTCGTCACGGCCCATGCTGTTGTGGGGCGCAGACTTGTACACCGGCGTCGGGCACCGCGTGTTCCTCACCAGGTTCCGCAATCAAGCGGCCACCACGGGCAACGCTGCACCCGACTTCGACCAGTGGCACATGGGTGACGTCCACGTACATGTCGCCGGCGACACGAACCTGATCATCCACCCGCAATGCACGAACGAGTTGATGACCGAGACCACATGTGCGTACCTGCTGATGAACAACATGCTCCAGCGGGCACAGCGGTTCGGTGACGAGTTCCTGATCTTCACCGAGCACGCACCGTGGCTGGGCTTCCAACGCGACAACAGCGTCGAGTTGTACAACTTCGACCAGGCGTCGGACGAGTGGTGGATCCTCAAGAACATGGCCGACAACCTCAGCACCGGCACGATCCGCGGCCTGATGGGACTGGAACTCGGCACGGCCGCCCCTGCATGCATGGATGTCGACGTCACCGGGGTATCGATCGATTGGTGGGGGCCGATCCCGTACTCCTCTCCCGAATTCGCCATGAAGAGTCCGGGGCACTTCGGCGTCTACAGCACACCCGGGCCGATCGATGACAGCATCGTGGACTGCAACGAGACCGGTGAGAACGGCTACGTCGACGACGTCGCGGAGCAAGGCGGTTTCGGTGGGATCAATCACCCGGACAATGCGGACCACGGCAGCCCGTGGTGGTGCTACTCGACCGGCATCGACGACCAGGGTCATCCGATCGGGCTGGAACATCAACCGCAGGTCGGCCGCATGGAACCGTGCCCTGTAGGCATTGACCAGTACGCGGCGAGCTCGGCGAGCGATACCGGTGCCTTCCGCACGATGGAGATCATCTCTGGCAACAACCTGCCGTCGGAGAAGACCTTCAGCGAGTGGGACATGTTCCTGCAGAACGGTTATCACATTGCGGCGGTCGGCGGTGGCGACGGCCACACCGCACCGCGCAAGCAGGACGTCCTCGGCGCGATCACGTGCATGACGGATCCGACGAACTCCGTCGGCGACTGTGTCGATGCAGGTGCCAAGCCGGGGAACCCGAATCACAACAAGTCCGGCGGCTCGGCCCGCACGCTCGCGCTCTACCCCGACACCGTCGTCGTCGGCGCGAACTACGACAGCAACAACGCCGACGACCCCGCACGACTCGCGATCCACGACGGTCGCACCGTCGCGACCAACGGACCGAAGGCGACCGCTCAGATCGCCGGCCAACAGCCGGGCGGGGTGGTCGACCTACCCAGCGGTGACCCGGTGCAACTGCGCGTGGACTGGGAGGACAGTTGGACCTCGGCGGGCGACATCTTGAGCGGCGACGCCAACTCGTCGGAGATCCCAGCGGACCAGTTCAACGACATCGCCAACACGTCGGGCCTGTACATCAGCCAGGGCGACCCGCACCGCATCGTGGTGGTCACGGGAGAGCGCGACGGTTGTGGCCAGGATGCCGTGAAGTGCGAAGCCGGCGTGCTGCGCACCGAGTACATCCTCAACCCGGATGGGTCGTTGCGTTCCTCGACCACGACCTACCCCGACGGTTTCGTCGTGCCGGCGCTGGTCAACTACTCGGCGGCCGACAACCGGGCCCTGTTCGAGATCGACCCTCCTGCCGACGGCTATGTGCGAGTGGAGATGTACTGGGACGACCCGAACAAGGACGGCGAAACGGACTTCGCCGCGATCACCAGCCCGATCTATGTCACGCACCAGGCGCGGGTCACGCTCACCGGCCGCGTGGTCGACCCGGCAGGCAGCCCAGTGGTCGGCGCCGAAGTCGAGCTCTGCCGCACCACCCCGGCGCCGTTGTGCACCCGCAGGACCACCGCGGTCGACGGCTCGTTCGAAGGGGTCCAGTCGTACGCGGGAGAGTGGGAGGCTCGTGCGTTCCCGCCGGCGAACCGGCCGAACCTGTTTGCTGCGGGCACGCAGATCGGGCCGTTGACCGACGGCGAACAGCGATTCGTGCAACTGCAACTGCCTGCTCACGAATCGCCGGCGTTCATCGATCCTTCCGGATGGGTCGTCGACACGAATGGCCAACCGATCGACGGTGCGACGGTGACGCTGCTGGCCAGCGATTCCATGGCCGGGCCGTTCCTGCCGGTCCCCGATGGCGGGGCGATGATGTCGCCGGACAACCGGCAGAACCCGACGATCACCGGTTCCGACGGTGCGTTCGCATGGGACGTCCTGGCCGGTTGGTACGCACTCGAGGTCTCCAAGCCCGGGTGCACAGCGACTGACGGTTCACCGTCGCACCGCAGCGGAGCGTTGCAGGTGCCGGAGCCGGTGGTCGGTCTGCACCTCGTGCTCGACTGCCGCGCGCCGGACACCACCGCACCCGTGATCACGTTCACCGAGGTGCCACCCGCGGTGGTCGGCGCCGATACCGGCACCGTCCGGTTCGACGTGGCCGATGCCGGTGCCGTCCGGAGTTGGTGCCTGGTCGACGGTGGCCCCGCTGTCGACTCCGATGGTGGTCTGCAGGCCGACCTCGACCGCTGCGACGGCGAGTTCACGACCCTGCCGCTGACGGACGGAGCGCACACGGTGACCGTGCTGTCCAGCGACGACCACGGCAATTACACGACTGCCGAGACTGCGTTCGTGACCGACACCACAGCGCCCGAGATCTCGTTCACCGCGCCGGCCGACGGGTCGACGATCGACGCCGCCGACTTCGTCGAGCCGACGTGCACGGCCGTTGATGCGAACGCCGGCGACGTGCCGTGCACGGTCGAGTTGTCCGTGCCGGAGCAGCTCAGCAACGGGGTGTCGGTCACCGCGACAGCGAGCAGCAGCGACCCGGTCGGGAACACCGCAACGGCCACGACCACGTTCAACGTGGTCAACGACCATGCGGGGCCGACGGTGGACGTGCAGACCGAGCCGGCACCAAATGCGAGCGGCTGGTGGAACGAGCCGGTGACCGTCGTTTTCGGCTGCAGCGACCCCTCAGGCGTGGCCACATGTCCGCAGGAGGTCCTCGTCGACACGGACGGAGCCGATCAGCCCGTCAGCGGGCAGGCCGAGGACACCCGGGGCAACACCTCGACCGCGGGCACCCAGATCAGCCTCGACCGGACGCCACCGCAGCTGACCCTGTTCGCACCAGCGAATGGTGCCTCGGTCCCGGTCGCCGAGTACGTGCCGCCGACATGTTCGGCCAGCGACGCGCTGTCCGGCCTGAACGGCAGTTGCGCGGTGTTGTTCGACCCGCCGATCAACGGCGCCGGCAGCGTGACCTATACGGTGACGGCCACGGCGACCGACCTCGCCGGCAATGTGACCACGAAAAGTTCGACGTACTCGGTGATCACCGATGCCAACGGGCCGACGATCACTGCGCACGCGAACGGTGCGGCCAACGGCGCGGGATGGCGGCAGTCGCCGGTCACGTTCACGTTCGAGTGCACCGATCCCAGTTCCGGGGTGGCGGGGTGCCCGGATCCGATCACGTTCCTCGCCGAGGGCCCGAACCAGGCCGCAACGGTCAGCGCAGTCGATCACGCCGGCAACCTGTCGTGGCTGACGGTCTCGGGTGTGAACATCGACCTCACTGCGCCGAGCGTCTCGATCTCGGGCGCGGTAAACGGCTCGACCGTGCGCCTGGCGGACTACGTCCAGCCCCTGTGCGTGGCTGCCGATGCGTTGTCCGGCCTGGCGTCCTGCGTGGTCGACGTCGTGCAGCTGCCGTCGGTGGCTGGAGTCGCTGCCGTCACCATCACCGCGACGGCGACCGATGTCGCCGGGAACACGAACACCGCGATCGTGCATTTGGATCTGATCACCGACGCCACCGGGCCGTCGATCAGCTCGACGCCGTCCGTGCCGGCGAACGGTGCAGGGTGGTGGAACTCGCCCGTCACCTACGCGTTCTCCTGCACCGACGCCGAGTCATCGGTGGCGGCGTGCCCGTCACCCGTCGTGTTCTCCAACTCGGCTGCCGATCAGTCGGCAACGGTCTCGGCCACCGATCAGCACGGCAACACCTCCAGCCTGACGGTGTCCGGCATCAATGTCGACACGCAGCCGCCGAGCGTCAGCGTGAACCCGGCGCCCGGGCAATCGCCGCCCGTTGCATGTACGGCCAGCGATGCGGTGTCCGGCCTGGCCGGGCCGTGTCAGCTGTCTGCACCCGTGCAGCTGTCGCCCTCGACGTTCCAGATCACCGCAACCGCCGTCGACGTGGCGGGCAACATCAAACAGGTGACCACCACCTACCACGTGAAGGTTCCCGACCGCCAGCAGCTCCTGCAGCTGATCGACCAGCTGCAGGCCTTGCCGCTGACCGGCAGCGCTGCAACGGCACGCAACAAGGCGGTGACCGGTCTGACCACGGCCACCACACTCGGTTGGTGGACGACGTACGGCGATTCGCCGACCACCGCAGACGCTTCAAAGGTGTTCGGCGGGGTCCGTGACGCGGTCAGCCAACTCGCCAAGATCAAGTCGTCCGCCGCTCGTTCTGCCCAACAGCGACTCGTGGCCATGGCCCGGAAGTGGGCGGTCGAGGCGCTGAACACGGCGATCGCGAGCAGCGCCCCGCCGGCGACGCTCACGCAGATGCGCAACCTGATCCGTCTGGGTGACTGGCTCGCGCTGCGCCGTGCCATGGGCGCAGCCGTCACCGCGTACAAGAATGCGTGGATGGTGACGGCCCAGTGACGAAGGCTCCGCGGCAAGCGCGCGTAGTGGGGTGCGTCGCGCTCGCGCTGGTGGGGCTGGTCGCGTGTTCTACCGGAAGTTGGAACGTCAAGGAGTCCGATCTGCCGCCCGAAGCCGCACTGGCATACCCGGGTGCGTCCGCGCAACATCGGTCGTGGAACCCGGGGGAGAAGGGCGAGTACATCGACGGCGGGAGCGCGGAGACCGTGCCGCATCTATCGACCGACTACTCGATGTCGCCGACCGCCGTCATGGACGTGATCGAGTGGTACCGGTCCCACTTGGAGGAGCTCGGCTACACCGTCGATCCACCGGTTCGCTACGGCGAGGTGCGGCTGACCGGCGTGCGCACGACCGATGACTTCACCTTCACGTTCGTCGTCCGGGTCGTCCCGTCGGCAGACGACACCGCGCAGGAGTACCACGTCGGCCTGGAAGTGAAGCCGACCTAGCGTTCCGCTCAGCCGGGCAGCAGCTTGGTGGCCGCCTTCAACACCTTCAGCGCGCCCTGCTTGGCGATCGTGCGGTGATGGCTCTTGCCCTCGTCCGCGGTGCTGGCCCGGTTCGCCAGGAACCAGTCGTAGCTCTCGGCCAGCATCTCCGCGTTCGAGTACTTTGGCTGCCAACCGAGGGCATCCTTCACGTGCTCGATGTCGAACCACAGCGACTTGCTGTACATCAGCCAGTGGTAGGGGGCGAACGGGGCCAGGTGCAGCCCGGCAGCGGCCTTCATGCCCAGGCCGGCCGGGCCGGCGGGCAGCGAGCGCACCTTCGAGCCGGTGCCGGCGTGGGCACACAGCGACTCCAGGCCGTCGCGCATGGTGCCGAAGCGGTCGGTGCCGGCGTTGAACACTGACGGGCCCGGCTTGGCGCCGGCCAGCAGGCACACGTCGGCCAGGTCGTCGGCGTGGACGAACTGGTAGCGGTTGCTACCGTCGCCGAGCACGAAGATGTCGGCGCCGTCGGCCACCCATTCGAACAGGATGCCGAAGATGCCCAACCGGCCGTGGCCGAGGATGGTGCGCGGTCGCACGATGGTGACGTCCAGCCCGTTGCGCACGGCATCCAGGCAGGCCCACTCGGCGGCCAGCTTGGCGTGGCCGTAGGACTCGGCGGGGGAGGGCACGGTGGTCGGCAGTACGGGGTTGCTGCGCGGCACGCCGAAGACGGCGCTGGACGATGTGTGCACGACCTTGCCGACACCGGCCTTCAGGCTCTCCGCCAGCAGCAGCGTGGTGCCGTCGACGTTGACCGTGCGCAGCAGTTCCTCGTCCTTGGCCAGCGGGACTTGGGCGACGTTGTTGAACACGATGTCGACGCCCTTGACGGCTCCCGCCACCACGGCGGCGTCGCGGATGTCGCCCTGGATGACCTCGATGTCCGCCGGGCGGTCGTCGACGTCGTTGAGGTCCAGCACCCGCACGGTGTGACCGGCGGCGACCAGGCGATGAACGAGCAGCGAGCCGAAGTAGCCGCTGCCGCCGGTGACCAGCGAGACGGTCACAGTCCCAGCCCCTGGTCCAGGCACCAGCGGATGCTGCGGCGCATGCCCTCGTACAGCTCCACCTTCGGCACGTAGCCGATCTCGGCGGTGCTGCGGCTGACGTCGACGGCGATGGTGTGGCCCATCTCGCCCAGCACGTGCAGCTGCTGCTGGTACACGCCAACGCCCTGCAGCACCCGGTCGCCCAGTTCGGCCACGCGGGCCGCCAGCGTGGGCAGGTGGGTGGTGGGCGGCTGCACGGAGAGGCCCTCGTCGACAAGGGCGCGGCCGACGGTCTCGACGATCTCGGCGACCGTGTAGGCCCGCTGATCGGCGATCCAGTAACCCTTGCCGCGAGCGGCGGGCGTGAGCTCGGCGCACAGGATGCCGTCGACCAGGTTGTCGACGTAGACCATCGAGCGGCGCTGGTCGCCCTTGCCGATGACGGGGAACTTGCCGTTGCGCACCATGCGGAAGAACGTGGTCTGGCGCGGCGGCTGGAACGGGCCGTAGAACCACGGCGGACGCACGATGGCGGCGTCCAGCCCGGCGGCGACGGCCTCGTTGACGGCCATCTCGCCCTGCATCTTCGACTTGCCGTAGCCGAGGTACGGGTTGAACGGCTCGTCGTGGCGGAACGTGTCGCCCTTGTCCGGGTTGGTGCCGAACGGGCTGTTCGACGACACGTGCACGAAGCGGCGCACGCCCGCGTCGCCGGCGGCGTCGGTGAGGTGACGGGTGCCGTTCGTGTTCACGTCGTAGAACTGCCGCACCTTCTTCGGGTGGATGATGCCGGCCGTGTGCAGCACGTCGGTGTCCTTGCCCACCTGGTGCAGCAGGCGGGCGGCGGTGTCGGCCTTCGACACGTCGCCGATGATGATCTCGACGCCCTTGCGGTCGCCGACGAACTTCCTGAGGTCCTCGGCCTCGGCGGTGCTGTGCGCCAGCAGCCGCAGCTGTGCGCGCTGCGGGTCGGCCGACAACCGGTGGGTGAGTGCGCGGCCCAGCCAGCCGGCGGCGCCGGTGACCACCGTGGTGCGCGGCACCGCCCACGTCTCGATCAGCGGGGTGGACGGATCAGGCACTGCGACCTCCGGAGGCGACGAAGCGGCGGGCGTTGCGGATGGCGAAGGCCATCACGGACGCCTGCGGGTTGACGCCTGGCGCTGTGGGCAGCAGCGAGGCGTCGTTGACATAGATGTTCTTCGCGCCGTGCACCAGGCCGAACGAGTTCGCCCCGGTGGCGCCCTCCAGTTCGCCCATCGGCACGGTGCTGCACAGGTGCACGGTCATCACGCTGGCCTTGGTGGCCGCGAATGCGCGCTGCATGGTGGCCAGGTCCTTGCGGTTCTTCACCGACGGTGCGCCCTTGAACGACGGGTACACCTCCACTGCGCCTGCCTCCAGCATCAGCAGCGCCAGCCGGCCGAGGCCGCTGCGCAGCAGCTCGCGGTCGCGCACGGTGAGGCCGTACGTGACGACAGGGTCCTTCATCCGCGGGAACACACGGACCCGCCCGCGGCCTTCACTGGTGATGGCGGCGTAGTACACGGAGATGTGCTGCCACTGGGTGACGGCCTGCTTGAAGGTGGACCACTGGTCCAGCAGCGACAGCGCCACCAGCCCGGGGTTGCTGGCCGAGCCGCCGAACGACAGGAACGGTGCGAACTCCTTGACCTGGTGCACGGGGACGTCGTCGGGCACGTTGAGTGCGTCGGGGAAGCGGGCCGCCAGCTTGACGGTGGGGTGCACGGCCAGCGTGCGGCCGATCTGGCCGCGCAGTCCTGAGCGCAGCAGCAGCGCAGGGGACTGGATGGCGCCGCCGCACACGAAGACATGGCGGAACGTGATGCTGCCGCGGGTGCCGTCGGCCAGCGTGGTCTCCGCCGAGGTCGCGCGGCCGCCGCTGTTGATCAGGCGGTCGACGCGGCAGCCGGTGGCCAGACGCGCCCCGGCCCGCATCGCCCGCGGCAGGTAGGTGCGGGTCATCGACTGGCGCTCGCCGGTGGCGGCACCGGCCGCAGCACCCTTCTTCGCGGTCGGGTACGTCATCCAGCGCGGGATCTCGCCGTTGCGCCAGCCGAGTGCGTCGGCACCGCGGCGCAGCACCTCGCTGGGCTCGGTGTAGGCGCCGGGCACGGTGCCGACGCTGATGTCGTGCTCGACCTCGCCGGCGATGGACAGCAGTTCGTCCGGGTCGAAGTCGGCGATCTTGAACTGCTCGCGCCAGCGTTGCAGCACGTCGCCCGGGGGTCGCCAGTAGAGGCCGCTGTTGACCTCGGTGCCGCCGCCTGCGCAGCGGCCCTCGGTGTAGGCGATGGACGGCAGGCCGAGCGCCACGGTGACCCCGCCGGCGCGGTACTGGCGGTCCATCTGTTCGAGGGAGAAGGGCACGACCGAGCCCTGCTCGACCCATTCGCCTTCCTCGACGACCAGCACGTCCAGCCCGGCCTCGGCCAGGACGGTCGCGGTGGTGGCGCCACCGGCGCCGCTGCCGATGATCAGGACGTCGGCGTCCATCTTCGCGGTGGCCTGCTGCGCGGTCATGTGGCGGTTCCAGCCGGGACGGCCCCTGTGGGCGTGGTTGCCGGCCAGTGCTCCCACACGTAGGCGAAGGCCAGCGAGCGGATCAGGCGGGGGTATTCGGCGACCAGCGGCAACGGCAGCTTCATGATCACCTTGGCCAGGCCCCACCCGCCGGGCAGTGCGGTCAGGGTGCGGAACACGTAGCCCAGGAGGTAGACCCCGAAGCGGGTGAAGCTGGGCAGGCCTTCCACCCGGTGGGCGATGAAGGCGACGGCCTCGGTGCGCTTCGCGGCCGGAAGGTCGGGAAGGTCGGCGGCGAGCAGGCGTTCGGCGAACGAACCGAGAACGGGGAGGGCGGGCACCTGACGCATGAGCAGGTGGAATGGTAGCTGCGAGATAGCATCGCCGCCCGTGCGCTGTGTCGTCGTCGTTCCCACGTTCAATGAGCGAGAGAACATCGCCGACCTCCTGCGGACGCTGCGCACGACGGTTCCCGAGGCGCAGTTGATGGTCGTGGACGACCTCAGCCCGGACGGCACGGGCGAGATCGCGGACGGTGTGGCCGCCGAGTTGGGTCAGATCACCGTCGTGCACCGTCAGGGCAAGCCCGGCCTCGGGGCGGCCTACCGCCACGGCTTCGACCTGGCGTTCCAGCAGGGGTTCGACGCGATCGTGTCGATGGACAGCGACTTCTCCCACGACCCGGCCGTCATTCCGACCATGCTGCGCCTGCTGGGCGAGGGGGCCGACGTGGTCATCGGCAGCCGATACGTGGCCGGTGGCGGCACGCAGGACTGGCCGCTGCGGCGTCGCCTGCTCTCACGCTGGGGTAACCGCTACACCGGCCTGCTGCTGGGTGCGAAGGTGCGGGACTGCACCGCCGGCTTCCGCGCCTACCGGGCCGAGGTACTCCGGCAGATCAATCCGGGCAGCACGGGCGCCGAGGGCTACGCGTTCCTCACCGAGCTGACCCGCCGTCTGGCCCGCAGCGGCGCCAACATCGTGGAGACCCCGATCCTGTTCAAGGACCGCGAGAAGGGCACCAGCAAGATGTCCGGCCGGATCATCGTGGAGTCCATGCTGCTGGTCACCCGCTGGGGCATCACCGACCGCGCCCGCGCCGTGCGGCGCAAGCTCTCTCGGTCATGAGCGACCGCCGGCTCGCCTGGTGCATCCGGGCGGCGCTCGCCGTGCCGTTCGTGATCGCGCTGATCAGCCTGGCCACCACGCACTGGACACCGGTCC
>Ga0209023_10004845_pt1 | contig 15051 bp, 22 predicted proteins | sample LakOneMetagenome_FD_187468 | JGI IMG/M metagenome (GOLD analysis project Ga0209023, IMG submission 187468) | Freshwater and sediment microbial communities from Lake Erie, Canada (SPAdes) (version 2) | ecosystem: Environmental > Aquatic > Freshwater > Lentic | place: Lake Erie, Canada... | reverse complement strand
TCGTCGACTTGCCCGACCCGCCCTTTTCATTGCCCACGACGATAATATGCGCCACCGATCTTCCCCACCTGTCCCAGACTCAAAAGGCGCGCCGTTTCCAGCGCGCCCTGACTATATGTTGTAGGCGCTTTTGTGGAAAGCGCGAGATGCTCAGAATCCGAGCCCGGCGTACTTGTTCTTGAACTTCGACACGCGGCCGCCGGTGTCCAGAAGCTTGGCCGAGCCGCCGGTCCAGGCGGGGTGCACCGTCGGGTCGATGTCGAGCGACAGCGTGTCGCCTTCCTTGCCCCAGGTCGAACGGGTCTGGTAGGTGCTGCCGTCGGTCATCTTCACCGTGATGAAGTGATATTCGGGATGAGTGCCCTTTTTCATGGCGCGGCTCCTTACTGGGCTTTTTCTTTGTAGTTGGTGACTTCGGCGATGCGGGCCGATTTGCCGCGACGGTCGCGCAGATAGTAGAGCTTGGCGCGGCGGACGCGGCCGCGGCGCACGACCTCGATCGCCTCGATGTTGGTCGAGTAGAGCGGGAAGACGCGCTCGACGCCCTCGCCGAACGAGATCTTGCGCACGGTGAACGAGGCGGAGATCGTCGCGCCGCCCTTGCGGCTGATGCAGACGCCTTCGTAGTTCTGGACGCGGGTGCGGGTGCCTTCCGTGACCTTGTAGCCGACGCGCACGGTGTCGCCCGCCTTGAAGTCCGGGATCTTCTTCGCAAGGCTGGCGATCTGCTCGGCCTCGAGCTGTGCGATAATATCCATCGCGGTTCCTTTCGTCGCGGGTTTCGTCCGCGTTTTCTCAGGATCAAGAGCCCTGGTCCTTCACCGGGTCGCCGTGGCGCCCGCCAGGGGGTTGGTCCGTTTCATGATCTGCCCCCAGGGCCCGGACCCGGCGAAGAGACGGGCGCATCAGCCATAGGTGCAGGCCCGGACGACTCGGCAGAGCCCCGGACAGGGCGCGTATAGGGGCGAAGGGGGGTGTGGGTCAAGGGTGGGGGGATTTGCTTGTCGGGTTCTGGTCCTGCGCGGTCTTTCACGCGGCCACTCGCAGCCACCGTGCCGAATCCCGATACCGGCCGTCGGCGATGTCATGAGCGCTTCGGTTACCTCTGACTCTCGCTCCAGTGAACGACCGCTGCTGCTCGCGGGCCTTGGGGCACGCTATAGCGGTCAAGGCCCACTTGCAGCCCGAGGCCGACCTGGCCAGAGCGTTAACCCCCAACCGTCCCCCTCACCTCCCACAAATCGGGCCGCCTCTCCCGCGTGATCTTCTCCGCCTCGGCCTTCCGCCATTTGGCGATCTCGCCGTGGTGGCCGGACATCAGGACCGGGGGGATCTCTCGCCCCTCCCACACAGGGGGCCTTGTGAACTGGGGGTATTCCAATAGCCCGGCGCTAAAGCTTTCGTCCTCGGTCGAGGCGGCGTTGCCGAGGATGCCGGGCAGGAGGCGGACGGTGGCGTCGAGCATGGCTTGCGCCGCGATCTCGCCCCCGGTCAGGACGAAGTCGCCAAGGCTCACTTCCTCGATGGCGTAGGCGTCCAGGACGCGCTGGTCGACGCCCTCGAACCGGCCGCAGAGGATGGTCACGCCTTCGGTTGCGGACAGGCGGCGGGCGATCGCTTGGGTGAAGGGCGCGCCGCGCGGGCTGAGGTAGAGGAGCGGCCAGCGGGCGCGGTCGGGGTTGGTGCCGAGGGCTGCCTCGTCGAGGGCTGCGGCCACCACATCGGCGCGCAGGACCATGCCGGCGCCGCCGCCGGCGGGCGTGTCGTCGACCATGCGGTGCCGGCCGATGCCGTGGGGGCGCAGGTCGAAGGTTTCGAGCGCCCAGCGGCCTTCGGCCAGCGCGCGGCCGGTCAGCGAAAGGCCGAGCGTGCCCGGAAAGGCCTCGGGGAACAGCGTGACGATGCGCGCGGTCCAGGCGCCCTTGACCGGGGGCGGCCCCTCCATCAGGTCGCGGGGGCGGATCGTCGGGCGCGCGGTCAGGCGGCCGTGCGAGCGGGGCGGCTCACTCATCGTCATCGTGGCCATCTTCTTCACGGGCGTCATCGCTCGTGGGCGGGTCGGCGATGATCCGGCCGAGCGTCAGGTCCACGGTCGGAACCGCGGCCTTGGTGAAGGGGATCAGCAGCCCGCCGCCCGGCCCGGCCACGTCCAGGATGTCGCCCGCGCCGTGGTTGTGGACGGCGCGGACGGTGCCGAGAGGGCGGCCCGAGGTATCCAGCACCTGAAGGCCCAGAAGGTCGGTGTGGTAGAACTCGTCGTCCGGCAGGTGCGGCAGCCGGTCGCGGTCGGCGTAAAGCTCGACGCCCCGAAGCGCGTCGGCGTCTTCGCGCGTGGCGACGCCCGACAGGCGCGCGGTCAGCCCGCCGCCGGTGCCGCGCGTGAGGCGGAGCGTGAAGCTGCGGCCGCCGTCGGCGGTCCAGAGGGGGGCGTAGGCGGCGATGGCTTCCGGTTGGGCGCAGAAGCTTTTCAGCCGCACCTCGCCCCGGACGCCGAAGGCGCCGGAAATCACGCCGACGCAGATGCGGGGGTCGTCGGTCATCTTACCTCACTCATCAGCGTTTCGGCCCGGGCTTCCCAGCCGAGCCGCTCAAGCTCTGGCGTCGGCTCCTCGTCCGCCGGGTGGCCGACGCAGAGGTAACCGACGAGCCGCCAGTCGGCCGGGACGGACAAGTCGCGGGCGAGGCGGTCGGGGTCGAGGATCGACACCCAACCAAGGCCAAGGCCTTCGGCCCTGAGCGCGAGCCAGAAGCAGGCGATGGCGCAGGCGACGGAATAGGCGCGCATCTCTGGCATGGTCCGGGCGCCAAGGCCCGCGCCCTTGGGGGTTGCGTCATCGCAAAAGACGGCCAGGTGCACGGGCGCCTCGGCTAGCCCTGCGAGTTTCAGGCGCGCATAGTGGCTGGCGCGGTCGTCGTCGTAGCCGCGAAGCGCATCGGCGTTCGCGGCCTCGAAATTCGTGCGAACGGCGGCGCGGGCGGCGTCGCCCTCGACCCGGACGATCCGCCAGGGTTCGCTCAGCCCCACCGATGGCGCCAGCCGAAAACCGTCGAGCGCGCGGGAAAGCGCGGCCGGATCGACCCGGTCGGGGCGGAAATGCCGCACGTCCCGCCGCCAGCGCATGAGGTCATGCAGCTGGCTGCGGAAGGCCGCGTCGAAGACCGGGGGTGTGCCGGTCATGGCGCGGTCGCTTGCGGCTGGCCGCAACCGGCCCCCTGCGCATGGGCGCCGGGGGCAGAGGCGAAGAGCGCGTCGGCCTTCACCCCGCCCCAGAAGGCCGCCGCGCAAAGCGCGACGGTCACGATCCGGCGCAGGAAGAAGCCGACGAACATCGTCCTTACTCGGACGCGGCTTCGGCCTTCTTGGCCTTTTCCTCGGCCCGCTTGGTGGCCTTGGCGCCAGGAACGGCCTTCTGCATGTTGGCGCGGGCGGCCTTCGGACGGGCACCCGAGGCTTCGAGGAAGCGGGCGACGCGGTCGGTCGGCTGGGCGCCCTGGGCGAGCCAGTGGTTCACGCGCTCCATGTTCAGCTTGACGCGATCTTCGCTGTCCTTGGCCAGGAGCGGGTTGTAGGTGCCGAGCTTCTCGATGAAGCGGCCGTCGCGCGGCATGCGCGAGTCGGAGGCGACGATCGAATAGAACGGGCGCTTGTTGGAACCGCCGCGCGCCAGACGGATTTTCATAGCCATGGGTTTACTCCTTTTCGATGGCTGGGAAACAGGGGCAAGCCCCTGTCATTTCTGCAATTTCTCGTGGTGCCTGATGACTTCAGAGATGATGAAGGTCAGGAATTTCGTGGCAAATTCAGGGTCGAGGTCGGCGGCCTTGGCCAGCGCCTGAAGCCGTTCGATCTGGTCGGCCTCGCGCGCGGGGTCAGAGGGCGGCAGGGCGTGGGTCGCCTTCAGCGTGCCCACGGCCTGCGTGTGCTTGAACCGTTCGGCCAGCGTATAGACCAGGATCGCGTCGAGCCGGTCGATCGAGGCGCGGTGGTCCTTCAGCAGCGCTGCGGCGCGTTCTGTGGCGTCGGTCATTGCCGGGGTGGTCGTCATTGCGCGGGCCTTTCGGCTGGGCTGGAGCCAAGGTCATGGCGGACGACCACGTCGCCGGGGTCGACGCCCGGCAGGGTCGGGTCGATATGGCCGCCGATGCGCTCGGCGGTGGCGATCGAGCGGTGATTGGCCGGGTCGATGATCGAGACGAGCCGCGACCAGCCCTTTTCGCGCCGCGCCCAGTCCTTGACGGCTTGCGCGGCCTCGGCGGCGTAGCCCTTGCCTTCGGCTTCGGGCAGGACGAACCAGCCAAGCTCGGGTTCGGGGAAATGGTCGCCGTGATAGATGCCGACTTCGCCCAGGTAGGCGCCCGTCGCGCGGTCATCGACGCCGAAGGGGCCGTAGCCGCGCAGCGCCCAGCCCGCCACGTCCGACGCCCAGTGGCGCCAGGCCTCGGTCCGCGTCAGGGGCCCGCCTTCATGGACCGACCGGGGGGTCGCGAAGAAGGCCGCCCAATGTTCGAAGTCCGCCAGACGCGGTTCGCGCAAGGTAAGCCGGGCGGTCTGAAGCGTGGGCACGGTCATGTCCGCCGGATCACTTCTTCTTGCCGAAGCCAAGGCCCGACAGGCCGCCGGGCAGCTTCATCCCGCCCATGCCGCCTAGTCCGGGAAGGCCGCCCGGCAGACCACCGGGCATGCCGCCCATCCTGCCAATGCCAGCCTTCATCGCGTTTTCCATCTGGGCGGGGTCCATGCCTGCCAAGTCGCCCGGCATGTCGCCGCCCTTGCCGAACATGCCCTTCATGGCCTGCTTCAGCATGGCGCCCTTGCCCATCTTGCCCATCTTCTTCATCACGTCGGCCATCTGGCGGTGCATCTTCAGAAGGCGGTTCAGTTCGGCCACTTCCATCCCGGCACCGGCGGCGATGCGCTTCTTGCGGCTGGCGGCCAGAAGGTCGGGGTTGGCGCGTTCCTTCTTCGTCATCGACTGGATGAGCGCGATCTGGCGGCGGATCATGCGGTCGTCGAAGCCCGCCTCGTCGGCGGCCTTCTGCATCTTCGACATGCCCGGCATCATCGACATCATGCCCTGCATGCCGCCCATCTTGAGCATCTGCTCAAGCTGGCTACGCAGGTCGTTCATGTTGAAGAGCCCCTTCTGGAAGCGCTTCATCATGCGTTCGGCTTCGGCCAGTTCGATCGTCTCGCGGGCCTTTTCGACCAGCGCCACGATGTCGCCCATGCCCAGGATGCGGCCCGCGACGCGCTCGGGGTCGAAGGCGTCGATGGCGTCCATCTTCTCGCCCAGGCCGACGAAGCGGATGGGCTTGCCGGTCACGGCGCGCATGGACAGGGCCGCGCCGCCCCGGCCGTCGCCGTCCATCCGGGTCAGGACGACGCCGGAAATGCCGACCTTGCCGTCAAACTCGGTCGCGACGTTCACCGCGTCCTGGCCGGTCAGCCCGTCGACGACCAGAAGCGTCTCGCGCGGCTGGGCGATGTCGCGCACCGCCTGGACCTCGGCCATCAGCGCATCGTCGATGTGCAGGCGGCCGGCGGTGTCGAGCATGACGACATCATAGCCGCCGAGCGTCGCCTGGCTTTTGGCGCGTTTGGCGATCTGCACGGCGCTTTCGCCCTTCACGATCGGCAGCGTGTCGACGCCGATCTGGCGGCCCAGGATCTGAAGCTGCTCCATCGCCGCCGGGCGGTTGGTGTCGAGCGAGGCCATGAGGACGCGCTTGCCGTTCTTCTCGGCCAGGCGCTTGGCGAGTTTCGCCGTCGTCGTCGTCTTGCCCGAACCCTGCAGGCCAACCATCAGAAGGGCGGCGGGCGGGTTGTCGATCTTCAGCGCCTCGGGCTCGCCATCGCCGGCAAGGACGCGGATCAGCTCGTCATGGACGATCTTCACGACCTGCTGGCCGGGCGTGACGGACTTGATGACCGACTGGCCGGTGGCCTTGGCCTCGACCGATTTCACGAAGGACTGGGCCACGGGCAGCGACACGTCGGCTTCCAGAAGTGCCACGCGCACTTCGCGAAGCGCAGTCTTGACGTCAGCCTCGGTCAGGGCGCCCTGCTTGGTCAGGCGCTCGAATACGCCGCCAAGGCGTTCTGACAGGCTTTCGAACATCGCGGTTCCTTTCCCGACGGTCCTTCCAACGACGATCGCGCCCGTGGGCGCAACGCGCTGACGGGCGGCGATCCCGGCATGAAGCCGGAACCGGAAGAGTGACCTTCCGGGGTATTGCGGGGCGAAATAGTGGACGGGCCCGGCAGAGTCAAGGTCGCGGCTCTGGGTTGGGCTTCTGGGTTGCACCTCTGGCGGCAGCGGGCGATTGCGCATCGGCCCGGCTTGGTGAAAGGTGGCGGCGCGAGGGCCAGAGGAAACGCGTTGGACAACTGGGACGAGATCCGCACGGCCTGGGCCGTTGCGCGCCACGGCACGGTCAGCGGCGCGGCGGATTCGCTTGGCGTTCATCATGCAACGGTCATCCGCCACATCGACGCGCTCGAGGGGCGGCTTGGCACCCGGCTCTTCCAGCGCCACGCGCGGGGCTATGCGCCGACAGAGGCCGGGCAGGCGTTGTTCGAGGTGGCGCAGGGCGCGTCGGACCGGTTCAATCAGCTGGAAGCCCGGATCAAGGGCGAGGCCGAGGAGGTGACGGGCGAACTTGTCGTCACGGCTATTCCGGGTCTCACGGACCTTCTGGTGCCGATCATGGCGCAGTTCGGGTCCGACCATCCGCAGGTGCGCATGCGCTTTCTGTCGAGCATGCGGCTTTACCGGCTGAACTCGGGCGAGGCGCATGTCGCGGTGCGGGCCGGGCCGCAGCCGTCCGAGCCGGACTATGTCGTCCGGCCGCTGACGCGGCTGCGCTATGCGCTTTATGCCGCGCCGGACTATGTGGCCCGGCATGGGGCGCCAGCGGGCGACGCGGACCTCGCGCGGCATGAGTTCGTGGCGCCCGACGACCTTCTGGCCCGCGCGCCGTTCCACCAGTGGCTGCAGGGCAAGGTCTCTCCCGACCGGCTGGTCTTTCGCGCGTCAGAGCCAGAGGCGGTCAATGCCGCGATCCGCGCCGGCGTCGGGATCGGGTTCCAGCCCTGCCTCCTCGCGGCCGGCCGGGGGCTGGTCGAGGTCATGGCGCCCCGGCCCGAGTGGGAGGCGCCCCTCTGGCTCGTCACCCATGTCGATCTGCACCGCAGTGCCAAGGTCCAGGCGCTGACGGCGCACCTGAAGGCCGCACTCGCGGGGCGGGGCTAGGTGCGGGGCCTTTCGCCGACCGCGCGCGGTCATCTTGCGATGCTGGCCTTTTCCGCGCTGGTCGCAGGATCTTTCTCGCTCGGCGGGCGGATGGCGACGCTTGTGTCGCCCACCGCCTTTTCGGCCGTGCGCTTCCTTCTGGCCGCCGCCATCGTCGGTGCGGCGGCCGCGGCGACCGGGTCCTTCCGCGCCGCAGACGCCCGCGCGCCCTGGCGCTATGGCCTGCTGGGCCTGTGCCTGTCGGCCTATTTCGTCCTGATGTTCGAGGGGCTGAAGACCGCGCCCCCCGTGTCGGCCGCCGCCGTCTTCACCCTGACCCCGATCCTGTCGGGGATCTTCGGCTGGATGCTTCTGCGCCAGATCACCACGCCGCGCACCGCCGCGGCGCTGGCCATCGGGGCGGCGGGCGCGGTCTGGGTCATCTTCCGCGCCGACTGGGCCGCTATCCTGCGCTTTCAGGTCGGGCGGGGCGAGGTGATCTATTTCTGGGGCTGTGCGGCGCATGCCTTCTATACGCCGCTGGTGCGCAAGCTGAACCGGGGGGAAAGCCCCTTGGTCTTTTCCTTCGGCGTTCTGGCGACCGGGTTCGTCCTGCTGTCGGTCTGGGGCTGGCGCGACATACTGGCGACAGACTGGGCGCATCTGCCGGCCATCGTCTGGGTGACGCTCGTCTATACGGCGCTCTTCGCGTCGGCGATGACCTTCGTTCTTCTGCAATATGCCGCGCTCAGGCTGCCGGCGGCGAAGGTCATGGCCTATACCTACCTGACGCCCAGCTGGGTGATCCTGTGGGAAATCGCGCTCGGCGGTGCGGTGCCGGGGCCGATGGTCCTTCTGGGCGTCGCGGCCACGGTGCTGGCGCTTGTGATGCTGGTCAGGGACTGAGCTCTTCGGGCTCGGATTCCAGAAAGCGTTCGAAGGCGTCGAGGTCCAGCGCCTCGAACAGGCCGAAGCCCGCGATCCAGACGGTGGCAGAGCGGAGCGCGTCGGGGTCGAGCTTGCACCAGATCACGCGGCCCCGGCGTTCCTGCTGGATGAGGCCGGCATCGGCCAGCGTGCGCAGGTGTTTCGACACGGCCGCGAGCGAGATGGCGAAGGGATGGGCCACGTCGGTGACCGCCATGTCGTCTTCAAGAAGCATGGTCAGGATCGCCCGCCGCGTCGGGTCCGACAGGGCCGCGAAGATCGCGTCGAGCCGCGCCTCTTTGGGGTCCGGGATGGGGGGCAGGGGGGCCTCTGTCATGGCCGCATCTGGCCCGGAGGCATGCTGATCGTCAACCGGATGGTTGAATTATCAAATGCGGCGGATAGGGGCGGGGCAGGGGGGCAGGCAACAGGGTCGAAATTAAACCAAGCAAATTCATGTGCTTGTGTCGAGTTCTGGTCGACAACTACCCGGTTGACTCCTTGGCCTCGGGGCCCTAGACCCCAGCCGGATACCGCGAAAGGCCCTTGTCATGACGAATGGCCCCGAACCGGACCGGCTGGACGAGTTGCAGGCGCGGATCGACGCGCTGAAGAAGGCCGGCCGGCCAGAGCCCGCGGTGGTGAAGAATTTCGGCGCCGCCGACCAGGGCTGGCGCATGGTGATCGAACTCGTGGCCGGCCTCATGGTCGGCGCGGGGCTGGGATACGGGATCGACCTCCTTCTGGGGACGTTGCCGATCTTCCTGGTGGTGCTGACATTGCTGGGCTTCGGGGCGGGGGTGCGGGTGATGCTGCGCACCGCGAAAGAGATCCAGGACAAGAATGCGCGCGGCGCGGCCGCGGCGGACGAAGGGGAAGACGATGGCAAGCGAGGCTGAACAGGGTCTTACGTTCCACCCGATGGAACAGTTCAAGGTCCGCCCGCTGTTTGACAGCGCGCTGAACGTCACCTCGATCAGCAACGTCACGCTGTGGATGGGTGTCGCGGTCGCCTGCGTGATCGTGCTTTTCGTCCTTGGTACCTCGAAGAAGGCGGTCGTTCCGGGCCGGACCCAGTCGGTCGCCGAAGTGGCCTACAGCTTCATCTACAAGATGGTCGTCGATGTCGCCGGGCAGGACGGGGTGCGCTACTTCCCCTACATCTTCACGCTCTTCACCTTCATCCTGGCCTCGAACTTCCTGGGCCTGATCCCCGGCGCCTTCACCACCACATCGCACATCGCGGTGACGGCGGTGCTGGCGGTCCTGGTGTTCCTGTTCGTGACCATCCTGGGCATTGTGCGCAACGGCGCGCATTTCCTCGACCTCTTCTGGGTCAAGTCGGCGCCCTTGGCGCTGCGACCGATCCTTGCGGTGATCGAGGTGATTTCCTACTTCGTGCGGCCGGTCAGCCACTCGATCCGACTTGCGGGCAACATGATGGCCGGTCACGCCGTCATCAAGGTCTTCGCGGCCTTCGCGCCCCTCATCCTCATGTCGGCTATCGGCTACCTTGTCACGCCGCTCGCGATCCTCGCCATTGTCGCGGTCTATGCGCTGGAGATCCTGGTGGCCTTCATCCAGGCCTATGTCTTCACCATCCTGACCTGCGTCTACCTCAAGGACGCGCTGCATCCGGGCCACTGAGCCCGCCAGCGCCCCCCAAACCAACTGCCAAATCCAAATCGTAAGGAGATCAACATGGAACTCGCAGCAGCCGTCGCTCTGGGCAAATACATCGGTGCGGGCCTTGCCTGCATGGGCATGGGTGGCTCGGCCATCGGCGTGGGCAACGTCGCCGGCAACTTCCTGTCGGGCGCCCTGCGCAATCCGTCGGCGGCCGGCGGCCAGACCGCTACGCTCTTCATCGGCATCGCCTTCGCCGAAGCGCTCGGGATCTTCTCGTTCCTCGTCGCGCTTCTCTTGATGTTCGCCGTCTGATCCGACGCGCCATCCTTACGGACGTGTCGGGCGCGCCAGCCGCGCCCGACCGTTGAAGTTTCGGGGTTCTGAAGGGGGACGCCATGGGGAATACCACCCAAACGGTCGGCGACGCCGCCAGTTCGGCCATCAGCACGGCGACGGAGGCCCTGTCGACCGCGGCCGAGCACGCCACGGAACAATCCGGGGGCATGCCGCAGCTCGACACCAGCACCTTCGCGCACCAGGTCTTCTGGCTGATCGTGGCGCTGGTCGTGACCTATCTTGTCCTGTCGAAGATCGCGCTGCCGCGCATCGCCGGGATCCTTGCCGACCGCCAGTCGCGCATGGATGCCGACATCGCCGCCGCCGAGCGGCTGAAGGCCCAGGCGGTCGCCGCCGAAGCCGCCTATGCCCAGGCGCTGGCGGATGCGCGGACCGAAGCCGGGCGCATCGTTGCCGCGGCGCGGGCCGACATCCAGGCCGACCTCGAAAAGGCCACGGCCAAGGCTGACGCCGAGATCGCCGCGCGCACGGCAGAATCGGGCAAGCGCATCGACGAGATCCGCCAAGGTGCCGTCGCTGCCGTGGGCGAGGTCGCACGCTCGACCGCCGAAGCGGTGGTTGGCAAGCTGGGCGGCGCGGCGGATGCGAAAACGGTTGCGGCTGCCGTCGCGGCCCGGATGAAAGGTGGACAGGCATGAAGCGGTTTTTCAGCGCACTGACCGTCGCTACACTGGCGGGCGCGCCCGCGCTCGCCGCCGGGGACGAGGCGTTCTTCACGCTCCGCTCGACCGAGTTCGTCGTCACGATCGCCTTCCTGATCTTCGTCGGCATCCTGATCTGGTCGCGCGCGCATGGGCATGTGTTCACCGCGCTCGACAGCCGGGCCGACGGGATCCGGGCAGAGCTCGAATCGGCGCGGAAGCTGCATGATGACGCCAAGGCGATCCTCGCGGGCTACGACAAGAAGCACGAAGAGATGAAGGCGCAGTCCGCCCTCATCGTCGAAACCGCGCGGCGCGAGGCGTCGGATGCGGCCGAGCAGGCCAAGATGGACCTGCAGACCTCGATCGCGCGCAGGCTCCAGGCGGCGGCGGACCAGATCGCCTCGGCCGAGGCGGCGGCGGTGCGCGAGGTGCGCAACAGCGCCATCGGCGTTGCGGTCGCGGCGGCGGGCGACATGCTGGCCAAGCAGATGACCGCGGCCGATCATGCGCGCCTGGCCGATGCCTCGATCGACGAGGTTGCGGCGAAGCTGCACTGAAAGCGCCCATCAGCGGCACCCACTGGCAACAAAAGAAAACGCCCGGCCGATTGGCCGGGCGTTTTGCTTTTTCGTTGATCCGGTGCGGCTCAGGCGGTCGGGATGATGATGATCTCGACCCGGCGGTTCTGCGCCTTGCCAGCGGTGGTCAGGTTCGAGGCGACGGGCTGGTTTTCGCCCTGGCCGATGGCGGCGATGCGGCTCGGGGCGACGCCGGCCGATTGCAGCAGGCCCGCGACGGCGCCCGCCCGGCGCTGCGACAGGTCCATGTTGTAGGCGGCCGTGCCGGTGTTGTCGGTGTGGCCGACGACCTGGACCATGCTGTTCGGATAGCGGTTCAGGCTCATCGCGACCGAGTTCAGGTCGTTGTAGATCGCCGGGTTGACCGAGGCGCTGTTCGTCGCGAAGAGGATACCCTCGGGCATGACGACGCGAAGCCGGTTGCCCTCATTGATGATCTGGACACCGGGTGTGTGGATCTGCTGCCGCAGCTCTGCCGACTGGCGGTCGAGGACCGCGCCGACGCCACCGCCCAGCAAGCCGCCGATCACCGCGCCGCCCAGCATGCGGTCGGTGGTGTTGCCGCCGTTGTTGCTTGCCGCGCCAAGGGCCGCGCCTGCCATGGCACCCATCAGCGCCCCGCCCTTGGCCTGGGCATTCGGATCGTTGTACATGCCCGGTTGCACGCAAGCCGAAAGCGCGGTGGTGCCGGCGATCGCGGCGATAAGGACTTTGTTCAGACGCATGGAACGCTCCGAATTCTGATTGAGGGTCTTTGCGCGCCCGATCTGACGCAGCCCGCGAGGTTAGGCAATAACCTTGGGATCGAACGCGCCCCTCTTCTAGCAGGTTTCCGGGCGATCGGCCATCTTTCGCCAGTCCCCCCTGCTGCGCTCAGGCTGCCCACCGGCCCCCCTCAGTCCCTCCTCAGGCCGCCAGTTCGTCCGCGCGCGCGCCCTCCCAAGCCAGGATCGCCCGCTTGACCGGCAGTCCCCAGTGATAGCCGCCAAGCGCGCCCGTGGTGCGCAGCGCGCGGTGGCAGGGGATCAGAAAGCTGATCGGGTTGCGCCCGACCGCCGTGCCGATGGCGCGCACCGCCTTGGGGTGGCCCACGGCGCGGGCGATGTCGGTGTAGGTCGTGACCTGGCCCGAGGGGATCGTCAGGAGCGCCTCCCAGACCTTGATCTGGAAGGGCGCGCCGATCAGCGTCAGCCGCGCCTCGCCCTGTTGGGTGAAGGCGGCCGTGAGCCAGGGTTCAAGCCGCGCGGGCGCCTCGCGGAAGGTCGCGGCAGGCCAGCGGCCGGAAAGGTCGGCGAAGGCTGCCTCGAACCCGGTGCCGTCGGTGAAGGCCAGCCCGCAAAGGCCGCGGTCGGTGCCCATGGCCAGAACCTCGCCGAAAGGTGAGGGGAAGCGGCCCCAGGCCATCTCGACCCCCGCAGCACCGGTTGCGAACTGGCCGGGCGACATCGCCTCCCACCGCAGGAACAGGTCATGCAGCCGCGAGGCGCCGGACAGGCCGGCCTCGTGCGCGGTTTCCAGCATGTTGCGGCGGTCGGCCAGAAGCCTGCGGGCGTGGTCGAGCGTCAGGTATTGCTGGAAGCGCTTGGGCGAGACGCCGACCCAGGTCGAGAAGGTGCGCTGGAAATGCGCCGGGCTCATCCCGAGCCGCGCCGACAGGTCGTCGAGCGACAGCTGCGCGCCGCCGGGGCCGTCGATCTCGGCGATGGCGCGGGCGATGACGCGGTAATGATAGTCAACGGGTTGCTGGTCGGTCATGGTCTGGTCCCTCTGTCTGTCCTGAAATCTAGGACAGTCCCACGCGCCCCGCGACCCGGAACCTGCGGCTTCGCGCCTTGCCGGGCTTTTCCCTTGCCGAAGGGCCCCTGACCGGGGCAAGAGAAGGCCGACATGGCCCGCCCGCTCGATTATCAGAAGGTTTTTGAGATCTTCCGCCGGTTTCAGGCGGCGAACGCCCATCCCGAGGGCGAGCTTGCGCATGTGAACGCCTTCACGCTGCTGGTTGCCGTCGCGCTTTCGGCCCAGGCGACGGACGCGAGCGTCAACCGCGCGACGCGCGAGCTGTTCCAGGCGGTCGACACGCCGGAAAAGATGCTGGCGCTCGGCGAGGAGCGGCTGGCCGAGGCGATCCGCACCATCGGGCTTTACAAGACCAAAGCCCGAAACGTGATCGCGCTTTCGCAGCGGCTGGTCGATGAGTTCGGCGGGCAGGTGCCCTCGTCCCGCGCGGCACTTCAGTCGCTGCCGGGGGTCGGGCGCAAGACGGCGAACGTGGTCCTGAACATCTGGTTCCACCTGCCGGCGCAGGCGGTCGATACCCACATCTTCCGCATCGCGAACCGCACCCGCATCGCGCCCGGCCGCGACGTGATGGCCGTCGAGCGCGCGATCGAGGACCAGGTTCCGGCCGAGTTCCAGGCCCATGCCCATACTTGGCTCATCCTGCACGGTCGCTATATCTGCACCGCGCGCAAACCCCGCTGCGGTGACTGCCTCATCGCCGACCTCTGCCCTTTCGAGGAGAAGACCATATGACCGGACGCTATCAGGTGGTGGGGATCGGCAATGCCATCGTCGATGTCTTGGCGCCGACCGACGACGCCTTCCTTTCGCGTATGGCGATCGAGAAGGGCATCATGCAGCTGATCGACCGCGCGCGGGCCGAGGCGCTTTATGGCGCGATGGGCGCGCGGACCGAGGCGCCGGGCGGGTCGGTTGGCAATACGGTCGCGGGCGTCGGCAACCTGGGGCTGCGGGCGGCCTTCATCGGCCGGGTGGCGAACGATGCGCTCGGCCAATTCTTCGCGCGGTCGCTGACGGCCGAGGGCACGGATTTCCCCAATCCGCCGGTGGCGGGGGCGGGGGATCCGACCTCGCGGTCCATGATCTTCGTGACGCCGGATGGCGAGCGGTCGATGAACACCTATCTGGGCATTTCGGCCGACCTTGGGCCGGACGATGTGGACCCGGCCGTGGCGGGGGCGACCGACATCCTGTTCCTGGAGGGCTATCTTTTCGACAAGGACCAGGGCAAGGCCGCCTTCCGCGCCGCCGCCGCTGCTTGCCGGGCCGGGGGCGGGCGCGCAGGGATCGCGCTGTCGGATCCGTTCTGCGTCGACCGCCACCGCGCGGACTTCCGCAAGCTGGTGGCCGGGGGCATGGACTATGTCCTTGGCAACGAACAGGAATGGTGCGCGCTTTACCAGACGGCCGACCTTGGTACGGCGCTGGAACAGGCGCGGGCGGACTGTCCGCTGGTCGTCTGCACGCGGTCGGGTGCGGATGTGGTGATCCTGTCGGGGGATGAGCGCGCGGATATTCCGGTGCACCGCGTGGTGCCGGTCGATGCGACCGGGGCGGGCGACCAGTTTGCCGCAGGCTTCCTTTACGGGCTGGCGACGGGGCGCAGCCTTGCCGTCGCGGGCCGGATGGGATGTCTGGCGGCGGCCGAGGTCATCGGCCATGTCGGCGCGCGGCCGGAGGCGGACATCGCCGCGATCTTCCGGGCCGAAGGGCTGATCTGAGGGCGATAATTGCGACCGGCCGGGCCGGGCGGGAAAAGGAAACGCATCGCGTTTCCCCCGGCCGTCTCGAAGCGGTGCCGCAGGGCCGTTCGTGTCACAGAACACCAAAGGCCGGCGCCGGCCCCGGTGGGCGCATAGCGCCCGCCGATGGCGGGGCGGGCGC
>Ga0209023_10004844_pt1 | contig 15052 bp, 14 predicted proteins | sample LakOneMetagenome_FD_187468 | JGI IMG/M metagenome (GOLD analysis project Ga0209023, IMG submission 187468) | Freshwater and sediment microbial communities from Lake Erie, Canada (SPAdes) (version 2) | ecosystem: Environmental > Aquatic > Freshwater > Lentic | place: Lake Erie, Canada... | reverse complement strand
ATTCACACGGCACCATATAAAAGATGATCCTTTTGATAAAAATTTTGATACTGTATTTGCAAACAGGATAAAAGAAACTAATGAATTTTATAATGATATCAGTACTGCTACAAACAAAGACCAGGTAAACATCCAACGCCAGGCATTTGCAGGAATGTTGTGGAGCAAACAATATTATAATATAGATATTCCACGTTGGCTGAATGGAGATCCTGGCCAACCAGCTCCTCCCGAAAGCAGGAAGAAGGGACGAAACCATCAATGGATGTCATTGAACAATGAAGACATCATATCGATGCCCGATAAATGGGAGTATCCGTGGTATGCTGCATGGGACCTCGCTTTCCATTGTGTTCCGCTTTCAATGATAGATCCTCAATTTGCAAAAGACCAGCTCATTTTATTCCTGCGTGAATGGTATATGCATCCCAATGGGCAATTACCTGCTTATGAATGGGCTTTCGGTGACGTGAACCCACCGGTACATGCGTGGAGCTGTATGCAGGTTTATAAAATTGACAAAGACAAAACAGGCAAAGGTGATATCAGTTTTTTAAAAAGGGTTTTTCAAAAATTACTGATCAACTTCACGTGGTGGGTTAACCGAAAAGATTCTAAAGGAAACAATGTTTTTGAAGGAGGCTTTTTAGGCCTTGATAATATTGGTGTATTTGACAGAAGCAGTGCCATACCTGGTGGTGGAATACTGGAACAGGCGGATGGAACAAGCTGGATGGCTATGTATTCTTTGAACATGCTGGAAATGGCTTTGGAGATAGCACAATATGATGACAGTTATGAAGACGTTACTACAAAATTCTTTGAACACTTCGTTTATATCGCTGAATCACTAAATAAAATGGGCAGCGACTGGACCGGCAGCTGGGATGACGAAGAAGGCTTTTTTTATGATGTACTTGAACTTCCGGGCAGAGATTATATTCCGCTGAAAGTAAGAAGCCTGGTAGGTTTATCAACATTATTTGCTGTATTTGTTTTAAAGAAAGATATGTTGGAGAAAGTTCCCGATTTCCATAACAGGTTAAAATGGTTCCAGAAATACAGGGAAAAGAATAACCAATATTTAGTAATCGAAGAGCTGGATGAGCAGGCAGATATATTGTTGTCACTCGTTCCCAAAGCAAAACTTGAAAAATTATTAAAGGCGTTGTTAGATGAAAAAGAATTTTTATCGGACGGCGGAATTCGTTCCATTTCCAAAATTCATGAAAAAGGATATTCCGTTAATATAGAAGGACAGGAATTCGGCCTTGATTACCAGCCTGCAGAAGGAACCTCTTCCCTCTTTGGCGGAAACAGCAACTGGCGTGGGCCGGTTTGGATGCCTATGAATTACCTGATCGTACTGGCGTTGCAACGCTTTGGTGAATATTATAAAGAAGAGTGCATGATCGATTACCCAACAGGTTCAGGCGACAAGATGATGATACATGAAATTGCGAATGAGCTTTCAAAACGCCTGGTATCCATTTTTGAAAAAGACAGTGAAGGAAAACGAAGGGTTAATGGAACAGAAAATATTTACCAGACAAACGAACATTTTAAAGACCTTGTTTTATTCTACGAATATTTTCATGGCGATAACTCAAGGGGTGTTGGGGCTTCTCATCAGACGGGCTGGACAGGTGTAGTTGCAGAACTCATCAACAGGATCAATCTACCTCAACAAAATAGTACAGCAAAAATGAAAAAGGAAATTATTGCAACCAGCTAGCTACTCTCCTCAACATTGTTGCGTCGCTCACTTGTACTTTTAAGCTCCCAATCAGCAGAAACATAATTCGTGTAATTCGTGCTTTTAATTCGTGTAATAAGATAAAAGATTATGCTCAAAAAAGATAAAAAAACCTTACAAAATTTCGGTGAAGCCACTCAATACGAATGGCTCGAAACAAACGGGCTCGGGGGCTGGAGTAGTTCCACTATTATTGGTTGCAATACCCGCCGATATCATGGTTTATTGGTAGCCGCAACAGTTCCACCTGCAGAAAGGATGAACCTTGTATCAAAACTGGATGAAACAATTGTTGTGAATGAACAGCGATATGAATTAGGTACAAATAATTATGGAGATGCAATAAATCCAAACGGATATAATTTCCTTAAGTCATTTAGCAGAGATTTATTTCCACAATGGATCTACGAAGTTGATGGCATCCAGTTGAAGAAGACGATTGCAATGGTTCATAGGGAAAATACTGTACTTATCATGTATGATGTTGTAAAAGCATCGAAGCAATTTTCACTGGAGTTATTACCATTATTGGCAGTTAAAGGATACCATAGCCTCATGCATGCTAATAATGATATCAATCGTGAAGCCTCATTTGACAATAATATTTTAAAAACAAAAGCATATGAAGGAACCCCGGATATATTCATCAAAGTTCCCGGTGGTAATTATAAAGCAAACCCCAACTGGTTTTATAATTTTAGCTACAGCGTAGAACAATACCGAGGACAGGACTTTATTGAAGACCTGTTCAATCATGGAACAATTTCTGTAGAATTGAAAAAAGGCGATTCACTAGGTATTATTATTTCAACAGATGATCCATCAACAAAAGATTCGCATGAATTACTGGCAAAAGAAAGTTTAAGAAGACAAACACTTTTAAAAGAGCAACCCGAAGATAAAACTGTGCAACAGCTTGTGTTGGCAGCAGATCAGTTCATTGTAAAAAGAGATGAGGAACTCAAAACTGTAATTGCCGGTTACCATTGGTTTACCGACTGGGGACGTGACACCATGATATCCTTACCCGGACTGTGTTTAAGCACTGGCCGTTTTGAAGATGCAAAAAAAATATTATCTGCTTTTGCAAACAGTGTAAGCCAGGGTATGTTGCCAAACCGTTTCCAGGATAATGGCGAAGCACCCGAATACAACAATGTGGATGGAACACTCTGGTATTTTATTTCCATTTATAAATACCTGAAGGCAACTAACGATAAAAAATTTATTCTAAACGAAATCCTGCCTGTATTAAAAGAGATTTTTGACTGGCACTACAAAGGCACCCGTTACAATATCCATGTAACCGAAGATGGTTTATTGTATGCGGGTGAGCCAGGCGTGCAGCTCACTTGGATGGATGCAAAAGTTGGGGATTGGGTTGTTACACCACGTTCAGGAAAAGCTGTAGAGATACAGGCGCTATGGTATAATGCTTTAATGATCTATTCAGAATTACTTTCATTGAATAAAGAAAAGAATGAAGCAAAATTAATTTCAGAAAAAGCGTCATTCGTTAAACAAAGTTTTGGGCAACAATTCTGGAATAAAGAAAATAATTATCTCTATGATGTTATTGATGGAAATTCAAAAGACAGCAGCCTGCGGCCTAACCAATTATTTGCTATAAGCCTGCCCTATCCTCTTATCGAAGGCAAAGAGGCAAAAGCGGTATTGAATATTGTACAGGAAAAATTATACACTCCTGTAGGATTAAAAAGTTTGCCTGCAGATGACTCAAGGTATATCGGAATTTATGGCGGGGATGCATTCCACAGGGATGCTGCTTATCACCAGGGAACAGTGTGGAGTTGGCTATTGGGAACTTACATTGATGCAATCATGAAAGCAAAAGGGAGAAGTGCAAAGACTGAAGGGAAAAAGATCATTAATGCTTTTAAGTATCACCTGAACGAAGGATGTATTGGATCCGTATCAGAAATATTTGATGCAGATGCGCCACATCATCCAAGAGGCTGTATTGCTCAGGGATGGGGAGTTGCAGAAATATTGCGTGTGATCAAAGAATATGAATTATATAAACTCTAGTTCTGCAAATATTTGCTACAGACATTACGTCTATTGAAGAACGATCCAATATATCCACATTACAAAACTTAGCAGCAATGATGCCCAGGGGCTTACAAAAGCTACACACATAACAATGCTATTACAGATCAACCCGATATTTTCAGACCTTGTTATAGCTTTGATCTTTTCTTCTGTAATTCCACGTACTAATAAACTTCTCTTTCTTGATGCTGCATACCAGAGTAAGCGATATGCCAGACTGATGAGAACAAAATACCCCGTATAAAAAACTACAGCAGTTTTAAAGGCACCAGTCTGCAAAAATAAGCCAAGTGTTTTAGTAGGAAAAGGTGCCAGCGCAATAAGCATCAATAATAGTCCATTACTAACCATGACAAAATTATCCGTATCGCGGAAATTCTTAAACAATCCATGGTGCCCGATCCATGCCAGTAGAACATTTACAAAACTGATAAAATAAGCCAGGCATAAAGGCCATAATTGCAATAATGAATGAAATAATCCAATATTCGTTGCATGATGATCAACCTGCACTCCTATCTCAATTGCAAGCAGTGTGATACCAACACAAAAAATACCGTCACTAAAAGCTTCGATCCTTGATGTTTCTTTCTCAGCCTGTTTTTCTGAAACCAATTCCGTTTGCATTAAATTAAAGTTATAGTGCAAGTTTGTAAAACTATAAACAAGCCCGGGTAAACTACCTTACATAAAGGGAAAAATAAACTCCGGCTACAAAGCCGGAGCTATCAACTCACACTAGTAATTCATAAGGCGAAAAAATAAAAATAATAATCGCAACCTGCTATCTCAGCATACTATTCTTTACTCTTTAATACAGGCCAGTTCTTATCTGCATCTTCAATACGTTTTGCCTGGTTCTTATTCCACAATTCCTTCACTTTAGGATTGTAATTAAGATATAACTTATCATTCACTATAGTAAAAGCATTGGGATCGGTTGGTGCTTTATGCCCTTCTGACATACCATAAGCACAATAGCCTCCATACTGTGGCGCTAATTTTTCAGGATTTAATTTAAAACTGTCGAGGTTTTGTTGATTGGCAAAATTCCAGTTAGCGTCATTCCATTTAAAACTGAATTGCTCATTTCCTATTATTGCCTTCCCTTCCTTGAAATAAGCTACCGCATCATATCCCTGTATAGCAATACCCGATTTAATAAATACCTCTGATCGTTGGGCAGTTACACTAAATGATGTAAGCAATAAGAATCCCAGGATAAACATGTTTGTTTTCATAAATTATTTTTTGAATTGCAAAATTATTTAACCATTAAAAAAAAATTGGTCGGCTACATGACACCAAACTACTTATTGCTGTTAAATAAACTACAAGTTTTATAACATAAGGTTTTAAGTCAAACAGTTGACATCATACCACCTGCTTTTTATTTCTTTTTGTGTTTTAAAATCAACAGATATATATCATGCAACATCATTACGATATTATCATCATCGGCACAGGCAGCGGTGGCGGCACCATTGCCAAAAAACTTGCTGAAGGGAACAAGAATATACTTATCCTGGAACGGGGTGGGTTCATTCCGAAAGAAAAACAAAACTGGGATCCACACGAAGTGGTTACGGTGGGCCGTTATCGTCCAAATGAAAACTGGTACGACAAGGATGATAAACCATTCAAACCATATATTCATTATAATGTTGGGGGTAACAGTAAAATGTATGGAGCGGCATTGTTCCGCTTCCGTGAAAAGGATTTCCAGGAAGTTGAACATTACGGTGGAAAATCACCTGCATGGCCTTTCGGTTATGAAACACTGAAACCTTATTATGATGTTGCAGAAAAAATGTATCATGTTCATGGCAAACGGGGAACTGATCCCACAGAACCTCCAACAAATATTGAATACCCATTGCCGTCACTACCCTATGAACCTTTGATAAAAGACCTTGACAATAAATTAAAACAGATCGGGCTGAAGCCGTTTCCATTACCGATGGGTGTGAACCTGCCACAGGATACTAATAAAAATGTAACCCCTGTTATCCTTGAAAACTTCGATGGTTTTCCCGATCTCACAGATTCAAAAGCAGATTCTCAAACAGTGGGCCTGAATAAAGCATTGATGAATGATAATGTAAAAATGATCACATATGCATATGTGCAAAAATTACTTACAGATGATAGTGGAAATAAAATAATTGCTGCAATCACTATTGTAAATGGGGAAGAGATTTTTTTCACTGCAGATACATTTATAATTGCCTGTGGTGCGGTGAATAGTGCAGCATTGATGCTCCGAAGTGCAAATAAAATGCATCCAGATGGCTTGGCAAATTCTTCAGGACAGGTTGGAAGAAATTTGATGTTACACCATAACGGATGCCTGGTTGCATTCACCAAAAAGAAAAATGATTGTGTGTTCCAGAAAAGCCTTGGGTTAGCAGATTTCTATTTTGGTGCTGATAATAGTAAGTTACCATTGGGCGAAATACAATTGATGGGACGAAATGATCCTGATACAATTCTTTGGCTGGCGGAAAAATTACATCCAGGCAAAAATTATGAAGAGTTAAAAGAATTGACCATTGATTTCTGGCTTACCGCAGAAGACCTACCATCACCTGATAACCGGGTTACACTTCGGGAAGATGGTTCCATTAAAGTTGATTATACAAGAACTAATTATACAGCTTTCGAAAAGTTGAAAGACAAACTAAAAGAAGTGTTTGTAAAACTTGGTGAGATAGATGAAGATTACAAAGATGTACAATGGAACGGCTACGATCTCGACGTTAGTGGAATGAGCCACCAGAATGGAACTATGCGGTTTGGCATCGATCCGGCAACATCTGTACTTGATCTGAACTGCAAAGCACATGACCTGGATAATATGTATGTTGTTGATGCAAGCTTTTTTCCAAGCTGCGGTGCTTTTAACCCTGCTTTGACCATTGCCGCCAATGCGTTAAGGGTTGGAGACTATTTATTGCAATTAAGCAATAAAAATATTCATAGAGAAATGAAAACGGATGGGGTAAATAATTAAGTTCCACAAAATATATCTCATGTATAGTTGGTTTGATTTTTAGTAAAGCTGGCGATGGGCTATCCTGTCGCCGTTTTTTAAAATATGGTCATGGAAGAAATTGCAAAAACGATAACGATCAATATAAGCCATGGGCTGGAAATAATTTCGGCAATACTTATCGGTGCGGCACTGATAAAACTAGTCATCAATTATCTTGGTTCATTGGGAATGAATAAAACAGCACTTACGGCAGAAGAATCCCGGGTAAAATTTGGTAGTGCAGTTGCTGTAGCACTGGAAATATTATTAGGTGCAGATGTATTGGCTACAGCTGTCGCTCCAAGTTGGGATGATATTGGGAAACTAGCTGCCATTGCAGTTTTAAGAACAGCCCTTAATTATTTCCTGGGAAAAGAATTAAAAGAAATTCATCATAAATCATTTTAACTGTCAAGTCATTGACAGGACTAATCTGCTTAATTATTTCTCTTTGTTATATGAAAAGATCCTTTCAGCAAAACTGGAAATTATACCTGATGGAAGCCTTCGGCCTGGCCATCTTCATGATCTCTGCATGCTTCTTTGGAGGATTGTTGGAAGCAAAAAATTCTTTCATACATCAATCAATACAAAATAGTTTTATACGGTTATGCATTATGGGAATATTAATGGGATTAACAGCAATATTTATTTTTTATTCATCCTGGACAGCTCCCTCAGGTTCACATATCAATCCGGCTGTTACACTTGCTTTCTTACGTGCAGGAAGAATAAATAAATATGATACCATATTTTATATTCTCTTTCAATTCATCGGCGGAACAATTGCTGTTTATTTAATGCAGTTGCTAATGGGGCGAATGCTTACAGACTTCCCGGTAAATTCTGCCGCTACTGTTCCTGGCAAAGGCGGAACCTTGGCAGCTTTTGAAATGGAACTTGTGATCGGATTTATCATGATGACTATGGTCATGTTTACTTCTTCCAATGAAAGATCAAAAAAATATACGAGGATCATTGCGGGATGTATGGTTTGCCTGTATGTTATCATTGCAGGACCCGTTAGTGGTTTTGGTATGAACCCGGCACGATCTTTTGCAAGTGCACTTCCCTCAAGTACATGGACAGCCGCCTGGATATATCTAATCGTTCCAATTGTGGGAATGATGGCAGCAGTGGAATTTTTCTTTTTTATTCAAAAGAGAAAAAATACAAAGCAGGGTAATAATAAAAAAATGATACCGGAAAAGAAAAGAGTTTTTGAATCGTTGGAATCAGTTTTATAAATTTAATTGAACTTATATGAAGAAGCTATTGATCTCATTATCCGTTGCACTTTTATTCCTAATTGCCAACCCGCTAACAGCTCAAAAAATAATTGGCGCGGGTCCAGTGGCTATAACCGTTTCAGACATGGATCGTTCACTCGATTTTTACACGAATACACTACCTTTTAAAAAAATATCTGACGAGGAAGTGTATGGGGAAGCTTATGAAAAGTTAGAAGGCTTGTTTGGATTAAGAATGCGGATCGTTCATTTAAAATTAGGCGAAGAGGAAATTGAACTGATCGATTACCTTACGTCTGGCGGCAGAAGTATTCCTGAAGATGCAAGATCAAACGACCTGATCTTTCAGCACATTGCGATTGTAGTAAGTGATATGGATAAAGCATATGCTGAATTACGCAAACACCATATTGTTCACGTATCTACTGGTCCGCAAACACTTCCCAAAAGCATTCCAGAGGCAGAAGGTGTTAAGGCATTTTATTTCCAGGATCCTGATAAACATAATCTTGAACTCATTTTTTTCCCAAAAGGAAAAGGCCAGGAAAAATGGCAGCGTAGTAATGGCAACATTTTTCTTGGAATTGATCACACTGCATTCGGTGTAAGCAACACAGATAAGAGTTTGCAATTTTACAGCGATCTTTTAGGAATAGAGCGCAAAGGCGACAGTCATAATAAGGGAATTGAACAGGAACACCTAAACAATGTGGAAGGTGCCAGCCTTCACATTACCGGTTTAAGAACTGCTGCAGGCCCTGGTCTTGAATTTCTTCAATACCTGGTACCTGGCCCCGGAAAAGCTTATCCCACCGATACCAGAGCCGATGATATATGGCAATGGCAAACTACCTTGATAACAGATAATGTTGAAGCATTATTTAATAAAATTAGTTCTGCAAACTATAAGATTATTTCTAAAGGTATCGCAGAAATTTCTTCTGTAACCGGTAATAAAGTAAAATCATTTATTGTTAGAGATGATGATGGTCATGCAATACTGATCATTAATAAATAATCATGCCTCAATAAAACTCAGGCGCTAATACTTCTTGTGTTACTCCTTTACAAAATAAAAATACGGCTTGAAATAAATGTCGGTAATATCTATAGATTTGTTATCGTAAGAAGCCTGGTTAATTTCATCCGTTCTCTTCATAACTCCAACAGAATTGTTCGAATTTTTAGCATGCTCATTTTTCTGTGAACTAAGGAATAAAGACAGCAAAATGGAAACCCACAAAATGCGCCTTCTCCAATCATATTTGAGGTGTAACATAATACTGACTTTTTAGAACATAAACATACAACGCCAACAATAAAGCAAATGTCATAGAGCTGACTGTTACGGTGGTTGGCATTAAAAAATATAATTATTTTACCTGATAAAGTCGCCCATTTGACAACTGCTAAGTATATTAAAATGTTGCTTTGTATTGTGGAAAAAACAAAGACGATAATTTGTCCTTTATGCAACGACACAGTTGATAAACTGTTCTATCGTTTTCATATAGACAGCGAGAAAAAAGTGATCGATCGCATCAAGACCAATAACCCATCCTGGTCAGAAAATGATGGTGTTTGCAGCCGCTGCGTTGATTATTACCATACGGCTGTAATCATAGAACAACGTATGCTCCCGGAGATCGGGCCACATTTTCCAATAAAGAGCGCAGATGATTTTGTCATACTTCCTACAGGTCTAAGATTAGATGCAGATCCAAGGTTTACAGGGAAAAATGTTACCATTTGTTTTATCGATAGTGGATTTTATTTACACCCCGACCTTGAATTTTATAACAAGCGTATTAAAAAGATCGTTGACATTAGCAATTCAAAGAATACAAAAACATATTTTTCCAGACCCAACCCCGAAAGCTGGCATGGAACAATGACCAGTGTTGTATGTGCTGGCAATGGGTATTACAGCAATGGTTTGTATAAAGGAATTGCCAGCGATGCTGAATTAGTATTACTGAAAGTACAGGATACATCTGGTCATATCACATCGGAAAATATCTGTAAGGCGCTCGAATGGGTATTAAAAAATTATAAAAAATATAATATCAGGATCGTAAACATGAGTGTTAGCGATGATGAAGTTATCTCTTTTAAAGAGAGCAAGGTTGATCAATTGGTTGAAAAACTTATTGATCTGGGCATCGTTGTCGTTGCTGCTGTCGGGAATGATGAAAATGGATCCATTAAACCTCCGGCCAATTCATTAAATGTCATCGCTGTGGGTGGAGTAGATGATGATAACAACCTGGAAACAAGTCCACAAAAATTGTATCATTCAACTTATGGGCAAACGGTTGATGGCCTCATGAAACCCGAATTACTGGCACATGCCATTTGGATTGCAGCTCCGATCTTACCAGGAACAAAAGAACAGATTGAATCTCAAACACTACATGAACTTTTACAATCTACAGATGAAGAGCTAAAAAAAAAATTAGTAAAAGTATATTCACAAACAGCACTTGACAACAGGATATTAGAGAATGAGGATACAAAGTATATCCGTGAAATGATCATAAAAAGGATACAGACATGCAAATACATTTCAGCTCATTATATGCATGTTGACGGCACTTCATTTGCTGCGCCTATTGTTTGTGCCATAATTGCACAACTCCTGGAAGCTAACCCTGATCTAACGCCTGCAATGATAAGGGAAGTGCTTTTTTCTATGGCAAACCGTATTGAGGGCCTACCTGCCGAGAGACAAGGTTATGGCCTTGTGCAACCACGCAAATCATTAATTAAAATATTAAAAAGAGAAGTTATCATGAAGCCGGAAGTGTCACCGCATATCAATGCCAGGAAAAAAACGATAGAGTTCTATATCCGCAATGATTGTGCACAACAGATATCCCTTGCAGGTAGTTTTAACAACTGGGCGCAGGATGTATTGTTAATGGAACCGGGCAAAAATGGTATATGGAAAATAGAAATTCCGCTTTTGCCTGTTGGCAAGTACCAATATAAATTTTTTCTTGATGATAAAATGTGGGTTGAGGATGTTGATAATCCATACCGTGAACCTGATGGACTTAGTGGATTTAATAGTGTACTATACATTGAACAATAATTTATGGCAGAAACTATTTTAAATATCATACTGGTCATAATAACAATATACTTACTGACAGGAGTATTATTCAGCATTGTGTTTCTAAGTAAAGGAATACAACAAGTTGATGAAGGATCACATGAAACAAGGATGGGTTTCAGATTGATCATCCTTCCAGGCTGCATCATATTCTGGCCGGTCTTATTAAAGAAATGGATGAAAGCGAGTAGTAAATAAAGAGAATTTAATTCATACACTTTGATCTGAAATTTATGATAAAGCAATTAAGGAAAAGACATTTACAGATCTGGTCATTGTTATTGCTATTGATTCCAGCTGGCATTATTGCTGCATGGGTATCAATCCCAAAACAACCTGTAAACATATTATTGCAACCAGTTGCTACTGATGCATTGCCAATCAATTTAAAAACCATTGATAAGCCAAATTATAAAGTAAGTCTCAAAACAAATAATGAAAGAACAGCTTTGCAACTTGAGTGGATAAATAAATCAACACTTACAAGTCCTTCAGCTCTTATTTATAAAATAAGTGAATTTGCGACAAAGGACATTACTGAAAATGACCTGATAGGCAGGATAGATGTAAGAGGAATATTCCATTTCAATCTAAAAAATGACACATCACTAACTAGGAAATTTATTTTGTATGATATTATTCATCACCAATCAATTGATACAATAAATTTTAACCAATGAGCGCATCATACCCGGCAATAGGTTGGAACAGGCAGAAAAAGCACTATGACTGGCTTATATTCAGTTTCTGCTTAATATACCTTGCTGCATTTATTATACTTACAGCGATCTTTAATTCACAATACAGCTTTGAAACAGTATTGATACGTTCTACATCAACGTTAGCTGTATTGATATTGCATGTAATTCTTTCTATCGGCCCATTGTGCAGAATAAATAGAAAATTCTTACCGTTATTGTACAATCGCCGGCATCTTGGTGTTACCATGTTCCTGCTTGCTGCGATCCACGGCATATTCAGTATTATACAATTTCATGCATTGGGAAATGTTAACCCGCTTGTATCATTATTCAGTTCCAATACAAATTATAATTCGTTGCATGGTTTCCCTTTCCAGGCATTGGGATTTTTTGCACTCATCATATTTTTTCTCATGGCAATAACAAGCCATGATTTCTGGTTACATAATTTATCACCTAAAGTATGGAAGACACTACACATGTTTGTTTACCTGGCATATCTTCTTATTGTAATGCATGTAATGCTAGGCGCCATTCAATATGAAAGTCATCCCGTTTTTGTAATAATGATAGCAATTGGATCGATCACTGTAATAAGCCTTCACCTGGTTGCAGGAAGAAAAGAAGTAAAGAAAGACAATACTAAATTCGATCCTGTAAAAGAAGGTTTTGTAAGTATATGTGACATAAACGAGATAGAAGATAATCGTGCCAAAATATTTTGCGTAGATAATGAACGAATTGCTGTGTACCGGTTTGAAAATAGTTTATATGCTATACACAATGTATGCAAGCACCAGGGAGGGCCATTGGGTGAAGGCAAGATCATTGATGGTTGTATTACCTGTCCGTGGCATGGATACCAATACCTTCCAAACAATGGACAATCCCCCTCTCCCTTTAAAGAAAAAGTAAGCACATATGACGTACGGATAGATGGAACAAGGGTTTGGCTGAATCCAACTCCGTATGCGGAAGGAACAGAAAGGGCTGGTGCGAAAATAAATCAGAAATAAAAAAAAGTATGAACAACGAATTCTATATAGGCTGGCTGCCAAAAGCACCTGCAGGTATTGCAAAACATATTAGGAGAATATTAATTATTCTTTTACCCTTAGTGATCATAATAGCTGTCACGCTTGCATTGTTACAAAAGAAATTTGATACAGGCAATTTTGAATTTGGAAAACTCACTGAAGTAAAAGGAATTTATTTTACTAAACCAATCCCTATGATCAAAGTGATCAATGGAAAAGATATATGGGGAAATATCTCCTACATAAATATACCTTTAGTTGGCTATGGAAAACATGGCGCTGGTGGGATTATATCGGATCTCGAAAAAGAAAAAAATATATCATTTGATCAAAGAGAGCTTACATTGAAAGGAACATTACTGTATAATGATGGTAAGACGATCTTGCAGGTAAGTGCAGGCGATAAGCCATTATTGCATGTTGCTGATATAAAAGCACCTACAGAATTTTTACCACAGCAAAAAGAACTCGGTATTGCGAAAGTAAAAGGTGAGATCATCGATCCAAAATGCTATTTCGGGGTAATGAAGCCCGGAGAGGGCAAGGTTCACAGGGACTGTGCGATCCGTTGCATACTTGGCGGAATTCCTCCCATGATGCGTGTAATGAATAAAAAAGGTCAAAACAATTATTATATAGTTGTTGATGCTGAAGGAGAAAAAATGAACAAAGCCGTTCAGGATTATGTTGGCGAACCAGTTGAAATGGAAGCAAGACTTGTGCAATATGATGATTGGATCGTGATGTATGTAAAGGACATAAAGAATACCTCCCGCATTTCTTTCCTAAGTATGTTAAGACCAAACGACATGGTTATTTCATGTAATTCTGGTTGTATGAAATAAAAATGCCGGTAAAAATATAGCGGCAATCAACTTACATAGTATCCTGTAAAAAACAGGGATATTTTACGCGGTCATTGCAACCGAAACAGGATTAAAATTATTTTTCAGCAATAACAATCCTGCTACTTCATTAACAATATCTTCTGCCACTGCCGATTTATTTTTCAAGGGGTAATCAGTTTTAGTGAGATCGGCTTTGATGATACTGATCTTATTTGTATCAAATCCAAAACCAGCATTAGCATCGTTCATTGAATTCAGAACAACCATATCGAAATTCTTTTTATTAAGCTTCCCTACTGCATGTTTTAACTCATCATTTGTTTCCAGCGCAAAACCCACTGAGACCTGGTTTACCGATTTTACTTTTCCAAATTCATAAGCGATGTCAACATTCTTTACCATTTTGATCGTAAAAGAAGACTCATCCTTTTTTATCTTTTGATCAGCAATACTTTCAGGTCTGTAGTCTGCAACAGCTGCTGAAAAAACTACTATATCCAATTGCTCATAAAAAAGGCAACAGGCAAGGTCCATTTCAGAAGCCGAATTCACATGTATTATTTTCAGTTTGGGGTGACTGAGCTGAACAGATACCGGCCCTGAAACCAAAACAACTTCCGCTCCTTGCTCCAGGAATTGTTCAGCAATAGCATAACCCATTTTACCTGTAGAATGATTGCTGATATAACGTACGGGATCTATAGCTTCCCTGGTAGGACCAGCTGTGATAAGTACTTTTTTATTCTTTAATATATTGTTCATCATTGTTGGTTATTATTAACATCAAATCTATATAATAACCTATTTAATGATTGTCGGCAAGCTTACAACTGCAGGTATAAAAAAGCTGCCTGGATATCCAGGCAGCACTCATTAAAACAAAATCAACTTATGCATTGTTATACAACTTTACCAGTGGTTCCCTGATTACAACAGCCTCTTCTGTACAATAAAACCAGGTCGCATCTGCAATGGCTTCAGGTTTCACCCATTTACTAAAATCTGCATCAGGCATGGATTTTCGGTTAGGCTGGGTATCGATCGTACCAGGAACCAAGACCGATGTAACAACATTTGTTCCTTTTGCCTCTTCATTCATAAGTTCAGCTAAGCGAAAGATCAAAGATTTGCCCAATCCATATGCTATCATTCCTTTGCTGTCCTTTGCATGTAGGCCGGGCTTTGATCCTACCAAAAAGATACGCCCATTGCATTGTTGCATCATTTGCATAAATACA
>Ga0209023_10004843_pt1 | contig 15055 bp, 11 predicted proteins | sample LakOneMetagenome_FD_187468 | JGI IMG/M metagenome (GOLD analysis project Ga0209023, IMG submission 187468) | Freshwater and sediment microbial communities from Lake Erie, Canada (SPAdes) (version 2) | ecosystem: Environmental > Aquatic > Freshwater > Lentic | place: Lake Erie, Canada... | reverse complement strand
GTACGCGCACGGGCGCGGCGCCCCGGTCGACCCGCAGCGCGCCTTCGACTGGTACCGGCGCGCGGCCGAGCAGGGCGCGCCGAACGCCCAGTTCAACCTCGGCGTCATCTACGCCAACGGCCAGGGCGTGGAACGCGACGACGTCCGCGCCGCCCACTGGTACGGCCTGGCCGCCGACCAGGGCGACGCCAGCGCCCAGAACAACCTGGGCGTGATGTTCGCCAGCGGCCAGGGCGTGCAGCAGGACGACCGCCGCGCCGTCTACTGGTACACGCAGGCAGCCGAGCAGGGCCATGCGCTGGCCCAGTACAACCTCGGCGGCATGTACAACAGCGGCCGCGGCGTGGCGCGCGACCCGGTGCGCGCCTACATGTGGATGCTGCTGGCGGCCGATGGCGGCGATGCGACGGCCAACGTCAACAAGACCATCGTGGCGCGGCGGCTCAGTCCGTCGGAGATCGGGCATGCGATCGACTTGTCGCACAAGTGGCAGCTGAGTCATCGGGAAGCGGCGGGGCGCCGTCCTGCAGCCTGACCGGATCTAGGAAGCACCGATAGCGCCGTCCACAAGCGCCGCCTCGAGGATGCGATCCAGGTCAGGTTCCGCTGCGGGGCAATTTGCGAGCTGGATAATCGACATGCGTTTCTGCGGGATCCTGAGGATCAAGCTGGCGAATCCCCACAGTCCGCCACTGTGAAAGATGACGTCGCGCCCAAGCCTGTGAGCGATTTCCAGTCCAAAGCGGTAATCGGAAACCGTCCCATCCAGGAAAGGCGAGGGCTGCAGCATGTCCTGCAGGAGGCTCGACTTGTCGGACCACTGGCGATGCCATTCCCGTTCCCATACAACCAGTTCGGCAATGCTCGCGTACATGCCGCCATCGCCTACCGTATTGGCATTGCCCAGGTTCTGCTTGTAGCCATAGGGGCGGGCCGGGTCTGGCTCGTAGCTGCACACGCGGTTCGCGATGACGTTGAAGCGGTCTTCGTCGAACGTGAGGCGGTGCATATCCAGCGGCGCGAACAGATGACGTTGCGCGTAATGCGCCAGTGACATGCCGGCAAGGCGCTCGACGAGTGCCGCCAGCAGGATGTAGTTACTGTTGCTGTAGCGGTGCTCGCTGAGCGTCGGGCACTCGACCGTGTCCATGCGGGCAATTAGCGCCAGAATGGTCTCGTTGTTGAAGTAGTCGGCTTCATGGCGTCCCAGCTGGCATTCCAGGAACTGGAAATAGTCTGGAATGCCGCTGCTGTGGTTCAGCAGGCTACGCAATGGGAACCGCTGCTCGAACTTCGCCAGTTCCGGCAAGTAAACGCATACGTCGTCATCGAGGCCGATGCGTCCGTCGCGTACCAGCATCAGTATGCAGGCTGCCGTGAACTGTTTCGATTCCGATGCCAGGTAATAGGCCGATTCGGCCGACAGGGGAACGTTCAGTTCCAGCGAGGCCAGTCCATGGTGGACCTCGAAGACGGTTGCGCCGTCCTGCATGACGGCGGCACTGAAACCGGGACCGTCCGGTCGCAGCGTTGACTGTAGTTGGGTGAAGTAGTCTCTGAGCTGATGCATGCTGGCCTTGGTCCACTGATCAAAGAGCCCATTTTATCGTCGTTATACTGCAGGAGCGAGCCATCGAAAACGGGGCGGCAGGAGGGTCGATAGATCCCAATCTGGGCATAAAATAAACGGAGATGTGAAACGGTTCGTCGAGACATCTCCTTGCGTCAAAACCAGGACACAGGCGTACCCGTCCTGCCCCAGTCGTCACCACGGTCCTACCTGCGCCTTCGAACCAAGTCGATAGCGTCCCGTACCGCGGCAGCCCCGACGGCTCTCACGGCAGACACAAGAATCAATTCTTGAACGGACTGGCAACCGCGGTTATGTACCTGGTTCCGCCCGAGATAACTTGTTTCCTAGGTGTTCGAGCAGTCTGTCGAATTGGCCCTGCACCTTTTGCATCACAGTCGGGTGGTTTGGCAAGCCACGTCGCGACCACGCCTCAGGCGCTTGCTTCAGAAGCGACACTGCCCTGGCTGTATGTCCCGCTTCATCAAACAATAGCGCCGTCGATATATAGGGGTTGCTGACCATATAGCGAGACTCGCTCGACTTGATACGCGTGACGGGGAATTCGGTCTCCGCGCGGAGCTGAAATTCCGCCAATACCAGGGGCGGGCGAATCTGCTCCAGCACCGGCATGACGTAATGGTCAAATACATCTGTAAATTCGGCCTCCAAACTGTCGAGCGTTCCCAGACGCCCATTCAGTGTCGGCACTTTCAGATCCAGCCGCTCCTGCCAGCGTATATGCGCAGGAAAGAAACGTAGGACCTGCCGATACTCGGAGTCCTCATAGTCCGGAGCGACCTGGTTGAAATCGCGATACAGCCGCAGCGTTTTGTACCAATGGGCGACATAGGCCGAGTCGATCATCACGACCGGCGTCAGGCTCCAGGTATTCGGTGCCAACGCCGGATTCAAGCTTACAGAAATCGCGACCTTGAGCGTCGGTCCCAAGGCTTTTTGCCATACGGCGATGTCCGGCCTGTCCGGCGAATCTGACGGATCGAATTCGAACCCGTATTGGCCCATGAGGCTGTCCAGCATGGCAAACAGGGGTTTGTTCGCTTTGCTAGTAAAGTTCATTAACGCCACAACTCTCCCTCCCTAAAATCCTCTTCGATGTAAAGCTGCTGTGCTGCCGTTGGCCCGCCAATAAAGCCGGTATTGATATCAAGCCAGTCCTTGACTCGCAGGCCGTATGGGAGGTCGTAGGTGCACAGGTTCAAGTGCCCACTTTACTTCGGCAAAATCACCTTGCCGCAACTTGATCAGCTCTTGCGTCGTCGGTCTTGACGTCGACTTCGACGTTCTCGTGCAACAAATTTGCTGTTTATAACCAAGGAGATCTCGTGTGCCATGCGCACTCCAAACCATCATAGTTTCACGGTCGCAATTCTCATGCAAGTGATACTTGATGCAGATGCAACAATCTGGGTCGCGTCAAGGGTGACAGTAACGCGCTGCGGCGATGTTCTTGGCGCGCGGTACCGACCTTCGGTGACTGCGTTTGCCGGTGTCTGCTTCTGGGCCATGGCGATGCCGGATCCCGATCATTGCGCCATACTTGTTTCGCATACGCCTCGTATTGACGGGTGTTATGCCATCCTCCCAAGGCGCTCGGGCGTCCATGTCGAGCTCCCTGTAAAGTCGCAGACTGCCGCGTTGTGCGCTATGATTCCTCCCGGCACATCCGCCTTTCCTGACACAAGGTTCCGAGAACAATATGCACAAGAGACACGCAACGCTCGTCCTGGCCCTGATGATGGCCTTTGGCGCCCACGCCGCCGAGCCGGCATCCTGCCCGGCCGGTTCCAAGCTGACCTACCCGGTCACGGCGAAGGTCGAACAGACCGACAACTACCACGGCACCACCATTGCCGACCCTTACCGCTGGCTGGAAGACGCGAACAGCGCCGAGACCAAGAAGTGGGTCGACGCCCAGGTCGCGGTAACCCAGGCCTACCTGGCCCAGATCCCGCAGCGCAAGGCGATCCAGGAGCGCCTGACGACCTTGTGGAACTACGAGCGCTACTCGGTGCCGTCGAAGGAAGGCGGCCGCTACTTCTACAGCCGCAACGACGGCCTGCAGAACCAGTCGGTGCTGTACACGATGAAGAACCTGTCCGACGAGCCGCGCATGCTGCTCGACCCGAACACCCTGGCCGCCGACGGTACCGTCGCCCTGGCCGGTGTCGAGGTCAGCCCGGACGGCAAGCTGATGGCCTACGGTACCGCTGCCTCGGGTTCGGACTGGAACGAGTGGAAGGTGCGCGACATCGACAGCGGCAAGGACCTGGAAGACCACCTGAAGTGGGTCAAGTTCTCGCAAACCGCCTGGACGAAGGACGGCAAGGGCTTCTTCTACAGCCGCTACGACGAGCCGACCGAGGCAACCAAGCTGGCCGCCGTCAACTACCACCAGAAACTCTACTTCCACAAGATCGGCACCCCGCAAAGCGCCGACACCCTGGTCTACGACCGTCCGGACCAGAAGGAATGGGGCTTCCGCGCCCAGACCACCGACGACGGCAAATACCTGTTGATCACCGCGACCAAGGGCACCGCGCACAAGTACCGCATCTTCATCAAGGACCTGTCGAAGCCTGACGCGAAAGTCGTGCCGCTGATCGACAACTTCGACGCCGCCTACGACTTCATCGACAATGTCGGCGACGTGTTCTACTTCAGCACCGACCGCAAGGCCCCGCGCCAGCGCATCGTCGCCATCGACGTGCGCAGACCTGCCGAGGCCAACTGGAAGCAGGTCGTCGCCGAGACCGGCGAGACCCTGAACGGCGCCCACATCATCGGCGACCGCCTGATCACCGAGTACCTGAAGGATGCGCGCAGCGTCGTGCGCGTGAGCGACCTCAACGGCAAGCTGGTACGCGAGATCAAGCTGCCGGGCATCGGCTCGGTGTCGGGCTTCACCGGCAAGCGCAGCGACAAGGAAACCTTCTTCTCGTTCACCGGTTTCACCACGCCGACCACCATCTACCGCATGGATGTGGCCAGCGGCAAGACCGAGGTGTTCCGCCAGCCGAAGGTCGACTTCGACCCGAACGCCTACGAAACCCGCCAGCAGTTCTTCACCAGCCGCGACGGTACCAAGGTGCCGATGTTCATCGTCTCGAAGAAGGGCCTGAAGCTCGACGGCAGCAACCCGACCTACCTGTACGGCTACGGCGGCTTCAACATCTCGATGACCCCGGGCTTCTCGCCGGCCAACCTGGCCTGGATGGAAATGGGCGGCGTGTACGTCGTGGCCAACCTGCGCGGCGGCGGCGAGTACGGCGAGTCCTGGCACCAGGCCGGCACCAAGCTGCAGAAGCAGAACGTGTTCGACGACTTCATCGGCGCGGCGCAGTGGCTGGTCGACAACAAGGTGACCTCGCCATCGAAGCTGGCAATCGGCGGCGGCAGCAACGGCGGCCTGCTGGTCGGTGCGGCGATGACCCAGCGCCCTGACCTGTTCGGCGCGGCGATCCCGATGGTCGGCGTGCTCGACATGCTGCGCTTCCACAAGTTCACCATCGGCTGGGCCTGGACCTCGGACTACGGTTCGTCGGAAAACCCGGAGGAATTCAAGGCGCTGGTGAAGTATTCGCCGCTGCATAACCTGAAGCCAGGCACGCAGTACCCGGCGACGATGATCACCACCGCCGACCACGACGACCGCGTGGTGCCGGCGCACAGCTTCAAGTTTGCCGCCGCCGCCCAGGCTGCGCAGGCCGGCTGCAATCCGATGATCATCCGCATCGACACCAAGGCCGGCCACGGCGCGGGTAAACCGACCGCCAAGCAGATCGAGGAAGTCGCGGACCGTTGGGGCTTCCTGAGCAAGGCCTTGAACATGTAAGCTTGCCGGACGTAGTAGAAGACGCGACGCACCGGTGCGCCTTTGGGCGCCCGGTGCGTTGTTTCACTGTCCGGTTCTCGATTCGCCCGTCCTGGAAAGGCCATCTTGCTCACAGCGCACGACCATTTCGATTACGACGCTGCCCTGGCTGCGTGCGCGCGCGGCGATGACCGCGCCTTGCGCAGCATCTACGACCGCGACGGCCGGCGCCTGCTGGGCGTTGCCCTGCGCATCGTGCGCCGCCGCCAGGTGGCGGAGGACGTGCTGCACGATGCCTTCCTGAATATCTGGACGCGGGCGGCCAGCTTCGATCCCGCCCGCGGCGAGGGCCGTGGCTGGATCTATAGCGTGGTCCGGCACCAGGCGCTGAGCGTGGTGCGCGCCGGCGGCCGCGAACTGCAGCTAGGACAGGAAGGTCTGGACGCGATCGAGGCCGAGGTGGTTTCGCACGCGGCGGGCTTGCCCGACGCCTTCGAGCGCCAGCAGGACATGGGCCGCCTGCACGACTGCCTGGTCGGTCTCGACGAAGCCAAGCGCAACAGCATCCTGTACGCCTATGTCGACGGCTGTTCGCACGCCGAGATTGCGCAACGCATGCAGTCGCCGCTCGGCACCATCAAGGCCTGGATCAAACGTGGCCTGAATGCTTTGAAGGAGTGCATGGGATGACCCCGCCGCCAGACGACGATATCCAGGCGCTTGCCGGCGAATATGTACTCGGCACGCTGGAGCCGGGCGAACGCCGCAGCGTGGAACTGGCTTTGCCGCACGACGCGGCCCTGCGCGCCGCCGTACAGGCGTGGGAAGCCCGGCTGCTGCCGCTGACCGTCCTCGCCGAACCCCTTGCCCCATCGGCGCAACTATGGCCGCGGATCGAGGCGTCGCTGGCGCACCTGGCGCGTCCGGCGGCGATGCGAACAGATGGGGCGCCGAAATGGCATGCACGCCTGAATTTCTGGCGCGGTCTGGCTGCGACCGGGTTCGCGGCGGCGGCGCTGATGCTGGCGCTGTGGCTGCCGCAGCAAACAGCTGCGCCGCGCTACACCGTGGTGCTGGCTGCGCCGTCGAACGCGGCACCGGGCTGGGTGCTGCAGGCGAGCGGCGCCGGCAGCATCAAGCTGGTCCCGCTCGGGCCTACAACCGTGCCGGAAGACAAATCCCTGCAGCTGTGGACCAAGGCCGACGACTGGAAAGGCCCAGTCTCGCTGGGTCTGGTGAAGCCGGGCGAGACGGTCGACGTGTCGCTGGCGAAGCTGCCGCCGCTGCAGCCGAACCAGCTGTTCGAGATCACGCTCGAACCGAAGACCGGCTCGCCGCTGAACCGCCCGAGCGGCCCGATCCTCTACATCGGCCGCGCCGTGCGGTTGTAGGGTGGACGGCTCCACCGTCTTGGTGAAGCATGCTGCGGCGCGCGTGCCGTCCACGCGTCCAGTCAGCGTCTGTTCAGAGGTGGCGTCGGATTGCAGCGCCTCGGTGCAGGCCTGGGTTGAACGCGTGGACGGCGCGGGAGCCGCGTGGCTGCGCCCGCCCGGGTGCAGCCGTCCACCCTACGGTTTCATCCAGATCGCGATGTCGCGCAGGCCCGGCAAGCCGCTGCCGATCACCGACGTGGCCGGGGTAGCCGTGCCGTTCACGGGCGTTGCCGCACCGGTAGCCAGGTCGATCCGGTACAGCGACGAAGGCCCATTCGCCGCCGTGCGCAGGGCCGCCAGCACCAGGCCGTTGGCGCCGCCCGCGATATCCATCCCTGCTTCACCCGCAAGCGTCACGCCCAGTGCGCCGACAGGTACCAGCGTGCCGTCGTTCGGCGGATTCTGCAGCGCCAGGCTGGCCGTCGCAGCGTCGATATCGTAGAGCATGGTGGCGGCCGCGCCGGTGTAGCTGTTGGTGTAGGCGGCGGCCGTGACGACCGGCGCGGCGCCGGCGCGGTTGATGGCGCCGTCGGTGGTCGTGGCGCCGGTGTCGACATTGATGCGCAGACTTTGTCCGGTATTGCCGATCACACGCAGGCGGTCGGCTGCCGGGTTGAAATCGACCGCCAAGGCGGAGCCGGCAATCGCCGTGTAGGGCGCCGTGGTGTCGGCGGCATCGGCTGTCAGCGTCGCCTTGACCGTTGCCGCACCGCTGGCCGGGTCGATCGTCACGATCCGGGCGTTCGAGGTGATTCCGTACACCAGGCCGTCTTTCGGGCGGACGTCGATGCCAAGCAGGGTTTCGCCGCCGGCCAGGCCGCCAATCGCCACCGAGGTGTCGATCGTGTTCGGACTTGTGTGCTTGAAGGCGACCAGGCGTGCGTCATCGGTCAGCCCCAGCACGACGGGCGCGGCCGGGGTGCGCAGGGCGATTCCGCGAATCTCTTCGGTCACGCCGACGGCGCCGACCGCGGTTGCCGGATTCGCGGTGGCGGCCAGGTTGATGGCGTACAGGTTGCGTGCGCCGCCCACGGTCAGCACGGCGTAAGCCATATTGGTCCGTGCATCGATGTCCATGCCGTTGGCTGGGCCGGCATCCACGCCCAGCGCCACTGGCAGGCTCAGGGTGCCCTCGTTCGGCGGATTCTGTACGTACAGGGTGTCATTTGCCGTGTCGAGTGCGTACAGCGTGGTGCTGGCGGTGCCGGCGAACGCATTCGTGTAGGCCGAGGCGGTGATCGACGAGTTCGCCGCGCCGCCATTGATGCTGCCGTCGGTGGTGGTGGCGCCGTTGTCGACATTGATGCGCAGGCTTTGCCCGGTGTTGCTGACGATGCGCAGGCGGTCGGCAACCGGGTTGAAGTCGAGGCCGAATTCGGTGCCGGCAAGGGCGGTAAAGGGCGTTGTGGCGTCGGCCGCGTCGGCTGCCAGCGTGGCTTTCAGGGTCGCGGCGCCGCTGGCGGTGTCGAGGGTATAGATGCGGCCGCTGCTCCCGACCGCATACAGCAGGCCGTTCGTTGGGCGGAAATCGATGCCGATCAGGTTTTCGCCGCTCTGCAGGCCGGTGACCGCCACCGTGGTCCGTACCGTGCCGGGCGCATCGCGGTTAAAGGAGATCAGCCTGTTGCTGGCGGTGAGTGCGAAGACGTCACCCGCCGTCATTGCCGGCGGTGGCGGCAGCGGGGCCGGCATGTCGTCGTCGTGGTCGCTGCTGCCGCAGGCGGCGAGCGCCAGGGCGATCGACGAGGCGAGTATCAGTTTCGGGAATGCGGTATTCATGGTCGGCGTCCTCCAGGTTGGCACGAGCGTGCATAAAGTTGGTCAGCGTTCGGCAGCGTGCGGCGTGCCGCCCGCTGCCGATACGGGTACTACGCCCGGGCCTCCGATTTGGATGCAGTCCGTGAAAATTTTTTTACTATTGATGAAAAAGCAGCGCCCGGCACACCCTTCCGTACTGCGGCATGGGCCGCCGGAGGTCCGCATGGCGACTGGTCCGCCGGGTGGCTATGCTCGACAAAAACATCATGGGATCCCGATAATGCATCAGCACCTCACCCTGGCTGCACGCCGCCGCTTCCTGGTCCAGGCCCTGGCCGGCGCCGGCCTGCTGACCCTGCATCCGCGATTGACTGCAAGCGTTCCGCCGGTCCGGATCGAGAACCTGACCGGCCTGTATGGCGTGACCGTTGCGCGCGTGCTGGCGCCGCTGAGCACGGACGAGGTGGCGCGCGCGATAGCCGGCTGGCCGGGCAAGGTCGCCGTCAGCGGCGGCCGCTACAGCATGGGCGGCCAGGTCGCGGTGGCCATGGGCCTGCACCTCGACATGCGCCGCATGAACCGGCTGGTCTGGCTCGACCGTTCCGCACGCGTCGTCCGCGTCCAGGCGGGCATGCGCTGGCGCGACCTGCAGGACGTGCTCGACCCGCTGGGGCTCGCGGTCCACACCATGCAGAGCTACGCCAATTTCACGGTGGGCGGCACCGTGTCCGTGAATGGTCACGGACGTTACGTTGGCAATGGCCCGATCGGCAACTCGGTCCGCGCACTGCGGCTGGTGCTGGCCGACGGCTCGGCCCGCGAAGTGGAGCGCACGCGCGATGCCGACCTGTTCCGGGCGGCGATCGGCGGTTACGGCGCGATCGGGGTCATTACCGAAGTCGAGCTCGACCTGGCGCCGAATGGCCGCATCGAGCGGGTGGTTGAGGCGGTGGCGCTGGACGCTTACCCTGCGTACTTTGCCGGCCAGGTGCAAGGGAAGGGCGATTGTATCTTCCACAACGCCGACTTGCTGCCGCCAGACTTCGACGCGCCGGTGGCCGTATCCTGGCGCAGCACGAACAAGCCGCTGACCGAGACGGCGCGCCTGATACCGCGCGGCCAGTCCTACGCGCTGGAGCAGAACGTGATCTTCGCCATGACGGAACTGCCCGGCGGCGCGCTGCTCCAGCGCGAGGTCGTGCACCCGCTGTTTCGCGGGCGGCCCGCGGTCGTCTGGCGCAACTACGAGGCCAGCCGCGACGTCGCCGAGCTCGAACCGCGCACGCGGGCGATGTCGACCTACGTTCTGCAAGAGTATTTCGTGCCCGTGCGGCACTTCGCGCAGTATGCGCGGGAGATGGCGGCCATCATCCGCAAGCATGGCGCGGCGGTGATGAACGTCTCGGTGCGCCATGCGGGCGCCGATACCGTGTCCTTGCTGCCCTGGGCGAAGGAAGAGGTGTTCTCGTTCGTGGTGTATTACAAGCAGCGCACCGGCCTGGAGGCCCAGCGCCGCGCCGGCGAGTGGACGCGCGCGATGATCGATACCGCGCTCAAGTACGAAGGCCGCTACTACCTGCCTTACCAGCTGCACGCCACGCGCGCGCAGTTCGACCGGGCCTATCCCGAAGCGGCCAGGCTGCGCGCGCTCAAGCGCCAGGTCGACCCGGCCGGCAAGTTCTCGAACGCGCTGTGGGAAAAATACCTGTGAGGCTCAGCGGTGCACCACCACCAGCAGCGCCTTGGCCTCGGTCTTCCCGACATTGCGCAATATGTGGTCCTGGTCGGCCGGATAGCGCGCCGTCCCCCCCGCCTTGACCTTGCGTTTCGAGGTGCCGACCTCGATCTCGAGCGTGCCGTTAATCACGGTCATGTGCTCCTTCGTGCCCGGATCGTGGGCCTGGGACGCCAGTTCGCCGCCTGGCGCCAGGGTCAGTTCGTACCACTCGTACTGGCCGGCCAGTTCCATCGGTCCCAGGATGCGCAGGGTATAGCCGGCGTGGGTGCCGGGCAGGGTCGGGGTTTCGTGGGCGTCCAGCACGCGGATCGATTCGACGTCGCGGGTTTCCGAGGCCAGCAGTTCGCCGATCTGCACGCCCAGCGCGTTGGCCAGACGCCAGGTGATGGCGATGGTAGGATTGGCCTTTTCGCGCTCGATCTGGGACAGCATCGACTTCGATACCCCCGCGATGCGCGACAGGTCTTCCAGCGTCAGGCCGCGCGCCAGGCGCAGGCGTTGCAGGGTGGCGCCGACTTCCGGCGGGGCATTATTGGTCGTGACCACGGTTTTCATCTCTACAGACAGCTCTGGTAAATGGAGGAGCGCCGCACCTTGCCAAGTTCAACAGGTCGGCGTAATATTCATTATATTGAATTTTGGTTCGAGATAGCGAAAACGCAGCACAGCATCGAACCGGTACGGCAAGCGGTCAACGGTACAGCATAGTCCAACAGCCGGTCAAGCCGGCAACCACAGACAGGGAAATCACATGAGCGAACAAGCGAAGAACGCCTTTTATACTGGTCTTCAGAACAATCTGTCGACCCTGCGCGACCAGGGCCTGTTCAAGCCCGAGCGCGTGCTGGCGTCGCGCCAGGGCGCCGTCGTCGAATCCAGCGATGGCCGCACCCTGATCAACATGTGCGCGAATAACTACCTGGGCCTGTCGGGCGACCTTGAGACCCAAAAGGCCGCGGAAGCCGCGCTGGCCAAGTATGGCTACGGCCTGTCGTCGGTGCGCTTCATCTGCGGCACGCAAACCGTGCACAAGGAACTGGAACAGGCGCTCTCGAAGTTCCTCGGCACCGAAGACACCATCCTGTATGCAGCCGCCTTTGACGCCAACGGCGGCGTGTTCGAGCCGCTGTTCGACGAGAACGACGCCATCATCTCCGACGCCCTGAACCACGCCTCGCTGATCGACGGCATCCGCCTGTGCAAGGCCGCGCGCTACCGCTACGCCAACAACGACATGGCCGACCTGGAAGCCCAGCTGCAGGCAGCCACCGCCGCCGGGAAGCGCCACAAGGTAATCGTCACCGACGGCGCCTTCTCGATGGACGGCACCATCGCCCAGCTCGATAAAATCTGCGACCTGGCCGACAAGTACGGTGCGCTCACGCTCATCGACGAGTCGCACGCTTCCGGCTTCCTCGGCGCCACCGGCCGCGGCACCCACGAACACTGCGGCGTGATCGGCCGCATCGACATCATCACCGGCACCCTCGGCAAGGCCCTGGGCGGCGCGATGGGCGGTTTTACCTCGGGCCGCAAGGAAGTCATCGAGACCCTGCGCCAGAAGTCGCGTCCTTACCTGTTCTCGAACACCCTGGCGCCGATGATCGCCGGCGCCTCGCTCGCCGTGCTGGACCGCATCTCGAAGTCGACCGAACTGCGCGACCGCCTGATGGAAAACACCGCCTACTTCCGCGAGGCGATCGAGCGCATCGGCTTCACCATCAAGCCGGGCACCCACCCGGTGGTGCCGGTGATGCTGTTCGACGCGCCGGTGGCGCAGAAATTCGCGGCGCGCATGTTCGAACTCGGCGTGCTGCTGTCAGGCTTCTTCTACCCGGTGGTGCCGATGGGCCAGGCGCGCGTGCGCGTCCAGCTGTCGGCCGCGCATACCCGCGAACAGCTCGACACCGTGCTGGCCGCCTTCGAGCAGGCCGGCAAAGAGCTCGGCATCCTCAAGAATAATTAAACCTATCAGGCTTCAAGGAATATCAGCAAATGGAACGTCTCCTCATCATCGGCGCCAACGGCCAGATCGGCAGCGAACTGGTCTCCGCACTCGCAGAACAACACGGCGCCGGGAATGTGCTCGCCACCGACATCGGCAGCAACAACGTCTACGGCGCGGCGCGCTACGCCCAGCTCGACGTGCTGGACAAGGACAAGCTGGCGCAAGTCATCGCCGACGAAGGCATCACCCAGGTCTACCAGCTGGCCGCCCTGCTGTCGGCCACCGGCGAAAAGGCGCCTTTGAAAGCCTGGACCCTGAACATGGACGGCCTGCTGAACATCCTCGAAGTCGCGCGCGAACGCGGCGAGGCCGGCAAGCCTTTGAAAGTGTTCTGGCCATCGTCGATCGCCGCCTTCGGGCCGAATACCCCGGCCGAGAACACCGCGCAGTACACGGTGATGGACCCAACTACGATCTACGGCATCAGTAAGCTGGCCGGCGAGCGCCTGTGCGAGTACTACCACACCAAGTACGGCGTGGACGTGCGCTCGATCCGCTACCCGGGCATCATCAGCTTCAAGTCGCCTCCGGGCGGCGGCACCACCGACTACGCGATCGCCATCTTCCACGCGGCGCTGAAGGGCGAGACCTACGAGTGCTTCCTCGGCCCGGAAACCACGCTGCCGATGATCTACATGCCGGACGCGATCCGCGCCACCATCGAACTGATGGACGCACCGGCGGAACAGGTGAAGATCCGCTCCTCGTACAACGTCGCCGGCGTGTCGTTCAACCCGCGCGAACTGGCCGCCGCCATCAAGCAAGCCGTGCCGGCATTCGAGGTCGCCTACAAACCGGACAGCCGCCAGGCGATTGCCGATACCTGGCCGAAGAGCCTGGACGACAGCCGCGCGAGCGCCGATTGGGGCTGGAAGGCACGCGTCGGTATCGAAGAGATGGTGTCGAGCATGCTCGAGAACATCGACGTCGGCGCCACCGCGTAAACCATCGCATAATAAGAAAAGCCGGAGACAAAGATGGACATGAGCGTTTTCGATCTGTTCAAGATCGGTATCGGGCCATCGAGCTCGCACACGGTGGGGCCGATGGTGGCGGCGCGCCGCTTTCTGCTGGAGTCTGGCGCGCTGGACGACGCGGTGGGCGTCGAAGCGCACCTGTATGGGTCGCTGGCGCTGACCGGCGTCGGCCACGCCACGGATAAAGCGGTGATCCTCGGCCTGATGGGCGAAACGCCGCAGGACATCGACCCGGACACGGTCGAGGACAAGCTGGCCGAGGCGGAACTCGACGGCGTGCTGCGCCTGCTCGGCACGCACGCGGTGCCGTTCAGCGCGCGCACCAATCTGGTGTGGCACAAGACCTCGACCCTGCCCGAGCACCCGAACGGCATGCGCTTCGTGCTGCAACTGAAGGATGGCAGCGTCATCGAGCGCATCTATTATTCGGTGGGCGGCGGCTTCATCACCGCGGCCGGCGAAGCGCAGACGCGCGCCGCAGAAGCGCCGCAGGTGGGCGTACCATTCCCCTTCGACACGATGAGCGAGCTGCTGGCCCACGGCAAGCAGCACGGCCTGACGATCCCGCACATGCTGCGTGCGAACGAACTAGCGCGCATGAGCGAGGCGGAGCTGGATGCGGGCCTGGACCGCATCTGGGTCACGATGCGCGACTGCATCGCCCACGGCCTGGTCACCGAAGGCCAGCTGCCGGGCGGCCTGAACGTCAAGCGCCGCGCGGCCACGCTGTGGAAGCAGGCCCACTGCAACGAGGGCAGGCGCGTCAACGAACTGCCGCACGACGCGACCCACCACGTGACCCTGTACGCGATGGCGGTGAACGAAGAGAACGCGGCCGGCGGGCGCGTGGTGACCGCGCCAACGAATGGCGCGGCCGGCATCATCCCGGCGGTGCTGCGCTACTACGCAGAGGATTGCCGTCCGAGCGACCCGGTCGCCGGGATCCGCGATTTTCTCTTGACCTCGTCGGCGATCGGCATGCTGTGCAAGAAGAACGCCTCGATCTCGGGCGCCGAAGTCGGCTGCCAGGGCGAAGTCGGCGTGGCCTGCGCGATGGCGGCGGCCGGCCTGGTGGCGGCGCTGGGCGGCTCGAACGAGCGCATCGAGAACGCGGCCGAGATCGGCATCGAACACCACCTCGGCATGACCTGCGACCCGATCGGCGGGCTGGTGCAGATTCCCTGCATCGAGCGCAACGGCATGGGCGCGATCAAGGCGATCACGGCGGCCTCGCTGGCGCTGAAGGGCGACGGCACCCACTTCGTGAGCCTGGACAACGTGATCGAGACCATGCGCCAGACGGGGGCGGACATGCAGGCGAAGTACAAGGAGACTTCGCTGGGTGGCTTGGCGGTGCATGTGGTGACGGTGAATCACGCGGCTTGCTGAGCGAACCGTCGCGCTCCGCCTCCGGAAAGGGCGGTCTGCGGCAGGAACCGTACGGTGGGCACTCCGTGCCCACGCGGAAGCCAGCACGGTGTTTGCTTCGTCCACATCGAAACCGACGCGTTATCGCGGCGCTCCCAGAGGTGCTGTCGAAACGCGTCGTTTCCGCTTCTCGCATGCGCCAACGTGACGCATCCATCCGCGTGGGCACAGCGTGCCCACCGTACGGTCGCCGCCAACGATTCCCTACACAATCTCGACCACACATACAGGATCTGCCGGCCCGCACTATAATAAAAGAATCAACGCGAGCCCAACCGGATCATTTACGTATGCAATATGTGTCTACC
>Ga0209023_10004842_pt1 | contig 15061 bp, 14 predicted proteins | sample LakOneMetagenome_FD_187468 | JGI IMG/M metagenome (GOLD analysis project Ga0209023, IMG submission 187468) | Freshwater and sediment microbial communities from Lake Erie, Canada (SPAdes) (version 2) | ecosystem: Environmental > Aquatic > Freshwater > Lentic | place: Lake Erie, Canada... | reverse complement strand
AGGCATCGTCGATTTCGTGCGCGAACGCGGATTGCAAATCCGCTGGCTGCTGGAAACCCATGCCCACGCCGACCACCTCAGCGCCGCGCACTGGCTGAAATCGAACCATTGGCCGGACGCCACGCTCGCCATCGGCCAGGGCATCCGCGCAGTGCAGAAGGCGTTCCGGCCGATCTTCAACCTCGGCGAGCATTTCCCGGTCGACGGTTCGCAGTTCGACCGGTTGTTCGACGACGGCGATGCGTTCGCGATCGGCGGACTCGAAGCGCGGGTGATCGCGGTGCCCGGCCACACCAGCGACAGCAATGCCTACCTCGTCGGCGACGCGCTGTTCACCGGCGATTCGCTGTTCATGCCCGACGGCGGCAGCGCGCGCTGCGATTTCCCCGGCGGCGACGCGGCCACGCTGTACCGCTCCATCCGGCGCCTGTTCGAACTGCCCGACGACACCCGCGTATACGTCTGCCACGACTATGGCCCCGGCGGTCGCGAAGTCGCCTGCGAGACGACGATCGGCGAACAGAAGCGCGCCAACATCCACATCCGCGACGGCATTTCCGAAGCCGAATTCGTCGCCATGCGCGAGGCGCGCGACGCGACCCTGGCGATGCCGGCGCTGATCCTGCCCGCGGTGCAGGTGAACATCCGCGCCGGCGCGCTGCCGGACGCGGAGGACAACGGCGTGCGTTACCTGAAACTTCCCGTCGACCGGATCTGACGATGCGCGCTTCCATCCTCCTCGGCCTCGCCTGCTGCAGCGCGTTTCCGGTACATGCCGCCGATCCGGGCATGGCCGCGAGCGCGACCACGGTTTCGATCCCGCTCGACGCTGCGACACTGGCCGCGTTGCCGCGCGAAACCGTTGACGCCGATTCCCACGGACATGCGCTGACCTGCGAGGGCGTATCGCTGGTCGCGCTGCTGCGCCATGCCGATGCCATGCCGGAGGCGGAATTGCGCGGTGCCCAGCTCGCAAGGATCGTCGAAGCCGCCGGACGCGACGGCTACCGCGTCGTCTTCTCGCTGGGCGAACTCGATCCGGGCATCGGCGGCCGTCGGGTGCTCGTGGTCGACCGCTGCAACGGCACGCCGCTCGACGACAGCCTCGGCCCGCTGCGCCTGCTGGTGCCCGATGATCTTCGCCCGACGCGATGGCTGCACCAATTGCAGGCGATCACGGTGGAGGAAGCGCGATGAGGTCGCACGAGCCCCCGCGACGCCAGGACAATGGCAGGCATTGACTGAAGCTGTTCGTCGACCGGATGCGGGATAGCCTAGCCTGATGCACGCGACCGACCTGCTGCTCGCCGCCCTGCTGTTCGCAGTCGCGGTGCTGTATTCCTCGGTCGGCCATGCCGGCGCGAGCGGTTACATCGCCTCGATGGCGCTGCTCGGGTTCGCGCCGGAACAGGTACGCCCGACCGCGCTCGCACTCAACCTGCTGGTGGGCGGCATCGGCCTGCTGCGCTGGTGGCACGGCGGACACGTGCGCTGGCGCAACGTACTGCCGTTCGTGCTCGCCTCCGCGCCCGCGGCGTTCCTCTCCGCGCAAATCAGACTGCCGCGCGAATCGTATTCGCTGCTGCTCGGCATCGTGCTGCTGGTCGCCGCCATCGGCGTGTTCCGCCACGCATCGCGCGCGGAAGCCGAGGACGCGGCCGTGCAGGGCCGCGAGGTTCCGTGGCTGCCGGGCCTGCTCGTGGGCGCGGCGATCGGCATCCTCTCGGGCCTCACCGGCACCGGCGGCGCGATCTTCCTCACGCCGTTGCTGCTGTTCGCGGGCTGGATGCCGACCCGCGAAGCCAGCGGCACCTCGGTCGCGTTCGTGTGGATCAATTCGCTGACCGGGCTGGCCGGCCTGCTGCATTCCGGCCAGTCGCTGCCGTCGATGCTGCCGCTGTGGCTGGGCGTGGTCGCGCTCGGCGCATTGCTCGGCACCCAGCTCGGGTTGCAGTGGCTGCCGGTGCGCGGCCTGCGCAGGACGCTGGGCGTGGTACTGCTGATCGCCGCGGGCAAACTCCTGTTCGCCTGACGCTTCACGCGAGCCGCGCTAGGCTTCGCCCATGCCCACGCGCCCTGCCCCGATCCGCCTCGATTCGCTGGATGCGGCCGTCGACGCGTTGCTGGCGCGCATCGACGGGCCGCTCAGGCTCGGAGCGCCGCTGGGGCTGGGCAAGCCGCACCGTTTCCTCAACGCGCTGTACGCGCGGGTCGAACGCGATCCGTCGCGGCCGCTGCACCTGTACACCGCGCTGTCGCTGGACCCGCCGACCGCGGGCAGCGAACTCGAGGCGCGCTTCCTCGATCCCTTCGTCGAGCGCATCTACGGCAAGGACTTCCCGCGCCTGGCCTATGTCGCCGCGCAGAAGCGCGACGCCCTGCCCGCGCACGTCGAGGTCGAGGAGTTCTACCTGCAGTCCGGCGCGTTGCTGCATTCGGCGCAGGCGCAACGCCGCTACGCCAGCCTCAACTACACGCATGTCGCCGCCGCGCTCGCCGATCGCGGCATGAACGCGCTGGTGCAGAAGGTCGCGGCGAATGCCGACGGTTCGCGGCTGTCGCTGTCGTCGAACACCGACCTCAGCTTCGACGCAATCGATGCCGTCGTCGCGCGCGGCCTGCCACGGCCTTGGCTGGTCGCGGAAATCGATCCGCGGTTGCCGTGGATCGACGGCAGCGCCGCGGTGGATGCCGGTTTCTTCGACATCGTCGTTTCCCCACCGGCGCCTTATCCGCAGTTGTTCGCCTTGCCGCGCCAGCCGGTCGGCGATGTCGATTACGCCATCGGCCTCTACGCCAGCGCCCTGGTCCGCGACGGCGGCACGTTGCAGATCGGCATCGGCGCGCTGTCCGACGCGCTCTGCCATGCGCTGGTGCTGCGGCATGTCGACAACGCGGCCTACCGCCGCGCGTTGCATGCGCTGGATCCCGAACTCGAATCGCACCCGGCGGTGGTCGCCAGCGGCGGACTCGGGCCGTTCGCGCAGGGCCTGTTCGGTTGCAGCGAGATGATCACCGAAGGCTTCCGCGTCCTGGTCGAACGCGGCGTGATCCGGCGCCTGGTGGTCGATGATGCGGAGGCCATGCGGCGCATCGCCGACGGCCAAACGACCGACGACGACCATGCGCGACTGCAGCGCGAAGGCCAATGCCTGCACGGCGCGTTCTACCTGGGCTCGCCCGCGTTCTACGACTGGCTGCGCGACATGCCTGGCGATGAGCGTCGCCGCGTCGGCATGCGCCGCGTGAGCGAGGTCAACGACTTGTACGGCGACGAGCCGCTGCAACGCCTGCAACGGCGCGAGGCGCGCTTCTTCAACACCTGCATGATGGCGACCGCGCTCGGCGCGGCGGTGAGCGACGGGCTCGCCGACGGCCGCGTCGTCTCCGGCGTGGGCGGACAGTACAACTTCGTGGCGATGGCGCACGAGCTGCGCGACGGGCGTTCCGCGTTGTTGCTGCGCGCTTTCCGCGACGAAGATGGCGATGCGGTTTCGAACATCCGCTGGAACTACGGCAGCACGACCATTCCACGCCACCTGCGCGACATCTACATCACCGAGTACGGAATCGCCGACGTCCTCGGCAAGACCGACGAGGATTGCATCGTGGCGATGGCCGGCATCGCCGATGCGCGGCACCAGGCCGCCCTGGTCGAACGCGGGAAACGCGAGCGCAAGCTGCGCGGCGACTTCGCGATCCCGGATCGCTGGCGGCGCAATTCATCGCAACGCCTGCGCGCCGCGCTGGCGCCGTTCCGCAGCGACGGCACCCTGCCCGATTATCCGCTCGGCAGCGATTTCACCGAGGTCGAACAGCGCCTGGTGCGCGCGTTGCAATGGCTGAAGGCGGAAACCGCTTCGACCGGCGGCAAGCTGCGCACCGTTGCCGCCGCGTTGTTGCATGGCCGCAGCGACGACCGCGAAGCGCTGCAACGCATGAAGCTCGATGCTCAGCGCGGATTGCGCGAATCGCTGGATGCGCGATTGGTCGCGCTGGCGTTGTCGAAAACCGCCTAGCCGCGATTTCCCCCGGCGAAACCCGCGAACCCGCGTACGAACTCCGCGAGCTGCGCGCGCACCTTGTCGTCGGCCAGCTCGCCGTTCGCATCGAACGCCTGCCCCGCACGCGACACGTACAGCCTGCTGCCGGCCCACAGGTCGACGCCCAGCGTCTTCAGCACCGGCAGCCAGTGGTTCTGCGACAGGATCGTGCCGAAGCCGCCGGGAGAAGCGCCGATCAGCGCGAAGGGTTTGCCGCCGAACACGCGCGGGATGTCGCCGGCGGGACGCGACAGCCAGTCGATCGCGTTCTTGAACACGCCGGGGACGCCGTTGTTGTATTCGGGCGTCACCAGCAGCACGCCATCGCTGGCGACGATGCGTGCCTTCAGCGCATCGACGGCTTCGGGAATGCCGCTCGCGGCCTCGACATCGCCGTCGTACAGCGGGATGCCGTGCAGGGTCGCGGTCTCGAATGCGATGCCCTCGCCCGCGCATTTTTCCGCGGCGCGCAGCAACGCGGTGTTGAACGATCCGGCGCGCAGGCTGCCGGAAATGCCGAGGATCCTGGTCATGTGGACGCTCCATCGGCCGGCGATTGCGAACGCAGCCGCAGGCCTGCGACATCCGGCGCCACGAGGCGCGGCAGTCTGGTGCCGGGCACGACACCGAAGCGTTCGCCGTGGTTCCAGTCCTGCGTCGCCTGCGCCATGTCTTCGGCGCTGCGCCCGACGAAGTTCCACCAGAGCAGCACGTCCTGGCCGAAGGGTTCGCCGCCGATCAGCAGCAGGCGCGCGGCGGAATCGCATTCGATGCGCAGGGAATCGCGGTCGGGACCGAGATAGAGCAGCGTGCCCGGCGCAAGCGCTTCGCCTTCGATGCGGATTTCGCCCTCGAGGCAGGCCACTGCGTGTTCGAAATCCGGACGCAGCGGCAACGTTGTCGCGGCCGCGCCGTCGGCGCGCAGGTCGGTGCCCAGCAGCGGGCTGAACACCGTTGCCGGCGAGGTCGCGCCGAGCCAGTCGCCGACCAGCACGGTGACCTCGAAACCGTCGCGACCGATGCGCGGCAGTTCCGGGCAATGCTGGAACATCGGCGCGCGTTCGCGCTCCGCATCCGGCAGCGCGATCCACAGTTGCACCAGCTGGCTGCGCCCGGCGCGCTCGTTCGGCGATTCCTCGGCATGGCTGATGCCGTGGCCCGCGGTCATCACGTTGACCTGCCCGGGGCGGATCGGCTGCCGGTTGCCGAGGCTGTCGCTGTGCAGGATTTCGCCTTCGATCATCCAGGTGAACGTCTGCAGCCCGATGTGCGGATGCGGGCCGACCTGCACGCCGCCGCCGGCCGGGTAGTCGACCGGGCCGGCATGGTCGAGGAAGCACCATGCGCCGACCATGCGCCGTTCGCGGGTGGGCAGCGCGCGCCGCACGGGAATGCCGCCGACATCGGCGATGTGCGCCGCGATGCGTTGCATCTTCTGTTGCATGCGGGGTTCCTCGGGAGGCCGGTCGAGCTTACGTCAATGCCGTATCGATGCGGACTTCGCCGGTCAGCGCCTTGTGGATCGGGCAGGCGTTCGCGATCTGCAGCAGGCGCTGGCGCTGCGCATCGTCGAGTTCGCCCAGCAGCTCGACGCGGCGGCGGATGTCGGTGCCCGCTTCCGGCTTGCCGTCGGGGTTGAAGGCGAGCTCCACCTTCACCCCGGCGAGCGGCCACTGCTTGCGCTGCGCGTACATGGTCAGCGTCACCGCGGTGCAGGCGCCGAGCGCCGACAGCAACAGGTGTTCGGGACTGGGCCCGGCGTTGGCGCCGCCGAGGTCTTCCGGCTCGTCGCCGACCCAGCGGTGGCCAAGGTCGTCGGAAAGTTCGACGGTGTAGGGGATCGAACCGATGCTGGCGTTGACGATCGAAATACCCATTGCTCGTTCTCCGCGTTCAATCCATTTGACCGAACTTGCCTTGGTTGAAATCGGCGATGGCCTGCATGATCTCCTGCTGGCTGTTCATCACGAACGGCCCGTAGCCGACCACCGGCTCGTCGATCGGTTCGCCGGCGAGCAGCAGCAGTTTCGCATCGCCGTTGGCTTCGATGCGTACATCCATGCCTTCGGTCGACAGCGTGGCCACCTGTTTCTCGCGCAGGACCGCGTCGCCGTTCACCATCACCGTTCCGGCGAGCACGATCAGGAGCGTGCTCCAGCCTTCGGGCTGCGGCAATTCGACCGACTTGCCCGCGCCCAGGCGCACGTCCCACACGTTCATCGGGCTGAAGGTATGCGCGGGGCCGCGATGGCCGTCGTAGTCGCCGGCGATCACCCGCAGCGTGCCACCGTCGTTCGGCAACGCGACCGCGGGAATGTCCGCATCGACGATGCCCTGGTAGCCTGGCGCGGTCATCTTGTCCTTCTGCGGCAGGTTGACCCATAGCTGCACCATCTCGAACGGACCGCCGCGTTTCGCGTAGTCGGTGGAATGGAATTCCTCGTGCAGGATGCCCTGGCCCGCGGTCATCCACTGCACGTCGCCACGGCCGATCACGCCGCCCTTGCCGGTGGAATCGCGGTGCTCGACTTCGCCGTCATAAACAATGGTGACGGTTTCGAACCCGCGATGCGGGTGCTGCCCGACGCCACGCCGTTGCGTGGTCGGCTCGAACACGGTCGGCGCCGCGTAATCGAGCATCAGGAACGGGCTGCGCGCGGGCACGCCCGGGCCGCTGTAGCCGAACATGCCGTGCACCGGGAATCCGTCGCCGACCCAGTGCCGGCCGGGCGCCGATCCGATCTCGAGGATGCGCTTCATCTGCACGTTCTCCATCGCTTGCTCCCATCGTTCCGGCCTCGGCCGGCAAGCAGGAACAATGCGGCCGCCGGACGGGGGAATCCAGCGGCGGAAGCGTGCCGGATCGTCCTGCTGATGGAACGATGACGGAAGTTCGCCCGTTCATGCCGAACGCACGCGCGTACTGCCTGGAAGACGAGCCGCGGCCCGAAGTGGGCCTCGTCGAATTGCTCAGGAATTTGCCATCTCGCCCACGAAGCGCAGGCCGACCCCCGGCTCGGTGGCGATCCAGCGCGGCGAGGCGGCGTCGTCGTCGAGCTTCTGCCGCAGTTTCCCGACCAGGACGCGCAGGTAGTGGGTGTCCTGCTCGTGGTGGCTGCCCCACAGCTCGCGCAACATTTGCGGCTGGGTGACCACGCGGCCCGCGTGCTGCACGAGAAGCGCCAGCAATCCTTATTCCTTGCGCGCCAGTTGCAATGGTTCCCCGCGCAGGAACACCTCGCGCCGCGCCAGATCGACCCTCAACTGACCGTCGTCGAACACCGGGAGTGCCTCGCCGGCGACGGCGCGCGTGCGCAACAACGCGCGGACGCGGGCCATGAGTTCCTGCACGCCGAAGGGTTTGGTCACGTAGTCGTTGGCGCCGGCGTCGAGCGCCGCGACTTTCTCGCGTTCGTCGGCGCGCACGGTGAGCACGATCACCGGTACCTGCGACCACTCGCGCAACCGACGCAGGACCTCGCGGCCATCAAGGTCCGGCAGGCCCAGATCGAGGATCACCAGGTCGGCGCCGTGCGTGGCCAGCGCGCGCAGCCCGGATTCGCCGTCTTCGGCGCATTCGACGCGATGGCCTTGCGCGCGCAGGCTGATGTCGAGGAACTTGCGGATCTGCGGCTCGTCGTCGACCACGAGGATGCGTGCCTGCGCGGAAGCGGCCGATTCGCTCATGCGCTGGCAGCCGTGGGCGACATGCGCGGAAGGGTAATCCGGATCGTCGTCCCGCGGCCATCGCGCCCGGGTAACGCTTCGACCATGCCGCCATGCGCGCCGACCATGCCCTGCGTGATCGCAAGGCCGAGCCCGGTGCCCTGCCGCCCGCGATCGCCGCGTTCCACGCTGAAGAACATGTCGAAGATCCGCTTGCGCTCCTCTTCCGGGATGCCGGGGCCGCCGTCGCGGACATCGATGCGAAGCTGGCCGTCGACGTCGCGGGCATCGATGGCGATCGGTTCGCCCGGGGGCGAGAACTTCGCGGCGTTCTCGATGACGTTGAACATCGCCTGTTCCACCAGGGCGGGATGCACCCACAACGGGGCCAGCCCGTCGGCCACGTGGATGTCGAAGCGCAGTCCGGGCTCGTAACGCTGCAACCGGGCGACGGCCGAGCCGATGAGTTCGTCGACGCCGATCCAGTCGCGGTTGAGGGTGAGGCCGCCATGTCCCAGCCGGGTCATGTCCAGCAGGTTCTGGATGTAGCGGTCGAGGCGCTCGCCTTCGAGGCGCACGGTTTCCAGCAGGCTGTGGCGGTCGTGCTCGTTCATGGCGCGGCCATAAGTGTCCAGGCTTTCGGCGGCGCCGATGATCGAAGCCAGCGGCGAGCGCAGGTCGTGGGACACCGACGACAGCAGGGCCGAACGCAGTCGTTCGGTTTCGCCGCTGACGCGCGCATCCTCCAGGTCCGACACCAGCCGCGTGCGCAGCATCGCCTGCGCGATGTCGTCCGCCATCGCTTCGACCAGCCGCCGCTGTTCGGCGCCGAGCCGCGAGGCATTCGCCGGGAAGCGCAGGCCGATCATCCCGGCGACACCGGCTTCACCGGCCAGCGGCATGAACCACCAGTCGGCATTGCCCAGGGTGTCGGTGAACCGCCCCGCGGGTTGGCGGTGCTTGAACGCCCAGTCCGCGGCCGCGCGATCCTTGTCCGAGAGCGCATACGGACCTCCCGGATCGAGCGGCGCGTCGCCTGCCTGCACCAGCGCATCCGCTCCCAGCGCCTGTTTCAGCGCGCGGCGTCCGGCCGCCGCCACCTGGCCCACGTCGGCGGCCGCCGCCAACTGGCGACTCAGGGACTGCAACGCAGTCGCATGCGCATTGGCCGCACGCAATGCCAGCACCTGCTCGCGCAGTCGCGATGCCAGGCGACCCGCCACCAGCGCCGCTGCCAGGAACAGGAACACCGTGGCAACGCCTTGGCGCGCGCCAATGAAAAGCGTGAAGCGCGGTTCGATGAAGAAGAAGTTGTAGGACAGGAAGCACAGGCCGGCAGCCAGGACCGCAGCGGTCGTCCGCGTCTTCGACGCGACCAGGACGACGGCGACGATGAACACCATCGACAAGTCGTCGAGGCCGATGTAACGCTCCGCGAGCGCGGCGACGGCGGTTGCCAGCGCCGCAGCGACCACCGCCAGCCCGGCGTCGGTGCGGGTGACCAGGCTACGGACATCGCGCAACGAGCGCCGCGATTTCGCGCGCGCTTCGGGCGTGCTGACGATGGTCAGTTCCAGGTGCGCGGCCCGCTGCAGCAGCTGCTGGGTCAGGGTCCGGTTGAACATGCGCGCGAAAGGGCGTTCGCGGGTGCGGCCGATCACGATCGTGGAAACGCCACTGCGGCCGGCATGGTCGAGCAGCGCGTCGACGATGCCCGGTCCGTGCAGGACTTCGGCATCGCCGCCGAGCCGACGCGCGAGCGCGAATGCGCGATCGATTTCGAGCTGCCGCGCATCGTCGACCCGCACGCCGGGCTGCACGGTGACCACGCTCCATGGCGCATCGCGGCGTTCGGCCACGCGCCGCGCGACGCGCACCAGGTATTCGGACTGGCCCTGGCCGTCGATCGCCACCAGTACCCGCCGACGCAACGACCCCCCGGGCAGGCCGCGTGCGGTCTGGGCTTCGCGCAGGTCGTTGTCCACGCGGTCGGCGGCGGCCTGCATCGCCAGCTCGCGCAACGCAGCCAGGTTGGATGGCGAGAAGAACGACTGCAGTGCGTGCGCGGCCTGTTCGGGCACGTAGACCTTGCCCTGTTGAAGCCGCTCGATCAGTTCGCGCGGCGGCAGGTCGATCAGCTTGATGTCGCGCAGGCGGTCGAACACCAGGTCGGGCACGGTCTCGCTGACGCGCACGCCGGTGATGCGATGGACCACGTCGTTGAGGCTTTCCAGGTGCTGGATGTTGATCGTGGTGTAGACGTCGATGCCGGCATCGAGCAGTTCGACCACGTCCTGCCAGCGGCGTTCGTGGCGACTGCCAGGGACGTTGCGGTGCGCGAGTTCGTCCACCAGCGCCACCGCCGGCCTGCGCGCGAGCAGGCCGTCGAGGTCGAGTTCCTCCAGCACGCGGACCGGGCCGGTGGAAGGCATGTACTCGCTGCGGACGCGGGGCAGCACGTCCAGTCCTTCCAGCAGCGCCTGCGTCTCGGCGCGGCCGTGGGTCTCGACCAGGCCGACCACCACGTCCACGCCCTGCTTCTTCAGTTCGCGCGCCCGCGACAGCATCGCGTAGGTCTTGCCGACGCCGGGAGCCGCGCCGAGGAACAGGGTGAGCCGGCCACCGCCCTGGCGTTGCAATTCGCCAAGCAAGGCATCGGCCTGTTCCTGTCGAATGGCGGCGCTGCGATCCGTGTTCACGCGTGCATTCTGCGCCCGGTCATTGCTGCATCGCATCCAGCGCCAGGTTGAGCGCGAGCACGTTGATCCGCGGCTGCCCGAGCACGCCGAACTGCGGCGCTTCGGTATGACTGGCCAGCAGGCGTTCGACGGCGGCGACGTCCATGCCGCGCGCCCTGGCCACGCGCGCGACCTGCACCTGTGCGGCGCGCGGCGACAGGTGCGGATCGAGGCCGCCGCCGGATTGCGTGACCAGCTCGGCGGGCACCTGCACCGGCGCGATGCCTTCGCGTTCGGCGACCGCCCGGGTCAGCTCGGCCATGCGCTTGCGCAAGTCGGGGTTGCTGCGCGCCATATTGCTGCCGGCCGCGGCCATCGGATCGTAGTTGGCGGCGGAGGGACGAGGCTGGAAGTAGCGAGCATCGGCGAAAGGCTGCGCGACCAACGCGGAGCCGACGATGCGGCCGTGGCGTTCGATCGTGCTGCCTGTGGCCTGGGCAGGGAACAGCAAGCGCCCGAACGCGGTCCCGACGAGCGAGTACGGCAAGCCGAAGCCGATGAGGATGACGGCGCCGAACAACAGCGGTGCGCGCAGGCCGACGCGGTCCTGCAGGGAAGTCGTGGCGTCCATGGAATGTTCCTCGGGTGCGGGCAATCAGGGGCCAACCGTCGCGGCCAGCGCGAGGTCGATCAATTTGATGGCGATGAAGGGCAGCAGCACGCCGCCGGCGCCGTACAGCAACATGTTCCGGCGCAGCAGCACGGTGGCGCTGGCCGGCTTGAAGCGCACCCCGCGCAGGGCGAGCGGGATCAGCGCGGGAATGACCAGCGCATTGAAGATCAGTGCGGCCAGCACTGCGTTCTTCGGGCTCGACAGCCCCATCACGTTCAACACCGCCATGGACGGGATCGCCGCGGCGAACAGCGCCGGCAGGATCGCGAAGTACTTCGACACGTCGTTCGCCAGCGAGAACGTGGTCAATGCGCCGCGCGTGATCAGCTGCTGCTTGCCGACTTCGACCACGGCCAGCAGTTTCGCCGGATCGCTGTCGAGATCGACCATGTTGCCGGCCTCCTTCGCCGCCTGCGTGCCCGAGTTCATCGCCAGGCCGACGTCGGCCTGGGCGAGCGCGGGCGCATCGTTGGTGCCGTCGCCGACCATCGCGATCAGCCGGCCGCCGGCCTGCTCGGAACGGATGCGCGCGAGCTTGTCCTCCGGCGTGGCCTCGGCGATGTAGTCGTCGACGCCGGCCTCGGCGGCGATGGCGGCGGCGGTGAGCGGGTTGTCGCCGGTGATCATCACCGTCTTGATGCCCATCGCACGCAGCCGCGCGAACTTTTCCTTGACGCCGTGCTTGACCACGTCGGACAGCTCGACGACGCCCAGCGCGAACCTGCCTTCGCTCACCACGAGCGGGGTGGCGCCCTGCCGCGCCACCTGCTCGATGCGCGCCTTCAGTTCGACCGGAACTTCGCCGCCCAGCGCGCGGACATGGCGTTCGATGGCATCGCCCGCGCCCTTGCGGATCACGCGCGCGCCGCCGTCGAGGTCGACGCCGGACATGCGCGTCTGCGCGGTGAACGGGATGAAGTGCGCGCGCTCGGGATCCTGCCTCGCCGCGCCCTGTTCGCGGGCGAGGCGCACGATGGACTTGCCTTCCGGCGTCGGGTCGGCGAGCGAGGACAGCAAGGCGGCATCGCGCAATTGGTCGGGATTGATGCCGGCGAGCGGGTGGAACGCGGTGGCCTGGCGGTCGCCGTGGGTGATCGTGCCGGTCTTGTCGAGCAGCAACACGTCGACGTCGCCGGCGACTTCCACCGCCTTGCCGGACTTCGCCAGCACGTTCGCGGACAGCGCGCGGTTCATGCCGGCGATGCCGATGGCGGGAAGCAAACCGCCGATCGTGGTCGGGATCAGGCACACCAGCAGTGCGATCAGCAGCAGCGGATCGACCTTCACGCCGACGAACGCGCCGATCGCGGGCAGCGTCGCGCAGACGATCAGGAAGGTCAGCGTCATCGCCGCCAGCAGCATGGTCAGCGCGATCTCGTTCGGCGTCTTCTGCCGGTTGGCGCCTTCGACCAGGGCGATCATGCGGTCGAGGAAGCTGTGCCCCGGTTCCGCGGTGATGCGCACCACGATCTCGTCGGACAACACCTTGGTGCCGCCGATCACGCCGCTGCGGTCGGTCCCGGCTTCGCGCAGCACCGGCGCGGATTCGCCGGTGACCGCGGCTTCGTTGATCGTGGCCAGGCCATGCACGATCTCGCCGTCGGCAGGAATCAGTTCGCCTTCGGAGACCAGCACGAGATCGCCCGGGCGCAATTCGGCCGCAGGCACCCGAACCTCGCTGCCACGCGCCGCAGGCGAGAAGTCCTTCGCATCGGCGAGGCGGCGTGCGACCAGATCCTTGCGCGCGCGGCGCAGCGATGCGGCTTGGCCGCGGCCGCGCGCCTCGGCGACGGCTTCGGCGAAATTGCCGAACAACACGGTCACGAACAGGATCGCGGTGACGCTCCAGCCGAAACCGGGGAGTGCCACGCCCGCGGCGGTGATCAGCGCGGACAGCAGGGTACCGGCGAGCACGATCGCCATCACCGGGCTCTTGACGATGTGCCGGGGCGCGAGCTTCAGGAACGCATCGCGGACCGAGGCGCGGAATGCCGCGGCGTCGAGCAACGCGGGATGGCTGCGTTGCGTCTTGATCTGGTAGTTCTGTTCGATCATGGGGTCATCCCTCCATGCACCAGGCTCAAGTGTTCGGCCACGGGGCCAAGGACCAGCGTGGGCATGAACTGCAGCAGGGTCAGGATCACGATCACCGCGATCACGGTGAGCGCGAAGGTCGGAGTTTCGATGCGCAGGCTGCCGGGGCCTTCGGGTGCGTGCCGCTTGCGCGCGAGGCTCGCGGCCACGGCCAGCGGCACGATCAGCGCCGGATATCGGCCCAGCGCGAGCACGGCGACGCAAGTGAGGTTCCACCAGTACGTCCCATCGCCGAGGCCCTCGAAACCGGAACCGTTGTTGGCGAAGGCCGAGGTGTACTCATAGAACACCTGGCTGATGCCGTGGAAGCCTGGATTCGAGTTGCCGGTGAACTGCGGCAGCGCCAGCGCGAGCGCGGTGAAGCCCAGCACGACCAGCGGTTGCAACAGGATCAGCAACGACAACATCCGCACTTCGCGCGCCTCGATCTTGCGCCCGAACAGTTCCGGCGTGCGCCCGGTCATCAGGCCGGCGAGGAAGACCGCCAGCAGCAGGTAGACGATGAACTGCTGCAGGCCGCAGCCGATGCCGCCCCAGATCGCGTTGATCAGCATGTCGCCCAGCGTCACCAGGCCGGTCAGCGGCGCCAGCGAATCGTGCATCGCGTTGACCGAGCCGTTGCTGGTCTGGGTGGTCAGCGTCGCCCACAACGCGGAAGCATCGGCGCCGAAGCGCACTTCCTTGCCTTCCATCAACGCGGGGTCGGCGGCCATCGCCGAATGCCCTTCGAGCAACATCCCCGCGCTCGTCGACAGCACCGACATCAGCAACATGCTGCCGAACACCAAGGCGGTGAATTTCCTGCGCCGGGTGAACGGGCCGACCATGAAGGCGACCGCGACCGGGATCAGGATGATCGCCAGCGTTTCCAGCAGGTTCGAGAACGGCGTCGGGTTTTCCAGCGGGACCGCGCTGTTGGGGCCGTACCAACCGCCGCCATTGGTGCCCAGCTGCTTGACCGCGACCATCGGCGCGACCGGGCCGAGCGGGATCTTCTGTTCCTTCATCCCGGCGCTGGCATCGATCGGCGTCGCGACCGGCCCGGCGTGCAGGGTCGAGGGCACGCCTTGCGAAGTGAGCAGCACGCTCCACAACAGGCATAGCGGCAGCAGGAAGCGCAGCGTCGGGCGGATCAGGTCCGCCCAGTAGTTGCCCACGTCGGCTTCGCTGCCGGCGGTCTTTGCCGGATCGCTGCCCGGTTGCATCGCCTGGCGACCACCCATGAGTGCGCGCAATGTCGCGACGACCAGCGCCAACCCCATCATCGGCGTGATCACCTGCAGGCCGACGATGCCCGTCATTTGCGACAGGTAGGACAGCTGCGCCTGGCCCGAGTAATGCTGCTGGTTGGTGTTGGTGAGGAACGACACCATCGTATGCAGCGCGGTATCCCAGCGCAGGTTGGGGATCGCATCGGGATTCAGCGGCAACCAGGCCTGGGTCATGAACATCGCCCAGACCAGGCCACCGACCACGAGGTTGCTGGACAGGAAGGCCTTGGCGTAGCCACGCCATGTCATGCCGCGCGCCGGGTTGGTTCCGAGCAGGCGGTACAGCGGCCGTTCGATGAAACCGAACACGCGATCGCCGCGCATGGGTTCGCCGCGCATCACCGCGGCGAGGTAGCGCCCGAGCGACCAACCCAGGCCGATCGCGAGCGCGAATACAAGGACTGCTTCGATCATCGTCGCCTCTCGTCAGAAACGCTCTGGACGCAGGATCACGTAGAGCAGGTAGGCGGCGGCGACGATCACCGTCGCCATGCAGATCAGGATCAACCAGCCGGGCATGGCCATGTCCTCCTAGAAAGACGCTTGCAGGGCCGCTTCGGCGCGGCTGCCGGCGAAGTCGTCGCCGAAGATCGCCTTGGCGTTGTTGTCGGTGGCATGCACCGTGAGGCGCGCCTC
>Ga0209023_10004841_pt1 | contig 15062 bp, 18 predicted proteins | sample LakOneMetagenome_FD_187468 | JGI IMG/M metagenome (GOLD analysis project Ga0209023, IMG submission 187468) | Freshwater and sediment microbial communities from Lake Erie, Canada (SPAdes) (version 2) | ecosystem: Environmental > Aquatic > Freshwater > Lentic | place: Lake Erie, Canada... | reverse complement strand
TTCAACCAGCTGCTTGAAAGCGAACATCACGCGCGCGCGGCGCTGCGGGTTGGTGGCGCTCCACGCCGGGAAAGCCTTCACCGCGGCTTGCACCGCTGTGTCGACATCGCGCGCGGCTGAGAACGCGACTTCCGCCTGTTGCGCGCCGGTGTTGGGGTCATAGACACGACCAGCGCGCCCACCGCTGGTGGACGCGCTTTTGCCGTTGATGAAATTCTGGATCGCGCGCATCGGCGGCCGCTCCTCTAGGTTCGGAATTTGCGGCCCTTATGGCCTCAAATTGGAACCCAGTAAATGCGCGCCGTGTACTAGCGACCGCGATCCATTCAACTCCTACGGGCCATGCCCATGATCAGGGACACGACGAAGAGCACGAGGAAGAGGAAGAACAGGATTTGCGCGATGCCGGCCGACGCCGAAGCGATGCCGCCAAAGCCAAAGACCGCCGCAATGATGGCGACGACGAAGAAGATAAGCGCCCAACTGAGCATAGTGTCTCTCCTAACAATCTGCGCTGCTGAAGGCGCATATCCGGAAAAACGCTGGCATTCGGCGCCTGTTCCGCCCTCACATTAAATTGGGAACGTCCAGCTGCCTTTGCCGCCGTTTTTTGCGGCAGCATACTGTGTGTCGGCGAAACGCCAGTTCGCCAGCTTCTCGACATAGGTCTTCAAGAAGGCGCCGCGATCATTCTTGTAATCGAGGTAGTACGCGTGCTCCCACACGTCACAGACGAGAAGTGGCGTGATGCCCGCGTCGGTGATCGGCGTTTCAGCGTCGTGGGTTTTCTTGATCGAGAGCTTGCCGCTCGTGTCGGAGACGAGCCAGGCCCAGCCTGAACCGAACTGCTTGAGGCCCGCGTCGACGAAGTCGTCGTTGAAGGTCTTGAGGTCGCGATCCAGAGCAGACTTCAACTCGCCGCTCGGCTGCTGTGACTCAGGTGAGAGCGCATTCCAGAAGAAGGCGTGATTCCAAGCTTGCGCCGCGTTGTTGAAGAGGGGTCCCTTCTCTTTCGCAGCGCTACGCACGACCTCTTCGAGTGAAGCAGGCGTGTCGGGCTTTTCAGCCAGAGCGGCGTTGAGGTTTTTGATGTAGGTCGCGTGGTGCTTGCCGTAGTGGGTCGCCATGGTTGTTTGCGAGATGGCTGGCTCTAGGGCGTTTTCGGGATATGGCAGCGGCGGCAGTTTGAACATGAACGGTGCGCCTCCTTGCGCTTAAGTTCAGGCGTGTTCGTACTTGCGCTCGGCTTCGGCACGCGACACCGGCCAAAGCTCGCCAGCAACGCCTTGCATAATCCAATCCCCCGGCTCGGCTTCCTGTTCGCCCTCAAGCGTCTTCACCACAGCCGGGCGATCGAGCGTGAAGTAACGTAATTCCACGTCGTCACGCTTACGATATAGGTCACCCCCGACCGCTTCATAGGTCCGTTCGAAAATGTCGCCGCGAACGACGCTGTGATCACCGTCCTTGCTCTCGACAATAAAGTCTTCGCCACCCCGCGCGCGGAGCGAGCCTCGGTCGGTTTTCACGTTGTGATCGGCTTCAGCGCGCCACGCACGAACGGGTGGCTGTAACTCGCGCGCGCGAACGCTTCGCCAGCGGGCGGCTTTTGGGGGCGTCTCTACAATAACCCTTCGATATGAGGGGCGTTCACCGAAGACGAGCGTGAACAGGTTCATAGAACCGACTGCCCGCGCACGGCGCGCATCACAAAGGTGATGACTAACAACGCCAAGAAAATCAGAAACAAGATCTTGGCGATCCCAGCTGCGACGCCGGCCAATCCAAAGAAACCAAGGTAGCCCGCGGCGATCGCGACGATGAAAAAGATTAAAGCCCAGCCAAGCATGTGCACTCCATCCGCACTCGCAACGCCTTCAAAACAGAGGGGGTTCCGAGCGCAGCAAGGATGGAACTGCTGCAGTGCACATGGGTTGTGTGCGAGCGAAGGCGGCGGATTCACCCGCGCCGAAGGCAGAGGTGTTCGATATGGCTCAACTTCAAGAAGACTCACGTGGCAAACGCAATGGTCACGCACGTGAAGCACTCAAGTCGCGCGCGACGGACGTGATGGATGATTTCGCCGAACTGCGTAAGGACGTGAACAAGCTGGCGGAAGCGGCAAACAAGGCGGCTCGCGCGGAAGTTCGCAACGCAAGCAAGCGTCTCGAGGTGTTCGGCCGCGGCGTGCGGTCCGGCACTGAAGATCGCATCACCTATGTCGGGGACAAAGTTCGCGAACACCCGGGCGCTGCGATTGGCGTCTCGCTAGGCGCCGGCCTCCTGCTTGGCATGTTCCTGGTTCGCCGTCGCTGAGGCCGGCGGCGGGGGCACACGCACCCACAACATGAGCGGCCGCTCGGGCACGCGCCCGACGGTCGCTCCGAGTTGACGTGCGAACGCGTCGATAAGGCGAGCGCCAGGGCCAGGGGGGCCGGGATTGGCGGCATTGCAATCCACCGCGAAGCGCACTTCTCCGGACATGTCCTGCATCAGGAACAAGCTCAATTCCGCCGGCTGATCCGCGAGCCCGTCGAGCGCGACGGAAATCGCCTCCCCGATCAAAAAAGCAAGCGGGACAACGCGATCTGCGTCGGCGCGCGCCTCACTCAAATTAAGGTTCAGCCGCAAATCCTTGGTCTGTATAGAGCGGGATTGCACGAGCTGGCGCGCGATCTCAGCTGTGAGGTCGTCCAGCCGAAGTTGGCGCACTTCGCCCGACGAATAGATCCTCTGGTGAATGAGAGCCATGAGCTGCACCCGGTCATGCGCACGCGCCAAACCCCATGCTTCCGAGTCGTCACGCGCGTTGCGCGCTTGGATGTTCAGCAGGCTCGCAACCATCTGCAGATTGTTCTTCACCCGATGGTGCACCTCGCGCAGCAAAGCGCGTTCTTCGACCAGCGCTTCCACCAGACGCTGCTCCCGCCCGCGCAATGTCTTGGCCATGGCCGCTAGCGTTCTTCGCAATGCGCGAATCTCGTCCGGCGAATTGGCCAATGTCGGCGATTCCGCCACCTCCTCGCCGCGCGCGAAACCGCGCGCCGCTGTTTCCAAGCTGGAAAGCGGCCGGGCCACGAAAATTTCTATGGCAAACCAGCCGGCGCCAATGGCGAGTAACCAAATTAGCAGCGGCGCCGCGAGGGAGGCGCCGAGTCCAAGCCATCGCCGCCATAACGGCTGGTCAGGCACCCACGACATCACCGCGTAAAGATCAGGGGCGTGAAGCGGCACGATCACGGCGTCGCCGTTCTTCACTTCGATGAATGCCGGGTCGGATCCAAGCATGCGCCTTATCTGTTCGCGCGTCGGCAGGCCGGCAGCGCTGCCGGCCTCAACATTCGACTGGGCGATGATCAGACCATCTCCATCAACGATGGCTGCTCGCGCGTTATCCAGCGCGCGCCCGCGATTGAGCAATTCGTCGAGCTGAGGGATGGCGATCGACGCGCCAATAAAACCGACACGGCGGCCAGTGCTTGCGTGGATCGGTTCAAGCGCGGCCAACATCGGCTGACCGGTCACCGCACTGTGAGCGATATATCCGATCGTGAACGCATCTCGGTCGCGCGCGCGTTGCCGCAACGGCGTCATCGGCGCTCGAAAGCCAGGCGCCAGAGCGGGAGCGCTGCAAATAACCACGCTTTGCTCGTTGGTGACCGCGATCGTGCTCACGTACGCGTAGCGCGAACGAACGCCGTCGAGCCAACGGCGACAATCCGCCGGCCCAATCTGCTGCAGGTCTGGCGAAGACCCCAACACACGCAGCATTTCGCGCACTTCGTCGATCGTACTGCGCTCGGCCGCAATGGATTGTAGCGCACGGCGGCCGAGCGTTTCTTCAAATGCAGCTTGGCGCGCGCTAATAGCGTTTAAGCCAACTTGCATGGCTATAGCGCCCGCTGGCAGCATGGCCAAGCCAAGCAGCACAGCCATTCGCCCGCGCATCGATTTCAACGACAGCGCACGAGGCCAAAAACTAAATCGCGTTTCCCGGCGCGGCTTCACACGCTCGCTGCGTCCTCAATGAGTCTCTCGCCACCAGAGGCGGCTTGACCCTCCTCGTCAAGACCGAGCAGGTCCGACAGCTTCTTGCGCGCGCGATTCACGCGGCTCTTGATGGTGCCGACAGCGCATCCACAAATTTGCGCGGCTTCTTCATAAGAGCATCCCGACGCGCCGACGAGCGTGAGAACTTCGCGGTGGTCCGGCGCCAGTTGCGCGAACGCGACTTTGAAATCCTCCAGATCGACAGAGCCATCTTGCTCAGGGCGAACCGCAATGCGGGCGGCGAACTTGCCGTCTGCATCTTCCACTTCGCGCTTCGCTTTGCGTAGCTGCGAGTAGTAATGGTTGCGCAGGATTGTGAACAACCAAGCGCGCAAATTGGTGCCGGGTTCAAAGCGATCGACGTTGGCAAGAGCTTTGACGAGCGTGTCCTGCACCAGATCATCAGCTTGCGCGGGGTTGTGTGCGAGCGAACGCGCGAACGCGCGCAAACTCGGCAACAGTTCGATCAGCTCAGCTTTGAAGGATGCGGGCGCGGTCATGAGCGCTTGTCCTCCGCGGTATCGATGCGTTCCAGCAAATCCATAAATCGGTCTGGCACAGGCTCACCCGCGACTTCGCCGAACGCTAGGCGTAAATTACGCGTGATCAGCGCCTTGTGTGTCGCGGCAGTGGCCTTGCGGGGCCGGTCCGCGCCATTCCCCACGTCGTTCGGAGGCTTTTTTGACACCAAGGTCTCCATATCGTCCTTCCGCGCGTCTTGATCGATGGTCCTCGCGCCACAATTCATCGTTGCGCTTGAACTCCCTCACAGCCGGAAACGCCCTTCCGGCAAGACAGTTCCGAAAAGCCGGAACTTTTTTCAATACGCCGCGTTTTGTCTGGCTCGCCGGGATGGGAGACTATAATGAGTATTGCGCCTACCGACGCTGAAAATCCCCAACAAAACAAGAGGTCATATATGTCGCTGGCAAGGGAAATCGCCCCTCACCTGCCGCTTTTGCGTCGCTATGCGCGGGCGCTCACGGGCGCCCAGGAGAGCGGTGACGCCTTTGTGGCTGCAGCCCTTGAGGCCATCGTCGCCCGGCCGGAGGAATTTCCACGCGAGCTAGACGCTCGCGTGGGGCTCTATCAGGTGTTTCACCGCATCTGGGCGAGCGGCAATGTCGAGGTCGAGGCGGATGACAACAACCGCGGCGCCCAGAAGGCGCAGGAACGTTTGCGCGCGCTCGCCCCGCTCACCCGTCAAGCATTGCTGTTGACGACGCTGGAGAGCTTCACCGTGCAAGAGACAGGCGAAATTCTCGGTCGTTCAAACGACGAAGTGAACGCGCTTATTGATGAGGCGCTCGAAGAACTCGATCGCCAAACGCGTGCGCGTATTCTGATCATCGAAGACGAAGCCGTGATCGCGATGGATCTGAGCGATCTCGTCACCGGCGCCGGACACGAAGTGTGCGCCGTTGAGACCACGGCGTCGGGCGCGGTCGCGGCCGCGAAACGCGAGCGTCCGGATCTCGTGCTTGCGGACATTCAGCTCGCGGATGGCTCGTCGGGCATCGACGCGGTGAAAGAAATCTTGTCGTCGTTTGATGTACCCGTGATTTTCATCACGGCATTCCCGGATCGTTTGCTGACAGGCGAACGTCCCGAGCCGACATTCTTGATCACCAAGCCGTATTCACCAGACATGGTGCGCGCGGCGGTGAGCCAAGCTCTTTTCTTCGAAAGCACGGGTTCCTTGAACTAGCTTTGTAGGAACCGGGTATGCGGCGGCGCGTTCATGAAACGCGCGCCGCTCCGGGCGGTGCGAAGCTTTCATGGAGTCGTACATGTCTCGCAAAATTACGTTCATCGCGTTTGCCGCGCTCATCGGTGCAACGTCTTTCCTAGCCGCCTGCAACACGGTCGAAGGCGCGGGCCGCGACGTTCAATCGGCTGGCCAAGCTGTCGAGCAAACCGCCCGCGAGTCGAACGACGGCAACCCGCGTACGCCGTGATATCGCAATTCCGCACCCCGTCGCGCTTTTGGCGCGCGGGGCTGCGGCAATGCGGGGGATGACAATTGCCAAGCTAAAGGCCATAGGCTCGCGTCATGCGGGTCTTTTTCATTTCTGTATTGGCGCTGGCAGCGTGCGGTGCACCAGCGCAACACGCGCACGACGCGCCTACGAGCACCGCTGCAGCGCCAGTGACCAACACGCTCGAGGTGCGCGATCCTTGGGCGCCGCCAACGCCAGGCGGCGTCGACGTCTCTGCCGGCTACGCAACCATTGTGAACGGCACAGATGCTGAGGATCAATTGTTGAGCGTCGCAAGCGCTCGCGCAGAGCGCGTTGAACTGCACGAAATGGCGATGGACGGAAACGTGATGCGGATGCGTCGCGTCGATGAAGTCGCGATCCCAGCTCATGGCGAACTGGCGCTCGCGCCGCACGGCAGACATCTGATGTTCTTTGGGGTGACCCAACCATTCACGCCGGGCGAGACCATTCCGGTCACGCTCACCTTCGCGCACGCGGGCGCAGTGAGTGCGTCGTTCGTCGTGCGTATTGGCGGCGCGCACTGACGCTAAAGCGGCAACGCGGTCGTGTCTTTCAGATGCTCAAGCACGATGCTGCTTTCTAAGTGCGCAACGGCTTGGCAGCGCAACAACTTCGACTGCACGATCTCCTGAAAATGCGGCAAGTCCCGCGCGACGACCTTGATGAGATAGTCGGACTCACCGGTGATCATCACGCACAGCGTTACCTCATCCATGCGCGCGACGAGATCGCGGAACGCGCGCACGTTCGCGGCTGAGTGATCGCGCAGGCGTACTTGGATGATTGCAGCACAGGTTAGCCCGACGCTTTGCGGATCAACGATGCCGACGATGCCACGCAGAACCTCCGCCTCTCTAAGCCGGCTCAACTTGCGTGAAACCTGGCTCGCGGACACGCCCGCGGCCTCCGCCAACACGGATTGTGCTGCGTTCGCATCCTTCTGAAGCGCGGCGAGGAGACGGCGGTCGCTGGCGTCCAGCTTTGGCTCATGTTTCATGCCGATTTCCTTTAGATTTGCATGTCTTGTGCGTTTTATGGCTCTAAGGCGCGGATAATTACACTGAAATTGCGTACGAACGCCTGTATTGTGCGTTATGAGCGCAAAATTGAAGCCGACGGCGAGCTCGTCCGCGCAAACTGACTGGGCGCGGGTGGTTGCACTGGTCCAATGTTCGCGCGCGATGGATGCGCTCGAGGAGACCTCGCTCGTCCCGGCGAAGAAGATTTTCTACCAGTTCAGCGCGCGCGGCCACGACATGGCGCAAGTGCTGCTGGGCTTGCAGCTGACGCATCCGAAAGACGCCATCTGCGGCTATTATCGCTCGCGCCCCATCCTGCTTTCACTGGGCGTGGCGCTTGAGGACGCGATGGGCTCGGCGATGGGCCGCGCGGGCGGCTATAGCGACGGTCGCGATATCGGCGTTGTTTTCAACTATCCGAACGCACACGGCGCATCGGCGCTGCCAATGTGCGGCGGCGTCGGCGCGCAATACACGCCAACCGCCGGCTACGCGCAGGCGATCGAATATCATCGCAATGTCTTAGGCGACGCGAGTTACGATGGCGCCATCGGCGTCGTGCTCGGCGGCGACGCATCGGTGGCGACGAACGGCTTTTGGGCCGCACTGACGATCGCCACGACTCAGAAGCTGCCGATGCTGTTCTACATCGAGGACAACGGGTACGGCATTTCCGTGCCCGGCAGCTTCCAAACGCCCGGTGGCAACATCGCCAAGAATCTGTCTGGCTTCTCGGGCCTCAAGATTTACGACGGCGACGGCACCGATCCCGAACAAGCGGCGATGTTGACACGCGAAGCGGTCGCACATGTTCGTGGGCGTCGCGGGCCGGCGTTGTTGCGGCTCACGGTGCCCCGGCTTGAGGGTCATTCTTTTCAAGACACGCAAGCGTACAAATCAAAAGAAACGATCGAGAGCGAATGGACGCGTGATCCGCTGCCGAAGCTCAAGGCGCATGTGTCGCCATCGTTGATGAGCGATGCGGAGTGGGATCGAAGCGACGAAGACGCCAAGACACGGGTGCTGCGCGCCAGCCAGATCGCCGAGCAGCGGCCGGTAGCTGATCCAGCATCGGTGACGCGTCACGTCTTTGACGAGGGCGAGATGCAGACTGAAGGCGGCCAGCATAACGCCGGTTATCTCGCGCCGCGCTCAAGCGCCGAAGCGAAGCCCGAAGGCGCGCGCATCAACATGATCACGGCCATCAGGCGTACGCTTGATCACGAGCTCAGCGTCAATCAGCGCGTGCTCGTGTTCGGCGAAGACATCGGCCCGAAAGGCGGCGTGCACGGCGTCACGCTCGGCATGCAGGAAAAGTTCGGCGCCGAACGGGTTTTCGATACGTCGCTCTCGGAAGAAGGCATTATTGGCCGCGCTGTGGGCATGGCGATTGCCGGGCTGATGCCGGTGCCGGAAATTCAGTTCCGCAAATACGCCGAACCTGCATGCGAACAGATCAGCGATTGCGGCTCCATGCGCTGGCGCACAGCGAACCGCTTCGCCGCGCCGATGGTGGTGCGCATGCCGATCGGCTTCTTCAAGTGCGGCGATCCTTGGCACAGCCAAACCAACGAAGTGCAATTCGTGCATACGCCGGGGTGGCGGGTGGCCGCGCCGTCGAACGCGGAAGACGCGGTTGGCTTGTTGCGTACGGCGTTGCGCGGCAACGATCCGGTGATGTTTCTCGAGCACCGCAACATGCTCGACGCCGCCAGCGCGCGCCGCCCCTATCCCGGCGATGAGTTCGCGCTGCCTTTCGGCAAAGCAAAGCTTACCCGTGAAGGCGACGCGATCACCGTCGTCACCTGGGGCGCGATGGTGGAACGCTGCGAGGCGGCAGCCGACGGCGTGAGCGCGGACGTCATTGATCTCCGCACGCTGGCGCCGTGGGATCGTGAAGCAGTGCTTGCCTCCATTAAACGCACGCATCGCTGTCTCATTGTGCACGAGGACCTCGGCACGGCCGGCTTTGGCGCGGAAATCGCTGCAGTGGTCGCAGACCAAGCTTTTCTCGATCTGGATGCGCCGGTCGCGCGCGTGACGATGCCGGACATTCCCTCGCCGCATCACCCTGAGTTGATGGAATGGGCCCTGCCCTCGGTGGCGCGCATCCGCGCGAAGATCGACGACCTGGTGGCCTTCTGATGTCTGACGCGATTCAGATTTTGACGCCGCTGGAGCAAGAAGGCTCCAAGTCGGTGGTGCGCGCATGGTTGAAGAAGGTCGGCGACGCGGTGACGCGTGACGAGCCGATTGTTGAGCTCGAGACGGATAAAGTTGCGGTGGAAGTGCCGTCGCCAGCGGATGGCGTGCTCGCTTCCATTTCGCTGACCGAGGGCGATGAAGCAGCGCCGGGCGCATTGCTTGGAATGCTGAACGCAGGCGCGGTTGCACAAGCGGCGCCCCGCACCGCGAATCCGCCAATGAACGCACCGAGGCAGCGCGTCACATCGGCAGTGGTAAACGGTCAGCGCGAGGCACGCCTCTCGCCCCTTGTGCGCCGTCTTATCTCCGACAACGGCCTCGACGCCGTGCAAATCGCCGGCACCGGTCGCGACGGGCGCATCACGCACGAGGACGTCGAAGCGCACATCCGCGAGCGCAATGCCGGCGCGTCAGTCGCTCGACGGATTGACCCGGAGGAATTCCTACGCACGGGCCGCAGCACAACGCCGCAACTGCAATCACGCCGCATTCCGCACGACACCATGCGCAAGTCGATCGCCGAGCACATGGCGAAATCATTGGCGACAGCGCCGCACGTCACGGCGGTGTTTGAGGCAGATTTTTCCGCCATCGCCGCGCATCGTGTGAAATACAAAGACGCGTACGCCAAAGCCGGCGCGCCGCTCACCTATTCCGCTTACATCGTGCGCGCGGCTGCCGAAGCGATGCCAGTTTCGCCGAACGTCAATGCGCGTTGGCACGACGATGCACTCGAAGTGCATGGCGACGTGAACATCGGCATGGGCGTGGCGCTGGGTGACAAAGGCTTGATCGTCCCGGTCATCCGCAACACCGAGAAACTGACGCTGAAGCAAACAGCGGCGGCGCTCGGCGACGTCACCGAACGCGCGCGCAATGGCAAACTGAAGCCTGCTGACACGCAAGGCGGCACATTCACAATCTCCAACCACGGCGTCTCCGGCTCGCTGATCGCCGCGCCCATCATCATCAACCAGGGCCAATCGGCGATCCTTGGCGTCGGCAAGCTCGAGAAGCGCGTTGTCGTGCGCGAGATCGGCGGCAGTGACGCGATTGTCGTGCGGCCGATGGCTTATGTGTCACTCTCCATCGACCACCGCGTGCTCGATGGTCACCAAACCAACGCCTGGCTCACGCGCTTCGTCGAAGTGCTTGAGACTTGGCCGCTTGAGGATGCATTATGATCGAAGACCTCGACGTTCGCCCGCCGGATCCGCTGCTGAAAATCATCAAGATGTTCCGCGAGGATCCGCGGACCGACAAGACCGATCTCGGCGTCGGCGTGTTTCGCGACGACAACGGCGCGACGCCGGTGATGAAGGCAGTGAAGGAAGCTGAACGCCGCTTAGTGGCTGAACAGCCAACGAAAACCTACGTTGGGCAACAAGGTGACGTGGAATTTCTGCGTCTCGTCGGCGAGCTGACGTTTGGCGAACAAGGCCGCGACCTGGTTTCGATCCAGGCGGTGGGCGGCACCGGCGCACTGCGTCTCGGTTGCGATCTGCTGCGCGAGAGCGGTGCGAAGCGCGTGCTGCTGCCAACGCCGTCATGGCCGAACCATCCGGCGATCATTCGCGCGGCGCGGCTTGAAGAAATCGACGTGCCGTTTTTCAACGTCGCCACACAAGAGATCGATATTGATGGTCTGATCGCTGGTTTCGCGAAAGCTCAACCCGGCGACAGCATCATCCTCCAAGGCTGCTGTCACAATCCGCTGGGCGCGGATTTCTCGCTGCCGCAATGGGAGAAACTCGCGGACGCCGTTGTGAAGCACGGCCTCATTCCGTTTATTGATCTTGCCTACCAAGGCTTCGGTGACGGGCTTGAGCAGGACGTAGCGGGTGCGCGGCTTTTCCTGTCGCGCGTACCGAACGCGATCGTCGCCATCTCCGGCGCCAAAAATTTCGGACTCTATCGCGAGCGCGTTGGCGCGCTTTACGTGAAGGTGCCGGCGGAAACGCGCGCGGCAGTGCAGAGCAATCTCTTCGCCATCGCCCGCGCCAATTATTCGATGCCGCCGGATCACGGCGCGTCGTGCGTGCGCGTGGTGCTGGGCGATCCGGAGCTGAAGCGCATGTGGATCGACGAGCTCGATGCTATTCGCGCCCAAATGAAGAAAACGCGCGCGGCGCTCGCTGCAGCGCGGATCAACTCAATCCCGATGAATTTGATCGGCGCGCAGAAAGGCATGTTCTCGACGCTGCCGCTCAACGCTGAGCAGATCACCACGCTGCGCGAAACCTACGGCGTCTACATGACCGATCTGGCGCGCATCAACATCGCGGGCCTCCCCGAACGCGATATGGCGCGCTTTCTGGAAGCGCTGCGCGCGGTGACCAGCTAGGCCGCGTTCATCGTCAGCAGATCATAGCCGGCGACTTGTTCGCCGTTTTGATTGGTAACGACGACATCCCAGCGCACTTCGCCTTGATCCGGCTTGCGTAGCGTTTTGTCTTTCACGGTGAGCGCGACCTGGATGGAGTCGCTGGGCTTCACCGGTTTGACGAAGCGCAGATTGTCGAGGCCGTAGTTCGCGAGCACCGGGCCTGGATCGGGATCGACGAAGAGGCCGGCGGCGAACGCCAGGATTAGATAGCCATGCGCAACGCGGCCGCCGAACAGCGGATTGGCCTTCGCGGCTTCCTCGTCCATGTGCGCGTAGAAGGTGTCGCCAGTGAAGTGCGCGAAGTGCGCGATGTCATCGAGCGTGATCTCGCGCGCTTTGGTTTTGAGCTGATAGCCGATTGGGAGATCATGGAATTTGCGGCGGAACGGATGCTCGCCGCTCGTCGTTGGCGCGCCAGCCATGTAGCGATGCACGATTGACGACAGCACGCGCGGCGAACCCTGCAGCGCGCTGCGTTGCATGTAGTGCGTGACGCCGCGAATGCCGCCCATCTCCTCACCGCCGCCGGCACGGCCGGGTCCGCCGTGGACCATGTGCGGCATTGGCGAGCCGTGGCCAGTGCTTTCTTTGGCGCTGTCTCGATCGATGAAGGCGATGCGGCCGTGATAGGCGCCGCAGCCGAGAACGACATCGCGCTCGAAGCCGGTGTCGTAGCTGAACACGCTCATCACCAGTGAACCTTTGCCGCGATTGGCGAGCGCGATGGCGTCGGCGGCATCTTTGTAAGGCATCAACGTCGAGACCGGGCCGAATGCTTCAACATCGTGCACGGCGCGCGCATCCCATGGCTTCTCGCAACGCAGCAGCACGGGCGAAAGAAACGCGCCTTTCTCGTTCACCGGCGCAGCGTTCGGATCGCCGAACACGACTTTTGCGTCGCTTGCCAGTTCAGCGACCTTCGCGCGCACATCTTCGCGCTGTGAAACACTGACCAACGCGCCCATGCGCGTGGCTTCATCGCGCGGATCGCCGATCGTTGTTTTCGCCAGCCGATCTGCGAGCGCGGCCTGCGCGGCATCGAGCAGCGCCGCGGGAACGATGGCGCGGCGGATGGCGGTGCATTTCTGCCCCGCCTTCACCGTCATTTCCTTGGCGACCTCTTTGATGAAGAGATCGAACTCAGGCGCGTCGCGCGTGACATCGGGGCCGAGAACGGACGCGTTCAGAGAATCTTGTTCGGCAACGAAACGCACACTTTCGCGCGTGATGACGGGATGGCTTCTGAGCTTTGACGCCGTTTGTGCGGAGCCGGTGAAGGACACCACGTCTTGCGACGTGAGGTGATCGAAGAGATCACCGGTTGAACCGACGACCAACTGCAGCGCGCCTGCCGGCAACACGTTTGCTTCCAGCATCACGCGCACGGCGGCTTCGGTGAGATAGCTCGTGGCGCTTGCCGGCTTCACGATCGCGGGAACGCCGGCAAGGATGGTCGGCGCTAGTTTTTCAAGCATGCCCCAGACGGGAAAATTGAAAGCATTGATGTGCACGGCGACGCCCTGCATCGACGTGTAGACGTGCAGGCCTTGCCACGTACCGTTGCGCGAGAGGCCTTCGACGGCGCCGTCGATCAAGATGGTTTCGTTCGGTAGCTCGCGGCGGCCTTTGCTTTGATAGACCGCGAACGTGCCGATGCCGCCGTCGATATCGATCCAGCTATCGGCCTTAGTGGCGCCGGTGTTGTAGCTGAGTTCGTAGAGTGCTTCCTTTTTCGCGGTCAGCGCTTCAGCCAACGCTTTCAGCATCAGCGCACGCTGATGGAACGTAAGCGCGCGCAGAGCTGGGCCGCCCTTCTCGCGCGCGAACCGCAGCATCGCTCCGAAGTCGAGCCCTTGAGATGAGGTGAGCGCGACGACATCGCCGTTCACCGCCGAGCGCAACTCTGCCATGCCGCCTGAGCCCGCGACCCAGAGGCCTTCGGCGTAGTTTTGGAGGGTGATGGGTTTCATTTCTTGCTCCGGCATCTGGTGAAGGGAGCGCGGCGCTCCGCGCCGCAATGCGCGGCGGAGCCGCGCGCTCCAACTTTCTACGATCCAGTGAATTTCGGCGTGCGCTTTTCCATGAAGGCGCCGACGCCTTCTTTGTAATCGTTGGTGCGGCCAAGCGTGCGTTGCGCGTCGCGTTCACGCTCGAGCTGATCTTGCAGGGAATGCGTGCCGCTTTCGCGAATGAGTTTCTTGGTCATCGCCAGCCCGCGCGTTGGCGCGGAGGCAAACTTCGAGGCGAGTGCGTCGACCTCACCTTGCAACTGATCGTCTTCAACGCATTTCCAGATCACGCCCCACGCCTCGGCGCGTTCGGCGGTCAGTGGCTCACCAGTCAACGCGAGGCCCATGGCCCGCGCTTGGCCAGCGAGGCGCGGCAACGTCCAGGTGCCGCCGCTGTCGGGGATGAGGCCGATATTGGCGAAGCTCTGGATGAACTTGGCGCTCTTGGCGGCGATGACGATATCGCAGGCGAGCGCGATGTTGGCGCCGGCGCCAGCGGCGACGCCATTCACCGCGCAGATCACCGGCAGCTCGAGCGACGTCAAACGGCGGATCAGCGGATTGTAGCGCTTCTCCAGCGACTCTCCGAGATCGACGCCCTCGCCACCCGGCGCCACGGCGCGATCGCCGAGATCCTGCCCTGCGCAGAAGCCGCGCCCTGCGCCGGTCAGCACCAACACGCGCGCTTCCCTTTTCGATACCGCTTCCAGCGCACGCGAGACTTCGTCGTGCATTTGCACGGTGAAGCTGTTCAAACGGTCAGGGCGATTGAGCGTCAGCCGCGCGACGCCGGTGCCGATCTCAAGCAGAATGGTCTCGAAATCCATGACGCCTCCTCGGCGATGGCGTAAGCAAGAAGCGATGATGGGTCAATTGACGAGACACGCATGAGCGAAGCGGACGATTTGGCGCGACGGGTGGCCGATGCGATGCGCTCGCGCGAAGGCACCGGACCGGCGTTCGGCATCCAAATCGATGAAGCGCGTGAGGGTTACGCGCGCATCCGCATGGAAGTGCGCGCCGACATGGTCAATGGCCACGCCATCACGCATGGCGGTATGATCTTTTTGCTGGCGGACACCGCGTTCGCGTACGCCTGCAATTCGCGCAACGAAAACACCGTCGCGCAGAACGCGACCATCGCATTCCTGGCGACGTCGAAGCTCGGCGACGTGCTGGTGGCGGAGGCGCAGGAACTTTCGCGCGCGGGCCGCAGCGGCGTTTATCAAATCAGCGTCTGTAGGGCCGAAGGCGGCGTCATCGCTGAATTTACAGGGCTTTCACGCACGATCGGCGAGACGATTTTGTGATGCCGAATTAATTGACCGATCGGTCAGTGATTGCTATATTCGACATCTCCAAAGGGTGCGCGATGTACACAACCGATTTG
>Ga0209023_10004840_pt1 | contig 15063 bp, 14 predicted proteins | sample LakOneMetagenome_FD_187468 | JGI IMG/M metagenome (GOLD analysis project Ga0209023, IMG submission 187468) | Freshwater and sediment microbial communities from Lake Erie, Canada (SPAdes) (version 2) | ecosystem: Environmental > Aquatic > Freshwater > Lentic | place: Lake Erie, Canada... | reverse complement strand
TGAATGGGCCGATCATTGCAGGGGTTGGAGCACGTTAGATAGTACGCAGCGCACTTTGCGGATTGCCGCGATCCGCGAAGCATACGAGGAAGCGGGCATTCTGCTAGCCGATCATCATGACGGCAGTGCGTTCTCGGATACGTGTGATCTTGAAACCCGCAAAGCCGTGGAGCGAGGCGAGCGCCAATTTCTTGACGTCGTTCGCGAGGCCGACGTGCTCCTGCGGCTCGATCGGCTTAGCAGTTTCGCAAGGTGGATCACGCCCATCTTCATGCACAAGCGCTTTGACACCCATTTTTTCGTTGTTTGCGCTCCCGAACGCCAGATTGCCGCATGTGATGGATACGAAACCGTCGATGCGGAATGGCTTTCGCCGCACAGGGCGTTGGAGATGGAAGCGAGTGGCGAGCGAACTATCATCTTTCCCACGCGACTGAACCTGCAACTATTGGCCGAAGCTGCGAGCGCAGCGGATTGCGTCGCGCGGGCTGAAGCCCGCGATATCATAACTGTTCTGCCTGAAATCATTCAGCGAGACGGCAAAAACGTCCTCACTATCCCCGCGAATGCGGGATATGGCCCTGCTGACGAAATTATCGGCTGAGAGTTAGCTCCGAGCGCAGAGGAATTACTATTGCCATGATTAAACCGGACAGCAGTGCAGAACGTTCTCTGAGGTGGCTCAACAACCTCCGGCTTGCCTCGAGGACGAGGTCACGCTTAAGGTAGAAGCCAACATTGAATTCGACGGTCATCCAGATGCCGCCTTACAGCTAGTGGATACCGTGTTTGCTGATCGCGTGCAAAAACCGGTTGCCTCGGCCTTGGCGATGGTCGTCGCACGCGCGGAACGTAAGCCGCTGTCTACTGCTTGCAAACCCGCCTCTACCGCCGAGCGCATCTACGCGAGGTGGGCGAACAGGTCTGCCACGCAATGTTGCAACGCCTGTAAGGTGGTGAGCGTCTGGTTGAACTGTACGCCCTGATTCGGATGGTCGAGGGTGGTATCGAACACGGCTTGCCCTATGCAGAGCATTTTGGCTGCCGAAAGCACGAGCACCGTGTCGAGCACGTCGCTAGGCAGACTGTCGTCTCCGCCCTCGAGCTTCTCGGCGGCCGCACCAGCGAATGAGAAATCGGCGTGGCTGCGTTGGTCGGTGTAATTGCGCGTGTCCAGTGATATGCCAGCGACCTTTTCGATGAGGGTAGAAGCAGTCTTTGGCTGTGACCAAGAAGAATTTCGCACCATGCGCTTCATGCAGAACTGCTTTTCCCTGGCCAGTTTGTCACCCGAAACGACAGCTTATCGCCACCTCTTGTGCAACAGGGTCTCGTTGGCAGGGGCCGTCGAACCTTGCGAGCAGATTGCCTGTGCCTCTGAGTTATTGCGAAAAATTTGCGGCGAGGAATTGACGCACATCGGTGCGAATTGTGTCTTCTCTCTCCTAGACATCGAGTTCAAGCTGAGTTGGCGAATAGACTTCCGTTTAAAAGTCCAATTCGCGTCCTTCCACGAGAACGACAGTGCATCACTAAGGCAAATCAATACTGTTGCTCGGGCACGTGCAGTATCAAACCCTCCAACATAGTCTCGATAGGGATCTGGCAAGCGAGGCGGGAGTATTCGTTCGCCCCCTCTGCAAATTGCAGGAGTTCGGCTTCCGCTTCGCCTTCCTTCAGTCGGCCCACTATGGCGGTCCAGGCCGGATCAACATGGACATGGCAGGTAGCACAGGCGCAAACGCCGCCGCAGTCGCCGTCGATGCCCGGTACCTTGTTGAAGAGCGCCGCTTCGCGCGCGGTTTCGCCTTCGGCCGCTTCAACTTCCCGCCGCGTTCCATTGCTGGAAACAAACGTCACTTTGACCATTTTAAACTCCGTACTTCCGGTTCGGCAGATCAGCGCGCGCGCAACCGCACCGGTAGCTTGGTGATCCCTCGCACAAGGTTCGAAAACAGGCGTTCGGGCGAGCCGATCACTTCAACCTTTTCGAAACGCTTGTGGATCTCTTCCCAGATGATCCGCAACTGCAGTTCTGCAAGCCTGTTGCCCATGCAGCGATGTATGCCATAACCGAATGACAGGTGATGTCGTGGGTTCTTACGGTCGATGATGAACTGGTCAGCCTTGTCTATGACCGTTTCATCCCGATTCCCCGACAGGTACCACATCACGACCTTGTCGCCTTTCGTTATCTGTTTTCCACCGATCTCCCAGTCTTGGAGCGCCGTGCGACGCATATGGGTCAGCGGCGTCTGCCAGCGGATGATCTCCGGCACCATGCTGGTAATCAACGATGGATCGCTATTCAGCTTTCGATATTCGATGGGGTTCTGATTGAGGGCCAGTACGCCGCCGCTGATCGAATTGCGCGTTGTGTCATTGCCGCCCACGATAAGTAGCAGGAGGTTGCCCAGAAATTCCAGGAAGGGCATGTCCCGTGTCGCCGGAGAATGCGCCATAATGGAAATCAGATCGTTCCTGGGTTCCTCGTTGACGCGCTTATCCCACAGGCCCTTGAAATACATCGCGCATTCTATGAGCTCTGTACGCCTCGCCTCATAGGATTCGACGATGCCGGTTTCAGGCGCGGCGGTCGTGATGTCGGACCAGCGCGTCAGCTTGCGCCGCTCCTCCCAGGGAAAGTCGAACAGCGTTGCGAGCGTCATCGTGGTCAATTCGATCGAGACTTTGTCAACCCAGTCAAAATCCTCGCCAACCGGCAGATCATCGAGGATCTGACACGCTCGTTCGCGGATTGTAGGCTCAAGTAATAGCAAGTTGGACGGTGCGACAGCGGAGGTAACGGCCTTTCGTTGCTGGTCGTGCTTTGGTGGATCCATGGCGATGAACATTTCTAGCTCGAGCGCGCCTTCCGCCGAATGCATGTCCTGGATGGCGATGCCGCCTAGCTTGGCCTCCGACGAAAAGACCTTGTGGTTGGTGTCGACGGCCATGATGTCGTTGAACTTGGTGATCGACCAGTACGGTCCGACGTGGCTTTCACGGCAGTAGTGGACCGGCTCCTCTTTGCGCAGCCGGTCGAAGAACAGGCCAATCGTGTCCTTCTGAAATAGGCTGGGACGCGCGACATCAATTTGCTCGATTGGAATGGTCGCGACTTTTTCAGCCGTATCCAGCTCGATTGCGTCGATACTCATGTCCCGTCCTTCTACCCTATCAAGACGAATCGCCAATCTCCTAAACGGTAAATGTTTCGCGGGGCGGGGTCAATAAACCTGATAATGTTTCTCGTCCCATTGAGTGGTGCTGTGGGCATATCACCCAAGCGTTTGACATAGATGCCAATAAACCCTTATAAGCATTAGATCCAATGGGGAGACGCCCGGGAATGCAACCGAAGGTTGATGACACGAAGAAGGCCAAGCGTGCGCTCACTCTTGCGCAGGACATCGTTCGCGATATCGAGGCTGGTACGCATGTGGCGGGCGATAGGTTGCCGCGCGAGGATGAGATGCTTGCGCGATACGAAGTCGCCAGAGCGACCTTGCGTGAAGCGCTCCGCTTTCTGGAGCTTCAGGGTGTCATCCATCTTCAGCTCGGGCGTGGTGGCGGGCCGGTAGTGGCGCGCCCGCAGACCGGCGACTTCGCAAGTAGCCTCTCGCTCATCCTGCAGTTCATGGGTGCGGACCTGAGGGACTTGCTCGAATTGCGCGAAGCGATCGCACCGGATGTTGCGGCCAATGCTGCCCGGCGCGCGACTATGGGTGATCTTAGCGCGCTTGCCGATTGCCTCAAAGAGCTTGAGCGAAACGAAGTTGGGGGCCAGTTCGAGGAATTGAATCGCCGTTTTCATGACCTGCTTGGCTGGGCCAGCGGCAATCCGCTCTTCGGCCTGCTGACCTCCGCGATGCATTTGCTTACTCGCGGGTTCTCCCACTCGCTCGGGTATTCGGCGCAGGAGCGCGGGGTCCAATTGCACTTCCTGCGCCGTGTTCTCGAAGCCGTGCGCACGGGCGATGCCGAAGCGGCACGGCATGCCATGGCCCGCCTCGTGGCGGGCTCCGCGTCCTATCTCGCAGAAAGGAGCCCTGAGCTTGTGTCACAGAAGGTCAGGTGGGGACAGATATAACAAACTGGCGTCTTTTAAAGGCGCTAAATAGAGGAGGTAGGACTATGGCGCTCAAGAGTCGCATTTGCGAAATTCTCGGAATTGAATACCCCATCCTTCTGGCCGGAATGGGCGGGGCGAGCGTTCCCGCGCTCGCGGCCGCGGTATCGAATGCCGGGGGGCTTGGCGTTCTCGGCGCTGCGGCATGCTCGCCGGACCAGTTGCGCAAATGGATCCGCCAGACCCGCGAATTGACCGACAAGCCGTTTGGCGTCGATACCCTTCTTCCTGCTTCAGTCAGGCGCGGTTCGGCGCCGCAGAGTGGGGGTGCGCCCGTAAACCCGATGGCTTTGATGGGCGAATACCAGCAGTTTACCCGCGAGTTCATGGAGCGCGAGAATCTGCCCAAAGTCGATGCCGCAACGGCCATGCGTGCGGCGGGCGCGCCGGAAATGGGCACGGGCGGACTCCAGCTATTCTCGAGGGAATTCTTCGAGGCGCAGATGGAAGTGGTAATCGAGGAAAAGGTGCCGGTCTATGCCGCAGGCCTCGGCAATCCCGCACCGTGGATGGACCGCCTTCATGCCAATGGCACCAAGGTCATGGCGGTGATCGGCAAGGTCAAGCACGCCCTGCAGGTGGTCGATTCCGGCATCGACATGATTGTTGCGCAGGGTCACGATGGCGGCGGCCACAATTCACCAATCGGAACCTTCTCGCTGATTCCGCAGGTGGTTGATGCGGTGGGCGACCGCGTTCCCGTGATCGGTGCAGGTGGAATCTCCGACGGCCGCGGAATCGCGGCGGCGATGATGCTTGGCGCTCAGGGCGCATGGGTCGGCACGGCGTTCCTGGCAACCAATGAAGCAGGGATCGAATTGTTCCAGAAGGAAGCAATCGTTGAGGGCGGCGATGCGGATACCGTCGTCAGCCGCTCGATGACCGGTAAACCGGCGCGCATGATCCGCAACAAATGGGCCGATGCGTGGGTTTCGGCGGGCAAGGAGCCCCTTACCATGCCTTATCAGTCGATGATTTCGGGTCCGGTCATGGCCGCGGGCATCAAGGCTGAACGCAAGGACATCGTGCCAGGCTTCGCGGGCCAGGGAATCGGTTTGATCCACGCTATCCGCCCAGCGGCACACGTCATGCGCGATCTTATCGAGGATGCGGAAATGGCGTTGGCCAGTGCCAGGTCCTACTTCTGACCGCCGGCAGATGGGGAAGCGCCATGAATACTTCACGCACATTTTCGTTTGCCGACAAGGCTGCCATAACCGGCGTGGGCGAAACCGATTTCGTCAAGGGCACCGAACGTACTGCAGTAGACATGATGCTCGACGCTTCGCGTCGGGCAATCGCGGATGCCGGGCTGAAGCCTTCCGATATCGACGGTATTGTGCCGCCGCCGATCTATACGACATCGGAGGAAATGGCCGCCAATCTCGGCATCGAGGTGCTGCGCTATGCGGCCACCGTGCACATGGGTGGCGCCAGTCCGACGACAGCGCTGCAGAACGCGGCAATAGCGATCGCGAGCGGCCTTTGCGATCATGTGCTCGTGACGCTGGGCTGGAACGGCTATTCCGCGCTCAGGCCCAAGCCGGGTGCCCCGCCCAATCGGGCTATGAACATGAACACGCTGACCAACACCATCCAGGGCTATTACATCCCCTATGGCGTGTTTTTGCCGGTGCAGATGTATGCTTGGCTGGCGACGCGCCATTCCAAGCTCTACGGCGTCGGCGCGGATGCAATGGCGGCAGTCGCGATTGCCTGCCGTCGTCACGCGCAGTTGAATCCGCGCGCCTTTACCTATGGTCGCGAACTCGACGCGGAGACCTATCATTCGGCGCGCTGGATATCGGAGCCTTTCCGGCTTTACGACTGTTGCCTTGAAACCGATGGCGCCTGCGCGGTCGTTGTTTCGCGAATGGATCGGGCCAGGGACATGCCGCATGTACCGGTCAGCATCGCCGGCGCTGCTGAAGGCCACCCCTATCCCGCCGACGACATCCCGTCCCGGCCCGACCCCTTCAAGATAGGCCTTAGCTATGCCGCACCGCGCGCATTCGACATGGCCGGCGTGACACGCGAGGACATGGACTTCCTGCAGATCTACGATTGTTTTACCTATGTCGTTTTGCTGCAACTCGAAGCGCTCGGATATTGCGAACCGGGCGGACAGTCCGAATTCGTCGCCAATGGCCAGATCGAGCTGGGCGGACGCTATCCGCTCAATACCCATGGCGGCTTGCTCAGTGAGGGGCATGTCTGGGGCCTCAACCATGTCGTGGAGGCAGTGCGCCAGTTGCGCCACGACTGCAGCGAGCGCCAGGTGCCGGGGGCCCAGACCGGCCTCGTGACCGGATGGGGCGACCTCGGCGACGGCAGCATCGCCATCCTCAGGAGGTTTGCATGAGCGACGAGAGCGATCTGCCCCCCAAAATGCGGCCCTCCGCGCAGGTTGTGCCCCCCAAGCCGCTACCGCGCCCGCAGGATCCGGTTGAACAGGAATTCTGGAAGCGGTGCCAGGACGGCCATCTTTATTTCCAGCGGTGCGGCGGTTGCGGCCGCTTTCGTCACCTGCCACGCTACATGTGCGCAAAGTGTGGCTCGCCGGAATATTCCTGGGAACGCAGCAGCGGCAAGGGCACGCTGTTTTCCTGGACCGTTACCCACCAGGCACTCCACCCGGCATTTGCCGACGAAATTCCCTTCGTGGCTGCGGTGGTGGAACTGGAAGAGGGTGTGCGCATGGCCACGCGCCTGATTGATTGCGATCACGAGAGCCTCGAGCTCGATCTTCCGGTGGAAGTGGAATTTGAAGTGATCGGGAAGGACTTCCGCCTGCCTGTTTTCCGTCTCCGTGAAAGATAGAAGCGATATGGATCTCGAATACGGACCTGAATATGATGCTTTCCGCAAGCAGGTGCGCGCGTTCATCGCAGCGCATAGCCATCTTGCGCCGCCTGCTTACGATCGGGCTGCCCGACCCTCTCCGGAGGCAGTCGAATGGCAGAAGCTGTTGATCGAGTACGGATATACCGCGCGTACGATCCCGAAGGAATATGGCGGCTATGGAGCGGAGCCGGACATCCTCGAATCGCGCATCATCGCCGAGGAATTTTCGCGGGCCGGAGTGCCGGCCGGGCTTTCCAATCAGGGAATCTCGATGTTCGTGCCAACGCTGCTCGAACTTGGCACCGAAGAGCAGAAGCGGCGCTGGATCGAGCCCACGCTGAAGGGCGAGGTCGTTTGGTGCCAGGGCTATTCCGAACCCGGTGCCGGGTCGGACCTTGCCAACCTCAAGACCCGCGCGCGGGTCGAAAAGGGAGAATTCGTCATCAATGGGCAGAAGATCTGGACCAGCACCGCGAAGCAGGCCGACATGATCTTCTGCCTCGTCAGGACCGAACCAGAGGCGCCAAAGCATGGCGGTATTTCATACCTGATCTTTTCGATGGACACACCGGGCATCGAAGTTCGCCCTTTGAAGACGATGACGGGTCACGCCGAGTTCAACGAGACGTTCTTCACCGAAGTCCGTGTTCCGGTGGACCAGATCGTGGGCCAGCGAGGACAAGGCTGGTTCGTGGCGAACGCGACCCTGGGCCACGAGCGCGGAATGCTGGGCGATCCCGACGCACTAGAAAATCGGTTGCAGGCACTGGTTGCGCTGATGCAGGAAGAGCGCATCGGCCAGGCGCGCGCGATCGACGATCCGGTACTTCGCGACCGGCTGGTGGCCCTGCAAGCCGAAGTGGCAGCGATGAAATACAACGGGATGCGCATCCTTTCGAACAGCCTCAAGGGAGAGCCGGGCGGAATCGCAAAGCTTATAGTCAAGTTGCAAAGCTGTGAACTCGCTCACCAGATTTCCGCGTTGGCGATCGACGCCATGGGCGAGTTGGGAATTCTCTATCACCACAGCCCGCGCGAACGGGACGGAGGCGCGTGGCAATGGAACTACATGTTCCAGCTCGGTCTCATCATCGGCGGCGGGACCGCGCAGATACAAAAGAACATCATCGCTGAACGCGGCCTCGAAATGCCGCGCGAGCCAAAACCGGCGAAGATTTCCGATGCGGCGCAGAAGACCACAGACATGGCGCGTCAGAACTAAGGGACAGACTGATGGATTTCGGACTTTCGCAGGACCAGCAGATGTTGCGCGACGCGGTTTCGCGGTGTCTTGCCGATACCTGCCCTCTCGACCACGTCCGCGAATGCGCGGAGCGGGACAATCCGTTGAGCGACAAGGTGCTGCACGCCCTCCATGAGCTGGGAGTTACCGGGATGCTGGTCCCCGAAGCGCATGGTGGCCTCGGCATGACCCTCCTCGACGCGACGGTCGTCGCCGAACAGCTCGCCTATGCGGTCGCCCCAGTGCCGTTTCTGGCCAGTCATGTTCTCGCGCCGATCGCGCTGAGCGAGGCCGGCAGCGAGCCGCAAAAGGCCCATTGGCTGCCGAAGATCGCGAGTGGAGCGGCGCGCATCGGTGTCGCGATTTCCGAGACAATCGAAGCGCGTAACGGCGCGGGGGTTTTCTCCGCCGCCGGGAAGCTCAACGGCACCGCCCTGTTCTGCCTCGATTTCGAAGGCGCCGACGCTTACATCGTCGCCGACGCCGGTGGCAGGCTGCACCTCGTCGACGCCAAAGCGTCAGGGCTGGAAGCAATCCCGCTGGCTACCATCGATCGCACCCGCAGCGTCGGGGAATTGCGTTTCGAAGGGACCGAGGCAGAACCACTTGCTGACGATGGCGGAATTACAACGGCCCGTCTGCGTGATGCTGGCCGTGTGATCCTCGCCGCCGACAGCCTTGGCGCAGGCCAGGCCATGATCGAAAAGGCTGTCTATTATGCCGGGCAGCGCGAACAGTTCGGTCGTCTTATCGGCAGTTTCCAGGCCGTAAAGCACATGTGCGCCGAGATGGCCGCACGTCACGAACCGTGCCGCTCGCTTGTCTGGTATGCAGCCCACGCCTTCGACGCGGTGCCGAAGGAGGCAGCGCTGATCGCCTGCCATGCGAAATCGCACACGGGCGAAGTTCATCGATTTGTGGCCCGTACTTCCACCGAAGTGCATGGCGGGATGGGTTTCACCGACCTGCTTGGCCTGCACTACTGGTTCAAACGGATCGGATTCGATCGGCAAGTTCTGGGTGGGCCCGAAACGGTGCGGGCCGAGGCGGCGGTACTGCAAGGCTGGGCCAAAGCCGCTTGATATTTCTTTTGGGAGACGCGCGCGCCAGAGCCGCCTCATTCGAAGAGGAGAACTGATGTGATCGACTGGAATCTCGGCGACATTCTCGATGCTATCGAGCCTGCCATGCCCCTGGATGCACCGGCCCTGATCCATGGCCACCGGATCGTCACATGGCCCGAAATGTCCGCGCGTTCGAACAATATTGCCCGCGCGCTAAGGCAACGCGGCGCGGGCGATGGCGCCAAGGTCGCCTTTTATATGCGCAACCGGCCCGAATATGGCGAGCTGATGGCCGCCTGCTTCAAGGGACGCTTGACCCATGTGAACATCAACTACCGCTATATTTCCCATGAGGTTTTCTACATTTTCGACGATTCCGACAGCGAGGTGATCGTCTACAGTTCGGAGTTCCGCGACTGTATCGTTGCCCTTAAGGACCGGCTCGGGAAGGTTCACACCTTCGTGGAAATTGGCGACGCCTCGGAAATCGCGCCTTTTGCGACCCCCTACGAGGCACTCGCGCAAGAGGGTGACGGATCGGCGCTCGGCATCATGCGCTCGCCCGACGATCTGCTCTTCATCTATACCGGCGGCACGACCGGGATGCCCAAGGGCGTGATGTGGCATCACGACGACATGCGCAAGGCGCAGCTCGACGCGCAGAAGCTGCTCGGTCCCGTTCCGCAAACACTCGAAGAAAATGTCGCGTTGCTCGCGAGTCAGGGGCCTGGCAGGCGCACTCTTACCGCCTGCCCCTTGATGCACGGGACGGGCTTCATCACTGCGATCGGTACGCTTATGTCGGGCGGCGCCATCGTGACGCTTGCTGACCTGTCCTTCGATGCTGCGGAATTGTGGGATACCATCGAGAAGCATAGGGTGGAAAGCATCGCAATTGTGGGCGACGCGTTTGCCAAACCGATGCTGCACGCGCTGGACGAGAATCCCGGTCGCTGGGACACGAGCAGCCTCGTCACCATCGTCTCATCCGGCGTGATGTGGAGCAAGGAGGTCAAGGCAGGCCTGTGCCGACATATTCCCCAGGTCGTGCTAATGGACAGCTTTGGCGCATCCGAAGGGCTCGGCTTCGGCCTCTCTGTCACAACCGCACAGGGGGGCACAAACACCGCAAAATTCGGGATCGGCGAATTCTGTGATGTCTTTGACGAAAACGACCAGAAAGTGAGGCCGGGAAGCGGCATACCCGGATTTATCGCCCGCAAAGGTGCGATCCCGGCGGGTTATTACAAGGATCCCGAAAAATCCGCCAAGACCTTTCGCACAATCGATGGGGTCCGCTATTCGATTCCGGGCGACTGGTGCATGGTCGAGGCCGATGGCAACCTTACCTTGCTGGGCCGTGGAAGCGTCTGCATCAACACTGCTGGCGAGAAGGTTTATCCCGAGGAAGTCGAGGAGGTTCTCAAGACTCACCCCGCCATTGGTGACGCGCTGGTCGTCGGCGTATCGAACGAAAAGTGGGGCCAGGCCGTGACCGCCGTCGTCCATCTCAACGACAACGTCCCGTTCGACGAGCAAGCCGTCATGGAGCATGTGCGGGGGCAGTTGGCAGGATACAAAACGCCTAAGGCCATATATCCGACGAGGACGCCCCTGCGCGCATCGAACGGCAAGGCCGACTATGCAACGGCGAAGGCAATCGCCGAGAGTTCGACTGTCGCATCGTGATGGACAGGACTTCGCCCGATTACGACGCTGTGATCGTCGGTGCCGGTTTCAGCGGGATCTACCTGCTCCACAAGTTGCGTGACGCCGGTTTCAACGTGCTGCTGGTGGATGCGGCGGCCCAGCCCGGCGGCATCTGGTACTGGAATTGCTATCCCGGCGCACGCGTGGATTCGCAGATTCCACTCTACGAATTTTCGATTCCCGAAGTGTGGAAGCCATGGACCTGGAGTGAACGCTTTCCCGGCTGGGAAGAGCTCAGGGCCTATTTCAGGCACGTCTGCGATACGCTCGACCTTTGGCCGCTGATGCGGATGGGGTCGAGGGTCGAAAGCGCCGGTTTTGAAAAGGGGGCGGGACTGTGGCGTTTGCAGCTTGAGGGCGAAGATGCCATATCGACGCGCTTCCTGCTGCCTGCCCTTGGCTTCGCATCTAAGCCGTATATCCCCGACATTCCGGGCATCGAGGATTTCGCGGGCGAATGGTGCCACACGGCGCGCTGGCCGCAGGAGGCTATCGATCTGGATGGTCGCAAGGTAGCCCTGATTGGAACGGGTGCAAGTGGGGTGCAGCTCGCCCAGGAAGCAGCCAAGCGTGCGGAGACGCTGACCCTGTTCCAAAGGACCCCGATCCTGGCCCTGCCGATGCGGCAGGAGAGTCTGACGAGGGAGGATCAGGAACGCGAAAAGCATGGTTATCCTGCCCTATTCGAACAGCGCAAGCAGACGAGCGGAGGGTTTGAATGCCAGTCACTTGAAGTCTCGGCGCTCGAAGTCGAGGAGAAAGAGCGCAATGCGCACTTCGAGGACTTGTGGCGGCGGGGTGGACTAAGGTTCTGGTATCACAACTTCGCCGACCTGCTTACCAATCGCGAAGCCAACCGCTACGCCTATGATTTCTGGCGCGACAAGGTCCGCGCGAGGATCGCCGACCCCGATCTGGCCGAGAAACTTGCGCCATCCGAACCGCCGCATCCGTTCGGCACGAAGAGACCTTCGCTCGAACAGGGCTATTATGAGATTTTCGCGCAAGACAATGTTGCGCTGGTTGATCTCAAGGCAAACGCGATCACCCGGGTAACGCCGCACGCAATCATGACCGAAGACGGCGAGATCGAATGCGATCTTATCGTTTTCGCCACCGGCTTCGACGCGGGGCGGGGCGGGTTGATTGACATGAACATCACCGGCAGGGACGACCAGTCACTTTCGCACGCCTGGGAAGGCGGCTTGCGCGCCTATCTGGGAATGGCAGTATCGGGCTTTCCCAATATGCTGTTCGCTTACGGCCCCTTGAGCCCATCGGGTTTCTCCAACGGCCCGACAAGCGCGGAAATGCAGGGCGACTGGATCTGCGATTTTCTGGTCTGGCTGCGGAGCAAGGGCTCAGATCTTTTCGAAGCCGATCCGCAAGCCGAGGTGGGTTGGACCGAAATGGTCGCCCAGACAGGCGCGATGACACTCTTTCCCGAAGCGAACTCCTGGTACATGGGCGCGAACATCCCGGGCAAGAAGCGGCAGCTCATCAATTTTCCGAGCGTGTCGGCCTATGCCGCGATCTGTGACGACGTGGCGCGCGATGCCTACCGCGGCTTTACCGCCAAGACACTCGCGAACAAGGACTGCGCAATCCAATGAATGAGATGGTCAGAATAGAAGCTTTTCCGGCGGACATCGATCCAGTTTGGGCGGGCGACGCTTCGCGTCTGCCGGAATGGTTCGTGTCGGCCCTCAGGGTGCCGCGCGAAGAAGGCTATGTGGAGATCGACGGTGCCAGAGCGCACTATTTCCGCTGGGGTGACCGCAGCAAGCCCAAGGTTTTAATGACCCATGGCTTTCTCGCCCATGCACGCTGCTTTGCCTTCATCGCACCGTTGCTTGCCGACGATTACGACGTGGTGGCGTTCGATCTTGCCGGCATGGGTGATAGCGAGATGCGCGGGCGCGCCGACCTCTTGTCAAGAGGGCGAGAGTTCGGCGAGATCGCCGGGGCGCTGGACATGTTTGCGGATGGCCAAAAACCAACGATTGTCGCGCACAGCTTCGGGGCGGGCGCAGCGTTAACGGCCGTGACCCAGTCCCCAGAGGCCTTCTCCGGCGTGGTCGTCTGCGATCTCATGATCATGCGGCCGGAGCTCCTTGAGCAGTACTGGAGCCTCCGGCGGTCAAGTCCTGGTTCCGGCGATCCGGACAAGGCCAGCAAGCGCTATCCCAGCTATGAAGCGGCGCGCAAGCGGTACATCCTTTCCCCGCCGCAGCCGGTCGGCGAGCCGTTCCTTCTAGACTACATGGCCTACCATTCCCTGCGGCGGCAAGGAAGCGAGTGGACGTGGAAGTTCTCAACCGAGGTCTTTCGGAGGAGCAACAAGCCCGACGAATGGCTCACCGTTGGTGAGCGCCTGGTGCAAGCGCCGGGCCGCAAGGCTATCGTGCACGGAGGCAACAGCCAACTCTTTACCCAGGATTCTGTCGAATACGTCCGCGAACTGGGTGGAAGCGACATTCCGATCATCGCCGTGCCTGAAGCCCGTCACCACCTAATGCTCGATCAGCCCTTGGCCTTTGTAACAGCACTCCGAAGTGTTCTTGCCCTTTGGGATGACCACACACTACCGGTGACGTGATCCTTTCCCGTAGCTGGTATTCGAGCTGTGCAGTTATCTTTGCGCATGAGCGCGGTTGAATAAATGGTCTGCGTAGCGAAGCATGCCATTGCTTGCCCAGTTCTACGGTGAAGGCCGCCGGGATCTCATATCCCAACGCCGCGTGCCGCCTGTCCCGGTTATAGGCCTCTACCCACGCCGCGAACTCGACCCTATCATGGACAAGGCTGAGGGTGGGGGATGGTCAGCGCGGCAAGGCCTCGACCGATGGCTCGCCGCCAGTTCAACCATTGCCAGCGCACCTGCTACGCATCGTGATCATTCACGAAACCGTGTCCGTCACCTGTGCATGCCCGGCCTGTGGCGGCCCCTTGCAGCCCCGCAGCGCCGATGCCGACGGCGAGACAACCCAGCTCATCTTATCGCGCAGGCGCAAGGCGAACGGGGGATGATCGGCTTGGCGCCTAACACCGGGCGGGCGAGGTGCCAAGATATTGCGCGGCACGAGACCCTGCACAGCAGGCCCGAGCTCGCCCGGCCCCATAATGTCGGAAGTTCTAGGATTGCTCATCTACGTGGCGCGATGAATTCAGAAGCTTGCTGGCTATCAATCGTTGCGACAGTGCCTTCCGAAATCGACCTGTTGCTCCTTTCAGATCTGCGGCAGCTGTATAGGCAGCCGGAATCACCAACAACGTCAGGAAGGTGGAAGTCGTAAGACCTCCGATGATGATGAACCCCATCGAGTTGCGCCATTCAGCAGCATCGGACTGTGCTAGAGCCACGGGCAGCATGCCGAAGACAGCAGCCAAAGCCGTCATTAGAACGGGCCGCAACCGTTCCGGGGCAGCTTGGCCCATGGCAGTGGCGGCGTCCTTGCCCTCGTCGCGGTACTGGTTGGCGAGGTCGACCAGAAGGATACCGTTCTTCATCACGATACCCATGAGCGCGATCATGCCGATCTGGGCAAACAGGCTCATTTCCTCATCAGCTGCCCACATCAGGAAATAGGCTCCCGAGAAGGAGAGAGGCGCGGTGAGCATGATGATGATGGGCTGCCCAAAACTGTTAAACTGGCTTGCCAGCACAATGTAGAGCGCGACGATTGCCAATGCGAAAGCGAAGACGATGGCCTGGCCTGTCTCGGCCAGCCGTCGAGCCGTACCTTCCATTTGTGTCGATAGACCGGCGGGTGGCGGGTTTGAGGCAAGCAGGGCATCTACTTCGGAGACGGCGACACTGAGGGGCGCACCCGGCGCGGTATTGGCCAGCACCGAGATCTGCCGCGCCCGGTTGATCCGTTCGATCTCCGAAGCACTGGCAGTCAACTCCACATCGGCGACTGCCGACAGATCGACCAATGTGCCCTTGCCCGTTCTGAGCGGCAGGGACCTGACGTCAGACAGAGTCTGTCGCGAACTCTCGTCCAGACGAACGCGCACATCGTAGCGCCGGCCGTCGGCCTGGAAGGTTCCGGCATCGCTGCCGCCGA
>Ga0209023_10004838_pt1 | contig 15068 bp, 12 predicted proteins | sample LakOneMetagenome_FD_187468 | JGI IMG/M metagenome (GOLD analysis project Ga0209023, IMG submission 187468) | Freshwater and sediment microbial communities from Lake Erie, Canada (SPAdes) (version 2) | ecosystem: Environmental > Aquatic > Freshwater > Lentic | place: Lake Erie, Canada... | reverse complement strand
ACGACCGCGGTATCCATATCTGCAAAAGCATGATCGCCTGGCAGCTGTTTGCCAATGGCGCCACACCGCAAAGCAACCATACCAAAGGAGACCATTTTGTGGGCGATTACTATGTTAAGTTTAATGACGAATACAAACTGCAGGTTGAACAATTAATAAAGGAAGGTGTTGATAAAGACACTGCAGAAAAAGAAGCACCCATTATGAAAGCCACGCAGCAAATGCTGCTGGACTGGGAAGCGGGCAAACCCGAAGTAATGGAACTGTGGAAAAAAATGAATGGATGGGTATATGATGGTTTTGATATTACTTACAAACGCATTGGCAGTGATTTTGAAAAAACCTACTACGAAAGCAATACTTATTTACTGGGTAAAAAAACCGTGGAAGAAGGCCTTTTAAAAAATGTTTTTTACCAGGAAGCTGACGGCAGTGTGTGGATTGACCTGGAAAAAGACGGCCTGGATAAAAAAATTGTACAGCGTAAAGATGGTACTTCTGTGTACATCACGCAGGATATTGGCCTGGCCATGCAGAAATACGAAGAGTATAAAATTGACCAGAGTATTTATGTAATTGGCGACGAACAGAATTACCACATGAAAGTACTGAAACTGATCTGCCAGAAACTGCAGCTGCCTTATGCAGACGCCATTTATCATTTAAGTTATGGTATGGTGGAACTGCCCACCGGCAAAATGAAAAGCCGTGAAGGCACCGTGGTGGATGCTGATGATATTGTGGATGAAATGGAAAAAGAAGCCAGGGAAAAAACAGAAGCACTGGGTAAGGTAAAAGATTTTACAGCAGCAGAGCTGGAGCAACTGTACCATACCATCGGTTTGGGTGCGCTTAAATTTTTCCTGATGAGGGTGGACCCTAAAAAGAAAATGATCTTTAATCCTGAAGAGAGTATCGACTTTCATGGTTTTACAGGGCCGTTCATCCAGTTTAACCATGCAAGGATAAAATCTGTTTTGAGGAAGGAAGGGGTGAGTGGTGAATCGTTAATTATGAATAGTGAAACGGCTGCAGGAAAAAATTTTCTGCCACTGGAAAAAGAATTGATGGTGGCGCTGGAGCAGTATCCTGTAATTATTGAACAGGCCGGTGCAGAAATGAATCCTTCTGCCATCGCCATTTACATTTACAATATTGCCAAAACCTTCAGCTCTTTTTATACTGAACATGCTATTGCCAATGCAGAAACGCCTGAAAAGAAAGTGCTGCGTTTGCAATTAGCTTCTATGACGGCCAATATCATTAAAAGCGGCATGGGTTTACTGGGTATTGAGGTACCGGAGCGGATGTAAGTGTAATTACAACACCTGTTGATAAAAACCGGATATCACCTGCCGTAAACCGGAGCCCCATTAATTATCCAGGTGGCCATTATCTCGCTGAACTTCCAGGTATTACCTGCATACTTTTCGGGCCTGTCGCCTAAATAATACAAAAAATCTTTTACATCCGCATCAGTAATATTTTGCATGGCGGCAAATATTTTTTTGCCCTTAAATTTTCCTTTTTCGATCATCATATCCTGCACGTCGTTTTGTTTGCTCATAGCCGCGCCTGTATATTTCATGTCGGCTGTAAGCGAAGTGATTACCGGTGTTTCATCAGCAGCTGTTCTCATTTTTAAAACCATATTCATATCTGCCAGCAGGTGGTTTTCCACACTGTTCAGTGTAACACTGTATTTAGTGGCTTCAAACAAAACGCCCTGGTATACATCCGGCGCCAGCACATCAGCGTACAATAGATCCCCGGCAACAGGTTTGCGGGTCAGATCTTTTTTAAACATGCTGAAATAGTAATAATCACTTTTTATCAGCCGGCATTTGCCTTCTCCCACTTTTACCACAGAGTCGGCACTTGTTTTGTAAATGGATTTTATAATACAGAACCCGCTTAATTTTATAGAAAGGCCCGCAGGCAATTTTACCTGTACCACTACCAGCGTGTCGCCCGCTTCAATAATATAATCAGTAATGGGAAATGCCATGATCCTGGTGCGTTGCGCAGCTGCCTGTACAGCCAAACATAAAAAGCAGGCAATAAAGAAATGTTTTTTCATTAGCGGGAATTTTGATAAATGTAACAGTATTTTTAAATATTCATAATACCCTCAATACGGTATAAAAAAAAACAGTTTTATACCAAAAAACTATTCACATTTTATACATCAAACGTTTGCAGCAGCATGGCAACCGCTGTCGTGTACTGTAAACACATTAAAAAATCAGCTGTTTAACTTATCTTTGGAGCATGGAAAAGAAAGTAACAAAAATTGGTGTACTTACTTCCGGGGGCGATAGTCCGGGTATGAATGCCGCGGTAAGAGCCGTGGTGCGTACGGGCATTTATCATGGCATGGAAGTATTTGGCATCATGAGAGGCTATTCAGGAATGGTGGAAAATGATATCTTCCGCATGGAAAGTAAAAGCGTGGCCAATATCATTCAAAGGGGGGGTACTGTTTTAAAAACATCACGCTGTAAAGAATTTTTTACACCTGAAGGAAGGAAAACAGCATATGAGAATTTAAAGAAACACGGCATTAACGGGCTGGTGATCATAGGTGGCGACGGCAGTTTCAGGGGCGCACAGATATTCAGTAATGAATTTGATATCCCCTGCGTGGGCCTGCCGGGCACTATTGATAAAGATATTGCAGGTACTGATTTTACCATTGGTTTTGACACTGCGGTAAATACTGCGGTGGAAGCTATTGACAAAATACGTGATACTGCAGATGCACACGACCGTTTATTTATAATTGAAGTGATGGGCCGTGATGCAGGTTATATTGCACTGCACAGCGGCATTGCCACCGGTGCAGAAAATATTCTGATCCCCGAACGCAAAACCATCATTGCCGAAATTGTAAAAGCGCTGGAAGAAAAAGAACGCCGCCACAAACTGGTAAACTTAATTGTGGTTGCCGAAGGGGAAGAGTTTGGCGGTGCCAATGAAGTGGCCAAAGTTATAAAAGAACGCCTGCCCCACCAGGAAGTAAGGGTTTGTATTCTGGGCCATATACAAAGAGGTGGCAGCCCCAGCTGTATGGACAGGCTGATTGCCAGCCGCATGGGTTACCATGCTGTGGAATGTTTGATGGAGGGCCGTCACAATGTTTTTGTGGGCATAGTAAATAACAAGATGAACTATATGCCGCTGAATGAGGCCGTAAAGAAAAAACAACGCATCAGTGAAGAATGGATGAAAGTGGTGAAGATATTATCCAGTTAACCGCTGTGCAACCCGATTTACCAATCACAACAGTTTAATTTAAAATTCATGACTAAAGACCTTACACAATACCTGTACAAGCAAATGGATAATAAAGCAGGTATTGCGCACTCTCAAAAAAGAACCAAAATTGTGGCCACTGTGGGGCCGGCATGCGATACCTACGATAAACTGCTGGACCTGGTAAAAGCGGGTGTAAATGTTTTCCGTCTTAATTTTTCTCATGGCGCATACGATGCCAAACTGCAGATCATTGAGCACATAAGGCTGATGAATAAGAAAGAGCCTTACAATATTGCCATACTGGGCGACCTGCAGGGCCCCAAACTCCGCGTGGGCGAACTGGAAGGTGGCAGCCTGGAATTAAAAGAAGGCGATGAAATTATTTTAACCACCGAAAAAGTGGTGGGTACCAAGGAAAGGATCTATGTGAGTTACGAAAACCTTACCAAAGACGTTAAACCCGGCGAGCGCATTTTTTTTGATGACGGAAAGATGGAAGTGGAATTGGTAAAAGTGCTGAATGATAAAGAAGTTTTAATCAGGGTAAGCCTTGGCGGCACACTGCTTCCCAAAAAAGGGGTTAACCTGCCCGACAGCGAACTCACCATGCCGTCGCTGACACCCAAAGACCTGGCTGACCTGGATTTTATCATTGAAAATAATTTAGACTGGGTGGCCCTGTCATTTGTAAGAAAGGCAGTGGACATTACCGAGCTTAAAAAAATAATTAAAAGCCGTAACAGCAAAATAAAAGTAATTGCCAAGATTGAAATGCCCGAGGCGTTGAAAAACATCAGGGATATTATTGTCGAGAGCGATGGTATTATGGTGGCCCGCGGCGACCTGGGTGTGGAAGTACCGGTTGAACAGGTGCCCATACTGCAGAAAGAGATCATCCGCAAATGCATGCACCGTGCCAAACCGGTAATTGTGGCCACGCAAATGATGGAGAGCATGATGGAGCGTACCAAACCCAACCGCAGTGAAGTTACCGATGTGGCCAACGCCGTACTGGAAGGGGCTGATGCGGTAATGCTGAGCGGCGAAACAGCCATGGGGCAATACCCCAGGCTGGTGGTGGAAATGATGAGTAAAATAATTTCTGAGGTGGAACATTCTGTGTACGACTATAACAGGGATGATATTTTGAAACCCCAGCCCCACTCCCCTTCATTTATCAGTGATGCGGTTTGTTACAGTGCCTGCAAACTGGCACAGGATACCAATGCCAATGCACTGATTGGTATGACGCAGAGCGGCTATACCGGTTTTATACTCAGCAGCTACCGCCCCAAATCGCCTTTATATGTATTTACCAAAGAGAAAACACTGGTAAACCAGCTCAGCCTCAGTTGGGGGGTAAGGGCATTTTATTATGACGAAGAAGAAAGCCTGGATGATATTATTTTTGACCAGATTGAAATACTGAAACAAAGAGGATTTTTAAAAGAAGGCGATGTGGTGGTAAATACCGGCAGTACACCTGTTGATTTACACTTACCCACCAATACAGTTAAGATCACCACTGTATAATAACAGCAGGCATATCTTTTAATAAAATTTAAAAGGCAGCAAAAATAATTTTGCTGCCTTTATGTTTTATTCCCAGCTGCAGATAATAATACCGGCAATAATATTACCCACTATGGCATAGCCCCCGTTAATTAAAAAAAGGCTGAGTGGTTTTTTCTCGTATAAATAATTTACACCGGTTGCCGATGCAGCAAAACAGCAGCCGGTAAGGGCGCCCAGTTTCAACCCGCTCATCCACCCATCGCCCCTTATGCCAATACGTTCTGCCAGTATGGCCAATGCAAGGCATTGTACAAACATCAGTAACAGCGAACCGCCAAACATCATACCCATTCCTTTCTTTGCATCAGCGCTGTTCACATCAATTTTCAGATCGGCGATCCAGCGTTTAGCAAATAATATTTTAGAATACCATAATGCGCCTAAAGCAAAATAGGCCAGTGCGGCCACTATTATTGCGGGCCAGTTCAGATAATCAAAAAGTGTAGACATGGTGTAGCGTTTTGGTTAAGGAAATATTTGATACAAAGTAAAAATTATTTTACCAAAATGCAACCCTGTAAAGGTATTTCAGCTCATCAACCCTTTGCCTGCATGTAGTGCAGCAGGTTTTTCTTTGCCCCGTTCTTTATCTTATTCTGGAAAAAAGTATTCCATCCCAGCAGCCACCCGCTGAAACCCAGGGCCTGTGCCGCCCAGCGGTGCAAACTGAAGGCATCGCTGTGTTCAATTATTTTTCCATTGGCAAATTTCATATTGGCCCTGATCCTGTTCACCACTTTTTTGCCGGTTTTACTGAATGTGTAGGTAGCCACCCAGTCGCAGGTGCTGTATTCTTCATCCAGGTGAATAATATTACCAAAGGTTAAAGAAAAGTCTTTGGCATTTTTACAAAGCATTTCCCACATGCACCTGGCTTCATTGCCCCTGAGCACGCCAAACACCGGGTCAAAAAAAACAATATCATCACTGTAACAGCTGTTCATATTGGCCGCATCCAGTTTGGCAAAGGCTGTGTAAAAAGTGTTGATGAGCTGTTCATTATTATTCATACCGTATCAGTTAGTTTGTTAAATTTATGATTCTAATTGTAAAACGATGAAAAAAATATTGCCAGCCCTTTTTGTACTATCATTTGTTTTTGCCAAAGCACAAAATAACCTGAACCTTGTTCCCATGCCTGCCGAGGTAAAAATGGGTAAAGGAAATTTTTCGCTTTCTCCGGCAGCTGTAATTCTTGTAAAAAACGGGGTGGATGATGCCAGCGCTGATTTTTTGAACAGCTGCCTGCAAAATAACTTTGGCTTTACACTTAAAAAAGTAAAAACTGCAGCAGCCAACTACATACAGCTCACCACCCTGCAAACCCTGGTGCCCGGTAAAGAAGGTGCTTATACATTAACAGTGAACAAGAGCAATATTTCCATATCCGGCCAAACGGCATCCGGAACATTTTACGGTATGCAAACCCTTTTACAGTTGCTGCCTGTAAAAAAAGAAGGCATCGCCAAAAAAAAATATCCTTTATCCATTCCACAATTATCCATTACCGACTATCCCCGTTTTTCCTACCGCGGCATGCACCTGGATGTGGGCCGTCACTACTTTCCTGTTTCGTTTGTAAAAAAATACATTGATTATTTAGCCACTTATAAATTCAACACCTTTCACTGGCATTTAACCGAAGACCAGGGCTGGCGGATCGAAATAAAAAAATATCCCAACCTTACTAAAGTGGGTGCCTGCAGGAACAGGACATTGATCGGGCGTTATGGAGAAAATAATTACGACAGTACCACCTACTGTGGTTATTATACACAGGAAGAGGTAAAGGATATTGTACAATATGCCACAGACCGGTACATCACCGTAATACCGGAAATAGAAATGCCCGGGCACAGTACCGCGGCACTGGCAAGTTATCCTTACTTGGGATGCACTAAAGGACCATACAAAGTAATGGATACCTGGGGTGTACTGGATGATGTGTATTGTGCCGGTAACGACAGCACTTTTACTTTTTTACAAAATGTGCTGGATGAAGTGATGCAGCTGTTTCCTTCAAAATATATTCATATCGGTGGTGATGAATGCCCCAAGGAAAGATGGAAAAAATGCCCCCTGTGCCAGTTAAGGATCAAAAACGAAAATTTAAAAGATGAACACGGCTTACAGAGTTATTTTATCAGCCGCATAGAAAAATATATCAACAGCAGGGGAAGGAATATTATTGGCTGGGATGAAATTTTAGAAGGAGGCCTTGCCCCCAATGCCACGGTAATGAGCTGGCGTGGCGAAGAAGGAGGTATTGAAGCCGCCAAACAAAACCATGATGTGATCATGACCCCGGGCAACCCTGTTTATTTTGACCACAGCCAAACAAAAAATGAAGACAGCCTCACCATCGGCGGTTACAATCCTTTGGAAGCAGTTTATAATTATGAGCCCATTCCGGCTGTATTGAATGCAGAACAGGCCAAACATGTTTTGGGTGCCCAGGCCAATGTATGGACAGAATACATGAGCTACCCCGGCAAAGTGGAATACATGATCTTTCCCCGCATCATGGCATTGAGTGAAGTATTGTGGAGCCCGGCAGCAAAAAGAAACTGGAATGATTTTGAAAGAAGGCTGCCGGTTTTATTTGAAAGACTGGATGCTGCAAAAATTAATTACAGCAAGGCGTATTATGATATCAACCCTGTGGTGTTGCCATCTGCAGCAAGCCCAACAGGTATTGCCTGGCAGATCAGTTCTAAAAATAAAAATGATGCACTCAGGCTCTCGTATACCGGGCCATTGCGCATTTTATTACAGGCAGAGGGTACAGGTAAAGCAGTGATACCCGTAACACACCAGGGTACTTATATGGCCATGTCAAAAAATTCAGGAGTCAGCCTGTCGCAGACTTTTAAATTGAATAAAGCCACCGGTAAAAAAATAACATTAGCTGCAGAACCCGCTAAAAACTATCCCGGCGACGGAGCTTTTACATTGGTAAACGGTGTGCAAAATGAAAAAGGCACTGCAAAAAGCAGCGAGTTTTTAGGCTTTTTAGGTAAGGACCTGGATGCCACTATTGATCTGGGACAATTAACCGATATAAAAAAAGTAACCCTGCATGTATTGGGGCAACCGGGCAGCTGGATCTACCTGCCCTCAAACGTGGAAGTGCAATACATCATGAGCCTGGATACCGGTAAAGTAAATATAATGGCGCCCACAAAAATGGCCAGCGTGCAGGTACAACAACAGCATGGCAATGTAAAAATTGAAATACCGGGTGATCAAAGTTGCCGCTACATCCGTGTGGTGGCAAAAAATTTTGGCGCCATTCCAACAGGCCGTCCCGGTGCCGGCACACCGGCATGGTTATTTGTGGATGAGATTGAAGTGGAGTAAGTACCTGTACGGAGATTGGGATGGATTAAAAAGATTAAATGGATTTTGGCAAATCTTCTTAACCCAATCATCTTCTTTAATCCCCTGTCAACAAATTAAAAAACGTAATTTTACAAACGATTATTAACTGCTATGAATAAAATTGATTTAACAGACTCCTTAGAAAAAATTCCGGTTAAAATATTTCCCAATTCCGGCGATGGTTCTGCCTATGTGGCCCAACAGATTGCTGCGCTCATCAGGCAAAAAGAAAAAGAAGGAAAAAAATGTGTCATCGGCCTGGCCACCGGTTCTTCTCCAAAAACATTATATGCGCACCTGGTGCGCATGCATAACGAAGAAGGGCTGAGTTTTAAAAATGTAATTACGTTCAACCTCGACCAGTATTATCCCATGGATAAAGATGCGCTGCAGAGCTATCATTATTTTATGCGGAAAAATCTGTTTGAGCATACCGATATCAATCCTGCCCATTACCATTTACCCGACGGCATGATTGCAAAAGATAAGGTAAAAGAACATTGCCTGGATTATGAAAAACAAATTGAAGCTGCAGGAGGACTGGATTTACAGATACTGGGCATTGGTGTAAACGGCCATATTGGCTTTAACGAACCCGGCAGCGGTATTTACAGTAAAACAAGGCTGGTTACGCTCGATCACAGCACCCGTATGGCCAATGCTTACGAGTTTGGCAATATGAGCGAGGTGCCCCGCATGGCCATCACCATGGGCATCAGCACCATTTTAAAAAGTAAAAAAATAATTTTAATGGCCTGGGGACAAACCAAGGCCCCGGTAATACAAAAAAGCGTGGAGCTGGATGATACCGAAGAGATACCGGCATCGCTGTTACAGAACCATGATGACTGCACTTTTGTAGTGGATGAAATGGCCGCCAGTGAACTCACCCGTTTTAAAAGCCCCTGGCTTACCGGTGAGTGTGAATGGACGCCAAAAATGGTGCGCCGTGCCGTTACCAACCTGGCATTAAAATTAAATAAGCCGGTATTAAGTTTAACCAATGAAGATTATAACGACAATGGCCTGAATGACCTGCTAACAGAAAGAGGCAATGCCTACGATACCAACCTTGATGTGTTTTACATGTTAAGGGATTCTATCACCGGCTGGCCGGGTGGCAAACAAAGTTCCTCCAATCATAAACATCCCGAACGCAGTTCACCCTTCCCTAAAAAAGTAGTGCTCTTCTCCCCCCACCCAGATGATGACATCATCAGCATGGGCGGCACTTTTATGCGCCTGCACGACCAGGGCCATGAGGTGCATGTGGCGTATCAAACCAGTGGCAATATTGCTGTAACGGATGAATTTGTGACCCGTTTTATTGATTTTGCGGTAGGCTTTGAAAGTATGTTCGACATTGATGAAACGAAAAGCAAAAAAATACTTGATGATGCCATTGCATTTTTACAGACAAAAAAATCCACCGAAAAAGATACACCGGCTATTCGTGATATCAAAGGGCTGATAAGAAGGTGTGAAGCCAAAGCCACCTGCAAATATGTTGGCTTAACTGATGAGCAGATTCATTTTCAAAATCTGCCTTTTTACGAAACAGGAACCATTGAAAAAAATCCGATGAGCGATGCTGATGTGCAGCTGACAGTTGACCTGCTCAGTAAAATTCAGCCGCACCAGATCTATTGTGCCGGCGATTTTGCCGATCCCCACGGCACGCATAAAGTTTGTTTTGACGTAGTGGTGGAAGCCCTTAAAAAAATAAAAGCCAGTGGCGCCACATGGGTAAATGACTGCTGGCTATGGCTGTATAAAGGAGCCTGGCAGGAATGGGACATCACCGAAATTGAAATGGCCATCCCCATGAGCCCCGACCAGGTGGTAAAAAAACGTCATGGTATTTTTATACACCAGTCGCAAAAAGACAGCGTACCCTTCCAGGGCAGCGACAGCCGTGAGTTTTGGCAACGTGCCGAAGAGCGCAATGCCAGCACGGCGAAACTGTATGCACAATTAGGCTTAACACAATATGCCGCCATGGAAGCATTTGTGCGCTGGCCATTCTGATGTTGCAAAATATCATTATAATAACTTAAAAGAGCCCACTGCAAAACAGTGGGCTTTTTATTCACCATTCACAGCTCACCATTCCCTACTGCTCCCCATCAGGCCTTATTTCATCATCTTCTTTTTTTTCATACACGTACACACTAACCTGCCAGCCGGTGATGGTATATTGCATTGCCACTTCCACTTTTACATCTTGATACACCGTGTCGTCACCTGTGATCCGGAAAAGGCTGCCCGCAAATTTCTTTTCTTCTTTAGGTTCATCGTAATTGCCTTTGGATGTAACAGGCTTTTTGCTGCCGGGTAAAGTAATGACCATATTTTTTACCTGCATAAAAATATAATGGTATTGTTTTTTCGCTTCAGCAAAACTTTCTGTTTCGGGTAAAAAAGCCTGCCAGCTCCGGCTTTTATTTTTCTGCGATTTATAACTGGTGACGGTACAGGTTTCCGCCCCGGGAAAAATCACTTTGCTGGCATAGTCACTGCTTTCGATATTTTCCTGTAACAGCCTGCCGGAAATATTTTCAAGCCTGTTGGGAAAATCGGTGAGCACCTGTTGCAGCGCCTTTTGCAAAGCGGCATCACGTTTAAAAATAATTTGTGAACCGGCGGTAAAAAAAGAAAAGAAAAAAAATACGGGTAAAATTAATGTTGCTTTGGTTTTCATAATTAAACAGATTAGTGTTAAAAAAAATGCTAACGGAAAATGTAAAAACTTAGTGCGCCTGCAGCATTCATTCCCTGCGTAAATGGCAGGTTTATCTTTCCACATATGTGCATTACCGGGGAAAACTGGATAAATACAGCCATCATAGTATATTTTAACTGCCCTTCAGGCTCTCCCATTTTTAAAAAATCGTTAAGTTTGCAGTTATGAACTGGACTGAAAAAAAAGCCGTACGTGTTGCCATTTTAGACATGAACGAAGGATATCCCAACCAGGGCATGCGCTGTATCCGTGAAATTGTAAACCAGTTTGGCGACGGTGCCAATATTGACCTGGAATGGGATGAATTTGAAGTGAGGCTGGAAAAGAAAGTACCCGGTTTAGATTATGATATTTATATTTCAAGCGGTGGCCCCGGCAGCCCGCTGGAAAGTGAAGGCAGCGAATGGGAAAAAGTATATTTTGGCTGGTTAGAGAAGGTGATGGAATGGAATAATAACGATGCCCATGTACAAAAGAAAAAAGTATTTTTTATCTGCCACTCTTACCAGCTTGCCTGCCGCTATTTAAAAATTGCCACGGTTTGCGCAAGAAAAAGTACCGCCTTTGGTGTTTTTCCGGTTCACCCTTTACCCGTAGCTGCAGAAGAACTGGTGTTTACCGGTTTAAAAAACCCTTTTTATGCGGTAGACAGCCGCGACTTCCAGGTAATTGCCCCCAACCATAACCGCATGCACCAGATGGGCAGCACCATTTTAGCCATCGAAAAAGAAAGGCCACATGTGCCGCTGGAAAGGGCAATAATGGCCATCCGGTTCAACGAACATATGATTGGTACCCAGTTTCATCCCGAAGCCGATGCCATTGGTATGAGCATGCACCTGCAAACGGCAGAAAAGAAAAAAACTGTGATTGAAAACTACGGGCAGCTAAAATGGGAAAGCATGATCGAGCACCTGAACGACCCGGATAAAATCATGTGGACCTACGCCCATATCCTCCCCAACTTCCTGTACCTGGCCGTGGAAAGCATGCAGCCGGCAGAAGTGTAAACAAATGTTATTGTACAGAATCCCCAATGCGGATAAATTATATTGTTTATTTTTAGTACAACAAATTGTTCACCCAATTTTTTGTTACTATGATAAAAGCAATACGGCAGCAGTTCAACAGCCAGTTCACCAAAGAAAAATACGAAGCCTATATCAAAGAGATTGATGCGCTGCATCCCGGCGCCCTGGATTTCAGGGTTACTGAAACCCCTATTTATATTCCAAAAGATTTTACTCAAAAAATGCTGGCCGCCTGCGATGATATCATTGATGTGATAACAGATGAAAAATTTGGGGCATTGACAGACCGCGGTATTCCAAAAAATGTAGTGGTGCCGCATCAAAACGGCCATTCTCATTTTATCGCTTTTGATTTTGGCATTTGTCAAAATGAAAATGGTGCATTGGAACCGCAACTGATAGAAATGCAGGGCTTCCCCACCCTTTTTGCTTTCCAGGCCTTTCATTCGGAGATTACTGCTAAGTATGCCCATATGCCCGCCGGTTTTTCTCCTTACTTAAGCGGTTATGATAAAGAAAGCTACCTGCAGTTACTGAAAGAAATTATTGTGGGCGATTTACCTGCTGAAAATGTGATACTGCTGGAGATTTTTCCTGAGCAGCAAAAAACAAGGATCGATTTTTACTGCACCGAAGCCACGCTGGGCATTAAAACTGTATGCCTTACCCAACTCATTGCCGATGGCAACCAGTTATTTTATGATAACAACGGCGTAAAAACCCGTATCAAAAGAATTTATAACCGGTTAATTTTTGATGACCTGCAAAAACAGGAAGGGCTGGGTAATATCATTGACCTTACCCAGGATTTTGATGTGGAATGGGTACCACATCCCAACTGGTTTTACCGCATCAGTAAATTCACGCTGCCTTTTATCAATAATCCCAATGTACCCAAAACCTATTTTCTCAGCGACCTGAAACAACCGCCGGCTGACCTGGAAAATTATGTATTAAAGCCACTCTTCTCCTTTGCCGGTATGGGCGTGGTGATAGATGTAACCCTTGAGGATATTGAAAAAGTTAGCGACCCAGAAAACTGGATACTGCAGCGCAAAGTAAAATATGCCGATGTAATTGAAACACCCGATGAGCCTGCAAAGGCTGAGATACGTTTATTTTATTTCTGGAAAGACGGCTGGGCAAGGCCCAAAGCCGTGCATAACCTGGCCAGGCTGAGCAAAGGAAAAATGATTGGCACCCGTTACAATAAAGATAAGGAATGGGTGGGCGGCGGCGTGGCTTTCTTTGAACAATAACTATTAACTATTGACGACTGAATATTCAGTTTTCAGGTAACATCACTACAATGAAAAACGGACCAGCAAGATTTGAGCATTTCCTCAGCCAGTTAGAAACCTTGTTAAGCAAGGCAGCCAAACAAAAAAACCCGGCACTGTGGTTGTACCAGAACAATGCCCGCACACCTTTGTTCATGCTGGAAGGCCTGGCAAAAATGTACAGTGGCCTGCACAACAAAAAAAAGTTTGCCAAAATAAAAGAGCATTTTAAATTACTGGAAGATACCCTTGGCGCCGTGGATTATTATGATGCTTTTGCCAAACAATTCAGCACCAGTAAAAATATACCTGCGCCCGTTACCAATTACCTTAAAGCACAGGCACGCGAAAAACTGCAAAGCCTGAACGAGATACTGGCAGAAAAGAAATGGACAGGTACCACAGAAAGCCGCATTGCAAAAACAAGGAAAAAATTAAAAAAAGCCGACTGGCTTTCGCCCAAAGAGGAAATGAATGGCATAAAAAATTTTTACGGCGAAGCCATTTACGAGATCAGTGCATTTGTGGCTGCTGATAAATTTCATTTTGAAAATGTTGAGGCCGATGTGCACGAACTGAGAAGAAAGCTCCGCTGGCTGAGTATTTACCCCCAGGCCCTGCAGGGCTGTATACAGTTAAGTAAAGCCGGCAAAACTGTACCTAAAACATTATCCAAATACCTTACTAAAGAGATCATCAACTCCCCTTTCAATAAAATGCCCGATGCCGGCAGCAACACACAGTTCCTGCTGCTGCAGCAAAATTATTTTTATGCCTTAAGCTGGATGATCGCTGAACTGGGCAAATTAAAAGACAGCGGCCTTGCTGTTATTGCCATTAAAGAAGCGCTGCAGCAAACAGCACCCGTAACAGATGAAGCGGCATTTGCAAAAGCCTACCAGTACCTGGGCAAAACACAGCCCGCCCTGCCACAGATCTTAAAAAAAGCTGAAGCCATCTGCAAAACCTTTTTTGCAGAGCATAACCTGGAATACCTGGTAAAAGGCACTGCTGCCATAAAATAATCTCCCTGTTATTAGTTCCCGGTTATAAAATCTATATCTTTGTTGTAATTTTTAGACAAGACTAAATTTATTTTTTTGACACGCAAACTTATACTATCCTTTATATGCTGCATCCTTGTACAATATGCAGTGGCACAAACTGAGGCTATTGAAACCGACCGGCCTGACCAGACAGAGAGCCCGGCCATTGTTCCTGTAAAATGGATACAGGTGGAGATGGGATTTTTAAAACAGGCCGACAGGTTTGCCAAACCTTCAAAAGACAGGAATTTATTTTTCCAGTACCCTTCCGTACTTACAAAGTATGGCCTTAACAAACGTTTTGAATTCAGGCTGATAACAGCACTGACCACTGAAAAATCAGCAACTTCAAATGGCAATGATGTAATCAGCGGCATACACGGTATCCAGTTTGGCGGCAAAGTAAATTTCTTTGATGAAAAAGGGCTGCGGCCCAAAACCTCTTTAATTGCCCATTATGACCTGGGATTTATGCGTAAGGATGGTATTGATACTGCAGATGGTTTTAATTTCAGGTTTACCATGCAGCACAGCATTTCACCAGTAGTATCGCTGGGTTATAATTTGGGTATGGAGTGGGAGAAATTCTGGCATAAGCCTGCATACATTTATACTTTTGCCCCCGGTTTTACCCTCAGCGAAAAATGGTATGCCTATATTGAAGCATTTGGATTTATCTGGAAGGGGCGGCCACCTGAAAACAGTATTGACGGTGGAATCGCTTACAATATCAACGAAAATTTTAAGATTGATG
>Ga0209023_10004837_pt1 | contig 15069 bp, 12 predicted proteins | sample LakOneMetagenome_FD_187468 | JGI IMG/M metagenome (GOLD analysis project Ga0209023, IMG submission 187468) | Freshwater and sediment microbial communities from Lake Erie, Canada (SPAdes) (version 2) | ecosystem: Environmental > Aquatic > Freshwater > Lentic | place: Lake Erie, Canada... | reverse complement strand
AGTACATTCCGTTCGCGCTCGACGAGGTCAGCCTCGATTTCGACGTGCTCGGACCGGCTGCCAATTCGCCCGACGACATTGAAGTCATGCTGGCCGCCTCGCGCCGCGAAAAGGTCGAGGACCGGGTCGCGATTGCCGAAGCGGCCGGACTGTCGGCGGTCGTCATGGACGTCGAATCGTATGCGGCGCGCGCTGCCCTGGACCGCATCACGGCCCAGCTGCCGAAAGCGGGCGCCGGCCAGATCGTGGCCTTGTTCCAGATCGGCGCCCAGGTCACCCACATTTCCGTCATGCTCGATGGCGAAACCATTTACGAGCGCGAGCAACCGTTCGGCGGCAATCAGCTGACCCAGGATATCGTGCGCGCCTATGGCCTGTCTTTCGATGACGCCGATGCCAAGAAGAAATCGGGTGACTTGCCCGACGGCTACCAGCAGGAATTGCTCACGCCCTTCCTGGAAAACGCCGCGCTCGAAGTCACGCGCGCCATCCAGTTCTTCTATACGTCCACGCCGTACACCCGCATCGACCAGCTGTTCCTGGCCGGCGGCTGCGCGCTGATCCCCGGCCTGCTCGACATCGTCGCGGCCCGGACCAAGATCTCGAGCGCCGTGGTGTCGCCGTTCAAGGGCATGTCGCTGGGCCCGACGGTGCGTGAGCAGCAGCTGCGCACCGAGGCGCCCGCCTATCTGGTCGCCTGCGGGCTGGCCCTGCGGAGGTTTGGCTGATGATCAAAATTAATCTACTCCCGCACCGGGAAGCCAAGCGCAAGCTCAAGAAGGCCGCCTTCATTGCCCTGATGGCGCTGTCGGCCATCGCTGGCGTCATGGTCGTGGTGATCGTGGGCGGCTATAACGCCAGCCGCATCTCGATCCAGAACGAACGCAATGCCGTGCTCACGCGCGCCAATGGCGAGCTCGACAAGAAAATCCTCGAGATCGCCACCCTGAAGCAGGAAATCGAAGCGCTCAAGGCCCGCCAGCAAGCGGTGGAAGACTTGCAGGGTGACCGCAACCAGCCTGTGTATCTGCTGGAAGAACTGGTCAAGCAAACCCCGCCGGGCGTCTACCTCAAGTCGTTCAAGCAGGAAGGCCAGTCGGTATCGATGAATGGCTATGCCCAGTCGCAAGAGCGGGTCGCTGAATTGCTGCGCAATCTGTCGGCCGGTTCGGCCTGGCTGGAAAAGCCGGTGCTCGGTGAAGTCAAGCTGGTCGTTCTGCCTGGCAGCAAGACGGGCAAGAAGGTGAGCGAATTCACCCTCGCGGTCGGCATCAAGCGTCCGCGCGACAAGGATGCGCTGCAGCAGCAGGATGGCCAGCCGGTCCCTGCCGCCACGAGCGCCACCCCGGCCACGCCGGGCGCGCCAGCCACTGCGCCCGCCGCTGCACCGGCCATTGCGCCGGCTGCCGCGCCGGCCAAGCCAGCTGCACCAGCGGCAAAATAGCCGAGAACGGATACGAATATGACTACAGACCTGAAAGATCTCGGCAAGTCGCTGAGCTCGCAATTTCAGAACCTTTCCGGGCTGCCGCCCGGCCAATGGCCGCTGGCGCCGCGCATCCTGTGCGGCATCGGGGTGATCGTGGCGGTGGTGGTGGGTGGCTACTTCCTGTACTGGCAGGGCCAGTTCGAGGAGCAGGAGCAGCTCGAAGCGAAGGAAGTGACGCTGCGCGACGAATACAAGACCAAGATGGCCCAGGCCATCAATCTGGAAGCGCTCAAGATGCAAAAGGTGCAGGTCGACCAGTATGTCGAGCGGCTCCAGAAACAATTGCCGAGCAAGGCGGAAATGGCGGCGCTGCTGTCGGACATCAACCAGGCCGGCGCCGGCCGCAGCCTGACCTTCAATATGTTCCGTCCCGGCAGCGTGGTGGTCAAGGATTACTACGCCGAACTGCCGATCGAGATACGCGTGACAGGCAATTACCACGACGTTGGCGCCTTCGCCAGCGACATGGCCAATCTGCCGCGCATCGTGACCTTGAACAACATGGCCCTGACGGCCGGCAAGGATGGCGAGCTGGTGCTCGACGCCGTCGCCAAGACCTTCCGCTATCTGGACCAGGATGAAGTGGCGGCCCAGCGCAAGCCGGACCCCAAAGCGAAGGGCCCGAAATGAACATGAATAAATCGATGTTGGCCGCCCTGCTGGGCGCCACCGTGCTGACCGGTTGCAGCGACAGCGATGTGGCCGAAGTCAATTCCTGGATGGACGGTGTCCAGAAGTCGACCAAGGTGAGCGTGGTACCGATTTCCGAACCGAAAACGTTCGTGCCGTTCGCCTATGGCGTGCGCGAGGAAATCGCCCCCTTCGACCCGAACAAGCTGCTGGCCGAACTGGCCCGCGCGGCAGCGTCGTCGAACAGTCAGTTCAAACCCGATCTGGGGCGGCGCAAGGAATTTCTTGAATCGTTCCCGATCGATAGCATGAAGATGATCGGCACGATCAACAAGGCCGGTGCAAGCTACGGCTTGATTCAGATCGACCGTAACGTTTATCAGGTAAGAGTCGGTGCAAGGCTGGGCCAGAATTTCGGTCTGGTCACAGGGGTGGCGGATTCCGCTATCAGCATCAAGGAAACTGTTCAGGATGCCGGCGGCGACTGGGTCGAGCGGTTGTCGAAGCTAGAGTTGCAGGATAGTAAGGAGACCACGAAATGATCGCACTGAGTAAACACTTCACCACCCTGTCGGGCCTGGTGGTACGCATGGGCGCACTGCTGGCCCTGGCCCTGGGCAGCCACAGCGCGCTGGCACAGGAGAACGCGATCGAATCGATCACGGCCAATCAGCAGGGTAACAACGTGGTGGTCAACATCGCCATGAAAAACACGCCCACCAAGCTGCCGATCGGATTCTCGATCTCCAATCCGTCGCGCATCGCGCTCGACTTTGGCGCCACCGGCAACGGTACCGGCAAGACGTCGCAAGACATCAATCTGGGCGACCTGCGCGCGATCAACCTGATCCAGGCTGGCGAACGCACCCGCCTCGTGTTCAACCTGAAAAAATCGCTCAACTATGCCATGGCCATCGATGGCAAATCCATCGTCGTCACCGTGGACGGTTCCGGCGCCCTGGCCCAGGCGGTCGACAAGGCCGGCCTGCCGGTTGCCTCGAGCACGCCGGCGCCGACGGGTCGCCAATACCTCAAGAACATGGACTTCCGCAAAGGCCCGAACGGCGAAGGCCGCGTCGTGGTCGATCTGCCCAACAACCAGGTCGCCGTCGATGTGCGCCAGGTGGGCAACTCGATCGTGGTCGACTTCATGAAAACGGCGCTGCCGGAAACGCTGCGCCGCCGTCTGGACGCGACCGACTTCGGCACCCCGGTGTCGCAGATCACCACCGTGCCGCAGGGCGACAATGTGCGCATGACCGTGGAAGCGCGCGGCCTGTGGGAACAAAGCGTCTACCAGAGCGACACCCAGCTGGTCATCGACGTCAAGCCGATCAAGGAAGATCCGAACAAGCTGGTCCAGGGTTCGCAAGGCTACCGCGGTGAAAAGATCACCTTCAACTTCCAGAACGTCGAAGTGCGCGCCGCGCTGCAAGCCATTGCCGACGTATCGGGCCTGAACATCATTACCAGCGAATCGGTGAGCGGCAACCTGACCATGAACCTGAAGGAAGTGCCATGGGATCACGCCCTGAACGTCGTGATGCAGGCCAAGGGCCTGGACATGCGCAAGGATGGCAACGTGGTCTGGATCGCGCCGAAGGAAGAACTGCTGACCAAGGAAAAGCTGGAACTGGAACAGAAGGCCCAGATCGCTGACCTCGAACCGCTGCGTTCGGAAATCTTCCAGCTCAACTACCAGAAAGCCGATTCGTTCAAGACCGTGTTCGGCATTGGCGGCGCCGACGCCGGTAGCCAGAACCGTGTGTTGTCCAAGCGCGGCAGCGCCGTGATCGACCCGCGCACCAACCAGCTGTTCATTACCGACATTCCATCGAAGCTGGAAGACATCCGTCGCCTGATCGCCCGCACCGACGTGGCCTCGCGCCAAGTGTTGATCGAAGCGCGCCTGGTGGAAGCGAACGACGGTTTCAGCCGCAATCTCGGTGCCAAACTGGGCTTTGCCGATCTGCGCAACTTCCGCGGCACCGACCAGGCTGGCTGGGGCTTGAACGGCACCAACCGCGTGACCATCGGCGGCAACCTGGTCGGTACCGGCCAGGTCACCGGCCAGACGCCTGACACGGGCGACGCCTACACCAACACCACCATGATCAACCTGCCTGCAGCAGGCATCGGCGGCGTGGTCCCCGGTTCGCTGGCAGCGTCGATCTTCTCGGCCGCGGCCAACCGCTTCCTGAACCTGGAACTGTCGGCCCTCGAAGCAGACGGCAAGGGCAAGATCATTTCCAGCCCGCGCGTGGTCACGGAAGACAAGAACCTGGCCATCATCGAACAGGGTGTGGAATTGCCTTACCAGGTCGCCACCAGCAGCGGCGCCACCTCGATCACTTTCAAGAAAGCCAACCTGCGTCTGGAAGTGACCCCGCAAATCACCCCGGACGGCATGGTCATGCTGGACGTGAACGTGAACAAAGATTCTCGCGGTGAAGAAACGCGCGCCGGTTTCGCGATCAACAACCAGCACGTGCAAACCAAGGTCATGATCGAAAACGGCGGCACCGTGGTTCTGGGCGGCATCTACCAGCAATCGGAACGCAACGACGTCAACAAGATTCCTCTGCTGGGCGACATTCCCGTGCTGGGCTACCTGTTCCGCAACACCCAGCGTCAGTCCACCAAGACCGAACTGCTGGTGTTCATTACGCCGAAAATCATTGCCGAGCGCCTGACGACCCGTTAATGGATGGTGAACAAGGAGCTCGCAATTGAGCTCAGGTAATATCTTTCTGGTAGGGCTGATGGGGGCCGGCAAGACCACCATCGGCCGCGTCCTTGCCAGGAAGCTTGGCAAGCGCTTCATCGATTCCGATCACGAGATCGAGGCCCGCACCGGCGCCTCGATCCCGTGGATTTTCGAAATCGAAGGCGAGGCCAGTTTTCGCCGTCGCGAAGCGGAAGTCATCCGCGACCTGACGGCCCAGGACGGCATCGTGCTCGCCACCGGCGGCGGCGCCATCCTCGATCCCGACAACCGCGCCTATCTGCAGGCGCGCGGGCGCGTGGTGTACCTGCGCGCCAATGTCGCCTCGATCATGCTGCGCACCGCGCACGACAAGAACCGCCCCCTGCTGCAAACTGCCGATCCGCGCAAGAAACTCGAAGAATTGACTGCCCAGCGCGAGCCGCTGTACCGTGCGATCGCCGACCTGGTCATCGATACGGGCCGACCTAACGTACAATCGATGGTGCAGACCATTCTGGCGCAGCTTGGCGCGCTCGAGACTTCCGGCGCCGGGCCTGCGCGCAGTCCAGAACCCACACCATCGATGAGCGAGCAATCCCGAATGCAGTTAAATGTCAGCCTGGGCGAGCGCAGCTACCCGATCACCATCGGCAGCGGCCTGCTGGCCGATCCCTCCCTGCTGGCGCAACACATCGGCGGCCAGCGCGTGGCCATCGTCACCAACACCACCGTGGCCCCGCTCTACCTCGAGCGGGTGGCCGCGCCGCTGCGTGCGGCCGGGCGCGAGGTGCTGGCGGTGGTGCTGCCGGACGGCGAGCAATACAAGACCTGGGACAGCCTGATGCAGGTGTTCGACGCCCTGCTGGCAGCCAAATGCGACCGCAAGACCACCCTGGTGGCGCTGGGCGGCGGCGTGATCGGCGACCTGACCGGCTTCGCCGCCGCCAGCTACATGCGCGGCGTGCCGTTCGTGCAGATTCCCACCACGCTGCTGTCGCAGGTCGATTCTTCGGTGGGCGGCAAGACCGGCTTGAACCACCCGCTGGGCAAGAACATGATCGGCGCCTTCTACCAGCCGCGCGCGGTGCTGGCCGACACCGCCACCCTGGACACGCTGCCGGCGCGCGAACTGTCGGCCGGGCTGGCCGAAGTGATCAAGCACGGCGCCATCATCGATGCCGAATTTTTCGACTGGATCGAGCACAACATCGGCAAGCTGATGGCGCGCGACGGCCAGGCGCTGGCGCACGCCATCGCCCGCTCCTGCGCCATCAAGGCCGACGTGGTGCGCCAGGACGAGCGCGAGGGCGGCTTGCGCGCCATCCTCAATTTCGGCCATACCTTCGGCCACGCCATCGAAGCGGGCATGGGCTACGGCGCCTGGCTGCACGGCGAAGCGGTCGGCTGCGGCATGGTCATGGCGGCCGACCTGTCGATGCGCGCAGGCCTGGTCGATGGCGCCACGGTGGCGCGCGTGCGCGCCCTGGTGGCGGCGGCCGGCCTGCCGGTCAAGGCGCCCGACCTGGGCAGCGCGCGCTGGCTGGAACTGATGGAAGTGGACAAGAAGAACGAAGGCGGCGCCATCAAATTCATCCTGCTCAAGCCGCTGGGCGCGCCCAGCATCCAGAGCGTGCCGCAGGAGTTGCTGCTGGAAACGCTGGTCGCCTGTGTCTGACATGCATCCCGACCAGCACCTGGCGCCCTACGCGGTGCATTCCGAGCGTGCCGGGCCGCGCCGCTATCCGGAGGCCGCGCACGCCTCGCGCAGCCAGTTCCAGCGCGACCGCGACCGCATCATTCACTGCTCGGCCTTCCGCCGGCTCGAATACAAGACCCAGGTCTTCCTCAACCACGAGGGCGACATGTTCCGCACCCGGCTCACGCACAGCCTCGAAGTGGCCCAGGTGGGGCGCTCGATGGCGCGCAACCTGCGCCTGAACGAAGACCTGGTCGAAGCGCTGGCGCTGGCGCACGACCTGGGGCACACCCCGTTCGGCCACGTGGGCCAGGACGTGCTCAACGAATGCATGCGCGACCATGGCGGCTTCGAGCACAATTTGCAAAGCCTGCGCGTGGTCGACACGCTCGAAGAACACTACGGCGCCTTCGACGGCCTGAACCTGATGTTCGACACGCGCGAAGGCATCCTCAAGCACTGTTCGCAGGCGCACGCGCGCGAACTGGGCGACGTCGGCCAGCGCTTCCTCGACCACACCCAGCCCAGCCTGGAAGCGCAGCTGACCAACCTGGCCGACGAAATCGCCTACAACAGCCACGACATCGACGATGGCTTGCGTTCCGGGCTGATCACGATTGCCCAGCTCGAAGAAGTCGACTTTTTCGCGCGCCGCTGGCGTGAAGTGCAAGCGGCCTATCCCGGCCTGTCGGGCCGGCGCGCGATTTACGAAACGCTGCGCCGCCTGATCACCGTGCTGGCCGACGATCTGATCGCCACCTCCAGCGCGCTGCTGGCCGACGCCGCCCCGGCCGACGTGGCGGCGGTGCGGGCGGGGCCGCCGCTGATCCGTTTTTCCGACCCCGTTCGCAAGGACGCGACCGAGCTCAAGCGATTCCTGCGGCACAACCTGTACCGCCACTATCTGGTCAACCGGATGCGCGTCAAAGCCAGCCGCATCGTGCGCGAGCTGTACGAGGCCTTCATGGCCGAGCCGGTGCTGCTGCCGCCCGACTACCAGGTCGCCGGCGGCGACGCCAGCAAGCAAGCGCGCAAGATCGCCGACTACATCGCCGGCATGACCGACCGCTACGCCATCCGCGAGCACCGCCGCATCTTCTCCCTCGACGAACTCTGACCCCGGTGGAGGTTGGACCCCAGTGGCGTCAGGGGAAGAGGGTGGGGCGGGCGAGGTCGGACAGGAGCTTTTTGACGGGGGCGGGCAGTGCCGCCTGGTCGAGCTTGCCGAGGTCCCACCACAGATGGTTGGCCGGCAGCGGCCCGCGCGCCGACAGCGCGACCTGGTAAGGCGCGATGTGCAGCTTGTAATGGGTGAAAACGTGGACCAGCGGCAGCAGCGCTTGCATCTCTTCCACATCGCCAAATTGCAGCGCGGACCCGGTCAGCGCTTCCTGGCCGAGCGCGCCGCGAATGCTGTGCCCATCGACTTCCGGCAGCGACAGCAGGCCGCCCCAGATCCCGCTTGGCGCGCGCTGCTCGAGCAGCACCTGGCCGCCATCAACCACCACCAGCATCGCGGCTTGCTTTTCGGGAATCGCTTTTTTCGGCTTGCGCACCGGCAGTTCGGCCGTGCGCGCGCTGGCGAATGCGACACAGCGCGTGCGCAACGGGCAACGCGGACAGTCGGGATTGCTGCGCGTGCACAGCGTGGCGCCCAGATCCATCAAGCCCTGGGTGTACGCTTCGATGCCCTCGGCCGGCAACAGGGCGTCGGCGCGGCGCCACAAATCGTCTTCCACGCTTTTAATACCGGGAAATTCGTCAATGCCGAACACGCGCGCGAACACGCGCTTGACGTTGCCATCGAGGATGGCGGCGCGGGTGCCGTAGGAAAACGCGGCAATTGCCGCCGCCGTCGAGCGGCCAATGCCGGGCAGCTCGGCCAGCAGCGCGGGGTCGCTGGGGAAGATGCCGCCGTACTCGGCCACGATGCGCTTGGCGCAGGCATGCAGGTTGCGCGCGCGCGTGTAGTAGCCCAGCCCCGCCCAGTGCGCCATGACATCGTCGACGGGCGCGGCCGCCAGCGCGTCCACGCTGGGAAAGCGCGCCAGGAAACGCGCGTAGTAGCCGAGCACGGCGGCCACCTGGGTTTGCTGCAGCATGATTTCCGACAGCCAGACGCGGTAGGCGTCGCGCGTGTTTTGCCACGGCAGCGCATGGCGCCCGTGCTGCTGTTGCCAGGCGATCACGGCGCTGGAAAAGCCGGGATCGGCTGGCGCCGCCGACGTGCTGACCCGCTTCACGCCGCTTCGGTCTCCAGCGCCGCGTCGGCGTTCATGGCCTCGGTCACGCGGCCGGACAGCCAGGTCAGGCGTTCCTTGACCAGTTCAATTTCCTGCTGGCTGCTGGTGAACGAGGTGATCTTCGTTTCCAGCCCGTCGCTGGCATCGTGGATGCGCTGGATCGAGGCCAGGCGGTGCTTGAGCTGGTCCTTGTGCTGGCGGATCTGCGCTTCCAGCGGCGACATGATCACTTTCAGCCAGGCTTCGACATCGGCATTGGCGGCGCGGAAGGTGCGCCGCACGCGCGAGGCGATCGAATCGAAGAAGCGTTCCATGATGGCGCTGCGGCTGGTCATGAGCAGCGTGGTGGTGCCGAACTGCTTGGTGTAGACATCTTCGATCTTGTCGAGTTCTCGGCGGTATTTTTCGATCGAGAACGTCATCGGTACGGCCAGCGTCAAGCCGTGCTCGGCCGCGAACTTGCGGTACATGATTTCCATCATCTCGCTGATCTCGACGATCTTGGCCGACGACGATTCCAGATTGGCGCGCGCCTGGGCGAAGAAGTCTTGCACGGGAGCGCGCATGCCGGTGGCAAAGCGCGACGATTCCATCGCTTCGCGCACCTTGTTGATTTCCTGCTGGACCAGATCCATGCCCAGCGTCGTGTACAGCTCGGTCGACAGGCGCGCAAACACGGCGCGCGTGCCTTGCAGCTTGAACAGGCTGCCGTCGAATTCTTTCTTCTCGACTTCGACCCGCTTCATCATGTGGGCGATCACGCTCTTGTTCTTGCCGCGCAAGCTTTTCAGTTCCTGCAATTGCTCGACGATGTCGCGCACGCGCGCAGCGAGCATGCCTTGCTGGGTGGCGACGAGCGCGTCGAGATCGTCCGCCAGCTGCTTGCGGATGATGTCCTGCTTGGCGGGAATCATTTCATTGAACAGGGCCGCTTCCAGCGCACCGAGGCGGCTCTTTTTCAGCAGGGCCATATCGCCGTTGATCTTGCCCACCAGCGCCTTTTGCGCGGACACGGGAAACACCTGGCGAGGTTCCAGCGCCAGCATGTGGGCCACGCTGGTTTGCTGGCGCTCGATCTCGGCATTGTTGTCGGCCTCGGACTTGAGTTCGTCCCACATGGCGTCAATCTTGTTGAGCACGGCGATGCGGCCGGTGCCGGGGCCGATGTGGGTGCGCCACACTTCGATGTCGCTCTTGGTCACCCCGGTTTCGGCGGCCAGGATGAACAGCACCGCGTGGGCGCTCGGAATCAGGTTCAGCGTCAGTTCCGGCTCGGTACCGATGGCGTTCAAGCCGGGCGTGTCGAGAATGACCAGGCCCTGCTTGAGCAGCGGGTGGGGGAAATTGATGATCGCGTGGCGCCACAGCGAAATTTCGATCATGCCTTGCTGGTCGAGCGTGGCGGCAACATCCGGATCGGTCTCGTCGTACAGGCCGTAGGTCTTGGCTTCGGCAATGGAGACCTGCTTGGTCATGCTCACTTGCTTGAACGTCTCGCTCATTTCGTCGCCGGCATCGAGCGACAGCGGCAGCACGGTCCAGGCCGCCGGGTCGTCGCGGAAGTCGCTGGTCGACATGTGCGTGGCGCGCGTTTCGATTGGCAGCAGTCGGATGCAGGGCGGATAGGCCGGGTCGTACATCAGCTCGGTCGGGCACATGGTGGTGCGGCCGGCTGCCGAGGGCAGGATGCGCTGGCCGTAGTCGGCGAAGAACAGGGCGTTGATCAGTTCCGATTTGCCGCGTGAAAATTCGGCCACGAAGGCCACCGACAGCTTGTCATCGGCCAGCCGGGCCAGCGAGCGCGCGATGCGCTGATCGGTGGCGGCGTCGGTCAAGCCGGCCGATGCCACCCAATGCTGGTAATCTTCCAGCGCGGACACGACGGCCTTGCGCCACGTCGTGTAGTGTTTGAAATCCTGAACCATTATGCTCACATTGCCCTCGCGCGCCGGCCCCTCGGGCCAGCCTGTTTCTGTCATTTCTGACAATTCACACAATAAAAAGTCGACCGCTGCCCCTGCTTGATCTGGCGAATCGGCGAGCCGCACTGACGGCAGGGTACACCAGCACGATCATAGACGAAATATGTCTGTTGGAAATAGCCAGATTGCCCGTTGACAGCAATAAAGTCACGCAAAGTGCTGCCTCCTTGCACAATTGCCTCGGCCAGGATCGTGCGGATGGCCTCGGCGAGCTTGTCATATCGGCCACGGCCGATGCGCCCGGCCGGGGTTTTTGGATTGATGCCGGCCCGGAACAGGCTTTCGCAGGCGTAGATATTGCCGACCCCGACGACAATGTCGCCAGCGAGCAGCACTTGCTTGATGGGCGCCGCGCGGCCCCGCGTGGCGCGGTACAGGAGGGCGCCCGAAAAACCGTCGTCGAGCGGTTCCACGCCCAGGCCGCGCAGCAATGCGTGCTGTTCCAGTTCGCCCGCGTCGGCGCCATGCCACAGGACGGCGCCAAAGCGGCGCGGATCATTCAGGCGCAATACCTGGCGCGCGGCCCCGCTGCCGACCACGAGGTCGAAATGGTCATGCTTTTTTGGCAGCGTGTCGACCGGCAGCACACGCAGGTGACCCGACATGCCCAGGTGGATGATCAGGGTGCCGTGTTCGAAGCCGATCAGCAGGTATTTGCCGCGCCGGCCAGTGCGCCCGATGGTGCGTCCAGCCAGCAGCGCCGACAGGTCCGGCGGGAACGGCCAGCGCAAGCCGTCGCGCCGCGTCAGCACGTGCGCGACGACGCGTCCTTCGAGGTGGGGGGCGACGCCGCGCCGGGTTACTTCGACTTCGGGCAGTTCAGGCATGGGGGCGGGCAAATTGGTGTAAATTGGTAAGGCAGGCGTAGAATTGAACCATCGCTGTCATTCTGGAATTGCCTTGAAAAACGCTTTCGTCATTGTAACCTTGTCGGGCCTGTTGGCGGCGTGCGCTGTGGCGCCCCAGCAGCAGGTATTGCTGCCGTCCACGGCGCTGCCAGCGGCCACGGCCGACGATGAGGCCGACGACGACCCCAGCCTGCCCAAGGTCGACCTGAGCGCCGACCTGCTGTACCGCGTGATGAAGGCCGAACTCGAGTTGCAGGCGGGCCAGTTCCGCCCAGCCTACCTGAGCCTGATGGAAATGGCGCGCCAGACGCGCGACCCGCGCCTGGCGCGCCGCGCAGCCGAGGCTGGCCTGCAGGCGCAGGAGGCGGGCGATGCGATGGCGGCCGTGCGCCTGTGGCGCGAACTGGCGCCGGCGTCCGAAGAAGCGGCGCAAGCCTACCTGGGCCTGTCGCTCGATACCGACGATCTGGCCGAGGCCGAGCGCATCTTCGCGCGTCGCCTGGCCGACGTGCCCCCGCCGGCGCGTCCCCTGGCCATGTACCAGGCCCAACAATATCTGGAGCGCGCGCGCAACAAGGCCGATGCCAGCGCCATGCTCGAGCGTCTGCTCGCCCCCTATGCCGACACCTTCGAAGCGCGCATCCTGCTGGCGCAAAACGCCTTTGCGCGCGGCGATGGCGCGCGCGCCCGCGCCCTGGCCAAGGCGGCCGTGGCCCAGCAGCCCGATTCCGAAATCGCCGCCCTGGCCGAGGTCCAGGTGACCGAAGGCGGCGCCGCGCAAAGTGCGCTGCTCGATGCCTTCCTTGCCACCCATCCCGATGCGCGCGAGGTGCGCGCCGCCTATGCGCGCCAGCTGGTGGGCGAGAAGCGCTATGCGGACGCGCGCACCCAGTTCGAACGCTTGCTCAAGGACCAGCCCGATAATCCCACCACGCTGTACGCCATCGGCTTTCTCGCCATCCAGCTCAACGATTCCAGCGGCGCCGAGCGCCATCTGGGACGCTACATCGAGGTGCTCGAAGGCAGCGGCAGCGCCGCTCCCGGCAAGATCTTGCTGATCCTGTCGTCCCTGGCCGAAGAACGGGGCGACTTCAAGACCGCGGCGCGGCGCGCCGAGCAGGTCAGCGCCGACGATGCCGACAACTATCTGGCGGCCCAGCTGCGCCGTGCCCACCTGCTGGCCAGGCAGGGCAATGTGGCGGGCGCGCGCGCCCTGCTGGCCGCGCTGCAGCCGGAGCAGCCCGAGGACAAGGCGCGCGTGGTGCTGGCGCAGTCGCAGATCCTGCGCGACGCCGGCAAGCTCGAAGCCGCCTACGCCGTGCTCGACGCCGGCGCGCGCCGCTTCCCCGGCAATCCCGATCTGCTGTACGACTTTGCCCTGCTGGCCGAAAAGACGGGGCGCCTGGACGTGATGGAAAGCACCTTGCGCAGCGTGATGGCGCAAGTGCCGGACAACCACCATGCCTACAACGCCCTCGGCTATTCGCTGGCCGAGCGCAATGTGCGGCTGCCCGAAGCGCTGGCGCTGATCGACAAGGCGCTGGCGATGGCGCCGGACGACCCATTCATCATGGATAGCCTGGGCTGGGTGCACTACCGCATGGGCAATCTGGACCAGGCGGAAACGCTGCTGCGGCGCGCCTATGCGCTGCGCAACGATGTGGAAATCGGCGTGCACCTCGGTGAAGTGCTGTGGCACAAGGGCAAGAAGGCCGACGCGCAGGCGCTGTGGCGCGATGCGCGCGCCCGCGATCCCAAGAACGATACCCTCAAGAGCACGCTTGCGCGGCTGCATCCGAAGCTGTGATGGGCCATAATGCGGCTCCTTCACTGCCCACGACGACCATGAACACCAATCACCTGCTGCGCGCGCTGGCCCTGGCCGGCGCGGGCGCGCTGCTCTCGGCCTGCGCCACGGCGCCTACCGCGCCGGCCTCGCAGGCCAGCGTGGCCGCTTACCGCGACACCATTGCGCTGGCGGGCCGCCTGTCGGTCAATTACGAGCGCGACGGCAAACGTGACACCCTGTCCGGCAAATTCAACTGGGTCCAGGCCCCGGGCGCGGTCGACGTCGCACTGCTTTCGCCGCTGGGCCAGACCATTGCCACCATCCGTGTCACGCCCGAGGCCGCCACCCTGACCCAGGGCAGCCAGGCGCCGCGCGTGGCCGCCGACATCGATAGCCTGACCAGCCAGACGCTGGGCTGGTCGCTGCCGGTCTCGGGCTTGCGCGACTGGCTGCAAGGCTATGCCACGGCAGCCGATGGCCAGCGCTTTGCCGCTTCGCCGGCCGCCAACACCGTCACCACCCCGGATGGCTGGCGCCTGACCTTTGTGAGCTGGCAGGATGCAGGCGCCGCCCATCCGGTGCCCAAGCGCATTGACGCCGAACGCGGCGCCACTGCCAGCGCGGGCGAACTGGCGCTGCGCATCGTGATCGATCAGCAAGGCTGACCGTGACGACCTTCCTGCACGGCTGCCCGGCCCCGGCCAAGCTCAATCTGTTCCTGCATGTGACGGGGCGGCGCGCCGACGGCTACCACTTGCTGCAAACGGTGTTCCAGCTGCTCGACCATGGCGACGTGCTCGACTTCGCTCTGCGCGCCGACGGCGCCATCCGCCGCACCACCGAGGTGGCTGGCGTGCCCGAGGCGCACGACTTGATCGTGCGCGCGCTGCACTTGCTGCGTCAGGCCCATCTCGATCGCCATGGCAGTGCGCCGCCAGGCATCGATGTCGCCATCCGGAAAATCCTGCCCATGGGCGGCGGGCTGGGCGGCGGCTCGTCGGACGCCGCCACCGCGCTGATGGCAGCCAATGCCCTGTGGCGCAGCGGCTTGTCGCGCGCCGAACTGATGGCCCTGGCCTTGCCGCTGGGTGCGGACATTCCATTTTTCATTTTCGGTGAAAATGCCTTTGCCGAAGGGGTGGGCGACGCCTTGCAGCCCGTTGCGACGCCGGATTGTTGGTATGTCGTTATCGAACCTGGCGTGGCCGTGCCCACCGCGGCAATTTTTTGTTCCGATCATTTGACAAGGAACACGAAACCCGTCAGAATAGCGGACTTTTCCAGGCACCTCAGCGGTCGAACAGACATGAGCGGGTTTGGTAAAAATGACTTGCAGGCAGTCGCATCCCGCTTGTTCGCGCCGGTAGCCGAGGCGATCGACTGGCTGGCGCAGTTTGGCGACGCCCGGATGACCGGCTCTGGCGCATGCGTGTTTTGCGCATTTTCCACCGAGCGCGAAGCCGACGCGGTATGCACCCAGGTGCCCGCAGTCTGGACCGCGTGGAAGGCGAAATCGCTGGCTGTCCACCCGCTCCGCGCGGTGTTGCAAGATGCAGGTGTTATAGAATAAAATTTGGCCTGGCGTTGGGTTTGACGATAAAATGCGTCAAATGTGACGACAAGCAGTCAGTTGCGTAGGGGAATCGCCAAGCTGGTTAAGGCACTGGATTTTGATTCCAGCATAC
>Ga0209023_10004836_pt1 | contig 15069 bp, 11 predicted proteins | sample LakOneMetagenome_FD_187468 | JGI IMG/M metagenome (GOLD analysis project Ga0209023, IMG submission 187468) | Freshwater and sediment microbial communities from Lake Erie, Canada (SPAdes) (version 2) | ecosystem: Environmental > Aquatic > Freshwater > Lentic | place: Lake Erie, Canada... | reverse complement strand
CACAGCATCAACCGCCTTGATGGCGGAGCCGCCGGTGGTGGTGACGTCCTCGACAATGACGACGCGCTTGCCTTGCAGGCTCTCATCTTTAGCCAGTCCCTCGACGGCCAGCCGCGCGCCATGTTCCTTGGGCTTCTTGCGTACGAAGAACGCCGCGATGGGATGACCCTTGAGCCACGAGAGTTGCGCGATAGCGCCCGCAATCGGCACAGCGCCCATCTCCAGCCCGCCGATGTAATCCACTTCGTCGTCTCTCAATGCATCGAGCGACAGTTCGGCAAGCAGTGCCGCGCCTTCCGGATCGAGCATGGTCGGCTTGAGGTTGAAATAGAAGTCGCTCTTGCGGCCCGAGGCCAACGTAATCTCGCCGCGGCCAAACGAGCGTCTGCGGATGATGTCGGCGAGGCGTGCGCGGGAGGCTGATTTGGACAAGGCGCTCTCTTTTAGATGCGGGGAATTTCACGGATTTTACGGCATGATCCCGAAAAGTGGAAATTGGTTTTCGGAAAAGATCATGCCTGTTTTATAGACCGGCATGGACAATCCACAGCGGATCGCACAACGTCAACACCGCAAGATCAATAAAGGGAATGAAATGGCAATCGACTTCTATGCCTGGAATACGCCAAACGGCCGCAAGATCAGTGTTGCGCTGGAGGAAATGGGCCTGCCCTACAAGGTGCATCCCATCGACATCTCAAAAGATCAGCAGTTTGCGCCGGAATTTCTGAAGATCAGCCCGAACAACAAGATTCCCGCCATCGTCGATTCGGACGGACCGGGCGGCAAGCCAGTCAGCGTGTTCGAATCGGGTGCGATTCTTTTGTACCTCGGCGAGAAGACCGGAAAATTCCTGCCGAAAGATCTGGGCGAACGCATCCCGGTGCTGGAATGGCTGATGTGGCAGATGGGCGGCTTCGGGCCGATGCCGGGGCAGGTGCATCATTTTATCGCGCTCGAAAATGAGCAGGACCGCCGCTACGGGCTCGAGCGGTTTTCAAAAGAGACGCGCCGGCTTTATGGCGTGCTCGACCGGCGGCTGGCCGGACACGAATTCGTCGCGGGCAAAATATCCGTCGCAGATTTCGCGATTGTCGGCTGGGCGTGGCGGCACGAGCGCCACAAGGTTTCATTGGACGACTTCCCCAATGTGAAGCGCTGGTATGCGGCAATGATGGCGCGGCCCGGCGTGAAGCGGGGATTTGAGGTCAGCTTAAGCTGACTTAAAAAGCTAGTGCGCTTCGTCCCAGTTGTTTGCAGCCCGGGCGTCGACCTGCAACGGCACAGATAGCGCGACCGCCGGGAACGGCGCGTCCTGCATCACGTGCTGTATCACCGGCAAAGTCTTGGCGACCTCGTCCTCAGGCACTTCGAAGATCAACTCGTCGTGCACCTGCAGCAGCATCTGTGCGGAGAGCTTTTTCTCCGCGAGGGCGTCTTCCATCCGGATCATGGCGCGGCGAATGATGTCTGCGGCGGAGCCTTGCAGGCGTGCGTTGATCGCGGCGCGTTCGTTGAACGAGCGGATCGACGGATTGCTCGCCTTGATGTCGGGGTAATGGCATTTGCGTCCGAAGATCGTTTCGACATAGCCATTCTCGCGGCAGAAATCGCGCGTCGAATCCATGTAGGCGCGGATGCCGGGGAAGCGTTCGAAATATTTCTTGATGTAAGCGCCCGCTTCCTCGCGCGGGATACCGAGCTGGTTGGCGAGGCCGAAGGCCGAGATGCCGTAGATGATGCCGAAGTTGATCGCCTTGGCGCGGCGGCGAACTTCGCCCGGCATGTCCTTGATAGGCACGCCGAACATTTCCGACGCCGTCATGGCGTGAATGTCGAGGCCGTCCTGAAAGGCCTGCTTGAGCACCGGAATATCCGCGATCTCTGCGAGAAGCCGCAACTCGATCTGCGAATAATCCGCCGACACCAGCTTGTGGCCTTTGGCCGCGATAAACGCCTTGCGAATCTTGCGGCCGTCTTCGGTGCGCACCGGAATGTTCTGCAGGTTCGGTTCGTTGGATGACAGGCGGCCTGTCGTTGTCGCGGCCAGCGCGTAGGTCGTGTGCACGCGATGGCTCTGCGGATTGACGTATTCCGGTAGCGAATCTGTGTAAGTCGATTTCAGCTTGGTGACCTGCCGCCATTCCAGCACATGCTTCGGAAAGTCATGTCCGGCTTCCGCGAGTTCATCGAGAATTTGCGCGGAGGTGGACCACGCGCCGGTCTTTGTTTTCGCCCCGCCCGGCAGACCCATCTTGCCGAACATGATGTCGCCGAGCTGCTTGGGACTGCCGGGATTGATCGGCTCGCCGGCCATTTTCTGAATCTCGGCTTCGACCCGCGCGGCGGTCTGCGCGAATTCGCCGGAGAGGCGTGACAGCACTTGGCGGTCGATGGAAATGCCGCGCCGCTCCATTCGCGCCAACACGTGCACCAGCGGGCGCTCCAGCGTCTCGTAGACCGTGTTGACGCGATACGACAGCAGGCGCGGCTTCAAGACACGCCACAGCCGTAGCACGACATCTGCGCGCTCTGCGGCGTATTCGGTGGCCTTGTCGATGGCGACCTGATCGAACGTGATGCGGTTCTTGCCGCTGCCGGTCAGTTCGCCAAAGCCGATGGTCTTGTGGCCGAACCAGCTTTCCGCGAGCGACTCCTGATCGTGCTTGGCGCGGCCCGCATCGAGCACGTAGGAAATCAGGATGGTGTCGTCGATGGGGGCCATGTCGATGCCGTGCTGCGCCAGCACCACGCTGTCGAATTTCAGATCGTGGCCGATCTTGAGCACGCCGACATCCGTCAGCAGCGGCTTCAATGCTGCGAGCGCATCGGCGGTCTTGATCTGATCGGCGGCGAGGCCGCCTGCGAATAATCCAGAGCCGTCGCCGGGCTTGGTGTGTGCCAGCGGAATGTACGCGGCTTCGTTGATGCCCGTTGCGAGAGAAATGCCGCAGATATCGGCCTGCATCGGATCGGCGGTGCTGGTCTCGATGGTCAGCGCGACATGGCCGATGTCGAATGCGCGCGCGGTCCATCGCTTCAACTCGTCGAGCGTGCGGATGGTCGCGTATTTCGTGCGGTTGAATTTGGCACTGCGGGCTTCCTCGGCGCGCGCATCCGCCAGTGCCTTTGGCGTTTGCGGACCGTTGTTCGCGGCGGCTGGCTTCGGCTTGGCCGAGCCAGACCATTGTCCCGCGTTGGAGGCACTCGATGTGCCTTTGGCAAACAGATCGGGCGCTCCGCCCAACGCAGGCGTCGCCGGTGAGTTCGCAGGTGTATCGGCAGGCGCGAAGGAGCTTTTCGAGGAGGCGTCGGCATCCACGTCCGATGGATCGATCTGCGCGTATTCGGCGACGCGCCGCGTCAGCGTGGAGAATTCCATCGCCTTCAGGAATGCAATCAGCTTGCGCGAATCCGGCTCGTGTACAGCGAGATCGTCGAGCGGCACGTCGAGCTTCACGCGATCGTCGAGTTGCACAAGCTTTTTCGAGATGCGCGCCTTCTCGGCGTTCTCGATCAACGCCTCGCGCCGCTTCGGCTGCTTGATCTCGCCCGCGCGTGTCAGAAGTGTTTCGAGATCGCCATATTCGGTGATGAGCTGTGCCGCTGTCTTGATGCCGATGCCCGGCACGCCCGGCACGTTATCGACCGAGTCGCCCGCCAGCGCCTGCACCTCGACGACCTTCTCCGGCGGCACGCCGAATTTCTCGATCACTTCGGGAATGCCGATGCGGCGGTCCTTCATGGTGTCGTACATCGACACGCAATCGGTCACCAGTTGCATCAGATCTTTGTCGGATGAGACGATGGTTGCGGTCGCGCCGCGCTCGCAGGCCTCGCGCACATAGGTCGCGATCAGGTCGTCGGCCTCGAATCCGATCTGTTCCAGGCAGGGTAGATCGAACGCGCGTACCGCTTCGCGGATCAGCCCGAACTGCGGAATCAAATCGTCCGGTGCGGGCGGCCGATGCGCCTTGTATTCGGGATAGAACTCGTTGCGGAATGTGCGCTCGGATTTGTCGAAGATGATCGCCAGATGCGTCGGCCTGTTTTCAGGCGGCATGTCGCGCATCAGCTTCCACAGCATGTTGCAGAAGCCGAGCACGGCGTTGACCTGCAGGCCGTCTGACTTGCGGTTCAGCGGCGGCAGCGCGTGATAGGCGCGGAAGATGTAACCGGAGCCATCGACGAGAAAAACATGATCGCCCTTGGCGGGCGTTTTGGCCGCAGCGGCTGGTGCCTTGGCGGCAGCAGGTTTCGCGGCGGATTTTGTAGGCTGTGCAGGCTTTTTCGGCATGGGCGCAATTTAGGGATTTCTCCCGAAATTGACACCCGGCAGCGCGAAGTTCCTCACTGAAATGTGGGCTATTCCGCTGCCTGCAGCTTCGGCTGCTTCTGCTTCGGCGCGATCCAGAACATATCGGGCCGCTCGAACAGGAAGTTGAGGCCAAGCCGTTTGGCGCCCCACCACATTGCCAATGCGCCCACAACACCGGCCACGGTGTCGATCAATGACACCAGCCCGATATCCGGAATGATGTTGGTCTTCAGCAGCAGAATGCGCGTCAGCGCCATCGGCAGGAAAAATGCCAGATAGATGACGATGGAATGCTCGCCGCAATAGCGCAGCGCATCGAGCCAGTTGGCGCGGGCCAGCAGCGTGCCGGTCACGATGATCGCGCAGGCACCCGCAAATCCGAGCATGAGCGAAATGCCGGGCCGGATGCTCAGGTCGGTGAATACCAGAATGCCGTTGACGAGCGCCCAGGCTGCAAGGCCTGCCAGCGCCAGCGCAGGCCGCGCGCGTGCGCGGTCGGACAGCGCGAACACGTAGTTTGCGAACAGGTAGCCCGAATAAAAATAGACGAAGCGCGAGGCGAACTCGTCGATCACTGTCCAGCCGGTGACGATATGCGCCATCTCGAGCGCGGCAGCGATCAGCCAGATGACCGGGGCCGGGACGCGCAATATGGCCTTCGTCACCACGAAAAAGATCGGCAGCAGATAGATGAACCACAGCGTGCCGAACGGCTCGATGAAAGATTGCAGATACATGACGCCGACATGGGCCCAGCCCTGCTCGGCGGCCATGCCGGGCGCCTTCATCGCGAACTGGATCGTCACCCAGAGCAGGTAAAAATAGGCGAAGTGCACGACCTTGCGGTCGAGATAGGTCCGCCAGTCGCGGTCGATCACGCGCGACAAAAACAGTCCCGAAATCAGGAAGAAGTCTGGCATCCGGAAGGGGCGGGCAAATTCCACGACCAGATGCATGAAACCCTGCTTGCCGGCCGCCAGTTCGACACCCAGCGTCGAATGCATCATCACGACCATGACGATGCAGATGCCCTTGGCATAATCGACCCAATCCACCCGCGGGGATGCGGGCGAGGGGCGCGTGCCCGATGTGCCGTTGCTGCTCATCATGTCTCGTTTCGGTCCAGTTCTGCGCCATCCTCCCTCAGGAGGGGTTTCATTCTCCTTTATTCATACAAATGTTGTGCCCCCATCACGCGGAATTGCGCTAAAAGGCCCGCGAAAACAACGTGATCGTAGTGATGCTTAACGGACGGGTATTTCCATGCGAATTGCCATGATTGGCACGGGCTATGTCGGGCTTGTATCGGGAGCCTGTTTTGCGGATTTCGGCCACCGGGTGACCTGCGTCGACAAGGATGCGGTGAAGATTTCCGCACTCCAGCGCGGCGAGATTCCGATTTTCGAGCCCGATCTGGATCGATTGGTGGCCGCGTCCGTGAAGGCGGGACGACTCGATTTCTCGACCGATCTTGAAGGCCCCGTGGGCGAGGCCGATGCGGTGTTCATCGCGGTCGGTACGCCCTCGCGCCGCGGCGACGGCCATGCTGACCTCACTTACGTGCATGCCGCTGCGCGCGAGATCGCGAAAGCGCTAAAAGATTTCACCGTGGTTGTCACCAAGTCCACGGTGCCGGTTGGCACCGGCGACGAGGTCGAGCGCATCATTCGCGAAACCAGTCCGAAGGCCGATGTTGCCGTCGCGTCGAACCCGGAATTCCTGCGCGAGGGTGCTGCAATCCGCGACTTCAAGCATCCGGATCGCATTGTGGTCGGCACAAGCGACGAGCGTGCACGCAAGGTTCTCGGCGAGGTCTATCGTCCGCTCTATCTCAACCAGGCGCCGATCATGTACACCGAGCGGCGCACGGCGGAGCTGATCAAATACGCCGCCAATGCTTTTCTTGCGACTAAGATCACCTTCATCAACGAGATGGCGGACCTGTCTGAAAAAGTCGGTGCCGATGTGCAAGAGGTCGCGCGCGGCATCGGGCTCGACAATCGCATCGGTTCGAAATTTCTCAATGCCGGTCCCGGCTTCGGCGGCTCGTGTTTTCCGAAAGACACCCGCGCGCTGGTGAAGACCGCATTGGATCACGATGTGCCGCTGCGCATTGTCGAAGCTGTGCTTGCGGTGAACGACAATCGTAAACGCGCGATGGCGCGCAAGGTGTCGGCGGCGCTCGGCGGCAACCTGCGCGGCAAGACCATCGGCCTGCTCGGTCTCACCTTCAAGCCGGACACCGACGACATGCGCGAAGCGCCTTCGATTCCGCTGGTGACGGGCTTGCTCGATCTGGGGGCGAAAGTCCGCGCCTACGATCCGGCCGGCATGGAGCAGGCGAAGCACGAATTGCCGGATATCGCCTATTGCGAGAACGAATATGATTGCGCGAAAGGTGCGGACGCCTTGGTGATCGTCACCGAATGGGTGCAGTTCCGCGCGCTCGATCTGGAGCAGCTCAAGCGCGAGATGGCGCAGCCGGTCATCGTGGACCTGCGCAACATCTACCGCCGCGACGAGATGGAAGCGCTCGGCTTCACCTATGAGAGTGTGGGGCGCGGAGCAGTGTGAGCTTTTCACCGCTCCCCATCGACGCTGTTCTCGGCGATCTCGCCGCGACGATGGCGCGCAGCCATACGGCGGTCCTTGTAGCTCCGCCGGGGGCGGGCAAGACCACGCGCGTGCCGCTGGCGCTGCTCGATGAAGCATGGACCAAAGGCAAGAAAATCATCGTGCTGGAGCCGCGTCGGATCGCGGCGCGTGCCGCTGCCGAGCGCATGGCGCAAACGCTCGGGCAAAAAGTAGGCGACACGGTCGGCTACCGCGTGCGCTTCGGCTCGAAAGTCTCCCGCGCGACGCGGATCGAGGTCGTGACCGAAGGCATCTTTACGCGGCAGATTCTCGACGATCCGGAATTGTCTGGTGTTGCCGCCGTGCTGTTCGACGAATTTCACGAGCGGTCGCTGGATGCGGATCTAGGTCTCGCACTGGCGCGCGATGCGCAGCAGGGATTGCGCGAGGATTTGCGCATTCTGGTGATGTCCGCCACGCTGGACGGCGCGCGGGTCGCCAAACTACTCGGCGACGCGCCGGTTATTGCCAGTGAGGGCCGCGCTTATCCTGTCGAGACGCGCTATCTCGGCCGCAAGCCGGATGTGCAAATCGAGCGGCAGATGGCGGATGCGATTGCTGCCGCGCTCCGAGCGGACAGTGGCTCTGTGCTTGCGTTCTTGCCGGGTGCCGCGGAAATTCGCCGCACGCAGAACTTTCTCAGCGAGCGCGTCAGCGATCCGAATACAGAGATCGTCCCGCTGTTCGGCGCGCTGGATGCAGGCGTGCAGGACCGTGCCATTTCGCCTGCACCGAAAGGCCAGCGCAAGGTGGTGCTGGCGACGTCCATCGCTGAAACATCGCTGACCATCGAGGGCGTACGCATCGTCGTGGATTCCGGCATGTCGCGCGTCCCGCGTTACGAGCCGGATATCGGGCTGACGCGGTTGGAAACCATCCGTGCTTCGCGCGCAGCGGTCGATCAGCGCCGTGGCCGCGCCGGGCGCACCGAGCCGGGCGTCTGTTACCGGCTGTGGGACGAACCACAGACCGCTTCGCTCGAAGCCTATACGCGGCCGGAAATTCTGTCCGCCGATCTGTCGTCGCTGGTGCTCGATCTGGCGCATTGGGGTTCGACCGATCCGTCCACGCTGGCATTTCTCGATCCGCCGCCGCTGCCCGCGTTGACAGAAGCACGCGTGTTGCTGCGCGAGTTGAATGCGTTGGACGAGTCCGGTCGATTGACTTCGGAAGGCAATAGCCTGCGCGCGCTGGCGCTGCCGCCACGGCTGGCGCGCATGATCGTGGATTCGCATCGGTTGGGTTCAGGCAATGAAGCCGCGAACATCGCGGCTGTTCTCACGGAACGTGGCCTCGGCGGCGACAGCGCCGATCTTGACTCGCGATTGGACAATTTCCGCCGCGACCGCTCGCAGCGTGCGCAAAGCGGGCGTCAACTCGCGGAGCGGTGGGCCAAGCAAGTTGCCGCGAGCGAGCCGCTCGATGTGCAGGATCACTCGCCATCGACGGGCATCATGCTTGCGCTTGCCTTCCCCGATCGCGTGGCGAAAAATCGCGGCAACGGTTCGTTCGTGTTGGCCAACGGGCGCGGCGCATCCGTCGAACAAACCTCGGCGCTGGCAAAGTCGCCTTATATCGCGGTGGCTGAACTCACAGGCACGGCGGCGAGCGGACGTATTCTTCTTGCGGCTCCCATCACGCAAACCGAGATCGAGCAGCAATTCGCCGATCACATCCAGACCGATGATGACGTGACGTTCGATCGCTCCGCGATGGCGTTGCGCGCACGGCGCAGAAAAAAACTTCATGCCATTACACTGTCCGAGCAAATCCTGCCGGTGTCTCCGTCCGATAAAACCGCGCGTGTGCTGGCCGACGGTCTTGTCGCCGCCGGCATTGATCGTCTGCCGTGGTCGAAGCCGCTGAAGCAATGGCGCGACCGCGTGATGTTTCTGCGCGCAGCTTCGCCGGACGATTGGCCCGACCTGTCGGACGCTGCACTCGCTGAAACGCGCGAGGCGTGGCTGATGCCCGCGCTGTTCGACAAAACATCGCTCGCCGGTTTTTCGTCTGGCGATCTGTCGGATGCGCTGATGGCGCTGCTGCCGTGGGATCAGCGCGCGCGGCTGGATCGCGAGGCGCCAACGCATTTCGAAGCGCCGACCGGCACGTCGCTGCCGATTGACTATGAGGCCGAGCAGGGGCCGACCATCGCCGTCCGGTTGCAGGAATTGTTCGGGCTGACGGTGCATCCGTCTATTGCCAAGGGAAAAATTCCGCTGGTGCTGGAGCTTCTGTCGCCCGCGCATCGGCCGGTGCAGGTGACGCGCGATTTGCCCGGTTTTTGGCGAGGATCTTATGCCGCCGTCCGCACCGATCTGCGCGGGCGCTATCCGCGTCATCCCTGGCCGGAAGACCCGGCCTCTGCGCCGCCTACCCGCCGCGTCAAGCCGCGCGGCACCTAAGCGCGTTCTTTTGCAGCAAAGTTAACGCTTCTCTCACCCTTATTGCGGAAAAAGCTCCCCTTGCTGCGGCCGTTAGGCTCACCTTGCGCTCCGCTGTGATCTTGTTCCCGTTGGAGACGCGGGTGCGTGCAGGTAGGCTGAGAGCGTATGCGTAGCATCATGATTCTTGCGGCCATTCTCGTGGTGCTCGGCACCTCGATGGCCAAGGTCGCGGAAAAGGTTAGCAGCGACAAGGTGCAGGCTGCCAAATCCGAAAAAGTTGAAAAGACCAAAGCTATGAATGCGTTTGCGGCGATGCCGCAGGCCAATGCGGGCGTGCGCAGCGTCACCGTTCCGCGCGATGGCCGCGGACATTTCCAAACCGATGGCCGTGTCGATGGCCGCCGTCTCGATTTCATGGTCGATACCGGCGCATCCGTCATTGCGCTGAATGAAAGCTCCGCGGCGAAAGTCGGCATTCGGCCGATGCGCAGCGATTACAGCGCCACCGTCAACACCGCCAATGGCACCATCAAGGCTGCACGCACGCGGCTGGCGTCCGTCGATATCGGCGGACTTGTGGTGCGCGATGTCGAAGCACTCGTGCTGCCGGACGCGGCTTTGTCGGAAAACTTGCTTGGGTTGTCGTTCCTGTCGAAGCTCAAGCGGTTCGAATTCGCCGGCGGCAAGCTGGTGATGGAACAGTAAATCTCAGCCGCCGTTTGAACGGCACGGTACAGACGATGCCCGGCCTCGATGGCCGGGCATTTTGTTTGTGCGGGTGCGCGATCAGCAGGAACGACGCCGGGCGCTTGGCGTTGTCGCGCGATCGGAGAGACACGCATGACCTTGGAAAATCCTGTCGACAAATATCCGAAGCCTCCATTTCCGGAGCAGAAGCAGCCTTGGCCCGGATTGACGCGCGATATGAAACCGAGGCCGGATCACGGCGAAACGAGTTATGTGGGCTCGGGCCGGTTAAAGGATCGCAAGGCGCTGATTACTGGCGGCGACTCCGGGATCGGGCGCGCTGCCGCAATCGCGTTCGCCCGTGAAGGTGCGGATGTCGCGATCAACTATCTTCCCGCGGAAGAACCCGACGCCAAGGAGGTTGTCGAATTGATCCAGGCTGCCGGACGGAAAGCCGTCAAGATTCCGGGCGATATTCGCGATCAGGTGTTCTGCATGAAGCTCGTTGAAGATGCTGTGAAAGGTCTCGGCGGTCTCGATATTCTGGTGAACAACGCAGCACGTCAGGTGGCGCGTGATTCCATCCTCGACATCCGACCGGAGGATTTCGACGATACGTTCAAGACCAATGTCTATGCGATGTACTGGATCACCAAGGCGGCGGTGCCCCATCTCAAGCCCGGTGCGAGCATCATCAACACCGCGTCCGTCAACGCCTACAATCCCGGCGAGAACATCATCGATTACGCTGCGACCAAGGGCGCGATCATGATTTTCACCAAAGGACTCGCAAAGCAATTGGCGAAAGACGGCATTCGCGCCAACGCAGTTGCGCCCGGCCCGGTATGGACGCCGTTACAAGTAACTGGCGGCCAGCTGGTTCACGATCTGCCGACATTCGGCGCGCAAACACCAATGGGCCGTGCGGGGCAGCCCGCCGAACTCGCGCCGCTTTTCGTGCTGCTGGCATCGAACGAATCGAGCTTCTCGACAGGACAGGTGTTTGCTGCGGTCGGCGGGCAGGGCGGGCCTTGAGATCGCCTAACTCTGCTTGCGAAACACCACGCTCAGATTGTTGGCGGGCATCTCGGTGATTGTCGGCTCCGAAAATCCTTCAGCGCGAGCCAGTGCCGCGACCTTTTCGAGATCGCGAAGTCTCCATTCGGGATTCTTGTCTTTCAGATAGGCGTCGAACGCTTCGTTGCTCGGGGCGGTCACGACACCGGCACGACGGTAAGGGCCGTACAGATAAAGCGGCGCGCCCGACGGCAGCAGCCGTGCTGCTCCGCGCATCAGGCCTTCTGTCGCTGACCACGGCGATATGTGGATCATGTTGATGCAGAGAATGGCGTCGGCAGCGTGAACCGGCCAATGATCCGAAGCGGCATCCAGTGTCACGGGCGGCGAGACATTGGAAAGGCCGCTGTCCTTCGTCCAGGCTTTGATACTGCGCAAGGCATTGGCGTCCGGGTCGGATGGCTGAAAGGTCAAACCGGGAAATTCTTTCGCGAAATACACCGCGTGTTCGCCGGAGCCGCTCGCCACTTCCAGAACGGTACCCGTTGGTGGCAGCACGCCACGCAGCACCTCAAGGATGGCGTCGCGGTTGCGCTCCGTTGCGGGAGCCTTGAGGCGAAGGTCTGTCATGATGTTACCGGGATGAATGAGAGCTGTACGGATCGGCTAACAATATGCCGCATTTCGCTCGTAAATGCGCTGCTCCCGCCTTTCCTCGGCTGATCGCATTCGCTAAAGCTGCAGGACTTAATCGAGATATTTTCCCGCGAGGCCATTGATGTTTCCGAAGCCGAAGCCCGAACTCGTCCCCAATACCTATGCCTACGAATCCGAGCCGATGGTGAAGGCGACGGGCTTCCGCGAATACGACGCGCGGTGGCTGTTCGGCAAGGAAATCAACCTGATGGGCATTCAGGCGCTGGGCATGGGCCTCGGCACGCTGATCGCCGAGATGGGACAGAAGCAGGAGATCGTCACCGCACACGATTTTCGCGGCTACTCGGCCTCGATCAAATACGCGCTGATCTCCGGTCTTCTCGCGTCCGGCTGCAAGGTGCATGACATCGGGCTTGCCGTGACGCCGATGGCTTATTTCGCGCAGTTCGATCTCGACGTGCCGTGCGTCGCGATGGTGACCGCCTCGCACAATGACAACGGCTGGACCGGCGTGAAGATGGGCGCGAACCGTCCGCTCACGTTCGGCCCTGATGAAATGAACCGGCTGAAAGAGATCGTGCTCAATGCGGACTTCAAATTGAAGCCTGCGGGTGCTTATCAATTCCACGAAAATTTCCCGGCGCGCTACATCGCCGACCTCACCAAGCGGCCGAAGCTCAAGCGCAAGCTGAAGGTCGTCGTCGCCTGCGGCAACGGTACGGCGGGTGCGTTTGCGCCGAAGGTGATGGAAGCGATCGGCTGCGAAGTGATCCCGCTGGATACCGAACTGGATCACACCTTCCCGAAATACAATCCGAATCCGGAAGACATGGAAATGCTGCACGCGATCCGCGACGCAGTATTGGAACATAAGGCCGATGTCGGTCTCGGGTTCGACGGCGACGGCGACCGCTGCGGGGTGGTGGACAATACCGGCGAGGAAATCTTCGCCGACAAGGTCGGCGTGATGCTGGCGCGAGATATGTCCGCGATTCACAAGGATGCGAAATTCGTGGTCGATGTGAAATCGACCGGGCTGTTCGTGACAGACCCCGTGCTGCAGAAGCAGGGCGTGCAGACGACCTATTGGAAGACCGGCCATTCCTACATGAAGCGCCGCACTCATGAATTGAAGGCACTGGCGGGCTTCGAGAAGTCCGGACACTTCTTCTTTAATGCGCCAGTCGGACGCGGCTATGACGATGGTCTGGTGTCTGCAATCGCAGTTTGCGAAATGCTGGATCGCGCCACCGGCAAGAGCATGGCGGATTTGAAAGACGCGCTGCCGAAAACCTGGTCGTCGCCGACCATGTCGCCGCATTGCTCCGATGAGACCAAGTACGGGATCGTCACGCAGGTGGTGAAGCATTTCGAGGATTTGAAAGCCAAGGGCGCGAAAGTCGCGGGCCAGCCGATCCGCGATCTGGTCACCGTCAACGGTGTGCGTGTCACCTGCGAGGACGGAAGCTGGGGTCTGGTGCGCGCATCTTCCAACAAACCTGAGCTTGTGGTGGTGGTGGAAAGCCCTGTCTCGGAGCAGCGCATGCGCGACATGTTCGAGGCGATGGATTCGGTGCTGCGCACGCATCCCGAAGTCGGCGAGTACAATCAGAAGATCTGACGCGCGCGCGTCGAAGAGGAGGCGGCAATGAGATCATGGTTTGTGATTCTCGCCGCTTTCCTCGCGATCACGCATGCGCACGCGCAGACACCGAAGGCAAAGCAAACTGTCGAAGCCTGCCTCGCGATATCGAAGGCTCCGCCCAACAGCGATACCTGCATCGGCGTCACGTCGAAGCCGTGCATCGGGCCTGATGAAGGCGCGAAGCGGGATTCAGAGGTGGTTGCTTGCCTCGATGGCGAGCAGCGTCAGTGGGACGCGATTCTCAACACGTCGTTTCAGGCGCTACTAAAAGGTTTGGAGCCCGAGCAGCAGAAAAAGCTGAGGGAGATGCAGCGTTACTGGCTGATGTCGCGTGCAGCGACCTGCAGTTTTTACAACGACTATTTCGACGGCACGATGGCCAATCCGATGATTGCCAATTGCATGAACCGCGAGACCGCGCGCCGCGCGATCTTTCTCAAAGGGTTCGCCGACGACATGGCGCAGCGGAAAAACTGAGCCGTTCGTCAGGCAGCGCTGAGAGCAGGCACCGGCAGCGCCGTCACAGACTTGATCTTTTCCATGGCGAAGCGCGACGTGACATTTTTCAGCGCGACCGCGCTGATGAGCTTCTTGTAGAAAATATCGTAGCTCTGCATGTCGGCCACGACCACGCGCAGCATGTAATCGACATCGCCCGCCATCCGGTAGAATTCCATCACTTCCGGCATGGCGCTGACTGCGTCGGCGAATTTCTTCAGCCACGCGTCGGAATGGTCGCCGCTTTCGACGGAGACGAACACGGAAATTCCCAGACCGATCTTGTTCTGATCGACCAGGGCGACCCGGCGCAGGATGATCCCCTCGGCTTCCATGCGCTGGATCCGCTTCCAGCACGGCGTGGAGGACAGGCCGACGCGATCGCCGATTTCAGCGACGGAGAGGGACGCGTCATCCTGCAAGACGGTCAGGATCTTGCGATCGATTGCGTCGAGACGGCGTGGAGCATCGATAATTGCTACAGCAAGGTCAGACATTAGAAGAACTTTCTTCCACAAATGAGAGTTATTTCCCTCATATATAGAAAAATCTTCTCTGACAAGTCCAAATCGGCGGTTTTAGAGGGTCTCTACGCAGGCAGTGCTGCCGGGCGCGAGGCTAAAAGCGTATCGACTTCAGTACGTTGCGGCGATCCAAACGCGCCACCGAAGCGGGTGCATTTCAGCGCTGCGGTCGCCGAGGCGAAACGCATGGCCTGTTCGACAGTCTGGCCCTCGGCAATGCCGAGCGTGAATGCGCCATGGAAAGCATCGCCCGCGCCGAGCGTGTCCACGGTGTGAACCGGAAACGCTGGCACGTGGCGAGGCTCGCCGCGTTCGTCCAGCCAGGTCACGCCTTTGGCGCCGGAGGTCACGCCGAGCAGGGCGGGCGTCAGCTTCGCGATTTTGCGCAACGAAGCGATATCGTCGCTTTCGCCGGCGGTGGCGTGAAGCGCATCGGCTGAAAAAATGATGTGCGACGAGACCTGCAGCAGACCTTCGCGCATGGACATCATCTTGTCCGCGTCCACCACGACAGGAATCCCGCGGCTGTGCGCTTCGGCGCAGATATGCGTGACGAATTCGGCGCAGCGGTTTTCTGTCAGGATCGCATCGCATCCGTCGAGCAGCGTTGACGGCGGCGGCAGTGTCACATTCCACAGTTTGGGATCGCGAAACGTCACAATGGTGCGTTCTCCGCTCGGATCGATCATGATGGTGGAGATC
>Ga0209023_10004834_pt1 | contig 15079 bp, 11 predicted proteins | sample LakOneMetagenome_FD_187468 | JGI IMG/M metagenome (GOLD analysis project Ga0209023, IMG submission 187468) | Freshwater and sediment microbial communities from Lake Erie, Canada (SPAdes) (version 2) | ecosystem: Environmental > Aquatic > Freshwater > Lentic | place: Lake Erie, Canada... | reverse complement strand
AGATCGACGTCGTCGTCGGTTGCCAGCTGGCGAATGAACCACTGCTCACCGCGATTCGCCATCTCACCGTTGTCCAGCCCGCCGGTGGCGGGCCGAAGCGAGTGATCGACTACCGCAACCTGGGCGCCGAGGAACTCGGGAGCGTGTACGAGAGCCTGCTGGAGTTCGTGCCGCGCTACGACGCCACCACTCGCTCGTTCACGCTCGAGTCAGTGGCTGGCAACGACCGCAAGACCAGCGGCGCGTACTACACGCCGACCTCACTGATCGATTGCCTCCTCGAATCGGCCCTGGATCCTCTCCTGGACGAGGCAGAGAGAAAGGCCGACCCCGAGGCAGCGCTCCTCGCCCTGACGGTGTGCGATCCCGCCTGCGGGAGCGGGCACTTCCTGGTTGCTGCTGCGCGGAGGATTGCGGCGCGATTGGCAACGGCACGCGCTCGAAGTGCCAGCGGTGGCGGAGAGCCAACGATCGTCGACGAGCAGCGCGCAATGCACGACGTGGTCGACCGCTGCATCTTCGGTGTGGACCTGAACCCGATGGCCGCCGAACTCGCAAAGGTGAGCCTGTGGCTGGAGAGCGTGCAGCCCGGCCGGGCACTCAGTTTCCTCAACGCCCACATCAAGGTGGGCAACGCGTTGTTGGGCGCTACTCCGGCGTTGCTGGCGCCTGGTGTACCCGATGCAGCCTTCACCGCTTTGGATGGCGACGACAAGAAGATCGTTGCCTCACTCCGCAAGCGCAACAAGCAGGAGCGCGAGGGCCAGGGCAACCTCTTTGGCCAAGCCGGGATCAGCGTCGCCAACAAGCAGTTGAGCAACGCGGTGCAGCAACTCGAGTCGATGCCCAACGTCACGCTCGCCGATGTTCACCTCGCACAACGCCGATTCGCTGACTTCGACACCTCTCCCGAACTGCGCCGCGCTCGTGCGGTGGCAGACGCTTGGTGCGCAGCATTCGTAGCGGTCAAGGCGCCCGGACATCCCGAGATCACACACGCGGTGATCGAACGGCTGGCCGACGGCGGCACCCCCGATGCCCCAACGGCAGCCGTGCTGGACGACCTGAGTAGCCAGTACCGCTTCTTCCACTGGCACCTCGAGTTCCCCCAGATCCTCCGGGCGAGCGACGGCGCGATCTCGGACGACGGGCACGGGTGGACTGGCGGATTCGCCTGCGTGCTCGGCAACCCACCCTGGGAACGGATCAAGCTGCAGGAGCAGGAGTTCTTCGCCGCACTGGATCCTGAGATTGCCGGTGCACCAAACGCTTCCGCTCGAAAGCGAATGATCGCAGAGCTCGTGAGCCGCAACCCTGCACTCCACAGCGCTTTCGAGAACGCGAAGCGGCGCGCTGATGGTGAGAGCCAGTTGATCAGGTTGTCGGGGAGGTACCCGCTGTGCGGACGTGGAGACATCAACACCTATGCGGTGTTTGCTGAGCACGACCGATCGATCGTTGGCGACGTCGGGCGCCTGGGGGTGGTCCTGCCGACCGGTATCGCTACGGACGCCACGACGCAGCACTTCTTCAAGGATCTCGTCGTGCGTAAGTCACTTGCCTCGCTCTACGACTTCGAGAATCGACGACCTCTTTTCGAGGGAGTCGACAGCCGCGTCAAGTTCTGCCTGCTGACACTCGCCGGTCCGAGCCGACCGGTCGAACGCGCCGAGTTCGCGTTCTTCCTACATCACCCCGACGAGCTGGCCCGCGACGGTGCCACGTTCGAGCTCTCACCTGAGGAGCTGTTGCTCCTGAACCCGAACACAGGCACCTGTCCCGTGTTCAGATCTCGTCGCGACGCTGAGATCACGTTGGCCATCTACCGTCGCTGGCCAGTGCTGGTCCGAGACGATGCCGACCCGCCGGAGTCCGGCAACCCCTGGGGCCTGTCGTTCATGACCATGTTCCACATGTCCAACGACTCGGGCTTGTTCCACACCCGCGAGCAACTTGAGGCGGACGGCTGGACCCTCGTGGGAAACGTCTTCGAGCGCAGCACTGGTCCCCTCGCCGAGCAAATGCTGTCTTTGTATCAGGGAATGATGCTTGCGCCATTCGACCACAGAGCGGCATCCATTGTGAGGAGCGAATCAGCTCAGACCCGGCAGAACCAACCCGAGTACCTCAGCGACTCAGAGAAGGCTGAGCCTTGGCGACTCGTACAGCCGATGTACTGGGTTTCACGGGACGAGGTTGACGACCGACTCAGCGAACGAACGACGAAGCAATGGCTCCTTGGGTTCTCCAACATCACCAGCCCAACGAACGAGCGGTCGTTCCTTCCGTACGTGCTGCCACGGTCAGCGGTGGGTCACAGCACCCCTCTTGCATTCGTGCGAGCTGATGCACCGGCTTGGTACGCGGCCGTCGCCTCATTCGCGTTCGACTTCGTCACGCGTCAGAAGTTGGGCGGCGTCAACATGACCTACTTCATCGTGGAGCAGCTCCCTTTGCCTACACCGGCTGCGTTCCTTCAAACCTGCCCGTGGAACTGCGACATCGACTACTCGAATTGGATTGCCCCTCGCGTGCTCGAGCTCACGTATACGGCCTACGACATGGCCTCATTCGCTTCTGACCTTGACGACATCGGCGCGCCTTTTCGGTGGGATGTCGCCCGCCGCGCTCAACTCCGAGCTGAACTCGACGCATGCTTCTTCCATCTTTACGGACTCGACCGTGTTGACACCGAGTACGTGCTAGGAACCTTCCCGATCGCCAACCGCAAGGACCCCGGCCTGACCCATAGGGTGCTCAATGCCTACGACGCCCTCGCAGACGCCGCCCTCAGGGGTGAACCATTTCAGAGCCCTCTCAACCCGCCCCCCGGACAGGGTCTGCGACATGAGTGATGTCGAGGCGGTGAACCCACCGGCCGAGGACGACCTAGAGGCGATCCTGCAAGAGGCATGGCAGTTTGTGAGGGCCGAGCCCGGTTGGCTGGGCTATGTTCCGGCTGGTCAGCGCGTAGAGAGGGCATTGATGTTCCGGCTGGGACTGCACCTCCACCGCCTCCTGGAGTCGGAGCGGGAGCGATGGCCCCATCCATGGTCAGGTCTCACCGTCGACTCGGAACTCCATCGAGCGCACGATGGGCCAAAGACCTGGAGCACCGAGGCTCCAGATATTCTCCTCCACGTCAGAGGGAACGACGACTCGAATCTGCTCGTCGTCGAAGCAAAGCATGATTCTGCGCCGAGCATGCGGGACAGACGGAAATTGGAGAGCCTCTTCCACCAACGCAGGTATCGGTTCGTTTGGGCGGTCCGTCTCGATCTTGACGGTCCGCTGTTAATCACGAAGTTCGGATCCGCTCGGGCCGCTCATGGCGCGCCTCGTCACAAGCAGACTTAGGGGTAACAATGGCAACTGTCTGGATCTCCGGTGCAACAGGACTCGTGCAACTCGAGCCGGGCGAGTACCTGCGAGAGATCGAGCTCCAGCGGTTCATCGCTGAGCATCCCGAAGTACTCGCCAGTGCTGTGCAGCCCGAGGAAAAGGAGCCTCGATGGCTGTTGATACGACAGGAGCTCAACATCGTCGTCGGCGACGGCGTGGAGAAGATCAGCTGGTCGCTCGATCACCTGTTCATCGACGGGCACGGCAAACCGACGTTGGTCGAGGTGAAGCGAAGTACTGACCCAAGAGCACGCCGTGAAGTGGTCGGCCAACTGCTGGATTACGCGGCGTCGTTCAAAGCGACTTGGACAGCCGCCACGCTCCGCGACCTCTGGCAAAAGAACACCAGCCAACCGGATGCAGTGATGAACGATTTCTTGGAGTCGACAGACATCGAGGACGCCGAGACGTTCTGGGGACTGGTCGACACGAAGATCAACGCCAACGAGCTTCGGCTGATGTTCGTCGCCGACAGGCTGTCGACGCCCGTGGTGAGGATCATCGAGTATCTCAACGAGCAGATGGACACCACCGAGGTGATCGGTGTTGAGGTGCTTCCGCACACGAACCCGAATGACCCCACCGTGACCGCCTATGTGCCGACCGTGCGAGGCAGGACCACAGCGGTGCCGGCGAGCAAGGGCGCATCGGAACGGCGAACGCAGGCCGACTTCGACCAGATGCTCGCCACCCGCCACGGCGAGGCGACTCTCGCTGGCGCGCTGGCATTCGTTGAGCAGGCCGAGCGGCTCGGAGGTTTCCGAACCATCGGTACGGACGCCCGCAACCCGAGGCTGTACCTGAATTTCAAGCCGGCGAGTGGCGGCAAGACGTTCTGGCCGTTCGCGATCTACCCCAGCCCCGGTCGGGTCGCGCTGCAGTTGCGCTGGTTGAGCCACAACCCGGCCTTCGAAGACGAGGACATTCGAAGCGAATTCGTGTCGCGCTGCTCGGAGGCCATCGGCCAACCGATCGCCGCCCCACGCCTCGACGGTTTCCCCGGCTTCGACGTTCAGTTGCTGACCAAACCGGGCGTCGCCGACCGACTCACCGAAGTGCTCCGTTGGTGCTTGTCCGTTGCCAGCGCAAGGCTCTGAACGTCCGGGTGTTTCCGCCAGAGGCCGACCAGGACCGGGGTTCAGAAGTTGCCGCTAGGCGGTCACGACCGCCCGCATGACCAGCCTGGGCGAGCCCAAATAGGTAACCGACTCCGGCCAGGTTGCGCACCCCGAGGAGACGAATGTCCCGCCCAGCGTGTCTCGACCGGTTCAAAAGCCACCGCTTCTCCAACGCCCGCCGTTGCTAATCGCGACGTAGACGCTGTCTACGGGCTCGGATCTCCTGCGGGAAGCGCGGGTGGTTGCACGTTACAAACAACGTGGACTTCTGTCGGTTTTGACGAAGTAATCGCCGCAACCCCCAGTCCCAATGAAACAGCGGCCTCGGCGACGACGACGAACTCCGCCACCTTTCGCCAAACCGAAGAGCCGTTACCGGCCCGCCCAGTCTCCACGACGGCGCGACCCAGAACTTGTTCCAACGAGCTCCTCAGGCGGGTCGGATCGCCGACCAGTGCGTCGCGCACCCGCTGAAGCGCCTCGCGAACGTCGACCTTGACGGCGTCTTCGAGCGCGTCAGATTGTTCAACCTCAGCCTCGAGATCTGCGATCATTGCAAGAAGCCGGTTCTTTGTTTCGGATGCCACTGGCACAGTCGGGGCCTCAAGAGGCTTGGAGTTTCCCAGACCGAGGACAAATGAAACGTGGCCGAGCACCTCACGTACCTCCCGCGCCATTTGTGTGCCATTCGGACGTACGTCAAGGATTTTCCGCATACGCGTCTGGTCTGGTGACTTGATTTGCCGCAAGGTGGCAAGGATCTCGTCAGGCGCTCGGCCGTCGCGCTCCAGAAGGAGGAGCGCGTGCTCCCTAACGCGCTGAATCACATCGACTCGCTGTTCCCTTTTGAGTGACCTCGCAAGCTCGTCGATTCGTTGGCACACATCGGCGCCGGGGCTTATGAGGTCAGGCATTCAAACAGCTTACGCAAGGGGACATGATGGCTCGGAGATCGCAGTTCCCTCGACCCCGATGTGGGATCGAAAGCTGGAGCTGCAGCGTCGACCCCCTCGGGTCTCTGACGGCCGAGTCGGAGAATCTGCGTGAGGCCGCAGATCTTCCCTCAGTAATCGACGGTCTGGAGGAGCACACACCAGCACCGGACCTCCTCCCCCTGACCGATCATGCGCGTAGGACAGCAGTCCTGACCGATCTTCGATTGCCGCTGCGACCGTCACGCAGTCTGTGTCGTACCCCTCGCGTATGGTGACGGCATGGCAGAACGATCGTTGGCTGTGGAAGCCCAGTCCCTCGGCTTACCGACTGTGCTTAACGCACTATTGAGCGGGCCACGCCATCGGCTTGAACTCAAGGACATTGTCGAGCATGCGCTACAGCCTGACGACGCACTTCGCGCGCAACTCGACAACGGTGTCGAGCGGTGGTGGAACTACGTCGCCTGGGGAAGTACCACGATGTCGAAAGTCGGCTGGATCGCCAAGGATGGCTCCGGTACCTGGTCGATCACGGATGCAGGTAGAGCAGCGCTTGCGACCTTCACCGAGCCCGACTCGCTTCGGCGAGAGGCCAACCGGCTGTACGCCGAGTGGCGCAAGTCAACGCTGCCGCCGACCAGGCGAGGGTGGCTCATCCGTGGTTCGTCCGTCCGTGGAGCAAGCCTCATCCACCAGTGGCTCGAAGAAGGCTTCTGCAGCCTGGCAGCGTCGCAGATGCCGGCCATCGAGATGGACATCGACAAGAAGGCTCTCGTCGAGCTCGCCGAAGTTGCCTACGCCCACCTGAAGCACAACGAGCGGGTAGCGAAGACCGGCGAGCTCGTGGATTTCATCACCCGCATGAACGTAGGCGACGTTGTTCTGACCACCGGCGACGAGGGCGACGTGTTCATCGGCGACGTCACCGGCCAGGCGACCTACATCGATTCAGACGAGTCCCGATCGAACCTGCGACGAACCGTCGACTGGCGGAACCCCGAGGACGGAATCGACTTTGGTGCGTTGCCCGGTTCGCTGCAAGCGAAGCTCAAGACGGGGGCAACGTTGGCCGACATCACCGGCGAGTTGGTCGCCATCGAACAGATCTCAAGCCTGGGCTTCGACGATGAAGCCGCGACTGAGGACGCCGGTACGCCTGTGATCGTCAAAGCAGCTCACGTCGCCTTCGCTCCGCTGGACCCCACGGTCGCTGATGAACTCATCGTCGGTGTTCCGTGGCTGGACGAGTTCGTGGACCTGCTCAACGAGAAGAGACAGGTCGTGCTGTACGGCCCGCCTGGCACCGGCAAGACCTTCCTGGCGCGCAAGATCGCTGCCGCATTGGTCGGGGAGCAGCAGGTCCGCCTGGTGCAGTTCCACCCGTCGTACACGTACGAGGACTTCTTCGAGGGCTACCGGCCGTCATCCAACGACGAGTCGGGGAAGCTCTCGCTGGAGCTTCGCGACGGTCCACTTCGGCGCCTCGCGCGAGAGGCGAAGGAACACCCCGACCAGGCGTACGTGCTCGTCATCGACGAACTGAACCGGGCCAACATCGCCAAGGTTTTCGGCGAGCTGTACTTCCTGCTGGAGTATCGAGATGAAGCAGTCGAGGTGCTCTACGGCGGCGAGCCGTTCACGTTGCCGACGAACCTCTACTTCATCTGCACCATGAACACGGCCGATCGCTCGATCGCGCTGCTCGACGCCGCGATGCGTCGCCGGTTCGCCTTCGTCGAGTTGCACCCTGCGAAGGAACCCATCGCCTCGACGCTGCCGATGTGGTTGGCGCGAAACGAACTGCCGCCCGCCGCCGGCACTCTTCTCGGCTTGCTCAACGCAGCGATCGATGACCGCGATGCCCACATCGGCCCGTCCTACTTCATGAACTCTGATCAGTCCAAGGAGCGGCTCGCACGAATCTGGCGCACACAGATCGAGCCGCTGCTTCAGGAGAACCACTACGACCGCTGGGCGTCGCTGGCCGCGAAGTTCGACTTCGAGAAGCTGTGGGCAAAGGCAACGGACGTGCCGAGCGATCAACCATGACCGAGGTCGACATCTTCGAAGTCGGTGCTGGCGAGCCAGTGCGCCTCACGGTCGCGCAGGCGGCAGCTCTGGTGGAGTCGAAGCTCGTCTCGGCCGAACCACTAACCAACGGCGAGTGGCTGGTGGCAGGCGCCGGCAAGGTCGGCGTCGCTCAGATCGGCGACGTCACCTTGCGGGTGAAACCCAAGTTGCCGATCAGCCGCATCTTCTACCTGCTCGGCTTCAGTCGGGGCTTCGTATGGCGCGACGACCTCGTCCCGTACGCGACCTCCGAAGATCTGGTTCACGTGCTTGCGGACGCCTTCGTTCGCCAAGCCGATCGGGCTCTCGGTCGAGGTGTGATCCAGGGCTATGTCGAACGAGACGATGAGCTGGCCGTGGTGCGCGGTCGGCTCCGGCACCGAGAGCAGGTCACCCGTCGGTTCGGGCAGATCACGCCGCTACTCGTCCGGTACGACGACTTCACGATCGACGTCGCCGAGAATCAACTCGTCCGAGCGGCTGCCAACGTGCTCCGCCGCGTACCGGGCCTCGATGCTGGTGTCGCAAGCCGACTGCGAGCGATCACCCAACGCCTGGACGTGGTCTCCGATCTCACCCCGGGCGTTCCGCTGCCCACGTGGCGACCGACTCGACGCAACGCTCACTACGACACCGTGCTGTGGTTTGCATCGATGATCCTGAAGGGTCAGTCGATCGACCTACCCATTGGGGCGGTTGCGGTCAACGGATTCATGATCGACATGGCCAAGGTGTTCGAAGACTTCGTCACGGCAGCGCTCTCGGATGCACTCGAGAAGATCGATGGCAAGGTGAAGGCGCAGGATGGTTGGTACCTGGATGTTGGCGGCACCGTCAGCATGAAGCCCGACCTCGTCTGGTACCGGGCCGGCAAGCCGATCGCAGTCATCGACGCCAAGTACAAGGCCGAGAAGCCCAGCGGCTACCCCAACGCCGACATCTACCAGACGCTCGCGTACTGCACCGCGCTTGGTCTTCCGGCCGGCCATCTGGTGTACGCGAAAGGCAACGAGACCGCACAGGATCTGCACCTTCATGGCGGCATTGAAGTCCACGCCCACGCCCTGGACCTGCAACTTCAGCCGGCTGAGCTACTTGCGCAGGTGGACGAGTTGGCGCAGGCGATCCTCTTTGCGACTGCTCACAAACGAGCAGCTCCGCCGGAGCACTCAGAAGTACGGTCGGCGCGATGAAGACTCTGAGTGACGACGGGCTCCCAGCGTTCGAACCGGTGACGCTTAAGGACCTCTTCGTGCACGAACGCGCATTGCGCGGCATCCGGACATTTCGCAGCGCAGGGGTCGTTGGATTTCATCCGATGTACATGGTCGGAATAGCGCTACCTGTTCACCGTGGCGGTCCTGCCCTCATAGCGCTTGTCGTTCTGGCGGATGGACGCGTCGTCGTTGCTTGTCATCGACCTTGGCGAGGAAAGAACATCAACAAGATTCTTGAGTACGACGAGGACGGCATGTCAGCCGGCGAGCTTCGGAAGTACACAGCTATTTGGCAGCATACGTTCGGCGGCTTCCCGCGTCTGGTCCTCGAGACGGCCTCGGACGGTGAGGCAGCACATGCACTTCTTGAACGGTATGCGGAAGTTGCGGCCGTCCTCGCCGAAGGTGTGCAGTTCTGCGTTGCGCACCCACCCCATGGGTCTCACTGGGATCCCGCTGACGCAATGGTGATGTCACTGCGTGGTGTGGTATGCGCTGTGCACGGATTCACGCCGGACTGCTCACTTGTTCAAGAGCTGAAGCTCGGCATGGATCTGAAGCTCGCCATGACGTCTCCGCCCGTCCCTCTGGGGTCGGGTCCCGCTGAGCAATCAGCGATCGAACCCGCAGCTGAACCGACGGACGTCGTACCGCTTCCACCGGCCCCACGGCTGTCCGAGTCCGAGGTCAGCCGCCTAGTCAACGACTGGCTCGGTGTGGACAAGGGATACCTAGCGGACTTCTCCTACGGCTCGCACGACTCGTTTTGGTACGACCTATGCGGGCTCGTCGTCGACACAAGGGGATTTCCTGGGACGACGCGCGAGTGCTTCATTGAAACGCTGTCGAACACCACGCCGGAGAACCAGGCCAGGGTGGTCCGACGGATCCTGGACTTGTACCCGACTTGTCTGCCCCCGGACCCTGAGCGGCCGTACTTGCGGACGTTGCACTTCGAGCGGGTCGTTAGAACCTGGTTGGTTCGACTTGAGACTGGTCAGCTGATCGAACCGGTCACGCTTGCGTCGGCGACCGAGGTTGTGCGGCGTGCGCTAGTTGACGCGGACAACCTGATTTCGACGTCCGGACCCCAGAGTGCCGTAGATCGCTTGCATACCGCGCTCCACGGATATCTCATCACGATGGCATCTGACGCAGGAATCGCGCTCTCCGAGGATCGGCCGACGATCAACAAGCTGTTGAAGGTTCTGCGTACCGAGCACCCGGCCCTCGCCGATCTGGGCGCTAGGCCGGAGGACGTGGGGCGAATCCTGAACGGCTTCGCCACGATCTTCGATGCCCTCAACCCCCTGCGTAACAATGCATCTGTCGCTCATCCAGGTCGACAACTCGTGGGGGAGGCTGAGGCGAGACTGGTGATCAATACCGTTCGAACGGTGCTGAACTACCTAGAGGACCGCCGCCTCGGTCAGCGCGGGCCAACGGCCAACTAGGTCGTCTCGGTCTGGTCCGAGAACCGATCGAGCGACTTGAGGAACAGGGCTTGTGTGGCGGCTCCGAGCATCGCGGAGACGGCGAGTTGCGGGTACTTCGTCACGTCTGCGGGCGTCATCGAGGCCAGCAGGCCGTGCAGGGATGGGTCCTGCTTGAGTTCAGTCACCCACGACCAGGCTTCGTCGTCGGACACCTTTGAGGCTACTGAGCCGAGGCTCAGCGCCACCTTCGGTCCGCCGTCGTGGAGGTACATCGCCCAGACCGACGTCGGTACCTCGTTGATGGCGTAGAAGCACGACATACCGGGCGTGGCTCCGGAGCCGTAGAACAGATGATGGCCGTGCGTACGACCGTGTTCGATCAGTCGTTCCAAGAAGGCTCGCTCACCTGGTGAGGTTCGCTGTTGCAAGGCTTCGGTGAACGATGCTTCGTTCCAGCGGGCACCGGATGAACCCTTGGCCTTCTTCTCTGCGGCTTCTGCTCCGTAGATGTTCGGGTTAAGCAGTTCGACGTCGCCGTCGCGGCTGTACCGAAGCTCCAGCGCAAGGATCTCCACCGACTGGACGGTGTGCTCATTGAGAAACTCGATGATGGCCTTCAGTTCCGGCGTGATCTCGTCGACGGCTACGACGAGCCGAAAAGCCCCCGCCGCCAGATTCGATGAGACCGCAGCGCGGAAGTCCTCCTCACCGAGTTCGGTGGCAGTCGCCTGCCGCACGGCGTCGTACAAGCTGGAGTTCGCGCGGGCAGAGAAAGCAGTCTCGAACTGGCTGTAGTCCATCCGCCACAGTCCACCCGCGTATGACAGCACCTGCCCGACCACTTCACGTCGGATCTCGGGGTTCGCTCGCAGCTTGCATTCGACGATCACGATCTTGCCGTCCGATCCGACGCCCACAAGGTCGACGAAACCGACACCGGGAATCGACAGCTCGTCGACCACAGCGAGTTCCTCGTTGCCTGGCAAGAGCGTGGGCGAGAGCATCACCAGGTCTTGTAGCGCCCGCTCGTTCTCGTACTTCGTCGACTCGGGCTCGTGCCACGATCCGTCCGGGCGTCTGATCAGCACCATGAGTGTAGTTCTAGCCGACGTCGCCGCACATCCCTTTGGTGTGTTGCTCAAGAGGCGGCGTTGCTCGATCGTTTGGGCACTCTATCGGCGTCGGGCACGGTTGCATTGAGTGTTCGTAAGCGGGAGAGGCTCATCTGCACTTGACCGTTCGACGCGTCCTTCTTGTCAGCGACCAACGTGTGCGCGATCGCGTAGGGTCCGTTGAACACGACCTCGACGCTGCCGTCCTTCGACAGTTTGAGCACCAGCAGGTCGTCAGCGATCCCATGGGAGGATCTGCGCACACTGACGCCTGACGAGCCGTACGTTGCTTTGATCTCGACCATTCGGTCGTCACGCGTTACGGCGTCACATCCCTTGTTTGAGTTGCCGTGCAACGTGATGTCGAACAGCGCCACTGCGGCTACCTCGCCCAGTGACCCGACGAGGTGGCCGTCCGGTGTGAACTTCCGTCCAGGGTGCAGCTTTTCCAGTGCCTCGACTACACGGTGAAGATCAGCGACAAGGGCTGAGGTCGCGGCAACGAGATGGCTTGCTTCGTCGACGTCGGGTTCTTCTGTCACGGGCCCACGATCAGGTCGTCGCAGTACGGGCAGCTGGAGCCGACCGGTTGGGTCTCGCCGGCCGAACAGCCTCTGGCACACACGGCTCGCCGGACCGTCGACTTCTCCGCTGCCCTACCGAACTGGATGTGGTCAGGGAACGTGTGCATGAACCACTTCCCCTGCTGGCTCTCCGGCACATCTCGCACCGCTGGCACCCAGGATGGGTCAAGCTGAACCGTCGCCTGCATGAACCCGCGCTGAACCTGTAGTCCCATCTCGCCGTGCCAGGTGACCGACACGTACTGCTTGCTGAAGGTCGGCATGTAGAACGGCGTGACGCCCCCATCAGCGCCATACGCAGTTGAGGGCGGGCCCTTCAACTCGATCAACTTGGCGAGGGCTGCGCCGGCCGCCTCGGCACGCCACGACTCGCCCTTCCATTTGCCCCACACAGCGATGCCATGTTCGAGTGACTCGAAGTAGGTGCGCCCTTCGGATGTCTTCGCCATCACCGCGACCGTAGTGCCAGCGATGCAGGCGACGTGCAGGCTCAGCGCGTCAACGCCGTGCTCATATTCGGGCGAGGCTGAAGCGTGAGCGTCGATACCGTGCGTGTCATGACGGGTTACCTCGAAATGGATCCATACGGCGTACCCGGACGCGTGCTCAACCTCTCTGACGAGTTCTTCGGTGCCCTCGGGCGAGTGGCAGCGCTGGGTGCACTGATCGAACTCCGCATGAGCGACATCGTTGTGCTCTGGGGAGGAGAGCAGAACGACACAGGCGAATTCATGCAGCACCTCTCCGACAGAACCAAGGAGATCACCCAGGCGCGCATGAAGGCGGAGCTGGAGGTGCCGGACGGTCTCGCTCCTGCGGTCAAGGCTGCGCGCTCTGCGATGAACGAGCGCAACACCCTGCTGCACAGTCTGTGGCCCGGTGAGGACATGGGCTGGCGAAACCGCCCTCGAGGCCCCGAACCGACCGACTGTGTCGGCGTGGAAGCGCTCAAGGCGGTCATCGACCGTTTAGTTGTAGCCGTCGACGGCCTAGGACCGTTCCTGCGCTCCCCGGTCCAGCCGACCCCGCTCGCGCCAATACGGCGTCGGCGGGATGTTCCCATTCGTCATGCCGTGAGGGCGCACGATCTTGTGAGCAACCCGGACGGCACCTTGCAGCAGGAGTACCGGATCGACGCTTGGTCCAAGGGGTCCCTCAAGACGGCCCGGCTGCGCACGATTCATGGCGACTTCCACGGCACCGAGTGGCCGCTTGGCAAGGAGCAGTTGATGATCGCCAACCTTGAGAGCGTGCGCGACCTGATCGAGGCAGACAACTGGCCCCGCTCTGATGACATCAAGGCTGGCTTCGACGGCGGCGTCCCTCCCGTCCACGTGGAGATGTGTACGGACGGTGAGCTCTACATCATCGACGGGCAGAAGCGTGTCTTGACGGCTCTCTGGCACGGAGTCCAGGAGATTGACGGCTACGTGGTCGAGATGGATCGCACTCGTCCGACGCCGAACCCGTCATCGCTGGACTCGACGCCGACCGAACATGCGATGGTCATGGTTGAGCTGGACGCTCTTGACGGGATCAGCGGTGGAGACATGCCAACGCCGGCTCAGGTGGTGATGGCCGAAGCACAGATGACCGGGCGCCCTGCTGCGGATCGACCTGACCTCATCGACCAGGCTGTCGCCGCACTCGGCCAGGACGCAATCTTGGAGGATCTGCTTGCTTGGGTGTCGCTGGCGATTGACCGAGAGCAGCGCTCGTAGGGCTAGCTCCCTCCACGAGACCACGGTCTCGGAGTGGCTCGCCACCGCGGTCCCCGTTGAGGGCACAGCCTGCTCCAAGAAACTCCCTGCCTCCCCGTCAGACCCCTCTGTCATGCTCGACCGCGTGGATGCGAGTTGGAGAGTTCGAGGTGGTGAGCAGGTGCCGGGGCCGGTCGGCGATACGGCGCGTCTCCTTGTCGCTGGCGACACGCACGGCAATCTCGACTGGATCGGCACCCTGTGCAAGCTCGCGGCTCGACACGGTTGCCAGGGGATTGTGCAACTCGGCGACTTCGGGTTCTGGCCCGATCAGCAGGTCTGGCGTTCCGAACTTCGACTCGTGATCAACAACCGGTGGCTGGATGCAGTTGCGGCTGTCGCGGCCCGGCACAACGTGTGGCTTCGTGTCCTCGATGGCAATCACGATGCTCATCCGCTGGCGCGGCATGCCTACCCAGCCGATGACAACGGCGTTCGCCCGATCCGCAGCGGCGTCATTGACTGGGCGGATCGCGGCAGCGTGTGGGCCTGGTGTGGTCGACGCTTTGCCGCGCTCGGCGGGGCGGTGTCGATAGACAAAGAATGGCGGCGACCCGAGGTCTCGTGGTGGTCCACCGAGGAGATCACCGAAGACGAGTTGCAGGCCCTCGTCGACCGCGCTGGGGACACTTCAGTCGACGTGCTCCTCACGCACGATGCTCCGGAACTGCCGCCGGGCTTTGGCGAGTTGTCGAACTCGACGCTCGCAGCCGCGTGCCGGCGATCGGCTCGGATGATCGAAGCGGCGGCCGATGCGTTGCAGCCCAAAGTGCTAGTGCACGGGCATTTTCACGCCAGCTACCGACGCACCGTCGACCGTAGTTGGGGCACCTACCGGCTCGTGGGCCTCGCCTCCGATGAGGAGGCTGCGGAGCGGTACGGCGGACCATGGTGCGTCCTGGAGTTGCCGAGTCTGAACGTGCTCTCCCGCTCGGAGTTGTGAATGCTTCGATGGATGCCGTAGTTCATCTCGATAGTTCGTGGCGGCTGCCCGCAGAGGAAGCCCCAGGCTGTGGCCACTCTGTCGGCCCACGGGGGCGACAGATTCATGGCACGCTGAGTGCTTACCGCGGCGGCCCCGGGTCCGCCGACATCATGATCCGCTTGCGTCCCCGGACTGCGGGCGGCTGTCACTGACATCAGCTGGTGTGGACACCGGCCCAGACGCAGTTGATCCTACAGCTACGCCAAACACGACATCTTCCGATCTCGACACAGCACACCGAGCACCTTGGGGGTGGGGGTGTGGGGTCTCGTCCGCACCACCGCGCAGCACTGACACCGTGTTGCCCCAGAACGCCGGACGTCGGCTGCAGCCGTCGGTCCGCAGTTCGACCCCGCAGACGAGTAAGCGACTAAGGGTGCACCGAGCCGCTGGCACTCGGGCGGGCGTACTCCGACGCGAGATCTCTGAGCAGTTTGCGCCAACCGCTGACCAGATCGGA
>Ga0209023_10004833_pt1 | contig 15084 bp, 13 predicted proteins | sample LakOneMetagenome_FD_187468 | JGI IMG/M metagenome (GOLD analysis project Ga0209023, IMG submission 187468) | Freshwater and sediment microbial communities from Lake Erie, Canada (SPAdes) (version 2) | ecosystem: Environmental > Aquatic > Freshwater > Lentic | place: Lake Erie, Canada... | reverse complement strand
CCTCGGCGAGGATGCCTCCAGCCGCGTCTGCGTGCTCGAAGCTGGCGGCAAGGACTGGCATCCCTACATCCACCTGCCGGCCGGCTTCATCAAGACGTTCCACATGAAGAGCGTGAACTGGGCCTACCAACAGGAGGTCGGCCCCTGGACCGGCGGCCGCAGCATCTACGCGCCGCGCGGCAAGACGCTGGGCGGTTCGTCTTCGATCAACGGCCACATCTACAACCGCGGCCAGCGCCAGGATTTCGACACCTGGGCGCAGATCGGCAACCGCGGCTGGGGCTATCCCGACGTGTTGCCGTACTTCAAGCGGCTGGAGCGGCGGGTCGGCGAAGGCGACGAAACCTTCCGCGGGCGTGACGGCAACCTCACCGTCACGACGATGGATTGGCAGGATCCGCTGTGCGAAGCGTTCATGGAGGGCGCCGTCAGTCTCGGCATCCCCAAAAATCCCGACTACAACGGTGCGATCCAGGAAGGCGTGTCGTATTGCCAGCGCACGATCGAGAACGGCCTGCGCATGAGCGCGGCAAAGGCGTTCCTGCATCCGGCGGTGAAACGGGGTAATGTCGATGTGCGGACGCACGCGCATGTCACCAACATCATCTTTGAAGGCAAGCGCGCCGTCGGCGTGCGCTACCTCCGGGGCGGCAAGGGCGGCACGCCGGTCGAGGTGCGCGCGGCTAAGGAAGTCATCCTGTCCGGCGGCACCTATAACTCGCCGCAAGTGCTGCAACTGTCCGGGGTCGGCTCGCCGGAATTGCTGGGTGCGCACGGCATCGAAGTGCGCCACGCACTGCCGGGTGTCGGCGAGGGCTTGCAGGACCATTACGCGCCACGCACGGTCGCGCGCGTCAAGGATATCCGCACCATCAACGAACTGCGGCGCGGTTTGAGCCTGTGGGTCGAGGCGCTGAAATGGGCGGCGACGCGGCGCGGCCTGCTGTCACTGTCGCCGACCATGGTCTATTGCTTCTGGCATTCCGGCGAGACCACCGAAAGCTCCGACCTGCAGCTCACCTTTACACCGGCGAGCTACAAGGAGGGCGTGCAGGGCCAACTCGAGGACGAGCCTGGAATGACCATCGCGTCCTGGCAGCAGCGGCCCGAGAGCCGCGGCTATGTCCGGCTGCGTTCGGCCGATCCCTTCACGCCGCCGATCATCCAGACCAACTATCTGGTTGAAGAAGTCGACCGTCGCGTCGTCGTCGCCGGCATGAAGCTGGCGCGCCGGCTGATGGCGTCGCAGCCGCTCGCGAAATATTACGCCTATGAGGATTTCCCGGGGCCGAAGGTCCAGAGCGACGATGAATTCCTCGGCGCGGCGCAAGAGCGCGGCACCACCACGTTCCATCCCGGCTGTACCTGCCGGATGGGACCGGCGGATACCAAATGGGCCGTCGTCGACGATCAGTTGCGCGTGCACGGTCTGCAGGGCCTGCGCGTGGTCGATGCCTCGATCATGCCGCGGATGATCTCGGCCAATCTCAACGCCTCGACGTTGATGATTGCCGACAAGGCTTCCGACATGATCCGCGGCAAGACCGCGCCGGAGGCGGTGAGGCTGCCGGCCTAAACTTCAGCCCGGTACAGCGTGTCGATGGTGACAGTGCCGATCGCGCGCGACACGCAGGGGCATATCTTGCGGTTGTCGCGCTTCTGTGCGTCGCTGAAGAACACGTCGCGGTGATCGATCTCGCCGTCGACGGAAACGACGTCGACGGCGCAGACGCCGCATTCGCCGCGCTGGCAGTCCGAAATCACCTCGAAGCCGGCACCGTTGAGCGCGTCGAGCATTGAGCTGGTCTGCGAAACCACGACCTCGGTTTCGGAGTCCTTAAGGCGCACGCGAAACTCCGCCGTCGGCATCAGGCCGCTCGAACCAAAGGTCTCGTAGCGCAGGTCGGCAGGCGCACGGCCGGCGGCGTTCCACGCGCGACGCGCGGCCTCCAGCATCCGCATCGGTCCGCACATGATGGCGACGGCGTCATCCGGTAAGGCACGGAAAGTGGCATCGAGATCGATCCGCGCACCTTCGTCGCCGGCGTGCAGGGTTAGCCGATCGCCGAGCAGTGTGGAGAGCTCGTCGAGGAACGCAGCGTCGCCGCGCGATTTCACGGCGTAGTGCAGGTGCGCATCGATATTCCGGCGGCGCAACGCGGCCGCAATGCCCGTGATCGGCGTGATGCCGATGCCGCCGGCGACCAGGCAATAGTTGCGGCGGCTCCAGTCGATCTCGATCAGGGAGGCCGGGCTGGAGATTTCGAGCCTTGCGCCGGCGCGCAACTTCCACATGCCGCGCGAACCGCCGCGGCTGTCCGGCGCCAGCCGCACCGCGATGCGATAGGTGCCGGGCTCGCGATTTTCGACCAGCGAATAGGATCGCCGCGCCGGCTGCCCGTCGATCAGTACGTTGACGCCGATGTGGCTGCCGGCGGGGCAGGGAAGATCCTTTCCGTTGTCGGGACGCAGACGGAATTCACGGATCGTCGGCGTCACGTCGCGGATCGCGTCGACGGTGCACCAGCTCCATTGCTCGGCAAAGCGCATGACGGCCTCTATTCGGCAGTAGATTTGAGCAGCGCCAGCGCCGGCATCAGGTCGAGATGCGTGCGGTTGCGCAGCGCCAGCCGCAGATTGCGGGCGGCGAGGCGGGAGTGCTCGCGCATGATGGCTTCGGCGCGCCCGCCCTCGCGGTTCTCGATGGCGTCGACCACGATGCGGTGATGATCCTGCCCGATCAGCAGGATCTGATGCGCCTCGGGCAGCGCCGACTGCGCCATGACGAAACCGCTCGGCGAAGCGAACGGCAGCGCCGAAACGCGGTCGATCTCGCGGATCACCGGTGCGCTGGCAGAGAGTTCGTTGAGGATGGCATGAAAGCGCGCGTTCATCGTCACATAGGCCGAGAAGGCGTCGACCGAGATCGGATCCTGCCGCACCAGTTGATCTAGGTCGGCAAGGCACTCCTTCAGCGGCTCGAGACTGCGCGCGCTGACCCCGCGCTCGGCGGCAAAGCGCGCGGCGAGGCCTTCGAGCGTGCCGCGCAGCTCGATCGAATCCAGGATGTCGCGCTCGGTGAACGCCTTCACCATGAAGCCGCCGGACGGGATCGCCTGCAGCAGACCTTCGTCCTCGAGCCGGACCAGCGCCAGCCGCACCGGCGTCCGCGACACGCCGGTGATATCGACCGCCTGCAATTCGGAAATGCGCTCGCCCGATCGCAACTGGCCGGACAGGATCATGTCGCGGAGCGCGAGCTGCGCCCGCACGGTCTGCGAGACGGAGCGCTCGGTGTCGCGTTCGCTCATGGCCTACTCCGCGGCCTGGGAGCGTTGCGGGGCGGTCTCGCGCGCCACCATGCGGTCGATCACGCGCCGCGCCCACATCGCGCCGGCGTCGATGTTGAGGTTGTAGAAGGTGCGGTCCGGATTCTCGTCCATCGCGCGCTGCTGCGCTTCGAGGATGATCTCGTCCTCGTGGAAGATGCCGGCAACGCCGTCGCGAATCTCGCTGGTCAGCTTCTGCTCGGTGATGCGGTAATTGCGCACGAACGCCCAGAAGTAGTGACAGGAGGTTTCGGTCTCCGGCGTCATGGTGTTGAGCACAAAGCCGTTGACGCCCTGAGAGCGGTCACCGTCCGGCGCGCCAGACCCCGCGGGCGCCACGCCCACATCGATGTTGACGGTGCCGGGCGCCTGGAAATGGATGATCTGCCAGCGATCGACCGGACCCGGCTTCTGCAATTGCGCGGCCCAGAACGGCGGCGGTTCGATGCCGCGCATCCAGCGCGTCACGGTTACCGTTTTGTCGCTATGGGTGACATCGAACGGCGCTTCGGCGACGTGCTCATTGCCGATGCTGGAGCCGTGGACGAAGGTCTCGTGGGTGAGGTCCATCAGGTTGTCGACCACGAGGCGATAGTCGCACTTCACGTGGATGGTCTTGCCGTCGCCGGCCCAGGCTGGATCGTCATTCCAGTGCATGTCCGGCACCAGCGCGGGATCGGCCAGCGCCGGATCGCCCATCCACAGCCAGACGAAGCGATGGCGCTCGACCACGGGATAGGAGCGGACGCAGGCCGACGGGTTGATGGTCTCCTGCGAGGGCATGTAGGTGCAGCGGCCCTGCGCGTTGAACTTCAGCCCGTGATAGCCGCACACGACCGTGTCGCCGTCGAGCCGTCCCTTCGACAGCGGCACCAGCCGATGCCAGCAGGCATCTTCCAGCGCGCTGACCTGCCCGTTGGACTGGCGGTACATCACGACATGCTTGCCGCAGATCGTGCGCGGAAACAGTGCCTGCTTGAGATCGACGTCCCAGGCGGCGGCGTACCAGGCATTGAGCGGGAAAGAGGTCGGCATGGCGGCGCTCCCAATATTGATTGGGTTCAGTCTGTATACAGAAATGTGCTGTTAGTCGATAAATATTCCAAATTATTCGCAATAATCGTCATTTCAGTATACAACAGGAAAACAATTTCTCCGAAAAAAGTAATAAAAAACCGCTCCCGGAGGAGCGGTTTTGACGATTTGCAGGGATAGCCGGGTCAGCCGCTATAAACGAAGGCCTTGTCCTCGAGGTCGATGTTCGGGAATTCGTCCTTCTCCGCCCAGTAGTCCTGATTGTGCTGCCACTCCGGCTTGTCGCCGCGCTTGGGCAGCAGGTGCATGCCGCGCATCATGTAGCCGGGATTGAAGTTTTCCGAATCGATCCAGGGCAGCAGCGGCATGTTGTGGTCTTCCGGCCGAAGTTGCGGCGTCACCTTCTTCACGCCGGTAGCCTTCATATGTTTCAGAAGGCGGCAGACGAAGTCGGCGACCAGGTCGACGCGCAAGGTCCAGCTGGCGCGGAAGTAACCGAACACCCAGACCAGATTGGGCACGCCGGTGAACATCATGCCGCGATAGGTCACGGTATCGGCGAAATCGAGCTTCTTGCCGTCGACGGCAAAGTCGATGTCGCCATTGGCCGAGAGGTTGAAGCCGGTCGCGGTGACGACGATATCGGCTTCGAGCTCCTTGCCGGACTTGAGCAGGATGCCCTTCTCGGTGAAGCGGTCGATCTCGTCGGTGACGACGGAGGCCTTGCCGGACTTGATGCCCTGGAACAGGTCGCCGTCCGGAATGAAGGCAATGCGCTGCCGCCAGGGCCGGTACTTCGGCGTGAAGTGAGTGGCGATGTCGTATTCCTTGCCGAGATACGCTTCGACCGCGGACAGCAGGTCCTTTTTGGCGGCTTCCGGCTCCTCGAAGGTCTTGCGGGTGAAGGCGTCCTGGTCGAACAGGATCTTTCGCCGCGTAATCTCGTGGATCCACTTTTCATCGACTTGCAGCTTGCGCAGTTCCTCGGCGATTTCGATCGCGTTGCGCCCGGTGCGGAAATAGGTCGGGGAGCGCTGCAGCATGGTGATGTGCGCGCAATCCTTTGCCATCGCCGGGATCAGCGTCGCCGCGGTGGCGCCGGAGCCGATCACGATCACGCGCTTGTTGTTGTAATCGAGGTCTTCAGGCCACTTCTGCGGATGGACGATCGGGCCCTTGAACTTGGCCATGTCCTTCCATTCCGGTGTGTAACCTTCGGTGTGGCGATAATAACCCTGGCACATCCAGAAGAAGTTGGTGGTGAAGCGGAGTCGTTCGCCGGTGTCGTTACGCACCGCATCGATGGTCCAGAGGTTTTCCGTGCTCGACCAGCTCGCCGCGGTGATGGTGTGCTGGTAGCGGATGTGGCGGCCGAGATCGTTTTCCGCGATCACCTCGCCCATGTACTTCAAAATCTCGGCGGCGCTCGCGATCGGCGCTGATGTCCAGGGCTTGAAGCTGTAGCCGAAGGTGTGCAGGTCGCTGTCGGAGCGGATGCCCGGATACTTGTGCGTGCTCCAGGTGCCACCGAACGTCTTCTGGGTTTCCAGCGCGACGAAGGTCGTGCCCGGGCATTGCTTGGTGAGGTGATAGGCCGCACCGACGCCGGAGATGCCGGCGCCCGCGATCAGGACGTCGAAATGCTCGGTGGCGCGGGGAAGGGTTTTGTCGATCTGGGTTTGAACGTTCATCTTCCCTGTTCTTCTTGTTGTCGCGTTGGATGTATCGAAAACGAAACGCCAGAACTTGCGTTCTGGCGTCGTCGGGCCGCGATTTACACTTCGCGCCGGCTGAGGAACGCCAGCCGTTCGAACAGATGCACGTCCTGTTCGTTCTTGAGCAGCGCGCCGTGCAGCGGCGGGATCAGCTTGCGGGGGTCGCGCTCCCGCAGCATCTCCGGCGTGATGTCCTCGTTGAGCAGCAGCTTCAGCCAGTCGAGCAGCTCCGAGGTCGATGGCTTCTTCTTCAGTCCCGGCACTTCGCGAACTTCGAAGAAGATGCGCAGCGCCTCTTCCACCAGGCGATGCTTGATGCCGGGGAAGTGGACGTCGACGATCTTGCTCATGGTGTCGGCGTCGGGGAACTTGATGTAGTGGAAGAAGCAGCGGCGCAGGAACGCGTCCGGCAATTCCTTCTCGTTGTTCGAGGTGATCATCACGATCGGGCGCAGGCTCGCCTTGATGTTCTCGCCGGTCTCGTAGACGAAGAACTCCATGCGATCGAGTTCGAGCAGCAGGTCGTTGGGGAATTCGATGTCGGCCTTGTCGATTTCGTCGATCAGCAACACCGGCCGCTTTTCATGGGTAAACGCGTCCCACAGCTTGCCGCGCTTGATGTAGTTCTTGATGTCGGACACTCTGGAATCGCCGAGCTGGCTGTCGCGCAGGCGCGACACCGCGTCATATTCATAGAGGCCCTGCTGCGCCTTGGTGGTGGACTTGATGTGCCAGGTCAAAAGCGGCGCGCCGAGTGCCTTTGCGACTTCCTCCGCCAGCACGGTCTTGCCGGTGCCGGGCTCCCCCTTGATCAGCAGCGGGCGCTCGAGCACGATCGAGGCGTTGACGGCGACCTTGAGGTCGTCGGTGGCGACGTAGTTCTTGGTGCCGGTAAATTTCATCTATCTGGTTGCCTTGTTGTTCGTTCTTGAGCCGCTCTCGGCCTGAACAGTAAACGACCGCCGGTTCGGCGGCCGTGATGGAGTGATAAGGGTTCGTCAGGCGCGCTTGATCAGCGACAGGATGACCAGGATGATCACCGCGCCGATGGTGGCGTTGATGATATCGCGGACGGCGCTGCCGCCGAGGCTGACGCCGAGTTGCGGCAGCAGCCAGCTCGCCAGCAGCGCACCGATGATGCCGATAACGATGTTGCCGATCAGTCCGAAACCGGCGCCGCGCACGATCAGCCCGGCGAGCCAGCCCGCGATCGCGCCGATAACGAGTGCTGCAATGATGCCCATTTGATATTTCCCCTGCCGGAAAAAGCCTTTTATGGCTCAATTGTAGTTGAAAAACCCTCCCGGTCTAGGCCTGTCTGGTATGCGCTGGCCCTTGACGTCGGCGGTCCGACGGGCAATCTGTCATCCATGTTCCTGCAATTCTTTACATCGCTGCGCGACGCTCAGGTCCCCGTTACGCTACGGGAATACCTGACGCTGATGGAGGCGCTCGACGCCGATCTCGCCGATCAGACGGTCGAGAACTTCTATTACCTGTCCCGCGCCGCGCTGGTGAAGGACGAACGCAACCTCGACAAGTTCGACCGCGTCTTCGGCTCGGTGTTCAAGGGGCTGGAAAGCCTGCTGGACGCGATGGAGAAGGCGGACATCCCGGCCGAATGGCTGAAGAAGCTAGCCGAGAAATATCTCACCGAGGAAGAGAAGAAGCAGATCGAGGCGATGGGCTGGGACAAGCTCATGGAAACGCTTCGCAAGCGGCTCGAGGAACAGAAGGGCCGTCACCAGGGCGGCAGCAAGTGGATCGGCACCGCCGGCACGTCCCCCTTCGGCGCGCAGGGCTACAACCCTGAAGGCGTGCGGATCGGGCAGGAAAAGAATCGCAACAACCGCGCCGTCAAGGTGTGGGACAAGCGCGAGTTCAAGGATCTCGACGGCAATGTCGAACTCGGCATCCGCAATATCAAGGTCGCGCTGCGGCGCTTGCGCAAGTTTGCACGCACCGGTGCGCCCGACGAACTCGATCTCGACACCACGATCAGGGAAACCGCCAACCACGGCTATCTCGATGTGGTGATGCGGCCCGAGCGGCGCAACGCGGTCAAGGTGCTGGTGTTCTTCGATATCGGCGGCTCGATGGATTCACACATCGAGCAGGTCGAGGAGCTGTTCTCGGCGGCGAAGTCCGAGTTCAAGCATATGGAGTACTTCTACTTCCACAACTGCCTGTATGAGGGCGTCTGGAAGCAGAACAAGCGTCGCTTCACCGATCGTACGCCGACCTGGGACGTGCTGCACAAGTACCCGCACGACTACAAGGTCGTGTTCGTCGGCGACGCTTCGATGTCGCCGTACGAGATCATGGTGCCGGGCGGCTCGGTCGAGCACGTCAACGAGGAAGCCGGCTCGATCTGGCTCGACCGCGTGACTCGCACCTACCCGCATGCGGTGTGGCTCAATCCGGTGGCGCAGAAGCACTGGGACTATTCCGAATCCACCACCATCATCCGCCGGCTGTTTTCGGAGCGCATGTTCCCGATCACGATCGAAGGCCTCGAAGGCGCGATGAGGGAGTTGGTGCGGTAAGACTTCTCTCGTCATTCCGGGGCGATGCGCAGCATCGAACCCGGAAATTCGAGATGGCTGTCATTCGATCTAACTTCCGGGTTCACGCTTCGCGTGCCGCGGAACGACACTAACAAAAACAAAGGTGGAAACATGCCCCAGACCATTCACCGCGGCATCAAATCCCTGATCGACGAGGCCAACGCCGAGATCGAAACCATGAGCGCCGCGGACTCGATCAAGGCGGCGCAGGATCCGAACGTCGTGATCGTCGATATCAGAGACCCCCGCGAAATCGAGCGCGACGGCAAGATCCCCGGCACGTTCGCCTGCACCCGCGGCATGCTCGAATTCTGGATCGATCCGCAGAGCCCATACGCCAAGCCGATCTTCCAGGAAGACAAGAAGTTCATCTTTCACTGTGCCGGCGGTCTGCGCTCGGCGCTGGCGGCCAAGACCGCCAAGGACATGGGCCTGAAGCCGGTCGCGCATATGGCCGGCGGTTTCGCCGCCTGGCGCGACGCCGGCGGCCCGATCGAGAAGTGGGAACCGAAGAAGAAGGGCTAGTGTCCCAAACCCATCCTTCGAGGCCGCCCAGAGGTGCAAGTGCACCGCAAGGCGCGCACCTCAGGATGACGGCTTCTCTTAGCATGACGGCCTCTCGTTTCCGTCGCCCTGAGGTGCCGTAGCGCAGCGGAGGCCTCGAAGGGTGACGGAAACCAACGAAGGATTCATCCATGTCCACCACTGACGATCCGCTTGTCTCCACCGACTGGCTCGCGGCGCATATCGGCGATCCCAAGGTCAAGGTGATCGATGCGTCGTTCAAGCTGCCCGGCGTGTTGCCGCTGCCGGTCGACGACTATCTCGCCGCGCATATTCCAGGCGCCGTGTTTTTCGATGTCGATGCGATCTCGGATCACAACAATCCGCGGCCGCACATGTTTCCGGACGCGGCGCAGTTCGCGCGCGACATCGGAGGTCTCGGCATTTCCACCGGCGATACCGTGGTTGCCTACGATTCCGGCGGTTGGGTCGCGGCCCCTCGCGCGTGGTGGATGTTTCTTTCGTTCGGTTATCCCAATGTCAGGATTGTCGACGGCGGGCTGAAGAAATGGACTCAGGAGGGGCGCCCGACGGAGTCCGGCAAGGTCACGCCGAAGCCGGGAAACTTCACGGCGAAGTTCGATCCCGGTTACATCCGCAGCCAGGCGCAAGTGCTCGCCAATATCGACTCCAAAGCCGAGCAACTCGTCGATGCGCGCCCGCGCGGACGTTTTGAGGGCACCGCGCCGGAGCCGCGTCCGGAGTCGCGCTCGGGTCACATCCCCGGCAGCCGCAACGTGCCCTACGCGGAATTGTTCGACGCCAAGACCGGCGCGATGAAGCCGCTCGACGAATTGCGCAAGGCGTTTGCGGGCGCCGGCGTCGAACTGACAAAGCCGATCGTCACCACCTGCGGTTCCGGCGTCTCGGCGCTGGTGCTGACATTGGCGCTCTATCGCCTCGGCGTGCGCGGCTCCGCGCTCTATGACGGATCGTGGTCGGAATGGGGATTGCCCGACGGGCCGCCGATCGCGACCGGTCCGGCGTAAACGCAGCGTTCTCAAGTGAAGTGGGCACCGGTTCACGTGAAGAAAACGCGTCGGAAATAACGCGCTGATTTATTGCGCCGCCCGCGTCGCGGCGGCTTGCCCGAACGGACTGGCCTGTTGCTGCTGCTGTGCGACCGCCGCAGCGTGCCGCGCCGCCAGCCGTGCGCGTCGCGCCGCGGCGCGGCGCCGTTCCCGGGCGCGCTGCGCGGCCCGCTTTCTGGCGATGCTGCGATCGGGCTTTACCTCCGTCGTGCTCTCCGCCGTCTTGTCTTCGATGGTGACCGCAGGGCCGCCGAGGGTCGCGATTTTCGTTGCCGCGAGGCTGCTTTCCAGCGCGGGCGCGTCAGTTGCTGGTTGAGCCGCGATCGGAGCGGCCGGGGGCGATGGTTCCGATGTCTGAGCCACCGCGGCGACTTTCATTTCCGCGTCGGCGACCGGCGGCGCCTCGTTCTCGACCACGGGAGCAGGCGCGGGCACCGTTGTTTCCGTGGCCGGCTTGGTCTCTTCGGCCGGCTTTGGCGCTTCAAGCTGTAGGGGTTCTTCCGGCAAGGCGGCCAGTTTTTCTGTTTCGGCCGGCGCAGCCTCCGAGGCAGGCAGCACGGTCTCCGCTGCCTTCCCGGTGACGGGCGGATCGAAGCGCAACAAGGCCAACGTCGGCATTGGCGGCTCGCTCGGGCGGCTGAATATGGGTTCCGCGGGCGCACGCCGCGACGGCAGGCTGGCAAACTCTTCATGCGCGGAGCGCAGCAGCGCCGCGGCGCCAAGCCCGAAGATCAGGACAGACATCGACAGGACTACGGCGGCGAACAGAAAGCGAAAACCGGGGAGCATGGACGCGAGTTTCCCGCCTGGCCGGAAGGCTGCAGGGCTGTTGACGCCGAAGGGAACGCGGTGACCACTGAGAGGCCCAAATTCGCCGCCGCGAATCAGGCCGATTCGAGAGTATCTCAACGTCTCGAACCTGTTTGCTACAAAATCAGCGCCGGGACGCCTTGGCGGCCCTCTGAATGGCGATTTCGGGCGTGCTGAGGCATCTTTGCCGCAGATTTACGGGCTATCACAAATGTCCGGTTCGGGCCGAATTTCGCTGTTTTGTCTTGAATGCGCCGCTATCTTCGGCCATCTGCCGTTAACGGTCCGGTGTGGCTTGGGGACTATACAAAAGCGATGATGATTAACCGCATTCTGACGATCTGTGCTGTCGCTGCCGTAGGCGCGGCAGGAACCTCGCTTGCCCAGGCGCAGCAGTCCTATCCGCCGCCTCCGGGCGCAGTGTATTCGGCCGCTCCTGGACCTTACGTGCCCGGTGGCTACGCGGTCGATGAACGCCGTGGCCCCGGCTCGCCCGATTTCGATGCGCTTGAAGACGACGAGTCGCCGAACGCGCAGAGTTCGACCGCGCTGCCGCCTCCGGGCCCGGTCCTGTCGCCGGCCGATCCGCGTTACGGCCGTCCCGCTCCTGTATATTCCGATCGTGGCCCGCCGGCGCCGACCGGTCCGGTGATGTCGCCGGATGATCCCCGTTATGGCCGCCCGGCCGGCCCGCCGCCGGTGATCTATGGCGATCGCGGTCCGGCGGATCGTGGCGACAATCGCGTTCCCGGTGCCGGTATTGTCTATCCGAACGACGACCGCGCCGGTCTGCGGCCGCCCGAAGGCATCGGCGCGGCGCCCGGCGCTGTGACCGGATCGGTCCAGCCGCAGCAGCCCCCGGTCGGAGCGGACGGCAAGCCCGTGCAGCTCTCAGCGTTGCCGCCGGAAGAGCAGCCGGAAGCGGCCCCTGTGCAACTGCCGCCGAACCTGCGCCGCCAGGAAGTGGCGTTCGCGACCAAGGAGCCCGCGGGCACCATCGTCGTCGATACGCCCAACACCTACCTCTACTACGTACTCGGTGGCGGTCGCGCGATCCGCTACGGCGTCCGCGTCGGTCGCGATGGCTTCACCTGGACCGGCGTGCAGAAGATCAGCCGCAAGGCCGAGTGGCCGGATTGGCATCCGCCGACCGAGATGATCGAGCGTCAGCCCTATCTGCCGCGCTTCATGGCCGGTGGCCCCGGCAATCCGCTCGGCGCCCGCGCGATGTATCTCGGCTCGACCGTTTACCGCATCCACGGCACCAACCAGCCCTCGACGATCGGCAAGTTCGTCTCCTCGGGTTGCATCGGCATGCTGAACGACGACGTGTCCGACCTGTTCGAACGCACCAAGGTCGGCACCCGCGTGGTTGTCATGCCCGGTGGCCCGCCGCCCGGCACCGCGACCGCATCGGCCGCGCCGCCGCCCGGTGGTCCCGCGCCGTCGCAGGCCCAGTTGGCGCCGCTGCCGGGAACGCAGCCGACGACGGTGCCGCCGCTGCCCGCGCCGGTTACGGTCCGCTAGACCTGACGATCTGATTTCTGCGAGACAAACGCCCTGCTGCCCAGTGCAGGAGGGCGTTTTCGTTTACGCCAGCTTGCGCGGCGTTTCGCCCTTGAACCACGCGTCGATGCCTTCGACCATCTGGGTGTAGTGGTTGCGGAAACTGTCTCCCGTGACGTAGCCGAGATGCGGGGTCAGTACGAGGTTGTCGACCTTGCGGAACGGATGATCGACCGGCAGCGGTTCGACCGAGAACACGTCGATGCCTGCGCCCGCGATTTTCTTCTGAACCAGCGCATCGAGCAGCGCGCCTTCGTCGACGATCGGTCCGCGCGCGGTGTTGACGAGGTAAGCCGTCGGCTTCATGCGCGCCAGGTCGGCTGCGCCGACCAGTCCGCGCGAGCGCTGGCTCAGCACCACGTGGATGGTGACGATGTCGGCGGTCGAGAACAGTTCATCCTTGGTGGCGTAGGTCACGCCGGCTTCCTTGCACTTCTCCGGCGTCAGGTTCGGGCTCCACGCGATCACGTTCATGCCGAACGCCTGCGCCAGCTTCGACACCTTGGTGCCGAGCTTGCCGAGGCCGATCACGCCCAGGGTGCGCCCCTCGATCTCCATGCCGACGAATTTCTGCAAGGGTTCGCCGGCATGCATGCGGGCGTTTTCGCGGCCGATGTTGCGGGTCAATTCCAGGATCAGCCCCATGGTCAGGGGCGCGGTCGGGTCGCGGGCCCATTGGGTGCCGCACACCACCACCTTGTGGTCCTTGGCTGCTTCCATGTCGATCGCGGCGTTGCGCATGCCCGAGGTGATCAGGAGTTTCAGGTTGGGCAGCGCCGCAAACAGCGCGCGGGGAAACGGCGTGCGCTCGCGCATCGCGCAGATGATCGGAAAATCCTTCAGCGCGCTGGCGGCGGCCTCGGTGGTCGCAAAAGGCTGATTGAAGACGGTGACGTCGACGCGGTCGGCGACGCCAGACCAGTCCGCGACGGTCTGGGACACATTGAGATAGTCGTCGAGAATTGCACAGCGCAGCCGCGTCATGGGGAGGTCCGTTCATGGCAAGGATGACGGCGAAAAAAGGCCGTCGGGAAGGATCGCCATGGTTGCGCGCAATCGGGTGGTGCGCAAGCGGACTTAAATGCGGGGCAGCCCGGAATATTCGGGAAGGTCAGTTCGAGCGGGAGAGGTGCTTGGCGCGCCAGGCCGGGCCCGGGCCGCGCATATAGTGCAGCTCCGGCCGGTAGGGGTTGAACGCCCGCTCCACGAACTGGCGCCAGAAGGCGCGGAGTTCGGCGAACGGCTTTGCAAGTCCGTCGCTGCGGTGAGCGGGGGTCGAAAGGGATGCCGAAGTGATCGTAGCCATGACGCGGCCTCTGTTTTTCGTTCGCGGCCTCGGCCGCTCAAACGCCTTTTTCCGGCGCCGGGAACGAGTTTTGGCCTGATTTATTAAAAGATGGTTTCAATTGTCGTGATCTGGCGCACACATGGTGTCCATCCCGTATTCATCCGTGGTGAACGGATGGAAAACGGGTTCCCGCGGTTGCCCTTTGGGGCCCGCGCCGCTACATCAGCGGCAGCAAATTTCCATAAATTCTCTGGTTTCAAGGGATCGCGATGGCTCGCCAGTTCGTCTATTTCATGCAGGGTTTGACCAAGGCCTACCCGACCCGGAAGGTGCTCGATAACGTCCATCTGTCGTTCTATCCGGACGCCAAGATCGGCGTGCTCGGCGTCAACGGCTCCGGCAAGTCGACCCTGCTGCGGATCATGGCCGGCCTCGACAAGGAATATAACGGCGAGGCCTGGGTCGCCGAGGGAGCCCGCGTCGGCTATCTCGAACAGGAACCCCAGCTCGACGCCACCAAGTCGGTGCGCGAAAACGTCATGCTCGGCGTCGCCAAGCAGAAGGCGATCCTCGATCGCTACAACGAACTGGCGATGAACTATTCCGAGGAGACCGCCGACGAGATGACCAAGCTGCAGGACGAGATCGAGGCCGCAGGCCTCTGGGATCTCGACAGCAAGGTCGACCAGGCGATGGACGCGCTGCGCTGCCCGCCCGACGATGCCGACGTTTCCAAGCTCTCCGGCGGCGAGCGCCGCCGCGTCGCGTTGTGCAAGCTGCTGCTCGACCAGCCGGACCTGCTGCTGCTCGACGAACCGACCAACCACCTCGACGCCGAGTCGGTGTCGTGGCTGGAAGGCCATCTGCGCAACTATCCCGGCGCGATCCTGATCGTCACCCATGACCGCTACTTCCTCGACAACGTCACGAGCTGGATTCTCGAACTCGACCGCGGCAAGGGCATTCCCTACGAGGGCAACTATTCGTCCTGGCTGGTGCAGAAGCAGAAGCGCCTCGAGCAGGAAGGCCGCGAGGACGCCGCACACCAGAAGACGCTGGCCCGCGAGCAGGAATGGATCGCGTCGTCTCCCAAGGCTCGCCAGGCCAAGTCCAAGGCGCGCTACCAGCGCTATGAGGACCTGTTGAAGCAGGCCAGCGACAAGCAGACCCAGACCGCGC
>Ga0209023_10004832_pt1 | contig 15084 bp, 15 predicted proteins | sample LakOneMetagenome_FD_187468 | JGI IMG/M metagenome (GOLD analysis project Ga0209023, IMG submission 187468) | Freshwater and sediment microbial communities from Lake Erie, Canada (SPAdes) (version 2) | ecosystem: Environmental > Aquatic > Freshwater > Lentic | place: Lake Erie, Canada... | reverse complement strand
GTTCCAGACCTGCTGGATGCCGTCCAGCGAATCGCTGACCGCGTTGAGGAAGCAGGAGATCGGCAGGCCGCGGTTCGCGCCGCCGTTCGACAGCACCGGCGTCGAGGGCATGAACCAGAGCTTCGACATATAGTCATAGACGCGCTGGGCGTGGTCGGCGTCGTCCGAGAAGGCCGTCGACACCCGGGCGAACATGTCCTGGTAGCTCTCGCCCTTGAGCAGGTAGCGGTCCTCGAGGGTCTTCTTGCCGAAATCGGTCAGCAGGTCGTCGCGCGAACGGTCCAGTTCCAGCGACCGGACCACGGACAGTTGCGGACGCGTCGTGTCCGTCTCGCCGGAAAGCGGAGCGAATTCCGTGGTCTTGTAAGCCTCTAGGCCAGCCATGATCGTCAACGTCCTGAACAAATGCGCAAGTGAAGCCGCTCAGCGCTCTGACACATCATATAGTGGCCGAAGCGCTCCCCGAGCCCACATATAGGGCGCAGATGCCTAACGAGCCGTCAACGGCTTGACGCTCACTTCTCAGGCGAATCAGACGAAAGACAGGGGATCACGCTGTGGAAAGACTGCGGGAAGGCCGTGACGCGGGCGTGACGCGGAAGACGGCGCCGGAATCACGAACGCGTGAATCGCCGCACCCCGGAACGGCGCCGCAGCGTGACCGTTCACGGACGATGTCGACACCAGATGTGATCCCCTTCGCGCGCCGCGCCCTCACCCTCGCCCGGACCGAGATCGCCGCCCTCGGCGCCCTCCTGGTCATGGCCGTGGGCGCCCTGAGTTTCGCCGATCTGGCCGAAGACATGCGCGAGCCCGACGGCATGGCCTTCGACATGCGGGTCCTGCATCTCCTGCGCCCCTACGCCGACGATCCGTCACGCCCCTGGGGGCCGTGGTGGCTCAAGGAGGCGGCGTCCGACATCACCTCGCTCGGCGGCATCTCGGTGCTGGGCCTGTTCGCGACCATCGTCGTGGTCTTCCTGCTGATCCAGAGGAAATGGCTGTCCTCGGCCCTGCTGGTGCTCGGGCTGATCGGCGGGGTGATCCTCAGCGAAGGCCTCAAGGCCGTGTTCGAGCGCGACCGCCCGCCTGTGGTCTATCAGGCGACGGAGACGATCAACGCCAGCTTCCCCTCGGGCCACGCCCTGCTGTCAGCGGTCTTCTATCTTTCGCTGGGGGTCATGCTGACCCGCGCCTTCCCGGAAAGGCGGTTCAAGGCCTATGTCCTGGGCGTGGGGGTCCTGATCACCCTCCTGATCGGGATCACCCGCATCTATCTCGGCGCCCACTGGGCCTCGGACGTCTTCGCCGGCTGGAGCGTCGGCGCCGCCTGGGCCATGGCCCTGTGGCTGGTCTCCTACGCCGTCGCCCGCCGTCAGCGCAGACATCACGCCGCCCTTCAGGACAAGGCGACCCCGGCGAGCAGCGCTCCCGCGTGACCCGAGCCGGGGCATGGCCCTAGAATGGGGCATGACCCACCTCGCCGACTACGCCGCCCGTCTGAAGACCCCGGCCGAGGCCGCGGCCCTGATCCCGTCAGGCGCGAAGATCGCCATGTCGCTGGGCGTCGGTCAGCCGCCGGCCCTGCTGAAGGCCATCGCCGACCGGGCCGAAGCCGGACAGGTCGACGATCTCCGGCTCTACTATCTGCTCTCCACCCCGATCGCGGGCGAGACGGTGCTGCGCTACGAGCGGATGGACCGGATCCATCCCTACAGCCTGTTCCACAGCGCCATCGAACGCCGCCTCGACGCCCGCGCGCACGAGGAGGGCCGGCCGCCCGTGGTCCAGGTGGTCCCGACCGGCTTCCAGCAGACCCCGCGCGTCCTGTGTCAGGAGATCGGCGTCGACACCCTGGTCGCCACGGTCTCGCCGATGGATGCGGACGGCTTCTTCTCGTTCGGAACCAACACCGACTACGCCGAGCCGGTCTCGAAGACGGCCAAACGCGTGATCCTCGAGGTCAATCCGCACATGCCCCGTGTCTTCGGCCGGTCGACCGTGCACGTGTCCCAGGTCACGGCGGCGGTGGAGAACGCCGTCCCCCTGCTGGAAATCCCCAAGGCCGCGCCGCAACCGGCCGACACGGTCATCGGCGGCCTGATCGCGGCCATGGTCGAGGACGGGGCGACGCTGCAGATGGGCATCGGCGCCCTGCCCGACGCCGTCTGCGCCGCCCTGACGGATCACAAGGATCTGGGCATCCACACCGAGATGCTGACGCCGGGTCTGGTCGAACTGATGAAGGCCGGGGTCGTCACCAACGCCAGAAAGACCCTGCATCCGGGCGTCACGGCCTTCGCCTTCTGCATGGGCGACCGCTCGACCTATGACTATCTGCACGAGAACCCGGCGATCGAGGCCTATCCGGTCTCGTACATCAACGATGTGGCTGTGATCGCGCAGAACGACCGGATGGTCTCGGTCAATGCGACGCTGGAGATCGACCTCAACGGCGCCTGCTGTTCCGAACACCTGAACGGCCGCCAGTTCACCGGCTCGGGCGGCCAGCTCGACTTCGTGCGCGGCGCCTATGCCTCGTCCGGCGGCCAGTCGATCATCGCCTGTCACGCGACGGCGAAGTCGGGGACCATGTCGCGGATCGTGCCCAAACTCTACGGTCCCGTGACCACGCCGCGCAACGACGTGCACAAGGTCGTCACCGAATATGGCGTCGCCAATCTGAAAGGCCTCAGCGTCTCCGAACGGGCGCTCGCCCTGATCGGTCTGGCGGCGCCGCAGTTCCGCGAGGCGTTGACCGCGGCGGCGCGGGAACAGGGCCTCACCTAGGCCCGGCCGGATCCGGACTGCCATGTGCGGAGAGCAGACTTTCCAGACGTCGCCCGGGGGTGGGTTGCGGACCTTCCGTCTGGTTTGTGAGCCGCGCCCGTTCGCTCGGCGCAAGGCGCCGCCATGAGATCCCGAGACGGCGCAATTGGGTGGAGATCATCGGCCCGCCGCTGAACCCGCTGGCGTTGGCCGGAAGATGAGGTGTTCCAACCGCATGTTTCCGCGCGCCGAAACTCGCGGTATTCCCTGACCGGGTCATGCTTTCATGTGAGACTGTTTGCGTTTTATCAAAGTCAATTTCCGACATTTTGCTTATGATATTTTAGTTTGGTTCTGAAGTTTCTGCCGCTGGTGTGGACTTGATAGAAACCAACGAAGCTTTGTCGCCTTAACGACATTGGAGGACGGGTGGCGAGCAACGATTTTCTGATGACCCTGCCGGAGACGGAACGCACATCGCTCATGGCTTTGGCGCGCCCTGCGATAATCCCGAGCGGGACCGACCTGTTTCTCCCGGGGGATTCGGTCGACTGGGTCTATTTTCCGCTGGGCGGCCTGGTCTCACTGATTTGCGTGATGCTGAACGGCGATCAGGCGGAGACCGGTGTCGTGGGCAGGGAGGGGGCCGTCGGCCTTCTCGAGGCCGCGGGCAGCGGAATCCTGCGCTATCGGGCTGTGGTCCAGATCGATCTCGACACCATCAAGGTGCCGGCGTCGCATTATCTTCAGCTGCTTGGCCGAAGCGTTCCGCTTCAGACCGCGGTGGCGTCCCACCTGGAGCTGACGATCGCAGAGGCTCGCCAGACCATCGCTTGCCACGCGCACCACCCCGCCAGGGGCCGCCTGGCGTGGTGGCTTCTGGAATGTCAGGACCGGACCGGATTGGAGACGTTGCGCCTCACCCAGGAGTTTCTGGCCGCCATGCTGGGGGTGCAGCGGACGACCGTGGTGGACGTGGCGACCCTGCTCAAGGACAGCGGCCTGATTCAATACCGGCGAGGCGCGATCACCATCCTGGATCGTCCGGGGCTCGAGCGGGCGTCCTGCGAGTGCTATGCCACGATCGCCGGATATCGACACCGGATCGCGGCCTCCGCTCAATCCCGCACGACCCGCCAATAGGTGGGGGCTTCGCGACCGGTCGAAAGCCGGAAGGCGCGCCCGCGACGACCGCCGTCCATCCCGCCGACAAGTCTTGAGAGTCGTTCGCGCTTGCCCCGATCGTCCCGACGCCGCAAAAGCCGCTCCGTCATTGGGGAGTAGCCGCCCGCATCTCCAGCGGGGCTCGCGTCAACAGACTTCGGTTCGTCTTCGGACGCATCGATGGCGCGAACAGTGTTCCTTCGTCCCTCAAGCAGCCGCGCACCGCGTGCGCGGCGGTAGGGACAGGAAAGAGCACCTGGCAAGACCTTTGGCTTTCGCGTCGGCGAACCTTTGCGGGGTCGTGCGGCGTGCGAGCCTTTCGTCTTGTCTACGACCCCGCCGAGTGACCCCTATGGAAGCCTTCCTCATTTCGACCGGCCTGGTCGCGATCGCCGAGATCGGCGACAAGACCATGCTGCTGGCCATTGCGCTCGCCGCGACCTGGCGACGCCCGGTCCCCATCATCTTCGGCATCCTCGCCGCGACCATCGCCAACCATGCGCTGGCGGCCCTCGCCGGGACCCTGGCCGCCCACTACCTCAGCGGGCCGTGGATGAAGTGGATCATCGGTTTCGCCTTCCTCGCCTTCGCCGTCTGGGCCCTGATCCCCGACAAACTCGATGAGGACGAAGGCGCGGTGAAACCGCACCGGACCTCGCTGGCCGTCTTCTGGGCCACCACCGTCGCCTTCTTCCTCGTCGAGATGGGCGACAAGACCCAGATCGCCACGGCGGGCCTGGCGGCGCGGTTCGACAATCTGCCGCTGGTGGTCGCCGGCTCGACGCTCGGCATGATGCTGGTCAACGGCCCGGCGGTCTTCATGGGACAGGCGGCGGCGCAACGGCTGCCGCTCAAATATATCCGCATGGCGGCCGCGGCCGGCTTCGCCCTGACGGGCCTGTGGATCCTGATCGCGGGGTAGGGGTGAGCCAAGGGCGGTCCCGACGGGGGTCAGGCGTTCCCGACCACGCCTCCGGCTCGGGAAGAGGCGTCATCCGCGCCCCAGGTCCGCCAGCGCAGCATCCAGTCCTCGCCCTGCCTCAGGTAGGTCTCGCGGGCGACGACGCTCTCCTCGACGATCGCGCGCTCGAAGCAGCGGCGCGCGCGCTCGCGGCACTGGGCGGCGCTGGCGGGCGGCTGATCCATGGCGGATGAGGGGCTCAATGAACTGTCCTGCGGCGTCCGCGGGGAGGCGCGGATCGTCTGTGTAAGCCATTGGACACAACAAGGGTTCCGCCCCATGCCGCCCCATGGCCGCCCAACGGCCGACCGGGCGGCTTAGCAGCCGTCATCATCCCGCGATAAGGCTCGCGACCGGAAGGCGACGGTTCCCCTTCCGGTCGTTTCCGGGATAGGAACGGCCCGCACGCAAACCCGGATTCTTCGAATGACGACCTTCGCCCCCTTCTCTGACTGGCTGGCCGCACAGGACGCGCCCGAGGACCTCAAGACGGTGGTCGCCGCGCTTGCGGAGGAATGCGTCGCCATCTCGCGTCTGGTGTCGCTCGGCGCCCTCGCCGGAGCGCTCGGCGTCGCCGGCAGCGTCAATGTGCAGGACGAGGAGCAGAAGAAGCTCGACGTCATGACCAACGACATGCTGACCGACCGGCTCAAGACCTGCGCCGCCGTCGCCGCCGTCGGGTCCGAGGAGATGGATCTGATCGAGCCGACCGGGCGTCCGGGCGGCTATCTGGTGACCTTCGATCCGCTGGACGGCTCGTCCAACATCGACATCAACGCCCCCGTCGGCACCATCTTCTCCATCCTGCCGGCCCCGGAAGGCCGCGACCCGGCCGAGGCCGACTTCCTGATCGGCGGCCGTAAACAGGTCTGCGCCGGCTATGCGGTCTACGGCGCCCAGACCATGCTGGTCCTGACGATCAGTGAAGGCGTCACCGGCTTCACCCTCGACGATCAGGGCCAGTGGCGCCTGACCCACCCTGACATCCGCGTCCCGGCGGACACGAAGGAGTTCGCGATCAACATGTCGAACCGCCGGCACTGGGCCGAGCCGGTGCGGCGCTATATCGACGCCTGCCTGGCCGGCAAGACCGGACCGCGCGGCAAGGACTTCAACATGCGCTGGGTCGCGGCCATGGTCGCCGACGTCCACCGCATCCTGATGCGCGGCGGCGTCTTCCTCTATCCGTGGGATGCGCGCGAGCCCGACCGTCCCGGCAAGCTGCGCCTGCTCTATGAGGGCGCGCCCATGGCCCTGCTGATCGAGCGGGCCGGGGGCAAGGCCACCACCGACGGAACCACCCCGATCCTCGACGTCGTCCCGGCGAAGCTCCACGACCGCGTCGCCGTCGCCCTCGGCTCGGCCCATGAGGTCGACGCGATCGCGGCGGCCTGAGCCCGGTCTCCAGAGGCGTGTTTCAAAACTGGAACGAATGACACCGCTGGCATCTGAAATTTAACTTCTGCGTGCGATCAGTGTGTCAGGTTCGCAGTCGGAGGGGCCGAATGCACGGTCGCTGGCGACTGTTCAGACATGATGCGGGGCAGGCCTCGGGGCCGCCGCCCTGGGCGTACGTCGCCCTGTTCGTGGCCTGTCTGATGATCGGTGTCTGGAGCACCCGGACCTTCAACGCCGTGGTCATCTGGCCCGCCAACGGCGTCATGCTCGCCGCCGCCCTGCAACTGCATCGGCGGCAGGCGATCCGCGTCCTGGCCGTCTGTTTCGTCCTCAACATCATCGCCGGCGCCGTGCGCGAGGATCCCCTGCCCTTCCTGTGGCTGAACGCCGTGCTCAACCTGGGCGAGGCCTGTCTGGCCGCCCTGATCGCGCGCCGGGTCTGCGGCGCCGCCCTCGACCTGCGTCGGCCCAAGCGCCTGGCGAATTTCGCCTTGATGGCGGTGGTCCCGGCCGTCCTGCTGTCGGCCTTCGCCATCCTCAGCGTGGTCGGGCCGATGCGCGACTACACCCTGCCGGTCTATCTGTTCACCCTGCACCGCTTCTTCGACATGGAGACCTTGGGCCTGCTGCTGGTGGCGCCGGCCCTGCTGCTGATCGCCAAGTCGCACCGGTTCCGCTCCACCGCCCCGGCCGCCCGGCTGGAGACGGCGGCGCTCGTGACCCTGTTGCTGGCCGTCACCGCCGCCTGCTTCTTCCAGAACAGCACGCCCAGCCTGTTCGTGGTCTTCCCCTTCCTGCTGCTGGTTTCGTTCCGGACCTCGCCGTGCTGGGTCGCCGTCTCGATCGTGGGGGTCGCCGTCATCGGCGCGGCGGCCACCGTCACCGGCCACGGCCCTGTCCTGATGACCCGGCTGATGCCCATTCCGGGGCTGGAGGACGTCCCGCCGGTGATGCGCCACCTCAGCGTCTTCTACATCTTCCTGGTGGGCGTCATCGTCACCGCCCTGCCGGTTTCGACCGCCATGTCCGAGCGCCGCCGCCTGATCCAGCGGCTGGAGCGCCGCACGGAAATCGCCCACAGGGCCCGGCGGCGCGCCGAGGAGGCCGACGCCGCCAAGTCCCGCTTCCTGGCCCTGATGAGCCATGAGATGCGCACCCCGCTGAACAGCATCACCGGCTATGCCGAGGTCCTCGCCCGCCGTCCCGGTCTGGACTCCGTCGCGATCGAACAACTGGGTCATATCCAGCGCTCGGGCGACGCCCTGCTGATGCTGGTCGAGGACGTGCTGGAGATCTCGCGCGGCGACGACGCCCTGTCGCTGACGCCCCTGCGCCTCGCCGACGTCGTCGCGGCCGCCGCCGCCCCGAGCCGGATCGAGGCCGAGAACAAGGGCCTGACCCTCAGCGTCGATATCCGCCCGGACGCTGCGCCGATGCTGATCGGCGATCGCCGCCGCCTGCGGCAGGCCCTGCACCATCTGATCTCCAATGCGGTGAAATTCACCGAGCGCGGGACCGTCTCCGTCCTGGCCGACCGGATCGGCGACGAGGTTCTGATCGCCGTCACCGACAGCGGCTGCGGCCTCGACATGGCCGTCGCCGACCGCCTGTTCGACGCCTTCGTCCAGGGCGACGACTCCATCAGCCGCACCCATATCGGCGCCGGCGTCGGCCTGAGCCTGGTCCGGCGCCATGCGGCCCTGATGGGCGGTTCGGTCGTGGTCGACAGCCGTCCGGGCGACGGGGCCACCTTCACCCTGCGCCTGCCCCTGGCCCTGGCGCAGGTCCCAATACCGTCGGCCCGGCCCGCCGCCGCCGCCGCCGCCCCCGCCCCCGCCAGGGTCGAGGACGGCGCCCGGCCCGCCGCCCCGCGCGTCCTGGTCGTCGACGACCATCCGGCCAACCGCGAGGTCGCCCGTCTGATGCTGGCCGCCATCGGCTGCGAGATCGCCGAGGCCTGCGACGGCGACGAGGCCGTCGCCATGGCCGCGGCCCAGCCCTTCGACCTGATTCTGATGGATGTCCGCATGCCGCGCGTCGACGGTCTGGCGGCCACCCGCGCCATCCGCGCCGCCGGCAACGCGGTGCCGATCCTGGCCGTCACCGCCGACGCCATGCCCGAGGACGCGGCCCGCTGTTTCGCCGCCGGCATGGACGACCACCTGCCCAAGCCCATCTCCCACCACGCCCTCTATGCGGCGATGGAGAGATTGCTGAACGCCGCCGGTCCTGCCGACGAGAGTCCGGTCGAAGCGGCCGCCTGAGGCTCAGCCGCGCGGCGCTCCGTTCGCGGGATCCTGCACGCCATAGGCGGCCGCGCAGACGCCAGGGATCAGGACATAGCAGAGCAGCAGTTCGGCGATGCTGTTGGTGGCGCGGATCAGCAGTTTCACGGGCGGGTCTTTCGCGAGGACGGGATCGCCAGACGAGCGTCTCGCCCGGCTCAGGAAACCCGTCTCGCGGCCGCCATCGACTGTACCGCATCCGCAATAATCCGGTCATGGTCGAACGCGAGCGCGGGCAGGGCGTCGATCGCAAACCAGCCCACCTGGCTTGCATCGTCGCCCGCCGTGGCGGCCGCCCCCTCAGGCGGAACCGCCGTCCAGTAGGCCATCGTCACCGTGCGCCCGCGCGGATCGCGGCCCGGATCGCTATAGGCGCCGACCAGCGCCATAGGCCCCGCGACCAGTCCGGTCTCCTCGCGCAGTTCGCGCGCCGCACAGGCTTCCAGGGTCTCGTCCTCGTCGAGGAACCCGCCCGGCAAGGCCCACGACCCGGCGAAGGGCGGCCCCTTGCGCCGGATCAGCAGGATCGACGAAACCCCGTCCCGCGCGGCGAACACGGCGATGTCCGTGGTCACCGCTGGACGCGGCCAGTCGTAGCAATGGGCGCCGGTCATCGTTCCTCATCCTCTGCGAAGGGCCAGCGCCCGCTCCAGAATTCGGCCAGCTCCGGCAGGGTGTCGACCCGCCTTGCCACCTCGGCCATACGCGGGGCTTCGGCGGCGAACCGCTTGCGGCGCGGGCTCCAGCGACTGACCGCCGTGACATAGAGATCCAGAACGCTGACCCGGTCGCCCATCAGGAATCCGCCCGGTTCCAGCGTCGGCCCGATGTGGCTTTCCATGGCGCGCCAGCAGTCGGCGATCCGCCCGGACGTCCGCTCCAGCAGCAATTTCTGCGTGGCCTCGTCGTCGCCAACCAGCCGCGAGGGGAGGTCCCTCACCCAGTACATCGAATAGATGGCCGCCGGGATGAAGCTCATCCAGCGCAGGAACTGGCCGCGCCGGGGGCCGCCCGGCGACGGCGCCAGACCCGCCTCCGGATGGCGTTCGGTCAGCCACAGCAGGATGGCGGCGCTTTCGGTGATCGTTTCGCCCTCCGGAGTCACCAGTGCAGGGATCTGCCGCATCGGATTGACGACGGCGACCTTGTCGCGCTCGGCGTCGCCCTCCCAGGTCACTGCCTCGATCACCCGGAACGGCTGTTTCATCAGCGTCAGCGCCGCCTCGACCGGCATCGAGCCGGATCCGGACGCGCCATAGACGGTGTAGCCCTCGGTCATCCTCGCCTCCCTGTTTCGCGCCGACCCTAACGCATCCGGCCGCCTCGGGGCGCCGGACGGATTTCGCGAACGCGCGCAATTTTCGAAGCCAATCCCTTTGCGGGTCCGGGTTTGCGCGTTTCGAGACGCCTGTGAACTCGCCCCGGTCGAGCCGCGGCCTATCCTTGGCTCATGAGCTTGCCAGAAACCCCGATCCGTCCCGGCCCCGAAATCTGGGCCGCCGCCCGCGCCGACTATCTATCGGGCATTTCCGCGCCAGTCGTGGCCGAACGTTACGGTCTTTCCGAGCGAAACCTGCGCCGCCGTGCTTCGGCCGAGGGTTGGCGACGCGAGGATCTGGAACCTGTCACCCTGGACCCGCCGCCTGCATGGGACTGCCCGCCCCGGGACAAGGATGACATTCTCCAGGAAAATCCCGAGCTTCAGGAAGTGACGGCGGCGAGAGAAACCGCTCAGTTCTATCTTCTGTTCAATCCCGAGCCCCATGATCTGCGACGTTTCGCCTTCCGCAGGGCGGCCGAGGCCGCGGCCACGGACGCGCCTCAGCAGGCGGTGGTCTGGATGCGATTGGCGCAACTGGTTGATCGCTGCGGTGATCGGATCGATCGCGAAGCCCGTCGCTTCAATGACGTCGACATGCTCCGCGCCGCCTATCTGCGTCGGCTCAGCGAGGACGTTGCCCCGGATCGGCCGGAGAATTCCGACTGAAGACGCGATCACGGTCGGTTTTGGCACGGTTTGGCGCCCCGTTTTCGTGGCGCCCTGCCAAGCTTCGGTCTGGAGCTCTTCCCAAACCATCCCCAGCCGGTCGCGTTAACCTCTGGATAAACACGCTAGATATAGCGTGTCGTACGAAAGTGATCGCAACATAGCCGCTTTTGGTCTTGGCGCCGTTTCGATCCGACCGCATGGTGAATCCCAGTCCACGGAATCGTTCGAAAGCGTCTCCCCTATGAACGCCCACGCCATCATCAAGCCGGGTACCCCCGGCCTTCTGACCCCCTCGGCCGCCTACAAGCCGTTCCGCTATCCGTGGGCGTTCGACATGTGGAAGACCCAGCAACAGGTCCACTGGATGCCCGAGGAAGTGCCTCTCGGCGAAGACATGAAGGATTGGGCCGTCAACCTGAACGACAAGGAGCGCAATCTGCTGACGCAGATCTTCCGCTTCTTCACCCAGTCGGACATCGAGGTCGCGGACAACTACATGGAAAAATACGGTCGGGTGTTCAAACCGACCGAGGTCAAGATGATGCTCGCCTCGTTCGCGAACATGGAGACCATCCATATCGCGGCCTACGCCCTGCTGCTCGAGACCATCGGCATGCCCGAGAGCGAGTTCGGCGCCTTCATGGAATACGAGGCCATGCGGGCCAAGCATGACTATATGGCGCAGTTCGGGGTCGATTCCGAGGCGGACATCGCCCGGACGCTCGCCATGTTCGGCGGCTTCACCGAGGGGCTGCAGCTGTTCGCCTCCTTCGCGATGCTGATGAATTTCCCGCGTCAGAACAAGATGAAGGGCATGGGCCAGATCGTCTCGTGGTCCGTGCGCGACGAAAGCCTGCACTGCGACGGCATCATCAAGCTCTACCACGCCTTCAACAAGGAAACGGGCGTGGTCACCAAGGCCGTGGCCGACGACATCGTCCAGTGCTGCGAGACCGTCGTCGGTCTGGAAGACAAGTTCATCGACCTGGCCTTCGAGGCCGGCGACGTGAACGGCATGACGCCGGAAGACATCAAACAGTACATCCGCTTCATCGCCGACTGGCGCCTGCGCCAGCTCAAGCTTCCCGAGCTGTACGGCATCAAGGAAAACCCCCTGCCCTGGCTGCAGTCGCTGCTGTCCGGCGTCGAACACGCCAACTTCTTCGAGGCCCGCGCCACCGAATACTCCAAGGCCGCGACGCAAGGCTCCTGGCACGGTTCCGAAGGCGTCTGGGGCGAGTTCGACAAGATGATGGCCCGCCGCGACATGAGCCACGTCCCGGGGTAATCCCTCGATCCGCTCGTCCCCGCGAAAGCGGGGACCCAGCGCTTTGGGCGTTCCGGCCTTGGCTGTGTTACGCGGACGCCCATCCGGGGCGCTCTGCCTCACAAAAGGACCGGGTCCCCGCCTTCGCGGGGATGAGCGGTGATTGAATGACCAAACCCCTCAACACCGCCCCCCTGAATGTGGCCCTCGTCGGCTACGGTTTCGCCGGCAAGACCTTCCACGCGCCGCTGATCTCGGCCTGCGCCGGCCTCAGTCTGCACACGGTGGTCTCGAGCCGGCCCGAGGCGGTCCGCGCCGATTGGCCCGAAGCCCGCGTCGTCCCGGCCCTCGCCGACGCCCTGTCCGATCCCGAGATCGACCTGATCGTCATCGCCACCCCCGACGCCCTCCACGCCGAACAGGCCGGGGCTGCGTTGAACGCCGGCAAGGCGGTGGTGGTCGACAAGCCCTTTGCCCTCAGCCTCGACGACGCCCGCCGCGTGGTCGCGCTGGCGCAAGACAGGGGCCTGTTCCTGTCCGTCTTCCAGAACCGCCGCTGGGACGCCGACTTCCTGGCCCTCAAGGCCGAGATCGCCTCGGGCCGGCTCGGCCGGATCGTGACGTACGAGAGCCATTTCGACCGCTACCGCCCGGTGGTCCGCGACCGCTGGCGCGAGGCGCCCGGCGCCGGGGTCTGGCAGGATCTGGGCCCGCATCTGATCGATCAGGCCCTCGTCCTGTTCGGCCGCCCGCTCGGGATCAGCTGCGACCTCGCCATCCAGCGCGACGGCGGCCTGTCGCCCGACCGGGCCCATGCGGTCCTGCGCTATGACGGCGGCCTCAGGGTGGTGCTCAACGCCGCCATGCTGATCGCCGCCCCCGACGTCCGCTTCGCCGTTCATGGAACGAAGGCCAGCTGGCTGACCTCGGGCCTCGACCCACAGGAGGATCAACTCAAGGCGGGCATGGATCCGGGCGCCCCCGGCTGGGGCCTCGATCCTTCACCCCCGACCCTCGTCGAGGGCGAGACCGGCCAACGCTCGGCCGCCCCGAGCCCCGGCGGCGACTATCCGGCCTACTACGCCGCCGTGGCGAGGGCCGTGCGGGGCGAGGGCCCGAACCCGGTCCCGCCCTCCGAGGCCCTGATGGTCATGGAGGTGCTGGAGGCCGGGATGATCAGCGACCGCGAACGCCGCGAGGTCGCGCTCTAGAGGCGGTCAGATCCCCGCGTACCATTCGTAGCCCCGGTCGGGCCAATAGCCGCCGGCGCCGCCCTCGATGTGAGCGAAGCTCTCGACCGCCTCGATCCGCCGGATGTACTTTGCGTGCTTGTAGCCCAGCTGCCGCTCGACCCTGAGCCTCAGAGGGGCGCCGTGGGGGACGCCCAGAACCTCGCCGTTCATGTCGTAGGCGAGGATGGTCTGGGGGTGCCGGGCGTCGATCAGGTCGATGCTCTCATAGTAGCGGGGCCCGTCCTCGGTCTGGGTCAGGGCGTCGAAACAGTAGAAGACGATATACTTCGCCTCGGGCTTGAGACCCGCCTCGTCCAGCAGGGCCGACAGCCTGGCCCCCGACCACTGGCCGATCGAGGTCCAGCCCTCGACGCAGTCGTGTTTGGTGATCTGGGTCCGGGCGGGCCGGGCCCGCAGCTCGGCGAGCGACAGGCTCAACGGCCGTTCGACCAGCCCGCCGATCTCGAGCCGGTAGTCGGCGAAGGCATTGGCCTTGAGCGCCAGATAGTCGGCCGCCGCCGGGTCGATGGAGCCGTTGGGCCTGAAGTCGCTGGAGATGTGACTGGCGTCGTATTCGGGGGCCAGGGCGTCGCGGGGCAGGATCAGCCGTTGCGCCGCCTTCGTCAGGCTCTCGGCGCTGACCAGCAGCCGGGTCCCCAGCCGGGCGCCCCGGTCGCAGGCCGACAGGGTCATGACGCCAGCCGCCGCGAGGGCCCGGGTCAGCCAGAAGCGGCGGCTCAGGTCTCTCATGGCTTCTCCTCCGGCTCGATGACGAACCAGCCGGTGATCATGGCCCGCATGTTGTTCCAGAGGCCGGTCCAGATCACCAGGCCGACGTGGACCACGATGAACAGGATGATCAGCCCGGCCGAGATGAAATGCAGGGTCCGCGCCGACTGCCGCCCGCCCATGAGGTTCAGCAGGACCTCGCCGATCGAATTGAACCCCGGCGACATCGACAGGCCGGTGACCAGCATCATCGGCAGGACCACCAGCACCATCGCCGCATAGGTCAGCTTCTGGATGACGTTGTAGCGCCGGGCCTCCTCGTCCTTCGGGAAGTGAAAGCGGATGTGTTCCTTCACCGAGGGCCAGAAGCCCTTGAGGTCCGTGACGGTGGGCCAGATCCGGCGCTGGAACCGGCGGGTGATGAGGCCGAAGGCGAGGTAGGCGAGGCCGTTCAGCACGAACAGCCAGGCAAAGAAGAAATGCCAGCGCCGCGCCTCGGCGAGGTTGCGGCCCTGCGGGATCAGCAGCCAGTCGGGGAGGGTCGGGATGCTCAGGATGGGGTCGGCGAAGGTCGAGCGCAGGCCCCAGTAGAGATGCGGATGGGCCAGCAGGATGTTCGCCCCGCTCATCAGCAACACGATGACGGCCGTGACATTGATCCAGTGGCTGATCCGGACCCAGACCGGGTGCCTGAAGGTGTCGGTGCGGCCGCCGGGCAACGGGCGATCGGGGGGACGGGCCTCACGGGAGGCGGGGGCGGCGGTCGTCCCGGCCGTACGGTCGTCGAGGCTGTGATCCGTCATCGAAGCCCTCCCTGCGGTCGGTCGCTCACGAGGCTACGCCGGGAAAGGCAGGAAGGTTACCCCTATTCGTCCTCGCCGAAGCGGGTCGCGACGAGGTCATTCAGGGCCTCGATGGCCTCGGCGGCGTCGGCGCCCTCGGCCGAGATGTCGATGCTGCAGCCATTCCCGGCGCCCAGCATCAGCAGACCCATGATCGAGCGGGCGTCCACGGTGGTGCCGTCGCGGGTGACGTGGATCTCGGCCTCGAAGCTGGAGGCCAGCTTGACGAACTTTGCCGAGGCCCGGGCGTGCAGGCCGCGGGTGTTGCAGATGTTGGCGGTAGCCGAGGCGTTGGGCATGGCGACGGTCCCTATTTCTCGCCCGCCAGAACCCAGGAGGCGACCGATATGTATTTGCGTCCGGCGTCCTGGGCGTGGGCGACGCAGGCTTCCAGCGTCTCGCGTCCGCGCACGCTCGCCAGCTTGATCAGCATCGGCAGCTTCAGGC
>Ga0209023_10004831_pt1 | contig 15084 bp, 10 predicted proteins | sample LakOneMetagenome_FD_187468 | JGI IMG/M metagenome (GOLD analysis project Ga0209023, IMG submission 187468) | Freshwater and sediment microbial communities from Lake Erie, Canada (SPAdes) (version 2) | ecosystem: Environmental > Aquatic > Freshwater > Lentic | place: Lake Erie, Canada... | reverse complement strand
CTATGGCAGTAACAGCTCCCTTTAATTTAAAGAAATGGATCGACGAACACCGTGATATGCTGAAACCACCTGTGGGCAACCAATGTGTGTATAAAGACGCTGAGAATTTTATAGTAATGGTGGTAGGTGGTCCCAATGCCCGGAAGGATTATCATTACAATGAAAGTGAGGAATTGTATTACCAGGTGGAGGGCAATATTGTGCTGAAAATTATTGATGACGGCGTGCCAAAAGATATTCCCATCAATGAAGGCGATATGTTCTTACTGCCACCCAAAACTCCGCATTCGCCGCAACGTGGGCCTAATACGGTTGGACTGGTAATTGAAAAAGTAAGAGAGACAGAAGAAGACGGTTTTTTATGGTATTGCGAAAATTGCGGCAATAAACTCTACGAAGAATATAAAGTGATCACCGATATTGTGAAACAACTGCCCCCGGTAATGGAAGGTTTTTATAACGATGAACAAAAGCGCACCTGCAGCAAATGCGGAAGTGTGATGGCGCCGCCGGTGAGGAAAGGTTGAAAGTTGAAAGTTGAAAGTGAAAAGTTCTAATGCTTTTCATTTGAAAATAATGTAAGATCGTGTGAATTATGTCCAAAAGTATTGTCGGAGAGAAAAGTTATCTGTTTGCCATCCGGATAGTGAATTTATATAAATGGCTTTGTGAAGAAAAGAAAGAATATGTTTTATCAAAACAGTTATTACGTAGCGGTACGGCTATTGGTGCCTTACTAAAAGAAGCAGAACATGGACAATCTAAACCTGATTTCTTAAATAAAGTAAATATTGCACTCAAGGAAGCAAATGAAACAGATTATTGGTTAATGCTATTGAATGCCACTGGCTATATATCACAAAAGGAATACGACAGTATTGTTTTGGATGCGAAGGAATTGATAAAAATGCTGGCAAGTATTGTCAAAACAACCAAAACTAACCTAGGTAAATAGCTTTCAACTCTCCACTTTCCTTTTTCAACTGAAATGAAAATAGACATTCACACACACATCATGCCCTCCACAATGCCTAACTGGGTACAGAAGTTTGGCTATGGAGAATTCATCCACCTGGAGCATCGCAACTGCAAAGCCTGCATGATGAAGGGAGATAAACTCTTTCGTGAAGTGGAGGATAATTGTTTTGATGCGGGGGTGCGGTTAAAGGAGATGGATGAGACCGATGTTACCGTACAGGTACTTTCCACCATCCCCGTATTATTTAATTACTGGGCAAAGGCAAAAGACGGTTTGGAAACCTCCCGTTTTTTTAATGACAATATTGCGGATACTGTTACAAAAGACCCCAACCGGTTTATTGGTATTGGTACTGTTCCCTTGCAGGAGATTGATATGGCTATTGCCGAAATGGAACGTTGTGTAAAAGAATTAAAGATGCCCGGACTGGAGATCGGCAGTAATATCAATGGCGCAAACCTGGGCGATTCAACATTCTTTCCGTTTTATGAAGCGGCTGAAAAGCTTGGCTGTGCCTTGTTTGTACATCCCTGGGAAATGATGGGCGAGCAGCAGATGCAGAAATACTGGCTGCCCTGGCTGGTAGGCATGCCGGCAGAAACCTCCAGAGCGATCTGTTCTATGATCTTTGGCGGGGTGTTTGAAAAATTTCCAAAACTGCGGGTGGCATTTGCGCATGGCGGTGGTTCTTTCCCCATTACCATTGGAAGAATTGAACATGGGTTTAATGTGCGCCCCGACCTGGTGGCTGTTGATAATGCCGTTAACCCGAGAGATTACATCGGAAAATTCTGGATAGATAGCCTGGTGCATGATGATAAAGCGATGCATTATATCATTGATGTAATGGGGGAAGATAAGATCTGCCTGGGAAGTGATTATCCCTTTCCCCTGGGAGAACATCATCCGGGGAAGCTGATCGGGGAAATGAATTTTGCGGACAGCCTGAAAGAAAAACTGTTATTTAAAAATGCCAAGGATTGGTTGCGTATATAAACCTATAAGGTTTTGGTAAACAGTATATTTTTTTTGAGGTTATTAAAAACCTTATAGGTTTTAATCGAATAGATTAGGATAATCAGTGATGATCCCGTCAACACCCATTTTCTTTAATTCCTCGATCTTCTTTTTATCATTCACCGACCAGGGGATGATCTTCATGTTTAATTTGTGACAGTTTTGTATGAGGTCGCTGGTCACCAAAGCAAAGTCAGGACTGTAAATGGTGGGTATAAAACCGATGTCTTTGATCTGCTTCCGGAAACTGTTCTTATTAAATGCTTCAACCAGCATGGCAGTTTTTATTTTTGGGTAGTGCTTGTGCAGGTACTTCAGTGTTCTGAAATCAAAGGACTGGATGATCACGTACTCTTCCATTTGTTTTTCTTTGATCACTTTCATCAGCAGCTCAACAAACTCGGCCGGAGCAGGGTGGTAGATATTATCGGTGGCCGGCATTGTCTTGGTCTCGATATTATAATAGGGGAAGGGCCTTTTTCTTGTCATCATATCCTGCTTCACTGCATCAAACAGGTCGGACAGCAGGGGCTTTACTGCTTTCATTTTTTCCTGCTGCGGAAAACGGGGATGAGGTTTCATGCCCACATCATATTTCGTGATGGAGTCGTAACTCATCCTGTACATGTTATAGCTCCGTTCCTCTGTTTCCGTTATAAAACCTCCATCCGGTTTGGTGGTTATCTCATGATTGAAAAAAGGTTCGTGGGATAGAAACACTTTTTTGTCTTTGCTGATGCAGATGTCCATCTCCAGCGTGGTAACACCCAGGCCGATCGCATTGAGCATGGCCGGTATGGTATTTTCCGGCATCAATCCCCGGCAGCCACGATGGCCCTGTTTATCAAATTCCTGCTGCATATTATCAGAAACAAGTTTGTTGGTGGAACAGGAAATGGAGAAAAAGCACAGAAAGAAAAAAAGTACCTGGCCCGTAGTTGTGATCTTTTTTTTTAGTCCCGTTGTCATACCTTAAAGATAACCTCTTTTTAAATTCCGGAGCTGCCGGTACTGTTAAAACAAAAGGCATGAATCAATTCATGCCTTTTGATATTTTTTTTGAAGTATGTATTAACCTTGTGCCTGTTCGTCGGGATTGCCTTCGCCGGTTGTTTCTTCAACAATTTCACCGGTTTCAGTAACAGCCAGCACAATCTCACTTACTTCAGTTTCTGCATTCTCTTCTGCTTCTTTAACATTTGTTGCCTGAACCAGTTCTTCCATCAGTACTTCAGAAATCTTAGGAAGATCTTCTGAACTGTTGATGCCGAAATAATCCATGAAAGATTTTGACGTGGCATAGATGAGCGGCTTACCCACGGCATCTTCATTTCTTCCGGAAATGATCACCAGGTCTTTCTCCAGCAGTTTCTGAACGGCATAGTCACAGTTCACACCCCGGATGGATTCGATCTCACTTTTGGTGATGGGTTGTTTGTAAGCAATGATGGCAAGTGTTTCAAGCGCTGCAATGGAAAGGCGCTTCAAAAATTTATCGCCATTAAGCTGGGCAACTGTTTTGTGGTATTCTTTTTTGGTGAGGAACTGCCAGCCACCGCCGATCTGTTTTAATTCAAACGCATAAAACTCGGTGCTGTATTTTTCGCCAATGCCTTCAACGGCTGCGTCCACCTGTTCCTGGGTGGCACGGTCTTCAATAAATGCCAGGGCACTGTTCACCAGTTCCAGCAACTCTGTATTGCTTAATGGTTTGTCGCTGGCAAATATCAGCGCTTCTATGTGTGGGATTATTTCTGCAAGTTCCATGTGCCCCTGTCCCCTAAAGGGGTATTTGTTTTATGTTATAAAAATTGTTTTTGCCTTGTTCTTCACCAGTTGGCGGAGATAGGGGCTTTAACCTTGTAATGCCGCGGCGCCACTTACGATCTCTGTGAGTTCGGTTGTAATGGCAGCCTGTCTTGCACGGTTGTAGCTTATCTTAAGTGATTTCAATAATTCGTTGGCGTTATCGCTGGCTTTATCCATCGCCGTCATCCGGGCGCCATGCTCACTGGCATTGCCATCAAGCGTTGCTTTGAATAACTGGGTATTCAGGATCTTCGGCATCAGCTCGGCGATCAATACATCTTTGCCCGGTTCAAAAATGAAATCAGCATTCTTTTGCCCTTCTGCTTTGTCTGTTTTTTGTACGGGTAAGAATTGCTCTGCAACAAAACGCTGAGTGGCAGCATTCTTAAACTCACTGTACACCAGTTCCACGGCATCCACTTCTTTATTGGCAAAAGCATCCATGGCATGTTTTGCGGCAGCCTGTGCTTTTTCAAAGCTCAGGCCGTTTAAAATATCCCAGTAGTTATTGATGACCTTGAAACCGGACTTGGTAAAATTCTCATACCCTTTTTTGCCGATGGGCAATATGGTTACATTACCCTTTGCCTGCTGGGCAGCATATTTATCCTGGATGGTTTGTTTGGCAAGCTTTATCAGGTTGCTGTTGTAGCCACCGCACAATCCCCGGTCGCTGGTAACCACAATGATCATCACTTTTTCCACGGGCCGTTGGGCTGCCAGGGCCATGCTTACATCGCCGTCGCTGTTGCTGACGATATTGCTGAGCATTTCCTGCAGTTTTTTGGCATAGGGTCTCATTTGGGTAATGGCATCCTGGGCACGGCGGAGTTTGGCCGCACTCACCATTTTCATGGCTTTCGTGATCTGCTGCGTACTTTGAACGCTCTTGATCCGGTTACGGACCTCTTTTAATGCACCACTCATAGTTGATCTGTCTGGTTAATTTAACGGCGGCAAAGGTAATAAAAAAGGGGTGTAAAAACCCCTTCAAAAATTATATTTATTCAGGTTTTAGTACCTAAAATGCTGCCCTTGGAGGCGGCCCCATTCGCCTGAAGTCGGTACCCGGCCCCTGGATGGTTTGCCCGGCAAACCGTTGCAGGCGGTAGGTAAAGGTTAAAATGAAGTAACGGGTGAGGCGGTTGCTCCTGGTATCAAAGATGGAAGTACCGGTAACGGTGCGGTTAATATTGCTGTTTTGTTTAAAAAGGTCGAACGCAGCAACTTTAATGATGCCATTCTTTTTCTTAAAGAGTTGCTTTTCCAGCGAAGCATTCATAATTGCCTGGTTCCTGCTTACGCTGTTGGCAAGACCCGAATTGATGGTGTAATCAAGATCGTATTTCAGCACGAGGGTCTTGGTGATATTCAGGTTCATATTGCTGCTGAGTGTCCAGGCATTGCTCGACGTATTTTGAAATGCCGTTAATGACTTGCTGTCGGCACTTTTGTATTTATTATCATTTAAACTGTAACTCACGCCGGTTCCCAGTTCCAGTATTTCCTTGTAATTAAATTCAAATACAAATCCCTGGCTCAGTATCCAGTTGTTGCCATTTACCTTGTTGCGGTTCAGGTTTTGTATCAAGGTATTGTTGCCTGTTAATTGAACACTGTCGGTTAAATTGATATTATGATTGTAATTAACGCTGCCATTAAGTGTTATTACAAATTTCCTGTTCTTATAAGGCCGGGAATAAGCATAAAAGCCGAGGAGGTTATAATACCCATTCACGTTTTCCGGAATGGAAATGGAAGACCCGCCATTATTAAGCCTCGCTGTTTTATTAACGATCTGGTTCCGGATGGTGCTGATGGTAAGATTGGTGAATATTACTTTTCCGCTCACGAAATTAAAATTGTTGTAAGAAAGATTCAGGTTATGATTGGCCGAAGGTTTAAGGTCCGGGTTTCCCGAAACCACACTTTGCGGATTGCTGAAATCCAGAACCGGCTGCAGCTGGTTGAAATTAGGCTGGGTGGCATTGCCATTATAACTTATGTTGAGTGATTTTGTGCGGTTGAAATTATAGACCAGCCGGGCTATCGGGAATACACTTGCCCTCCGTATAGGGGTATAGGCACTGTCTTTTGTAAGAGATTTTCCCTGGAGGTTAACAGGCTGAAGGCTCAGGCCCACGGTATAGTTGTATTTCTTTTTTGTGGTTCTTAATGAAACGCCGATCCGGTTGTTATAAAAATCATTTTCATAATCATTGCTCAACGGATTATTGAGTGTTCTCACCTTTGTTGCCGAATCAACATTAAATGTTTTCCGGTCGTTGCGGGAATAGTTCAGGTTGTGCGAATAGGTAAGATCCAGGCTACGGTATTTATTCAATGGCTCGGAATAAGTGAAACGAACGCCATAATTCCGGTTGCTGTTCTCCTGGTCAATGTATTGAAACGTATTTCTTGTAAAAGGGAAGGGCTGGTACTGATAGCTCAGGTTCGTTACATCCTGGTCCGAATTATTTTCTGATGTGCCCAATGTGATGCTTGTAGAAAAATTCCGGCCCCGTTTCCTGAATTTGTGATTATACAGGATGGTAGCAGCCACATTCGGGGCTTTGGATCCCGTTAAGTTTTTATTGGAACCATCACTTCCTTTGGTGCCATCGGTCTTTGTTAAAGCAAACGTAGTATTGTTGTCGGCATCGCTGCCGCTGTAATTAACACTCGGACTTATCTTCAGGTAATTGAAGGAATCAACCTGGTATTCAAAATTAAAAGTGAAGCGGTGTGAATTGCCGATGGTGAGTACATTCTGATCCTGGTTATTGTAATACCCGGTTGTGTTATTTGTTTCAAAGCTGTTCTGTAGCTGGCTGGTATTTTTATGGTTGTATGAATAACTGCCGTACACACTTATCCGCTTGCTCCACTGGTCGCGGTAATTGAAGCCGAATGAATTGGTGCTGGATATGCCGCTGTTGCTGCCACCCAGGAATGCACTTCCGTTCCCATTCCCATTCTGCATCATGTTATTCATCTGGCCCATGCCGCCCATATCGCTCATTACGGCCATGCCCTGGCGCATCATGCTGGTGGCGCCCCGGTTGCCACCGCCACTAAAGTTGAAAAGCGATGTATTGGTGTTATTGCTGTTGCCCAGCACAGATATCTGTGTGTTGTTGTTGAAATAATTGCCATTGAAAGAAGCCTGGTAGCGGTCTTGTGTTCCGTACCCGCCGGTAACCCTTCCAAAAAATCCTTTGTTCTTATCTTTTTTTATCTGGATGTTCAGCACTTTATCCGGATCACCGTCCTTTATTCCGGAAACCGTAGCCTGGTCGCCATAATCATCAATGATCTGGATCTTATCTACAATATTGGCGGGTAATTCCTTGGTGGCCGTTTTTACGTCGCCGCCAAAAAAATCCTTACCATTAACCTTTACACGACTTACCGCTTTGCCCTGTGCGGTTACATTACCATCTTTGTCAACCTGTATGCCGGGCATTTTTTTAATAAGATCCTCCACCACGGCGCCTTCTTTTACTTTAAAGGATGATGCATTGTATTCGATCGTATCTTCCTTTACCACAATGGCCGGGGCTTCCACTACCACTTCATTTAATAATTTTGCCTGGTCGGCTAAAATAATGGTGCCGATGTCAATTGTTTTCTCCGCTTTATTTACCGGAACAAATTTGGCAACGGGGCGGTAACCCATATTCCGGATCACCAGGGAAAAATTGGAAGAGGGCGCCGGGTCAAACCTGAATTGCCCCTTTTCATCTGTAAAAGCATAAATGGTATCAGAAGGATTTGATTTTACAACCAGGCCGATCACTGCTTTGTCGATCGGTTTTTTTGAAGCGGAATCAATTAATATTCCTTTTACCTGTGCGTTGGTTGCCAGTGAAAAAAAACTAACAAGAAGGGGGATGTATAATTTTCTCATAAACGTTGTTGGTATACGAACTTGTTCGTGTAAAAATAGTTTAGAAAACCATACCCGGTGATTTATTTTGACAGGTGGTGTATGTTTTGAGGATTTATTAACAGAACCGGGCTGACTTAAAAATGATAAGCAAGAGAAACAGACCCTGGCCCGCCGCTCAGTTCCAGCTTCTCAACCAGTCCGTCTAATTTCTTTCCGTGTTTATGATGAATAAAATAATTGACCGCATCATACAGCAGCAAAAACCCACCCTGCATCATGATGGAATTGCCATACCCTTTCAGTTTGGCAGGATCGGTCCGGCTCTTGCTTCTTTCGGTCATGTACAGGCCGGCGGCAATATAGGCAACATCAAGCCCGGTATTAAGTATATAGGTCTTCTCGTTCTTGCTTTGGTGTTTGAGAACTGATAACAAGGTCGGGTTGTCAATTTTTTCCATGCCTGCGCCCCAATAACCCAGGCCGGCAAAGGCAAGATTGATGGCACCCCACTGTACATTCATCTGGTGAAAATAGCGCATCTCCCTGTTGTGGGTTTTGGTGGCAATACCACTTACCAGCAAATTAGCTGCTGACCAGCCGGCTAAAACAAGCATGGATTTTTTGGTGATGCCCACCCTTTCTTTTTCAAACTTATACAACACATCTTTTTGCGAAAAAGAAGAAAGGGCTATACCTATAAACCCAATAAGCAGTATGAATCTGTTCATGATTTTGGCTTTTTACAAAATACGTAACAATTATCGCCTGAGATTGTTTTGCGGTTGTTTTTTTGTGCAGGTTGGCAGCAAAACAAAGGAAGTTGGCCCATAAATCCCGAACCCAAACAATCCTTACCTTTGTTGCCCCATTAAAATCGGGGGAGGCTCTGTCAATATGGCTCAAAATGGGTTTCAGCACCATATTTGACAAAAAGTAAACTTTACCGTATTTAATTAACAGGATACCCAACAACACTGAATTTATGATCTCAGCAATTTCAAAACTTTTTGGCGGCAATAAGAGCGAAAAAGATGTAAAGAAAATAACCCCCCAGGTTGAAAAGATCAACCATTTTTTTGCCCAATACCAATCCCTCAGCAACGACGAATTAAGAAATAAGACCAATGAGTTCAAACAACGCATTGCTTCTCACCTTACAGCCATTGATAGCCAGATCAACGATAAAAAAACAGCCGCCGAAGAATTGCCCGTTGCAGATATCAATGGCAGGGATATTATCTATAAAGAAATTGATGATTTAAAAAAAGAAAGAGACAGCCAGCTGGAAGTAGTGTTACTGGAGATATTGCCCGAAGCTTTTGCCGTGGTAAAAGAAACAAGCCGGCGCTTTAAAGAAAATGAAAAACTGGAAAGTACGGCTACAGAACTTGACAAAGCATTATCGGTTAAAAAAAGTAATATTATTATACAGGGCGATAAAGCCATTTATAAAAATACCTGGACTGCCGGCGGCAGTACCGTTACCTGGAACATGGTGCACTATGATGTTCAGCTGATCGGTGGTGCGGTATTGCACTCGGGTAAAATTGCCGAGATGGCAACGGGTGAAGGTAAAACACTGGTGAGTACCTTGCCTGCTTATCTGAATGCATTGTCCGGCGAAGGGGTGCATATCGTTACCGTGAATGATTACCTGGCAAAAAGAGATAGTGAGTGGAACGGCCCCATCTTTGAGTTTTTAGGTTTGCGTGTTGACTGTATTGATAAGCACGAACCCAACGGCGATGCCCGCCGCAACGCATACAATGCCGATATTGTTTACGGCACCAATAACGAATTTGGTTTTGACTACTTACGGGATAACATGGTGCATACGCCGCAGGAAATGGTACAGCGTAAACACCATTTTGCGATGGTGGATGAAGTCGATAGCGTATTGATCGATGATGCCCGTACGCCCCTGATCATCAGCGGGCCTGTTGGGCACAGTGATAACACCCAACAGTTCTTCGACCTGAAACCCCGTATTGAAAAACTGGTGGAGGCACAACGGAAAGCGGTGAACCAGTTTTTGATCGAAGCAAAGAAAAAAATTGCCGAAGGAAATGATGACCCCAAAGACGGTGGTTTGGCGCTGATGAGAGCACATCGTGGTTTGCCAAAGAACAGCGCCCTGATCAAATTCTTAAGTGAGCCGGGCAACAGGGTGAAACTACAGAAGAGTGAAAATTATTACCTCGCCGATCAGCAAAAAGAAATGCCGAAGGTTGATGCCGAATTATTTTTTAACATCGATGAAAAGAATAACCAGGTAGATCTTACCGACCAGGGGATACAATTAATTACAAGGGCCGGGGAAGACCCGGAATTCTTCATCATACCCGATATTGCTACCAAACTTTCTGAGATCGAAAAAGGCAGTTTGAGCGATGATGAAAAATTACACCGCAAAGAAGCATTGCTGAATGACTATGCATTGAAGGCAGACCGTATTCACACCGTGCAGCAATTATTAAAAGCCTATACTTTATTTGATAAAGACGTTGAGTACGTGGTGCTGGATGGCGCTGTGAAGATCGTAGATGAACAGACCGGCCGTATCCTGGATGGCAGAAGGTATTCGGATGGGTTGCACCAGGCCATTGAAGCCAAGGAAAATGTGAAGATCGAAGCATCCACACAAACCTATGCAACGGTTACGCTGCAGAACTATTTCAGGATGTATCACAAACTGGCGGGTATGACCGGTACGGCCGAAACAGAAGCGGCAGAGTTCTGGAGTATTTACAAACTGGACGTGGTTACCATTCCTACCAACGTAAAAGTGATCCGCAAAGACGAACAGGATTTTGTTTATAAAACAAAAAGGGAAAAATATAAGGCCGTTATTGATGAAGTAGAGAGACTGCGCAGCATCGGAAGGCCTTCGCTGGTTGGTACCACTTCGGTGGAAGTGAGTGAATTGCTGGCAAGGATGCTGAAACAAAAAAATATTCCGCATAATGTATTGAACGCAAAACAACATGCCAAGGAAGCGCAGGTTGTTGCCGAAGCCGGGCTGGCAGGTGCTGTTACCATTGCCACCAACATGGCCGGCCGTGGTACGGATATTAAACTCGGCCCCGGTGTAAAAGAAGCCGGTGGTCTTGCCATCATCGGTACCGAACGACATGAAAGCCGTCGTGTGGACAGGCAGTTGCGTGGCCGTGCCGGTCGCCAGGGTGATCCGGGTAGCTCCAGCTTTTTTGTTTCACTGGAAGATGACCTGATGCGTATGTTCGGCAGCGAACGTATTGCCGGTCTCATGGACAGGATGGGATATAAAGAAGGCGAAGTGATCCAGCACAGCATGATCACCAAGAGTATTGAACGGGCGCAGAAGAAAGTGGAAGAAAATAACTTCGGCATCCGTAAGCGTTTGCTTGAGTATGATGATGTGATGAACAAACAGCGCAACGTGGTTTACAAAAAACGTAACCATGCTTTGTTTGGCGAAAGACTGGCACTTGACCTGGATAACGCCTTTTATTCCGTTGCCAATGGCCTCATCAATTCATTCAAAGAATTGAATGACCACGAAGGATTCAAACTTGCTGCGATCGTGAATTTCGGAATTGATACTTCCATCACCGCATCCGAACTGGATAAGGATGACGAACATGTATTGAGCGACCGTTTGTATAACGAGGCCATTACGCAGTATCGCCGTAAAACAGACACAGTGGTCCAGCAGACTTTGCCCATCATAAAAAATATCCGCAAGGAACAGGGTAACCACATCGAAAATGTAGCGGTACCATTCACCGATGGAAAGAAACAGATACAGGCACTGGCCAATCTCGATAAATACCTGGCAACAGAAGGTAGAGAACTGAATGATGCACTGGAACGTAACATTACACTGGCATTAATTGATGATGCATGGAAAGAACATCTGCGTGCCATGGATGACCTGCGCCACAGTGTGCAGACAGCAGGATATGAACAAAAGGATCCGCTGGTGATCTATAAGATAGAAGCCTTTAATGCCTTTAAGCAAATGGATGACCAGGTGAATAAGGATATCGTAAGTTTCCTTTGCCATGCACAGATACCGATGGAACAGACCAATGCCGGGCAGATACGTGAGGGCCGTGAACGCAAGACAGACATGAGCAAGATGCGCCAGCGCAAGGAAGAGTTTGCAACGGCAGGCGGTGGCCCCGAGCAGCTAAGTGCAGAAAATGATTACATCGATCCTTCAGAAAATATCAAGCAGGAGCCCATCCGTGTGGAGAAAGCGCCGGGACGAAATGATCCTTGTCCTTGCGGCAGCGGCAAGAAGTACAAGCATTGCCATGGGAAGGATGTGTGAGAAACCTGACTATAAAGCAAAAGCCGGTTCAATTTGAAACGGCTTTTGCTTTATATAATATCAAATATAGGAAAGTTCAATACCCCGCTTTCGCTCCGCCAATATTTTCAATGGGGTGCCAGGTCGTCTTTATTTCCTGGAAGTCCATAATGAAATAAGGAGATTGCCCGGTTGCATCGGCCCATTTCACTTTGTCATACAATACAATCCTTTTAACATTCAATGCCGATTTTTCTTTGATCATCTTCTGTACAGCTTCATCGCTTTCACAATAGGCTGTTGCATTCACATCCATGTGATCGGCAAAGAAGGGAACCAATTCAGAAACTTTGCCGGTAAGAATATTTACCACACCACCCGGCAGGTCAGAACTGTTCAGTACTTCAGCAAATGTTACTGCACAAAGCGGTTTTGTATTTGAAGCAAGCACTACACAGGTGTTTCCCCCCGCAATGATCGGTGCAATTATAGAAACTAACCCTAATAAAGAATCATTCTGTGGCGCAATGGCCGCTACCACGCCGGTTGGTTCAGGTACCGAAAAATTAAAATGCGAAGAAGCAACGGGATTTACGGAACTGTATAATTGTTGAAATTTGTCACACCAGCCGCTGTAATAAATAAGGCGGTCAATACAAAGGTTCACTTCCTTTTCTGCCTGCGCCCCGGTTGAATCCTGTTTCATCAACTCGTCAATGAACTGTGCTTTTCTTCCTTCCAGCATTTCGGCAATACGGTATAATATCTGCCCCCTGTTAAAAGCCGCTCTTCCGCTCCAGCCACCAAAAGCACTTCTTGCAGAGCCAACGGCATCACGAAAATCTTTTCTTGAACCGAGGCAAACATTTGCAAGTTTGTCTCCTTTACTATTCGTGGCAATATAATACCTGCCGGATTCTGTTCTTGGAAATTGTCCGCCAACATAGAGTTTGTATGTTTTTAAAACTTCCAGTCTTTTTTCTGCTGTTGCCATATTTATTTCGTTTAAACGATATTAACGTATGCATTCAATCCATGTAAGCCACCTTCTCTTCCGTATCCACTTTCTTTGTATCCACCAAAAGGAGAAGAGGGATCAAATTTATTAAAGGTATTTGCCCAAACAACACCAGCCCTTAATTTGGTGGTCATGTTGAATATCTTGGAACCCTTGTCCGTCCACACTCCCGCAGAAAGACCATAAGGCGTATTGTTGGCTTTTTCGATCACTTCATCATCGGTACGGAAACTTTGTATTGCCAGTACCGGCCCGAAGATCTCTTCCTGTGCAATACGGTTTGATTGAGCCACATTGGTGAAGATGGTCGGCCTGCAGAAGAATCCCTTCCTTGGTATGGCACATGAGCTCTGGTATATTTCGGCACCTTCCTGGATACCGATCTTGATATATTTATTGATGATGTCTAACTGTGCTTTTGAATTGATGGCGCCAATATCGGTGTTCTTATCAATGGGGTCACCGACAATTAATGTTTCCAGCCTGTCTTTTAATTTACGAACCACTTCTTTAAAAACCGATTCCTGCACATACAGTCTTGATCCTGCACAGCAAACGTGACCCTGGTTAAAGAAGATTCCGTTGATCACGCCTTCCACCGCCTGGTCGATCGGTGCATCATCAAAAATGATGTTGGCGGCCTTGCCTCCCAGTTCAAGTGTTGCTTTTTTATTCGTTCCGGCAATGGCACGCTGAATTATTTTTCCAACTTCGGTTGAGCCGGTGAATGCTATTTTATTGATGTCGGGATGATTAACAATGGCAGCGCCTGTTGCTCCTGCACCGGTAATGATGTTCACCACGCCGGGCGGAAGGTCTGCTTCCTGTATGATCTCTGCAAGCTTCAATGCAGTGAGTGAAGTATTCTCCGCTGGTTTTAAAACAACGGTGTTCCCGCAAGCCAGTGCCGGTGCAATTTTCCAGGCAGCCATCAGCAACGGAAAATTCCAGGGAATGATCTGCCCGGCCACACCCAATGGCTCTGTTTGGCGGTTTGGAAAAGCATATTCCAGTTTATCGGCCCAGCCGGCATAGTAAAAGAAATGATTGGCAGCAGTAGGTATATCAAAATCACGGCTCTCCCGGATGGGCTTGCCGCCATCCAGCGTTTCAATGATGGCAAATTCTCTTGCTCTTTCCTGGATCATTCTTGCAATGCGGTAAATATATTTTGCCCGTTCGGCCGGTGGCATCTTCTTCCAGGTCTTGTCATATGCATTTCTTGCTGCAGTTACCGCCTTATTTACATCGGCTCCATTCGCTTCAGCGATCATGGATAATTTTTCTTCTGTAGCCGGGTTGATGGTAGAGAAGTATTTTTTGCTCTGCGGCTTTTCAAATTTTCCATTGATGAACAGCTCATACTGCGGATCTATTTTGGCTGCGCTCTTGCTTTCGGGAGCAGGGGACAGGTTCCTGGCAGAATCAAATTTTAATTTTATTGTATTACTTTTTTTTGTTGCCATAATATTTTTTTGTTGCCAACTTATGTATTTTAACTGGACATCGTTGTGTCACTCACTTGTACTTTCATTTCTTTATTCAGCTTTTTTGACCTCATCCTCCAACTCCTTCTCCTTTAGGAGAAGGAGCGGTGCTACAAACAAGTCTGGTCATTTTAACTTCCACATCTTCATTTATACTTTATTCATCTATAAAACTACCCTCATTCATTTTTTGTGACACGATCTTCGCTATTGTCCTTCTCCTTAAGGAGAAGGGATAGGGATGAGTATTAATCTATTGAAAAATAATTCGCCGATTGATAAACGCCTGTCTTCTGTTTCATCAGTTGCATCAGTATATCATTGGCCAGGCTGCTGGCGCCAAAGCGGAACCATTCGTTGTTCATCCAGTCTTCACCCAATACTTCATTCAGCATTACTAAATAATGTAAGGCCAGTTTTGCTTTTGAAATGCCGCCGGCGGGTTTCATGGCGATCTTCTTGCCCGTCTTGTAATAAAAATCACGGATGGCTTCCAGCATCACCAGGGTTACGGGCATCGTTGCAGCGGGTGAGATTTTCCCGGTAGATGTTTTGATGAAATCGGCGCCGGCATACATAGCGATATCG
>Ga0209023_10004830_pt1 | contig 15098 bp, 12 predicted proteins | sample LakOneMetagenome_FD_187468 | JGI IMG/M metagenome (GOLD analysis project Ga0209023, IMG submission 187468) | Freshwater and sediment microbial communities from Lake Erie, Canada (SPAdes) (version 2) | ecosystem: Environmental > Aquatic > Freshwater > Lentic | place: Lake Erie, Canada... | reverse complement strand
CCCATGAGGTTGAGCGCGCCAAGTTCGGGATAGGTGACCACAAACAGCGCCGGGATGATGGCGAAATATTTTGCCACGTCATTGGCGATGGAAAAGGTGGTCAGCGACCCGCGCGCCGACCTCAACCGCCACCGACTATATCTGGCAGCGAAGCTTCCTCGATGGCTTCGGCCGCAGCTGGCAGACCACCGCCGAGGGCCCTGACTCCACCCACACCACCATTATCACCAGCCAGACCAGCTTCACGCCCCGGGGCCGTGTCGCCAAGCGCTCAGCCCCCGTCTTCTCGGGCGATGCGGCGCTTTATACGAGCTACGCCTATGATCAGCTCGACCGCATGATCTCCGTCACCACGCCTGACAGCAAGGTCACCACCGTCGCCTATGCTCTTGCCGATGCCGCCTCAACCGACATCGATGTCATCACCGCAACCGATGAGCTGGGGCATGCGCAAAAATATACCCTTGATGCCTCGGGCGCCCTCACCAAGCGCACCAAGATGAACGGCAGTGCCGCGCTTCTGACCGAGTTCCGGCGCGATCTCTTCGACCGCATCACATCCATCATCGATCCCAATCTCAACAGCTGGGCCTATGCTTACGATCTCTTGGGCCGCCGCACCGTGGTGGATGACCCCGATCTCGGCCACTGGACCTATGCCTACGACACATCCTCCCGCCTGGTGAGCCAGAGCGATGCACGTGGAATCACCGCGAGCCTCACCTATGACGGCCTCTCCCGCGTCCTCACCAAGACGGTGAGCGGCAGCGGTATTTCCACCGAAGTCACCACCAATAGCTATGACGACACCACCTCAGGCGCAGGCCCCCTCTCGCATGCGACTTTTAGCAATGTCGGCCGCCTGACCTCGGCCAGCCGCAGCGTCGGCACCTCGCCATCCGTCCTCGTCTCTTCCCGCCAGTTCGATTACGATGAGGCCGGCCGTCTCCGCCGCGACATCACCCTCGACATCACCCGTAAGGGCTCCTCCAGTTCCTCCCGCCAGGACCGCATCCTCGAGACCCAGTACTGGGCCTCGGGCGCCATCTCGCGCAAGCAGAACAAGGTCTCGACCGGCGGTGCCACGGCAACCACCGCCTTCCAGACCGGCACCTTCGTCTATAACAGTGCCGGAAGCCTGCTTCGCATCGGCGATGACTATACCACCGGGAATCCGGCGGGGTATTTCGACTGTGGGACATCATCCACCAGCAGTGAACCGGAAGATTTTCTGTGCGGTATGACGTATAACGCCCGGGGCCAGATGACCTCCGCCACCTATGGCGACGGCACCACGACAACCTGGACCTATGACACGAACCGCGGCTGGCTCACCGAGGTCAAGACCCTCTCGGGCACAACCAGCCTGATGGACGAGACCTATGCCCGCAATGACAAGGGGCTGATCACCGGCCTCACCGCCCTCACCACCAGCCGCAGCTGGGATTACAGCTATGACGCCCTCGACCGCCTGATCCTCGCCGACAACCGCGGCGACAACACCCAGGACCGCACCTATCGCTATGATGATGCCGACAATATGGTGTTCAACTCGGGGCTGGGGTGCGGATCAAGCGACAACCTCACCTATCCCGATGGCAATGGCGCCACGGCGGGACAGGCGTTGAGTTCCGGCCGCCCCCATGCGCCGTCTGCGATCTGCGGCACGGCCCCGGTCTATGATGCCAACGGCAACACCGTCTCCTACGATCCCGACGGATCGGGGACCGCTTTCGCCACCCGAAGCTTCACCTATGACGGCGAGAACCGTCCCCTCACCATCACCCAGAACAGCAACACCGTCACCTTCGCCTATGGCGCAGACGGCGAACGGGTGAGCAAGGCCTTCGGCGCCTCCTCCATCGTCTTCTACATGGGCGGCGAAGCAGAACTCACCACCGACGCGGTCAATACCGCGGGCTCCCTCACCGCCTATCCCCATCCCGATGTCAAGCGCGATGGATCAACCACTACCTTCGACCACAAGGATCATCTCGCCTCCAACCGCGTGGCCTCCCTGATGGGCGGCTCCTCCACGTCCTATGACCACGGACCCTTCGGCAACCCGCAAGGTTCCGCCATTAACGGCAAGGGCTACATCAACGAGCGCTACGACGCCGAGACCGGCCTCCAGTATCTCCATGCCCGCTATTACGACCCAGCTCTCGGACGATTCCTCTCCCCCGACACTTGGGACCCGATATTAGTCGGCGTCGACATCAACAGATACGCCTATGCAGGCAACGATCCCATCAATGGAGCAGACCCCCTCGGACACGTCGCAGACCCCTCATACGGCGAAACAGGCGGATCCAGAGGTGTAGGAGGAAGTGGGGGATCGAACTATTCCGGATCACAAGGCTGGTCAGGCTCCGGAAAAGATACCCATTTCGTCAAAACAAACTGCTCAAACTGCTATCCAGATAAAATCTCCAGCGGTTGTAGCGCCTGTGCTGGCGGTGCCGATTTTCTTTCTTCATTCTATAAACGAACGACAAAGCGAATTAACAGAGGTTTGACTCTCGGGGAATTAATCTTAACAGCTCCTGTTTTCAAAAAGCAGATTAACTACCAAAAAATAACCATTACAAACCGATACAGACTAGGATTTAACACCCCATCTACTCTTGCAAATACAATATATATGGGCAATTCTTATTCGCCAGATTATTCCAAAGAAAATATGGATGGGCAGTCTTTGCTCGTCCACGAAATGATGCATGTTTATCAAGGGCAACACGGGGAATCTATCCAGAGAGAAGGGTTAGCACTATGGGCCAAGGGGGAATATCTAGATGGTAGCGCCTATAAGTACGGGGTATTAAATGGGCAACCTTATAGTCAATTCAACTTTGAGGCGAGAGCGGAAATGGTTGCCGATTATTTTGCTGAAAAGGCAGGAGTGCACTATACGGCCAACAGAATAGGCAACTACGAAAGCGTAGTGCCTGAATCATTTCAATATTAGGACCAAAAAGAATGGCAAATATTTCTTTACATTTTAAACCTATAAATATTTTTACTACAAAGCTTTTTGCTCTGGTCATAATTGCCTACGTTTTAACTGAACCTTCTTATGCCTTTACAACCTCTGATATAAAAAACATTGAAGATACATGCAAAGATACAGTTTATAAACTACGATCAGAAAAAAATTCCCAAAATTATTATGCCGCTGCTAGTTGTATCTGGATTTGGCGCACATCTTATTCATTATTTTTATCCGGTGAGATAAAACATAAAATTGGATATCCAATTTATAGCGAGTCAAAAATGATAGAGTTCGCAGAAAAATCTATTAACCTTGGCGGTTTTGATGCAGCAAATTTTTTGGTATCATTCTATGCTGAGTACCCTAAAAAAAGAAAGCTATCTCTTTCAATCTCGAATTGTTGGCAGATGGTTGCAATAGACATACGGCAGGGCAGAATTTATCGCAATAGGATAAACAAGTGCTCTATGATGGCAAAACTATTAAAGCCAGTATAATTATGTTTTTAACAAAAATAAAAATATACGTTTTTATATTAGAATTATAAAAAGACAATATTTTTATATTAATAATCACAAGCAAGATTTCAGTTACAAAACTTCTATTTTACATCGGTATGTTTTTTTGATTTCATTTTTTAGCATTCTAGGTTTTTAGGAATGCGGGTACTTTAACCTCCTCCTGCGAATCCAATAGCACAGTTCATGGAGTTAACGTATTCTGTTGTAAAACAACAGAATCCAATACAATCAAACGTTGGTCGCGCTCACGGGAAGCGTTCACACTTACTCGCATTACCAAAAGTATAAGGCCTTTCTGACCATTACCCGTTCCGTCTCCCATTTCCTTCGCCTCCACCCTCCACGCAAATTCTCCTTCACGCCCTTCTTTCAGCTCATTCCCTTGCGGCGGATTGAGTTCAGCCTCCGCCAGTACCTCCTGCGCCACGGCCAGAGCACGCAGCTTCTCATCGGCTTGAGTTAGCCGGCGCATGCCATTGACGGCCACCTGCATGTTGACGATTATGGCGCCGGCGAGAATGGCAAAGGAGACGAGGACCTCAACCAGGGTGAAGCCGCTGTCTTGATCGGTGTTGGCTGAACGCGGTGTCATTGCGCACCTTCCGTCTCAGTTGTAACGGCTCCCGTCAGCCAGTTGACGGCCAAACCTCGCGTGTACTGACCCTGCTGGAAGCGCAGCTTTCCCCCTGTCGATCCGCCGTCCGGGAAAAACCTGATCTCCCCCGTGTCATTGCGGATGCCATCGAGCGCCGCCGTGACCTCAATCGTCACCGTGGCTGGCAACTCGATCTTGTCCGGACTGGCGGAACTGGTGACGCGCCGAGCTTTGGTATCAACAGCCACCCACTGTTCGCTTTGCTTCGCCTGTGCGGCCATTTGCGCCATGCGGAGCTGCGCGGCGATCCGGATGACTGCCATGTCGAGCTCCCGCCGCTCGCCGGACTGCCGCGCATAGGGCATTGAGACGGCCGCCACCATGGCGACGATCGCAAGGACGATCAGCATTTCGATGAGGCTGAATCCGTGGTGGCGCTGGACTTTCCTCATTTGAGCGCCAGATCATTGATGGAGAGAATGGCCCGCATGATCGACATGACAATGCCGCCCACCATCAGACCCATCAGAATGGTGAGCAGCGGCGTCAACAATGTCATCAGCCGGTCGATGGCCGACGCCAGCGCCTTCTCCTCCGCATCCGCCACGTAAAGCAGCATGACATCGAGCGTGTTGGTGTCCTCGCCAATGGCGATCATCTGCAGCATGGGCGGGGGAAGTTCAGGGAGTCTTGCCAGCGCTTTGGACAGTTTCTGGCCTTCGGTGACGGCAGCGCGGATGGTGGCCAGCTTCGTTTTGAGGATAGGATCAGATGTGACCTCGACTGTGGTGGCAAGGGCTGCCTGAAGGGGAAGCCCGCCGCGCAACAGAGCGCCCAGTGTGCGGCAGACGCGCCCGGCTGTGGCATGATGGGCCAAGGGTTTGGTGAAGGGCAGTCTGGCGGGGAGACGCTTCATACCGTGCTGGATACGGGGGTTGCGGACGGCCAGCAGCCCGCTCCCTAAGATCACCAGCAGGATCGCGATCCATGCCGGTTTGTGCGCGTCAAAGCTCCGGGTGCCCCACACCATGAGGCGGAGCGCGAAGGGCATGGGGGCATCCGTGCCCTCGAAGAGGGGCGCGATATTGGGCACCAGCACGGTGGCGATGATGATCAGACAGATGGGCGCCAGCGCCATGAGGAAGGCAGGATAAACAAGGGCCGACACCACTTTCGAGCGGATGTCGAGGCGGCGTTCGAGCACGGTGGCAAGATCGCCCAGCACGGGGATCAGGGAGCCGCTTTGCTCACCGGCCTGGATGAGGCCGCATTCATCTGCCGGGAAGACGCCCTCTTCCTGCCGCATGGCGGCGGAGAGGGATTTGCCGCCGGTGACGCGCGCGAGCAGGCTTTCGGCGATCTTGTGTTCGCGTTCGGCCGTAAAGCCCGAAGCGAGGATATGAAGGCCACGGTCGAGGGGAACGCCCGCCGAAAGCAGCGTTCCCAGCTGGCGAAACAGCCGGGCGCGCCAGGCGAGTCCCAGCGGTGATCGCGTGAGGGTGAGCTCAAATGTTTTTGCCTTGCCCGCAATAACGGGGTCGGTGCGATAGGGCCGGATGCCCTGGGCCTGCAGGATGGCGAGAGCGCCGGCGAGATGGGGCGCCTCGACCTCGCCGCGCAGGATCTTGCCGGAGGGTGCGAAGGCCTCATAGCGGAACGGCGCCATGGTCAGGTGACCGCCACGGCGCGGCGGAGTTCAGCGGCGGAGGTGATACCCTCAGCCACCAGCCGGGCGCCAAGATTTTGCAGCGTCATCATGCCTTGAGAGACGGCAAGCTGCTCGATCGCCCGGTCGGATGCACCGTTCAGGATGGCAGCACGAATCTCATCGCTGCAGGAGAGGATTTCCGAGACAACGGTGCGGCCGCTGTATCCGGTGTGATGGCATTTGGGACAGCCCACGGACACAAAGCCCGGCGCTGCGGCTGCACCCGGCACGTTTGAGGGTGAGGTGGTATCCGGTGCCTTGCAGTGGGGGCAGAGTTTGCGCACCAGGCGCTGGGCCACGATGCCTCTGAGGCTCGAGGCAATCAGAAAATCATCAATGCCGAGATTGCGGAGCCTGGTGATCGAGGCTGCGGCAGAATTCGTGTGGAGGGTCGAGAGCACGAGATGGCCGGTGAGGGAAGCCTGGACGGCAATTTTGGCGGTTTCACCGTCGCGGATTTCGCCGACCATGATGACATCGGGGTCCTGCCGCAGAAGCGCCCGCAGGATCGGCGCAAAGTCGAGGCCGATCTGCGGCTTGACTTGGATCTGGCTGATGCCTTTCAAGTGATATTCGATCGGGTCCTCGATCGAGAAGACTTTTGTGTGGGGCTGGTTGAGGCGGGTCAGCGCGGCATAGAGCGTCGTGGTCTTGCCGCTCCCCGTGGGACCCGTCACCAGGACGATGCCGTTCGGCGCATCGATTAGCCGGGTGAGTTCCGCGATCGCTTGGGTGCCATAGCCCAGGGCTGCAAAATCAAGCGCCACATCGCGGCGGTCGAGAATGCGGAGCACGACACCTTCCCCGTGAAGGGTTGGCGAGGTGGCGATGCGGAAATCCACGTCACGCCCCCTGACCGCCAGGCGGATGCGGCCATCCTGCGGCAGGCGCTGTTCGGCAATGTTCAATCTCGCGAGGATCTTGATGCGCGAGACGAGGGCGAGATGGAGGCTGCGGTCGAGCTGTTCAACGGGTTGCAGCGCGCCATCGAGGCGGAAGCGGATGCGCGTCTGGTCTTCGAGGGGCTCGACATGGATATCGGATGCGCCCCGCTCGACCGCTGCGGCGATGAGACGATTGAGCAGGCGCACGATCGGCGCTTCGCTTGCGAGATCGCGCAGGCGCTCGACGTCGGCGCTGTCGGCTTCATGAGTGGTGTCCGGTGTTGCCTGATCTTCGGGCGCCTCCTGCTGGGCGGCGAGAAGCTGGAGATGCCGTGACACTTCGCTTGCGGCAGCGACATGGACGTCGAGCGCGTACCCCAGAAAATAACCAATCGCCGCCAGGTTCTCGTCACAGGGACGGGCCGTGGCGAGACTCAAGGTGGCGCCATTCACCCGCAAAGGGAGCACGCCCGACCTCTGAAAATACCCAAGCGGCACACTGAACCCGTCCGGAAACGCATCGGGGAAGCCTTCCGGCTTGATGCGCGGCAGGCGGAAATAATCGGCAAGCGCATCGGCGAGCCGATGTTCTTCGAGGACGCCCAGTTCGAGGAGGACGAGATCGAGGGGCTGTCCGGTGCCCTGCATGGCGCCGCCGACGCGCCGTGCCGCCAGAGGCTCGAGCGTGCCTTGGGCCACCAGATGATCGAGGAAACGCTCCTCCCATCCGGGTCCCTGTATCCGCGCTCTAACCATGGCGTCCAAGAACAGGCTCTCCACGCAGATGTTGACAACCCCGCGAAGCGGCTTGCCGCTGGCGTCAGCATCCCGCAGTTTGAAGAGGACATTCCCTAAGGGCAAGAGCTTGCTGGACGTCATCAACATCCAAAATACCGGGCCTGCGCTCAGGCGGCGCGTGCTGGCGCTTCTGCCCAGCTATGATGCCTTTGGCGAATTGGCTGGAAAGGCCCGGACGATTGTGGTGGCGGGACAGGAACCTCCGCGGCTCTTTCGTGACTGCAGGGTCGGTAAGCTGCCGTTGGTGTTGAACGCTCCAAACGCCACCATCTCACCGTCTGATCCGAAGGCGGGCGACGATGTGGTGCTGGCCATCGGCCTCGAGCACTGCCTGGTGCGCTCCGTGACCCTGCCCAAAGCGGCCGTTAGACAGATCGATGCGCTGCTGGCGCTCGATCTCGCCCGTCTCTCGCCTTTCGGCAGCGAGGGGCTACTGTCTTGCTGGGTTGAAGAGGCAGGAACTCCCGATGATGGGCAATTGCATCTCCGGCACGTCATTCTCAAAACGGAGGTGATCGACCAATGGACGCAGCCGATCACTGAAGCTGGCGCACGCCTCATCGCCCTGATCCTGCTGGGCGAGGATGGCGCGGCATTGCCCCTCGCCTTCGGCCCCGATCTCAAACCCTTTCATCAGGTGAAGCTCCGGCGCCTGGCGCAAGCAGCCGGCATTGCAGCAGGGTTGTTGCTGGTGAGCCTCTTAGGGCTTCATGCGGTGATCGCCCATATCACCGCGCGTGATCTCACCCTCATCGAAACAGCGGAGCAGCAGCAAGCCCTCAAAGCCTCAGCCAACCGCAAGACCATTGCAGCACGGCAATCGGCGTCGGAGCGCGGCAAATTCTTTGCGGACTATCTTCGCAAGACCAATGGCATCCCCCTGGTGATTGATGAGCTGACGAGGCTCCTGCCCGACACGGCAGCAATCGACGGCCTCACCATCGAGGACGGCGTCATCACCATCGATGGCACAGCCGTTCAGGCCGAACCCTTGATCGCCGCACTGGAAGCTTCAGGGCTCTTCAAGAATGTAAGCTTCACGGCCCCCGTCTTCACCAATCCCGGCGATGCGCGCTCGCATTTTACCATCCGGCTCGAGCGCGAGAGCGACGAGGCACCGTCATGAACGCCCGGATAAAACGTCTACAGTTCCATATTCCGCTCCGCGTTTGGCTCCTCCTCGTGCTGACCGCCGTGACGGGCTTGTTCCTGCTTTTTGCCATTTGGCAATGGTCAAGTGATCGCACCGAGATCGATGAGGCGCTTCAGGCCTATGACAAGGTGCGCGCTGTCGCTGCCTATCGCCTGCCGCCTGAAGGCGATCAATCCTCCGATCTCCCTGAGACGATCTTCCTGCCCGATGCGCCTGATGCCGTGGTGGCGGCCGATCTGCAAGCCCGCATCCGCCAGATGGCAAGTGCCCATGGCGTTGACCTGATGCGCGCCGATGGCCTTCCGCTCAAGGAGGAAGGCGGCCTCAAGATGACGGGTGCCAGGGTCGAGATGAACGGGACGTTGACCGGCATCTATGGCGTCCTGCATGACATCGACACCAGCATGCCGGTTTTGGCGACACCCCGCGCCGCACTCCGCAATATCAACGGATCAGCAGGTGACGCGCAAGCCGACACCAGGCTGGTGCTCGATATCGATATTGTCGGTTTCCTCAAGCTACGCGCCGCCGAACCCGCCAAGGCCTCGCCATGATCCGTCTGGGCGATCTCCGCATATTGCTCCTCGCGTGCACAGGTCTTGCAATCACTGTTGGCGCCGTGGCGCTGGGTCTGATGCTCCGCCCTGCGATCGATCCCGTACAGCGGCCGGTCTTGTCTTGGACGCCGTTGCTCGATCTGACGGCGCCGGGCTGGGAGCATCGCCAGGATGCGACGCTTGTGGACGCCTTGGCGCGGCCTTTGTTCCGCCAAAGCCGCAGGCCCTTCGACCCCGCTACATTGGCCGGCGCACAGGCGGCAAAAGCGGAGCAACAAGTTCAACCCGAAACCCCGCCACCCCAGCCGCAACCCGCCGTGACGGTGCGCGGCGTGTTGATTGGCAAAGGCATGGAGCAGGCATTGCTCGTGTCACCCGAACTGCCGCAAGGCCAGTGGTTCGCAGCAGGCGCGTCCGTGCAGGGATGGACGCTCGCCAGCATAGGCCCTGAGGGCGTGGTTCTGACATCGGGCGATCAGAAGCTGGCGCTCAAGCTTTATGTGGACAACCCCGCGAAGAGCATAGGCAGTCCGTGACCCACCCGATAAGGTTTTTGACCTAAGGGGAATTGGGCTCAAAAAGCCAATGGGACGCGACGTCTTTTGGAAGCTGTTGGTGTGCGGCGCGTTGGCTTTGGTGCTCTCCGCCTGTGCCGGCACATCGACGGGCGAAAGCCTGCTCGAAGGCAAGGCCCAGTCCCTGCCGCGCACCACATCATCTGAATGCGCCAAGGAACAGAACCTTCAAAAATATCTCGCAACCGCCGCAACCGATCAGGCCCCGCCCGCCTATCCGGGCACCCTCAAACCCGGCAATGACCAGCTCGTGGGATCGGCCCCCATCGAAGAAATCGGCACTGAGGATCTCGATTCCCGTGACGTCATGCTCAATCTGGTGGGCGCTCCGATCGCCCAGGCCGCCAAATCGGTGCTGGGCGATATTTTTGAGGTGAGCTACAGCGTCGATGGCCGGGTGACGGGTACGGTCACCTTGCAGACGCCACAGCCGATCTCAAGGCGAAAACTGTTGCAGCTTTTCCAGGATGCGCTGCGCGACAATGGCGCCGCCATTATCGCGGGTGCTGGCACCTACCGCGTCGTCCCCTTGACCGAAACCGCACGCTCGACGTCGCCCTTGCAAACCCGGCCCGGCAGCCTCGACCGTCCTGGCATCAGGCCCGAGATCATCTCGCTCCGCTATGTCTCGGCCGATGACATGCGGGAGGTACTTGATCCGATGATCCCGCCCGGCATGATCGTCGAGGCCGACAGCCAGCGCAACATATTGATCATGTCAGGAACCGCGCAGGAGATCGCGGCACTGCGCGATACCATCAGCATCTTCGATGTCGACTGGATGAAGGGCATGTCTTTCGCGCTCGTGCCCGTGCGCTCGTCATCGCCTGCGGCCATCGTCCAGGATCTCGAACAGATCTTCGAAACCAAGAAAGGCCCGTTGCGCGGCGTCGTCCGCTTCGTGCCCAACGCCCGGCTCAAATCGGTGCTGATCATCACCTCGCGGGCCAAATATCTGAAAGACGCGACGCGCTGGATCCAGAAGCTCGATGTGCTGGCAGGATCGAATGAAGAGGCCGTCCACGTCTATCATGTGCAGAACCGCAATGCGACGGAGATCGCCGCCGTCCTGAGCTCCATTCTCAAAGGCGGTTCGGCCGGCGCCAATAGCATCAATGGTCAGGTAGCGCCCCGCTATGCGGCGGCAACGGTCGGAACCCAGGGAGACGGCGCCCAGACGCCCATCACTGGCGGCCCCGAAACACCGCAAGGCGGCATCGATTCGCTGCCCGGTTCTGTCGACGATGGCAGCGACGGCATGGCGCAAGGCGCCCTGGCGCGGGCCCGCGTGGTGGCGGATGAGGCCAACAATGCTCTTCTCGTCTATTGTTCCGACCAGGATTACGAGCGCCTGCAAATGGTCCTCCGGGAAATCGACACCGTTCCCAATCAGGTGCTGCTGGAAGCCGTCATCGCCGAAGTGTCGCTCGATGACGATCTCCGCTTCGGCGTCCGCTGGTTCCTGGGCGAACACAACAATGGCGGCACCTTCTCTGATGCAACCTCGGGCGTGGTGTCCTCGGTGTTCCCGGGCTTCTCTTACTTTTTGAAGGCCAATGACATCTCCTTCGCTTTGAACGCCCTGTCGAGCGTCACCAATGTGCGCGTCCTCTCGGCCCCCTCACTCGTCGTCCTCGACAACAAGACGGCAACGCTACAGGTCGGCGACCAGGTGCCCGTCGTCACCCAGACTGCCAAGAACACCACGGCCGCCGATGCGCCGCTCGTCAGCACGGTCGAACTCAAGGACACCGGCGTCATTCTCAACGTGACGCCGCGCGTCAATGACAGCGGCCTGGTGACCCTCGATATCGAACAGGAGGTCAGCACGGTCGTCAAAACCACGACCTCCGGCATCGATTCCCCGACCATCCGCCAGCGCCGCATGAAAACCTCTGTCGTCGTCAATGACGCCGAGGCACTGGCCCTGGGTGGGCTCATTCAGGAGCGCGAGACGACCGGCAAGACGAAAGTCCCCGTGCTCGGAGACGTTCCCATCCTCGGCGCCGCCTTCCGGCAGAAGGAGGTTGCGACCTCGCGCACCGAGCTCATCATCTTCATCCGCCCCCGCGTCATCCGTGACATGGCCGAGGCGCGGCAGGTGACGGAAGAGTTCCGGAAAGAGCTCTCGATCGAGGCGCCCCGCGTCCGCCGCCAGGGCGATCCGACGCCCGGCGAAGAGCTGAAGCGCATTTTTGAATGACCGCGCGGCGGGATTGGCCCGGGTTTGTACGAAAGGCCGTTCGCGGCGTGAAGGGATTGGCCGAACATCGCGGGCTGCAGCAGTCCGCCTGTGAGGATGAGAAAGCCAGCGCGGATCCCCTCTCGGCTCCCCATGACAAGGGCTTCGTCCTCGTCTCGGTCATCTGGATCTCGAGCCTCCTCGCCGTTGCCGCCACCACCATGGCCATCCTGATCCGCAGCCACACGCTCTCGGCCATCACCACCGTGGAACAGGCGCAGCTTGAGGCGATCGCCGATGGCATGGTGCGCCTCACGGCCTGGCGCCTCGCCAACAGCACCGGATTGCCGCAAGGCTTCAAGCCCGATGGTACGCCCTTCACCTGCCAATGGTCGGACGATGTCACCGTCACGATTGCCGTTCAGGATCAGGGCAGCCTCATTGATCTCAACACCGCCTCGCCACCGCTTCTGCATCAGCTGCTGACGGGCGCCGGCCTTGATGCCCGAGCAGCAGACGCAATGGCCAGCGACATAGCGGACTATAGGGATGCCGACCATGAAGCCCAAGCCGGTGGCCCCGAACCCGACACCTATCCCGGCAAAACCTTTGGGCCCAAGAATGGCCCTTTCGAAGTGGTCGAAGAGCTCGATCAAATCCCCGGCATGACCAGGGCGCTCTACAAGAAGCTCCGCCCTCTGGTGACAGTGTATTCGCAGCAGACAGGGGTTGATCCCGACACGGTGCCCGCTGATCTTGCGGCACTGCTGGGCTTAAGCGGAGCTCAGATTCCGATCCAGTTCAGCTCGCCTTCGGGAAAGAAGCGATTTGCAATCTCAGCGCGGGCTGCTTTTGCAAATGGCGCGGTGTTCAGACGGGAGAGTGTCTTGGCCCTTACCGGCCAGCAGCAGAGGCCGGTCGTGTTTCTGACATGGCAGGAAAAAGCTCCACAAGCTTTGAAAAGCTCGATGAACGATAACATTGGGAAATGTTACTAAAAGCACTCAAAAAAAATGTTCAATCCAATACTCCCTCAAAACATAAATGTTGTTTAAAAATCTTAAACCCGGGTAGTAAGCAGCACTCCAACGGCATAGCCCAGAATCCGCGCTGGCAATTGCTCGACTGCTCTGCCGCCGAGACTCTTCCCATGATTGTATCACAATTGGGGCACACGTCACCTCCACCCAATCCTAAAACTACTCTACCATTGCCGTATATGATGCAGATTGACTGAGTTTTGAACTAGTGATTGTGGGGAATCCATTGGAAAATGACCTTGAACAGAACTCTGTCAAGAATAACGGGGCTTGAAAATGCCAGGGACTGAATACTGCTCAAAAGTGTAAAATCAACATATCCTTCGCCCTCAAGACCAAACATCGTCCCGCCCCACCCAAACGCAATCGATGTCCAAGAAAAAACAGAGTAACAGATAAACATAAATAATGCCGGAATGGCTGTCTTGCAAATGCGGGACGACAGATAGAACACAGCACTCCAACCAATGATAATCCCATACGCAACAGAAGAAGGCGAATGGCTGAGAAAAACGACAGAACCATGATACCCGCAAATCCATGCAATGATGAGGATGATTGATATTACTACTTCATTTAGCATTACTTGTCCCCATTGGGTGGGATGACCCCCCAGACAGTGACAGGTACGTAGTCGTCCGGATCATCGCGTAAGTCCTCCTTCACCTTATCTGTGTTGTCATCTCCGGTAATTCCTCCGCCAATATCAATACATCCATGAGTACCCGGGCGTCTCCCTCCATGCAAGAAAATCCCCCCTCTGCCAAATACCTCGGTGCTTGGTGACGGATGAATTGGAACTCTAAAGTCCCCCCAATCACCGAAAATGTAGTTTCTAAAATAGTCGCCGACGACGCTAGGGTCGCTGAGCTCGGATGGAATGATGTAATAGTCACCGGGCGAAACTGGGCCGATCATCGGTGTCGAACCATTACATTCGCACATTGGCTTCCCTGACGTAGCAGGGATTGTGTAAGGCTTAGCACCCTTTCGCTCGGGATCTACCGTGAGTGTGCCCTTCATATGGTCGTAGAGCAGCGTGGTGAGACCCAGTCGATCACGGCCTATGAACGGACTGCCACCCACGTACCCATACACGCTGGACCCATCTACAAACCTGAGCGGATCAGGCTGTGTGTATCTCCCTGTGGTGGGGTCGTAGTGGCGATGCCAGTTGTAGGCGAGGCCGGTTTCGATCTGGAAGAGCTGGCCGGGGAAGCGGAGATTGTTCTCGATGGTGCCGGAGATGGTGTTGGGTTCTCCAAAAGGTATGTAGGATGCCTGCCAGATGGTGGCCTTGGTCGCATCGGTGATGCGGATGGGGCGCCCGAGGTGATCGTCATGCACGAAGGCGAGGACCGGGCTGCCAGACGCCACGCCGGTGACAAGGCCTAAGGGCAGGTCTGTGGGTGTGTTGTCATTGTCGGCCAGCCAGATGTATTCCCGCTGGGTAACGCCGGTTGAGGCATCCGCCTCGGCAATCACGTGGCCGTCGAGATCGTAGATGTACTGCACCGTAGAGGCAGGCCCGCCCGCCGCCGTGGTGGCACGGCTGACCAGCTGCTCCAGCGCATTGTAGGCGTAGGTTGAGGTTTCCGAGGCCGTGCCGGTGCGGGTGACGGAGGTGGGGCGGTTGCGGACATTGTAGGTGAAGGCGTAGGTGTCAGCGCCCCGCACATCGCTGGTGATATTGCCAGCTGCATCATGGGTAAAGCTACGGGTCAGCGTGCCATTGGTGGTGACGGTCGATAGCCGGTTCGAGGTGGAGGAGATCGCCGTCACATTACTGGTCGTCGAGCCTGAGACGATGGTTTCCGAAAGGCGATTGCCTACACCGTCATAAGTGTAGGTGGAACTGCCCCAGGGGCCTGACGCCGTGCCCAGCCGGTTCGCCGCTGTATAGCCGAGAGCCACGCTATTGCCGGAGGTGACATTGTCATTGATCGCGGTGAGGTTCAGATTGTCCCCATAGGCATAGGCGAGATCAGAGACAGAGGTTGCGCCATCCATGAGGCTGAGCGCGGTGATGCGGTAATCCTGGTCATAGCCTGCCGACAGAACCAGGCCATTGCCGAAGGTTCCGCCCGCCAGCA
>Ga0209023_10004829_pt1 | contig 15100 bp, 17 predicted proteins | sample LakOneMetagenome_FD_187468 | JGI IMG/M metagenome (GOLD analysis project Ga0209023, IMG submission 187468) | Freshwater and sediment microbial communities from Lake Erie, Canada (SPAdes) (version 2) | ecosystem: Environmental > Aquatic > Freshwater > Lentic | place: Lake Erie, Canada... | reverse complement strand
GCGCGGCGGCCGTCAGGCCAGGCGGTCCCAGTGGCGGTGCCAGCCGATGGCCTCCACCGCCGCGGCGGCGTCGGCCTTGCCCAGCGACGTGCTGACCAGCACCCCGGGCGCATCGGCCGCGATGCCGGCGTGGGCCAGCACCTCGGCACCGTCGCCCCATGCACCGACGGTCTTGTGGTGGCGGTAGGCCTCCTGCAGCATCACGAGGACCTTGCGCTCGGCCATCAGCGCTCCCAGCCCGCCGCCGGCGACGAACAGGGCATCGAACTCCACGGAGTCGGTGGTGTGGATGGTCTTGTCGACGGCCTGACCGCCGACCGGGGCTCCGTTGGGGGCGATGACCTGCAGCACGGCGCCGGCCGCGGTGAGGGCCTTGTCGAACGCCGCCACGGCCTTCGGGTCGAGGCCGTCGCCGACCAGCAGCCCGATGACCCGGCCGTCGATCGGCCCGGCGGCCGGCGGCGTCAGGGAGAGGGCGGGCGACGTGCCGACGTCGGCGATCGGTGAGCCGGCCGGCGCCGCCACACCGAGGTGGGCGGCGACCTGTTCGACGAGGTCGGCGTCGACCTGGGCCAGGTTGGCCAGGGTGCGATCGACGATCACGGGGTCGCTGACCTTGCCGAGCTCGAAGGAGAACGCGCCGACGATGTGGTCGAGCTCGGGCGGGGTCATGCTGTTCAGGAACAGCGTGGCCTGGGAGAAGTGGTCGTCGAAGGACTGCGGCCGCTCCCGGATCTTGGCCCCCTCCACCATGCGGGGCACGTGGACGAAGCCGGCGTCGCCCACGGCCATGGGGCACCCGCCACCGACCGAGTTGGGCACGTAGGCGGCCCGTCCCTCGTGGATCGCCTGCTGGCCGAAGCCGTCGCGGTGGTTGTCGTTGACCGGGGACTGGGCCCGGTTGATCGGCAGTTGCTCGAAGTTCGGCCCGCCGAGCCGGGTGAGCTGCGTGTCGAGGTAGGAGAACATGCGGGCGTGCAGGAGGGGATCGTCGGTGATGTCGATGCCCCGGACGAGGTGGCCGGTGTGGAACGCGACCTGTTCGGTCTCGGCGAAGTAGTTCGACGGGTTGCGGTCGAGGGTCATCCGCCCGACGATGCGGACGGGGCAGAGCTCCTCGGGCACCAGCTTCGTGGGGTCGAGGAGGTCGATGCCCTCGAACGTCTGGTCGTCGGTGTCGGGCATCAGCTGCAGGCCGAGCTCCCACTCGGGGAAGCCGCCGGCCTCGATGGCGTTCCACAGGTCGCGCCGGTGGAAGTCCGGATCGATGCCGCCGAGCTTCTGCGACTCCTCCCAGACGAGGCTGTGGACCCCGAGCACCGGCTTCCAGTGGAACTTGACCAGCGTGGTCTCGCCGGCCGCGTTCACGAGGCGGAACGTGTGGACCCCGAACCCCTCCATCGTCCGGTACGAACGGGGGATGGCGCGGTCAGACATGATCCACATCAGCATGTGGGTCGACTCGGGCGTCAGCGAGACGAAGTCCCAGAACGTGTCGTGCGCGGTCTGGGCCTGGGGGATCTCCCGATCCGGTTCCGGCTTGGCGGCGTGGATGAGGTCGGGGAACTTGATGCCGTCCTGGATGAAGAACACGGGGATGTTGTTGCCCACGAGGTCGAAGACACCTTCGTCCGTGTAGAACTTGGCCGCGAACCCCCGCACGTCACGCGCCGTGTCGGCCGACCCGCGGGAACCGGCCACAGTCGAGAAGCGCACGAACATCGGCGTCTCGACGCCGGGCTCGCACAGGAACCGAGCGCAGGTGATGTCCTCCAACGACTCGTAGAGCGTGAAGTGGCCATGGGCACCGGCGCCCCGGGCGTGCACGACCCGTTCGGGGATCCGCTCGTGGTCGAAGTGCATGATCTTCTCGCGGAGGTGGAAGTCCTCCAGGAGCGCGGGTCCGCGGGCGCCGGCCCGCAGGGTGTTGTCGCTGTCCTGCACCGGGGTCCCGAAGGCGGTGGTGAGGGCATCGCCCTGCTGCGCCCACGGCGGCGCCTTGGCTGCCTCACGGGAGGCGCCGGCCACGGAGGTGGCGGAGGAGCGCGGCGCGGTCGCCTTGGCCACCGCCTTCTTCAGGGCCCTCTTGGCCGGCGCCTTCTTCGCGGGCGCCGTCTTCTTGGCGGCAGGGGCGGGCTTCTTGGCGGCAGGGGCGGGCGAAGCCTTGCGGGGGCGGGTCGGCATGGTTCCTCCGGTCGAACGATGAGGAGCCGACCTACCCGATGGGTCGCGTCGCAACCGAGGCGCTGCCAACCGGGGGATCAGGTCTGGATGGCCGCGTGCTCCCGGCCGAGCGATCCGACGAACGCGCTGAAGCCGTAGCGGGCGCGGCCTTCCGTCCGGGCCGAGGTGGTCACGGTCAGGTCGCCGGCCGCCACGGTGCGGTGGCCGCCGGATCGCAGGGCGGTCCACAAGGCGTGGTCCTCGGCGTCGGAGACCCGGGGCATCCCGCCCACGGCCCGATAGGCGTCGGCGCTGAACGCCAGGTTGGCGCCGTGGACGTGTCGGTGACCGTGGCCGAGCCCGAGGCGGGCCTGGTGGCGCTCGAACCGGTGGCGAGCGACGACAGGGTGGCCCGACCAGTCCTGGACCGCGATGGTTCCTGCGACCGCTTCGGCTCCGGCACGGCGCCACGCCAACTGGCGGGCGAACCAGTTGGTCGGCACCGTCGAGTCTGCGTCGGTGCAGGCCAGCCAGAGGCCCGATCCCTCGGCCTCCCGGCGCGAGAGCAGGTCCGCCAAGCCGAGGTGCCGGGCCTGGCCGACGTTGCGCACCCGCACCGGCAGGGCGCTCACCCGGAGCAACCGCGGGACGGCGACCCGATCGGCGGTGCCGTCGGTGCAGGAGTCGAGCACGACCACGACCTCGACCGGGATGCCGGCGACGGCGGGGTGTCCGGCCGCCCGCTCCAGCGAGTCGAGGCAGGCATCGATCCGTTCCTCCTCGTCGTGGGCCGGGACCACCACGCCGATGGCTTCGACCGCAAGGTAGGGAACGAGGGCCGACGTGGGCGCCACGAGGGTCATCGCATGCCCCGGAAGACCTCGATGCGCACGTCGTCGTCGACGTACCCGACGAGGCGGGTGAGGTCGCTCGCCGCGGCCAGCCGTTCGTGCACCGGGTCGCCCCCGGCCTGGCGGAAGTCGTCGGCCACGCCGCGCCAGTGGACCGCGAGCAGCGTGCCGCCGCCGGACACGGACCGGCCGCAGGCGGCGATCACCGCGTCGAGGTCGTGGTCGTCGAGGTAGTACCCGAACTCGCAGAGCGCCACGAGGTCGAAGCGGCCCGGCGGCCAGTCGCCGGGCATTGCATGCTGCACGACATCGACGTTCGACCGGCCGGCGACCCGGTGGCGGCACCGGTCGACCGCCGCGGCGGAACCGTCGCTGGCCAGCAGCCGTCCGCAGCGGTCGGCCAGGTCGGCGGTGAGCGCGCCCGACGAGCAGGCCGGTTCGTAGGCGAGCTCGTAGCGGCGCGCCGGGAGCAGCGCGAGGGCGATCGACCGCTTGCGGATCTCGTACCAGCTGGTGTCGGTCGCCCACGGGTCGGCGGATGCCCGGTGGAGGTCCTCGAAGTGGATCGCCAGGTCGCGGCTCATGCGAACACCACCTCGAACCCGCGCCGGTGGTGGGCGAGCTCTGCCGACGGGAGCACCGGACCGTCCGCGGGATCGGGCCCGAGCGCGGTGATCTGGCTGCGGAAGGCGCCGATCGCCGAGATCTTGGCTCGCCGCACTGCGGCCGGGAGGTGGGTGGCCCGTGCTCGGTGCCACGGCACGCGCTCGTCGCCGGGCCGGGCCCAGTTCCACGTCCAGACCGGGTATTCGACCAGGGAGGCGCCGGCCTGGCGCACCGCCTCGGCGGCCGCCCGTCCGGCGGCCTCGTGGTCCGGGTGGCCGTCGGCCCGCCACGGGGCGAGGACCACCGTGGATCGTCCGGTCACCGAGAGGATCGCGTCGACCAGTCGGTCGTGGCCAGCGGCGACCGCGCCGTCCGCCAGCCCGAGGTGACGGACCGGCGGCGAGGCGATGCCGAGGCGGGATCGGGCGAGTCGGGCCTCCTCGCGCCGCAGGACGCGGAGGGCCTCCGGGGTGACGGCCGTCGAGTCCGGGTGCGACGCCTCTCCGTCGGTGACCGCGATGAACGACAGCGGGTGGCCGGCGGCCGCGGCGAGCTGGAGCGTGCCGCCCAGGGCCAGGATCTCGTCGTCGGGGTGGGGAGCGACGACGATCATCGGGGCGTCCTCGGGCCAGTCCGGGGCCGGGAGTGCACCGAGCGCCGACCAGGCCCGCCACTCCGCCTCCCGCGTGCCCCGCAGGACGTCGATCATCGGGCCAGCCAGTCGTCGGCCCGCCCGAGCACCGCGGCCCCCAGCGCGGCGAGATCGGCCTCGGCGTGGGACTGGCGGAGGTAGACGGTGAGGTCGGCCACGCGGCGGGCGTGGTCGCCGTCGTGGCCGAGGGGCCCGGCTCCGGTGCCCCGCCCGGTGTGGGCGAGGACCTCGTCGCAGCCGTGCTCGATGGTGGCCCGGACCCGTCGGGCCCGCCGCTCACCGGCGTCCGCGAGATCGTGTGGATCGGCATCGGTGGCGGTGGCCGCCGCCCGCAGCACGTCGCCCATGGCGGTCAGGGCGCTGTCGACTGCGCCGAGGTGGGCCAGTCGGTGCGGGTCCGGCCGCTCGGTGGCCGCGTCACGGAGCCCCCGGGCCACCCCGACGGCGCCCCCGAACCAACATGCGGCCACCCCCATCGCTCCGTGCCAGAAGCCCGGGCGATCGAGGTACTGGCCGGGTTGGCCGACCGCCGCCTCCGGGGGGAGGGCGACCCCGGTGAACTCGACGGTCAGGCTGTCGCTGGCGGCCATGCCGACCGCCGGCCAGGTGTCGGCGAGCGGTCGGACCCCGGGCGTGGCCAGCGGCACGAGGAAGAGCCGCAGCCCGTCGGGCGCATGGGCGGTGACCAGCGCGGTACCGAGGCTCGTGGCCCCCGAGCACCAGGCCCGTCGCCCGTCGAGCACCCACCCCGACGCGGTCGACCGGGCGACCACCCCACGGGGCGGTGCCTCGGCGGCCCAGACCCCGAGCGGGCCCGCGACCTCGGCCTCGCCGTGCCCCAACTCGGCCAGGATGGCCAACGCGTCGAGGTGGCCTTCGCCGAGCCGGGCCGCCACGAGATCGATCAACGCCACCGACGCCAGCTCCCGCCACCGTTCCCACGTCCGGCCGGAACCGGGGAGGGGAACGGTCCCGTCGAGGGTGGCGGCGACCTCCCAGGGCCGCGACGACCCGTCGGAGCGCGGACCCTCGGCCAGTGATGAGCGTCCGGCCCAGCTCACGAACGGCGGGGCTGCGGTCGTCCCGGAGCCGGTGGGTTGGGCATGGCGGCATCTCCTGGTCGTGTCGACCGCCTCTACCCGCGCCGGGGCCGGATACGCAGACGCGGCGACCCGGTTTGCCCACGACCGACGCGGGCAGTCCCGCGGTTCCCGCCGACGGCCCTGACCGTCGAGCCGAACCCCCCCAAGGAGCACCCCATGGCTGATCTCACCGGACAACGCGTCGCCTTCCTCGTCGCCAACGAGGGCATCGAGCAGGTCGAGCTCACCGCACCGTGGGAAGCGGTGCAGGCCGCGGGTGGCGAGCCGGTGCTCGTGGCCCCCGAGGCGGGGTCGGTCCAGGCGTACCACCACCTCGACGAGGGCGACACCTTCGATGTCGACCTCACGGTCGCCGACGCCGATGCCTCGACGTTCGCCGGCCTGGTGCTGCCGGGCGGCGTCGCCAACCCCGACCAGCTCCGCATGAAGCCCGATGCCGTCGCGTTCGCGAAGGCGTTCGTCGACGCCGGCCAGCCGGTCGGGATGATCTGCCACGGGCCGTGGACGCTGGTCGAGGCCGGTGTGCTGCAGGGCCGCACGGTGACCAGCTGGCCGAGCCTGCGGACCGACATCGAGAACGCCGGCGGGACCTGGGTCGACGAGGAGGTCCACGTGTCCAGCGAGGGCGCCGGCCCCATCGTGTCGAGCCGCAACCCCGACGACCTGCCGGCGTTCTGCGACGCGCTCGTCACCGCTCTCGGCGCCTCCGCCTGAGTCTGCTCATTCGGAACAATCGTTCCGAAACGGACGGCTCCTGGGTCAGATGATCCGAGGAGTTTGGTTGAGGTCCGGAACGCGGGTCAGGGAGCCGTCATGTACATCGGAGCCGGAACCATCGTCCTCATCCTGCTGATCGTGATCATCGTGATGCTCGTGCGCGGTCGGCGCATCTGACGAAAGGAGACCACATGTACATCGGACTCGGAACCCTCGTCGTCATCATCGTCCTGATCCTCATCCTCACCTGACGGAGACATCGCAATGCTCGACCAGAAGGCACAGTTCTTCTTCTATCTGGCCGCCGTCGTCTGCTTCGTCGTGGCCGCGCTGGGCGCCGGTTGGAAGGTCGGCCGGCGCACGAAGTCCGGCCTCGACCCGCAACTCGTCGTGCTGCCCCTCGGGTTGGCCCTGTGGCTCTTCCCGCTCATGTGGAACACCGGGTACGCCGCGTTCAAGTAGCGGCTCTCGCTGACGAACGGGCTCAGGCCCGTTCGTTCAGGAACGCCACCAGCGCGTTCAGCGAGGTCCGGTTGCGGGCCGCGATGAGCGGGGCGACCAGCGGGGCGCTCGGCGCGATCACCCCGATCGGCGCCTCGTCCATCACGATGCGGGTCTTGGGCACGATGCGGGGCTTGGGGACGATGCCGGTCTCGGCCGGCGTCGCCTGCTCGGTGGTGAGCCAGAAGTCGACCCGCCCGCGGCCGAAGGGCCGGAACCGCACCTCGAGCGCGAGGTGGCGGGGTGGCTCGGCGGCGAGGACCTCCGAGTTGTCATCGACCGTGACGGGACCGACCAGCCCCACGCGGTGGTGGAAGCGGGTCCCTGGAGCGGGCCAGCCGTCGTCGACCGCCCGGATCGTCCGGCAGCCGACCAGCCATTCCGGGTAGGTGCGCGGATCGATGAGCGCCGCGTAGACGGCCTCGGGGGTCAGGAGGGCTGCCGCGGTGGTGCGGGTGGCGCCGGCGGGCGGCTCGGGAGGTGCTGCGGGCGACATGGCGCTCCTCGTCTACGGGGTCTGGAGCAGGCGCTTGACCGCCTGTTCGGGGCGACTGGTGTTGGCTCCGGCCCGTGACCGGTTCCACGCCTCGTGCAGCTCGCCGGTGGGGAACGAGCTCGGCACCGTCGGATGGACGTAGCACGACCGACAGACGGCCCGGGTGTTGCCGAGGACCGTCGCGGCCACGTCGACCGCGCCGAGGATCGCCTGCTCGACCGCGGCATCGGTCTCGGGCACGTCGGTGAGCGCCAAGGCCGCCGCCGCCACGGTGGTCCCACCCCACGTCCGGAAGTCCTTGGCGCTCACGTCGGGGCCCATAGCGGCCCGCAGGTAGTCGTTCACGTCGGCGGAGGACACGGCGGCCGGGGCGCCACCCTGGGCCAGGTAGGCGAACAGCTGCTGGCCGGGGAGCTCGTGGCACCGCTTGGCGAGGCGGGCCAGCCGGGGATCGGTGAGCTCGATGCGCTGGCTCACCCCCGACTTGCCGACGAAGTCGAACTCCAGGTGGTCGCCGTCGACGGTCAGGTGGCTGGTCTGCAGGGTGGTCAGGCCGAACGACTCGTTGTCGAGCGCGTACCGAGCGTTCCCCACCCGGATGAGCGTGTCGTCGAGCAGTCGCACGACCAACGCGAGGACCCGCTCCCGGGGCAGCCCCCGTCGCCGCAGGTCGGCATCGACGGTCGCCCGCAGGTCGGGCAGCGCCTCGGCGAACGACGCCAACCGCTCGAACTTGTCGGCGTCGCGCTGGGAGCGCCACCGGGGGTGGTAGCGGTACTGCTTGCGGTTGCGGTCGTCGCGGCCGGTGGCCAGCACGTGGGCGTTCGGGTCGGGGGAGATCCACACGCGGGTCCAGGCCGGAGGGATGGCGAGGGCGGCGATGCGGGCCCGCTCGTCGGGGTCGCGGATCGGCCGGCCGTCGACCCCGAGGTAGCTGAACCCCCGCCCGGCCCGGCGCCGCACGATGCCCGGGGCCTCGAGGTCGGCGTAGACCAGGCCACGAGGCAGGTCGTCGAGGTGCGGTGGGGCCGCGGCAGCCGACATGGCAGGTGAGCCTGACCGCCACGAGCGACCGCAAACCGCCTGCGCACCCAACTCCCCGGTGGCGCGACGCCGCCCGACCCCATCGCGCCGGGTGGCGCAGGAGGGTCGGGCGGCGAGACGGCTCAGACGGGCTGCGGGGTGACGCCGGGTGCGGCGAACGGGTCGTGCACCAGGACCTCGCGCTTGGTGGCGAAGGCGTGGACCATGCCGGCCAGGGTGGCGAGGGCGAGGACGATCGTGATGGCGAAGGCGACGAGGGCCACCTGGCCGGCTCGGACCCCGAAGATGCTGAACCCGTAGGACGTGAGCAGCAGGCCGCGGAGCGTCTCACCCTTGAACAGGGTGTCGGCCTTGCCCTGTGCCGCAGCCGCCTTGGCGTTGAGCGCCGTTGCGGCGGCGCTGCCCGGGGCCGCGGCATCGGCCTTGGCCTGGATGGCCCGTGCTTCCGCGCTGGTCTGGGAGTAGGTCAGGCCCTTGTTGATCTCCTTCACGTGGCGACCGATGTACTCGTTGGCGTAGCACTCGGCCTGCTTGCCGGTGGTGAGCGGCTTGCCCGCGTTGGCGATCAGGCACGGCGCCTGCTTCTCGTCAGGGGCCAGCCCGGCGACCGGCGTGAACGTGATCTTCTGCTGGCCGAGCTGGTCCTTCACGTAGGACTTGGCGAAGGTGGCCTGGTTCTGGCACACCAACCCGAGGACCAGCAGGAGCACGGCCACGAAGCCGCCTCCCACGCTGAAGACGATGTCGAGTGTTCTGCGCTTCATGGTGAGTCTCCCTTGTCGGCTCCGGCCCGCGGTCGCGAGCAGCCTCGCCGCCATCGTCCCCTGGTCGAGCCGGGGTGACGAGGGTCATAGGTCCTGGTTCAACCGGGACGTTTCAGCGCTTCGCCAGCTCGCGACCGCTGACCTCCTGGGGGAGGATCCGGACCCAGTGGCTGCGCAGGTCCGGGCGGGACCACGGCATGACCGGGAGCGTGTCGAAGTGCGCGATCTGGTCGGCGTCGACCACTTCCTCGGCCATCCCCCGGACGAGCACGCTCCAGCCGGCGTGCTCGAGCGTGTCGAACGCGTCGACCTCCAGGCACACCGCCTGCTCCATGATGGCGGCGGCGAGCTTGGATCCCCGGCCCGTGCGGAAGACCACCGAACGTCCGTCGACCGCGAAGTTGACGGGCAGGATGAGCGGCTCACCCGCTTCCACGAACCCGATCCGGCCCACGGGTACCCGGGCCAGGCGCCGGTAGCACTCGTCGAGATCCAGGATGGCCAGGCCGGACCAGTCAACCGCGTAGTCGTCCATGACCCGAGTGTGACGGAGGCGACGTCGCACGACGAGAGTCGAAGGTCCCTTCGCGGCCGGGCCTCAGCCGGGCGGGTCGACCGTCGCCCGCAGCGAGTCGATCCCCGAGTAGCGCGGGTGCCAGCCGAGCTGCCGCTCCGCCTTGGTGCAGTCCATGATCGCCGGGTGGCTGATCGCGGTGACCCACTCGGTGGCCGGTGGGACGTAGGGCACCATCGGGATGCTGGCCAGGATCTGGGTGAACCGTTGGAACGGCGCGGTCGGCATCGGCAGGGCGGCGAAGCCGAGGACGCGCGCTGCGTCGCGGGCGGTGACCGTCCCCGTGCCGGCGATGTTGTAGGCGCCGGGAGGGCCGGAGCCGGTGATGCACAGCAGCAGCGCCCGGCCGACGTCCTCCTCGTGGATGAACTGCATGGGGAGGTCGGGGATGAACGCCGGGATCGGGAAGGGCAACCGCCGGAACGCCTCGGTGGCCACGTTGGTGAGCGGCTTCAGGAGGTCGGGGATCACGTCCTTGGCCCCCATCGCGTGGGGTCCGAGGACCACCGGCGGGCGCAGCAGGTAGAGCGCGAGCTCGGGGTGCCCGGCCGCGGCCTCGCGCAGCAGCCCCTCGAGCTCGGCCTTCTCCTGGGCGTAGAAGAACCGCGGGTCGGGTCGGGTCGGCCACTCCTCGGTCATCCCGATCGGGTTGTCGGCGTGGAACCCGTAGGCGGCGACCGACGACGAGTAGACGAACCGGTCGGCGCCCGCCGCGGACGCCGCGTGGAACGCGTTGAGGGTGCCGTCGACGTTGATGGCCTTGGTGGCCTCACGCCCGGCCGTGCCGGTGACCAGGAAGGCGAGGTGCACGACGACGTCGGCGCCCGCGAAGGCCTCCTCCAACACCGCGGGCTCGCGCACGTCGCCCTGCCGGTAGGTCATCTTCGTCCAGCCGTGGGCTGCCGGGTCGAAGGGCCGCCGGGCGACGCCGATGACCCGTGCCACCCGGTCGTCGGCCTCGAGCAGCGGCATGAGCCCGTACCCGAACGTGCCGGTCGGCCCCGTCACGGCCACGGTCAAGCCCTTGGTCCTGGGTGCCATGGGCCGAACCTACCGAGCGGCCCGAGGCGATGTGGGATGCAAGTTCCGCAGCCCGTGTAACGGGCCGGCCGTTCGGCGGCACTACACGGCATGACCAACCTCACCCCGATGCAGGAAGCGCTCTGCGAGCAGAGCACGTGGGACTTCTCCGATCTGCGAGCGCTGTTCATCAACTGCACGCTCAAGCGTTCGCCGGAGGTCTCCAACACGCAGGGCCTGGCCGACATCTCGATGGAGATCATGCGGCGCCAAGGCGTGACGGTCGAGGCTGTCCGGGCCATCGACCACCAGATCGCCACCGGCGTGTGGCCGGACATGACCGAGCACGGCTGGGAGCGCGACGACTGGCCGGCCATCTTCGAGCAGGTCGAGGCGGCCGACATCCTCGTGCTGTGCGCGCCGATCTGGCTGGGCGAGAAGTCGTCGGTGTGCACCCAGGTGGTCGAGCGGCTCTACGGCAACAGCCACCTGCTCAACGAGGCGGGCCAGTACGCCTTCTACGGCCGGGTCGGCGGGTGCCTGATCACCGGGAACGAGGACGGCGTGAAGCACTGCGCGATGAACATCCTGTACTCGCTGCAGCACCTCGGCTACGTCATCCCGCCGCAGGCCGACGCCGGGTGGATCGGCGAGGCCGGTCCCGGACCGTCGTACCTCGATCCCGGTTCGGGCGGCCCCGAGAACGACTTCACCAACCGCAACACCACGTTCATGACGTGGAACCTGCTCCACCTGGCCCGGATGCTGAAGGACGCCGGCGGCATCCCGGCCCACGGCAACCAGCGCGCCGCGTGGGATGCCGGCTGCCGCTTCGACTTCCCGAACCCCGAGTACCGATGAGCGACCGCGGGACCGAGGACGAGCGGGAGTGGCACCGGGTCGCCGAGGTGGGCGACCTGCCCGACGGTCGGGTGCGGGCGGTCACGGTCGGGCGGCACACCATCTGCCTCACCCGGTGCGGTGACGACTACGGCGCGCTCGACAACCGCTGCCCGCACCAGGGCGGACCGCTGGCGGAGGGATCGATCGAGAACGGCCTGCTGCGCTGTCCGTGGCACGGCTACGACTACGACCCGCTCACCGGGCAGCCCCCGGCCGGCTTCAGCGACGCCCCCGCGGCGCACCCGGTCGAGGTGCGGGACGGGGGCGTGTGGGTCGCGCTGCCCGAACCGCGTCCCCATCAGCGAACGGTGGGCGACGTGATCGCCGAGACGCTCGCCGAGTGGGGCGTCGACACCGTGTTCGGCATGGTCGGGCACTCGAACCTCGGGTTCGCCGATGCGCTCCGTCGCCTGGAGCAGGACGACCGCCTCCGGTACATCGGCATCCGGCACGAGGGCGCGGCGGCGTTCGCCGCGTCGGCCTACGGCAAGCTCACCGGCCGACCCGCGGTGTGCCTGGCCATCGCCGGGCCGGGGTCGACGAACCTGCTCACCGGCCTGTACGACGCGAAGGTCGACCGGGCCCCGGTGATCGCGATCTCGGGCCAGGTCCCGTCGAAGGTGCAGGGCCGGGGCGCGTTCCAGGACCTCGACCTGACCGCAGCGTTCGCCGACGTCGCGGTCTCCTCGACCATGGTCCAGGGCGGTTCCGACCACGCCGAGCTGGCCTCGCTGGCCGTGAAGCACGCGCTCGACTCCCGCGGCGTGGCCCACCTGGTCCTGCCGGACGAAGTGCAGGTGCAACCGTCCGACCAGGCCGCAGGATCACCACGCGGCCGGCTCGGTTCCCGGCGGGTGGCGCCGGATCCGGCGGTGGTCGACGAGGCCCGCGAGCTGATCGGGGGGGCCGAACGCCCGGTGGTCATCGTCGGGCACGGCGCGGCCGGGGCGATGGACGAGGTCGTGGCGCTGGCCGACTCGCTCGGTGCGCCGGTGCTCACCACGTTCAAGGCCAAGGGCCAGATCTCCGACCACCACCCGCTGGCCGGCGGGGTGCTCGGCCGGTCCGGCACCCCGGTGGCCAGCTGGCTGATGAACGAGGCCGACGCGCTGGTGGTGTTCGGCGCGTCGTTCTCGAACCACACCGGCATCGCGACGTACAAGCCCGTCGTGCAGGTCGACCACGACCCGGCGTCGCTCGGCCGCTTCGATGCGGTCACCGTGCCGCTGCTGGGCGACGTGGGGGTCACCGCGCGCGAGCTCGGCGGGGCCGTCCGCCCCCGCTCGACGGTCGCTCAGCGGGGCGACGTGGCGGCCCGGTGGGCGATCTGGCGGGCCGAGAAGCAGCGGCGGCTCTCCGAGGAGCGGGGCCGAGGGGTCGCGTCGGTCGCGGTGTTCGACGCGCTCAACCGCCACGTCCCGGGCGACGCCGTCGTCACGGTCGACGTCGGCAACCACGCCTACTCGTTCGGCCGCTACTTCGAGGTCGACCACCAACGGATCCTCATGTCCGGGTACCTCGGGTCCATCGGCTTCGGGCTCCCCGCCGCGATGGGAGCCTGGGCCGCGACCGGGTCGCAGGTCGTCGCCATCACCGGTGACGGGGGCTTCGGCCAGTACCTCGCGGAGACCACGACAGCGGTGGCCCACCAGATGGACATCGTCCACGTGGTGCTGGACAACGGGCAGCTCGGGAAGATCTCGAAGGAGCAGCGGGCGGGGGAGTACGACGTGTGGCAGACCGGGCTGCGCAACCCCGACTTCGCGGCCTACGCCGAGCTGTGCGGGGCCCGGGGGATCCGGGTCGAGGCGGCCGCCGACCTCGACGCGGCGCTGGCGGAGGCGTTCGCGACCCGCGGTCCCGTCCTGGTCGCCGTGGCCTGCGATGCCGAGCTCGTGTAGCCGGGCGTCGGGGTGCGACGGAGGTGCGATGATCGGCAGCGATGGCGGTCGGTCCCGACGACGAGGTTGCGGCCCTGCGCGCCGGTGACGAGGCCACGTTCCGCCGCGTCGTCGGGCGAGAGCAGGCCACCCTGGTCCGCGTCGCTCGGGTGTACGTGCGCGACGAGGCGGCGGCCCTCGACGTCGTGCAGGAGACCTGGCTGGCCGCCATCCGCGGTCTCGACGGGTTCGAGGGGCGTTCGAGCCTCCGGGCGTGGCTCACCGGCATCGCCGTGAACCAGGCCCGTCGCCGGGTCGCCCGGGACGCCCGCCTGGCGCCGGTCGGGGGCCCGGGTCCGGCCGAGGAGGAGCTGGGCGGCTGGCCCGAGCGTCGGTTCCGGGGCCCGACCGACCAGTGGCCCGGCCACTGGGCCAGCCCGCCGTCGGACTGGTCGACGCTGCCCGAGCACCGCTTCGCCAACACCGAGGCGGTCGCCGCCGTGCGTGCCGCGATCGAGACCCTGCCGGTGCGGCAGCGGTCGGTCGTCCTGTTGCGCGACGTCCTCGGGTGGACCGCGAGCGAGGTGTGCTCCGCCCTCGACCTGACCGACGGCAACGAGCGCGTGCTCCTCCACCGGGGGCGTAGCACGGTCCGGCGCCGTCTCGCCGAGGTGCTGGCCCCGTGAACATCGACGACGTCGCCTGCCGCGACCTGGTGCAGCGGATCACCGACCTGCTCGACGGCGCCCTCGCCCCCGACGAGGAGCGCGCGGCCCTCGCCCACATCGACGAGTGCCCGGGCTGCGCGGCCGCGCTCGACCAGTTCCGCCGCACCATCGACCTGCTGGGCCGCCTACCCGTCGAAGCGGTGCGGTCGGTCGACCCGTCGGTGATGACCTCGCTCGTCGACGCCTTCCGCGCCCGCCGGTCATGAGGATCGACGACGACCATCGCTGGAGGCTCGCCGCGCCCCTGGCGGAGTTGGCCGGGACGGCGATCATCGTCTTCTCCCTGGTCAGCGCCCGGGTGGTCGCGTGGCACCCGGACAGCCCGCTGGCCCAGGCCGTGAGGTCGTCGTCGGGGCGGATCGGGGCGACCGCCCTCATGACCGGGCTGGCCATCGTCGCCGTCGTGCGGAGCCCGATCGGACGGCTCAGCGGGGGCCACTTCAACCCCGTGGTCACCCTGGCGTTCGGGCTCCAGGGGCTCGTGCACCCCTTCGAGCTCGTCGCCTACCCCATCGCGCAGTGCGGCGGGGCGGTCATCGGCGCGGTCGGCGCGACCGCAGCGTGGGGCCGGGCGGCCGACCTGCCCCACGTCGCCCGCGGGGTGACCCGGCCGGCCGCCGGCTGGGCGTTCCCCGCGGCGGCCGTCCTGGAGGCCGCGTTCGTCGCGCTGCTCCTGGTCGTCGCCTTCGTGGTCCTCAGCCGCCACTCGATGCTGCGCACCGCGTCGCTCGTCGTTCCCGGGGTCCTCACGGTGGGGGTGACCCTCCTGGCCCGCCGCAGCGGTGCAGGCTTCAACCCGGCTCGGGTCATCGGCCCCGACGTGGCGGCCCACCGATACCCGGCCCTGGCCGTGTACCTGGTCGGGCCGCTGGCGGGCGCGGCCGTCGCATCGCTGGCGTGGTCGAGGATCGGGCGGCACCCGGTCCTCACCCCCAAGCTCGACCACCAGCCGGGCTACCCCTGCTTCTTCCGCCACTGCCGACTGCACCAGGCCTGAGCCGAGCCGACCCCCGGCCACCGGTCGTCGGGACCTGTGGCCCTACCGCAGGTCCGGCCGTTCGCACGACCATGGATCCGGATGTCGACTGATCCAGATCG
>Ga0209023_10004828_pt1 | contig 15103 bp, 12 predicted proteins | sample LakOneMetagenome_FD_187468 | JGI IMG/M metagenome (GOLD analysis project Ga0209023, IMG submission 187468) | Freshwater and sediment microbial communities from Lake Erie, Canada (SPAdes) (version 2) | ecosystem: Environmental > Aquatic > Freshwater > Lentic | place: Lake Erie, Canada... | reverse complement strand
CACGTTCGATCCCGCCCAGTCGCCGGTCCTCACCGGCGGCCTCACCGGCACGGTCACGTGCAGCCGGGCGCTCCCGGTCGACCTCTCGTACACCCTGACCCAGGGCACCGTCACCCGGACCGGCACGGCGAGTCTGCCCTGCACCGGCAGCAACGCCGTCACCCCGCTCCCGATCGACGTCACGGGGCTCACCAACGGGCCGGCGACGATCACGTGGACGACGTCGTGGCACGCGCTGAACCAGAGCGTCACCACCCCGGCCAAGACGGCCACGGTCACCCTCACGGTCGCCACCACGATCGGCCTCACGCTCGACGACACCGGCTTCCGGGGTGACCAGACGACGTTCGTCGGCGGCTCGGTGTCGTGCAGCCAGGCCGTCACCGTGAACCTCACCGGCACCCTCCCGGGCGGCGCGGTGACGAACCAGCAGGTCGTCTGCCCGGCGACCGGCGTGGTCGGCTTCCTCCTCCAGTGGAACGTCGGCTCCGCCGCCGGTGTCGCCAGCATCACCGCCTCGGCGCTCACGGCCGACGGCACCGCCGGCGTGACCGTCACCAAGGACGTCACGATCAACTGATCCCGAGCCCGATGGCGGCGACGCACCGCGTCGCCGCCATCGTCGCGTCTGGGCGGGGCTCGCGACCGACGGTGCCCCTAGCCTGGCGGCCATGCTCGACACCGGGGTCCTCGTGATCGGTGGTGGTCCCGCCGGTGCGGCGGCCGCGATCTCTCTCGCCCGCGCCGGGTTCGACGTCACCATCGTCGACAAGGCGACGTTCCCACGCGACAAGTGCTGCGGCGACGGGCTCACCACCGGCGCCCTTCGGGTGCTCGAGGGGCTGGGGTTCGACCCCGGCACGGTCGAGTCCTGGCAGACGGTCGACGCGGCGTGGGTTCGTTCGCCGTCGGGCCGCGAAGTGCGGTTCCCGATGCCGTCGGGCGGCGGCGTCTACGCGGCGGTCGCCCCTCGCCTGCAGCTCGACGACTCCCTCGTGCAGCTCGCCCGGTCGTGCGGCGTGAAGGTCCACGACGGCCACGGGTTCGAGTCGATCGTGGCGTCCGAGGCCGACCGGATGGTGGTCTCGATCACCGGAATCGGCGAGGTCTCCGCCCGCTACGTGATCGCCGCCGACGGCATGTGGTCGCCGGTCCGCCGGGCCATGGGCGCCGCCGAGCCCGGCTACCTCGGCGAGTGGCATGCGTTCCGGCAGTACTTCTCGAACGTCACCGGCCCGGCGGCCGAGCGGCTCTACGTGTGGTTCGAACCCGACCTCCTGCCCGGGTACGCCTGGTCGTTCCCGCTGCCCGGTGGGCGGGCCAACGTCGGCTTCGGCATCGAACGCGACGGCGTCCGCCGCGTGCAGGACATGAAGCAGACCTGGGTCGACCTGCTCGAGCGGCCCCATGTGCGCGAGGCCCTCGGCGCCGGCGCGGTGCCAGAGGCCCGGCATCTCGCCTGGCCCATCCCGGCGCGGGTCGACCGATCCGTGCTCTCACGCGACCGGGTGCTGTTCGTCGGCGATGCGGCATGCACGGCCGACCCCATGACCGGCGAAGGGATCGGCCAGGCGCTGCTCTCCGGGGTGCTCGCCGCCGAAGCGATCCTCGCCGCCGGCCCCGACCGGCCCGAGCTGGCACGAGGTCGCTACCGCTCCGAGATCGAACAGCACCTGTTCGCCGACCACCGTATGTCGGTCGTGCTCTCCCGGGTGCTGCGCTCGGAGTTCGGAGCTCGCGGATCGGTCCGGGTTGCCGGACTGAACGACTGGACCCGGCGCAATTTCGGCCGTTGGCTGTTCGAGGACGAGCCTCGGGCGATCGCCGTCACCCCCCGCCGGTGGCACCGTTCGTTCCTGGGCCGACCGGGCGCGTTCCGATAAGGAGCCGGGCGCGGACCCGGTTCTACGCTCCGCGTATGCACACCCGCCTGACCGAACTGCTCGAGATCGAACACCCGGTGATGCTCGCCGGGATGGGGGGCGTGTCGTACCACCGCCTCGTGGCTGCGGTGTCCGACGCGGGCGGCATCGGGACGTTCGGTGCCGCATCGATGGACGACGGCCAACTCCCCGAGGAGATCGCCGCGCTCAAGGCGATGACCTCGGCCCCGTTCGGGGTCGACCTGCTCACCGCGCTGCCGAACCAGGTGGAGGCCGGCATCCGCGCCGTGATCGAGGGCGGGGCGCGCATCTTCGTCGCCGGCCTCGGCGTGCCGCGCGAGGTGATCGACCTCCTCCACGCCAACAACGTGCTCGTCGGCTCGATGTGCGGCAAGGTCCGCCACGCCGTCTCCGCCGTGGCGAGCGGTTGTGATTTCGTCGTCGCCCAGGGCACCGAGGCCGGCGGCCACACCGGCACCGTCGCCACCATGGCGCTGGTCCCCCAGGTCGTCGACGCGGTCGGCGCCCAGGTGCCGGTGGTCGCCGCCGGCGGGCTGTTCGACGGCCGGGGCCTCGCCGCCAGCCTGGCCCTCGGGGCCGACGGCGTGTGGATCGGCACCCGCTTCATCGCCACGCCCGAGGCGCACACCGGGCAGGGCTACAAAGAGACGCTGTTGGCGATGTCGGAGGACGGCACGGTGGTCAGCCGGGCCTACACCGGCAAGACCTGTCGGGTCGCCCGGACCGCCTGGACCAACCACTTCGAACAGCACCCCGAGGAGCTCGAGAAGTTCCCGAACCAGATCTTCAAGGCCGCCCGGGAGGGCGTGACGATGCTCGGGGTCGGCGAGACCACCGTGCTCGACACCGACAAGGACTTCATGCCCGCCGGCCAGGGGGTCGGCGCCATCACGTCGATCGAGCCGGCGGGCGACATCGTGCGCTCGATGGTCGCCGAGGCCGAAGCGGTGATCGACCGCATCGCGTCGCTGCGAGGATGAACGAGTGATCGCATCCACCGTCATCGCCCACGTCAACACGGTCTGGCGCGACGAGATCGTCCCGTCGCTGTCGGACTACATCCGCATCCCGTGCGTCTCGGCCGCCTACGAACCCGACTGGGCGTCGCTCGGGCACATGGACCGTGCCGTCGACCACATCCGGGCGTGGTGCGCGGCGCGACCGGTGGTCGGGCTCACCATCGAACGGCAGGAGCTCGCCGGCCGCTCACCGGTGCTGCTCATGGAGGTTCCCCCGTTCGGCGTCGGGAGCGCCGAACGCACCGTCTTGTTCTACGGCCACCTCGACAAGCAGCCGGAGATGACCGGGTGGCGTGACGGATTCGGGCCGTGGGACCCGCTGGTCGAGAACGGCCGCCTGTACGGGCGGGGCGGCGGCGACGACGGGTACGCGGCGTATGCCGCGATCACCGCCGTGGAGGCCGTCCAGGCCGCCGGCGGTTCCCACGACCGGATCGTCGTGCTCATCGAGGCGAGCGAGGAGAGCGGCTCGATCGACCTGCCCGCTCATCTCGAGACGCTCGGGCCGCGCATCGGCCGCACCGACCTCGTGCTCTGTCTCGACGGCGGGTGCCTCGACGACCAGCGCCTGTGGGCCACGACCTCGCTGCGCGGATTGGCGTCGGGCACGCTCACGGCGGAGGTCCTGCACGAAGGCGTCCACAGCGGTGAGGCCAGCGGGGTCGTGCCCTCGTCGTTCCGGGTGCTGCGCCAGTTGCTCGACCGGGTCGAGGACCCGGGCACCGGTGAGATCCTCGTGCCCGAGTGTCACGCGCCGATCCCGGACGACCGGGTCGAGCAGGCTCGGGCCGTCACCGCCGAGCTGCCCGAAGCCGGCGCCGGCATCTTCCCGTGGGTCGACGGGGTCCGGCCGATGGTCGCCGATCCGGCCGGGCAGCTCCTCGCCCGCACCTGGCGGCCCACCCTGAGCGTCACCGGCGCATCGGGCCTGCCGCCCGCCAACCGGGCCGGCAACGTGCTGCGGCCGTTCACCTCGCTCCGGCTCTCGTTCCGCCTCCCGCCCACGACCGACTCGACCGCGGCGTTGGCGGCGATCGCCGACCGCCTCCTCGCCGATCCGCCGTCGGGCGCCCAGGTCCGGTTCACCGAGCGGGAGCATGCCGATGGCTGGAACGCCCCCCGGTTCCGGCCCGAGCTCGAAGCCCAACTCGACGCGGTGTCCGTGGCCGCGTTCGGTGGCTCGTTCCGCGCCTACGGCGAAGGCGGCTCGATCCCGTTCATGGGCATGCTGGGCGAGCAGTACCCCGACGCCCAGATCGTCGTGACCGGCGTGCTCGGCCCGGGCAGCAACGCCCACGGACCCAACGAGTTCGTCGATCTGAACACCGCCGAGCGGGTGACCGCATCGCTCGCCCTGCTGATCGATGCGAGGACGAAGGGCTGACCGGAGGCCGACGCTGCTCCGCCGAGCGCCGGAGCGCTCGACGGAGGCCAGCATCGCCGTCGGCAGATGGGAGGAGCCGACGACCACGGTCGGAGCGAGGGCGGGATCGCTCGCGGCCGAGTGATCACATCGTGGCGGAACGAATCGATTCCGAACACCCGGGAGGCGTGAGAAGCGGGTAAGAAGTGCGGGCCATGCTCCGAATGCTCCGTACGAACCGCGACATCCGTGCCCTGTTCTTCGCCCAGGTGGTGTCGTACTGCGGGGACTGGTTCGCCTACGTCGCCTTCGTCGGACTCATCCAGGACTACAGCGACGTCGCCTTCTTCGTGTCGCTCGTCTACGTGGCCCAGACCCTGCCGGCGTTCCTCGTCTCACCCGTGGCGGGGGCGACCGTCGATCGGTTCGACCGGCGCCGCATCATCGTCGCCGTGTCGACGGTGCAGGCCGTCGCCGCCGCCGGCCTGCTCCTCGTGCACAGCCGCCACACCCTGTGGCTGGGGTTCCTGTGCCTGTGCGTGATCTCCGCGCTCGGCTCGTTCGTCGGTCCGGCGTCGCAGGCCGGCATCCCCAACCTGGCCCGCTCGCCGGAGGAACTGAAGCTGGCGAGCGTGCTCTTCGGCTCGCTGTGGGGCGCGATGCTCGCCATCGGAGCGGCCGTCGGCGGGGTGTTCGCCGCCGCCTTCGGCCGCGATGCCGCGTTCAAGGCCAACGCGGTGTCGTTCGTGCTCGCCGCGGTGTTCGTTCTGTTCGTGCGGCACCCGATGCAGGAAACCCGCGCCGCCGGGGTGGCCCGCCCGCCCGTCCGGCCGATCGCCGACATGGGCGAGGCGCTCACGGTCGCGCGCCGCGACCCCGTGATCCTGTCGCTCCTGGCGTCGAAGGCCGTGTTCGCCCTCGGCTCGGGCATCGTCGGCGTGCTCGCCGTGCTGGCTCGCCGTCGGCTGGGAGCGGGCGACGACGGGGTGGGGCTGCTGCTCGGAGCACGCGGTCTGGGTGTGGCGGTCGGGCCCATCGTCGGTGGACGCCTGGTGGGCAAGGGCTACTCGCGCCTGCTGGTGTTGTGCGGCGGCGCGGGCTGCGCGTTCGGTGTCGCGTACCTCGGTCTGTCGGTCGCCCCCAACCTGCTCATCGCCGCAGTGCTCGTCCTCATCGCCCACCTGGGTGGCGGAGCGCAGTGGACGCTGTCGACCTACGGCCTGCAACGCCGCGTTCCCGACGCGATCCGCGGTCGGGTGCTCGCAGGCGATGCGGCGATCGTCATGCTCGTCCTGACGATCTCGAATCTCGCCGCCGGCCTCGTCGTCGGCGGGATCGGGCCCCGACCGGCCATCGCGGTGTTCGCGGTCACCGGCATCGTGGCGTCGGGCGCCTACCTGTACTTCACCGGACCGGTCCGGCGCCGGGCCGACGCGGATGAGCGGGCCGACGCGTTCGCTACCCTCCCCGGGGTTGAATCGAGCTGACCGGAGATCGGTCGAGCCCGGCCAGGAGGACCACGTGACCGACTTCCGCACGGCGGCGAGTGTCGAGGACATCGTCGCAGAGATGAGCAAGGTCGTGGTCGGCCAGCACCGCGTCATCGAGCGCATGGTGGTGTGCCTGCTGGCCCGGGGCCACTGCCTGCTCGAGAGCGTTCCCGGACTGGCCAAGACCCTGGCCGTCGACACGCTCTCCAAGACGGTCGGCGGCACGTTCGCCCGCGTGCAGTTCACGCCCGATCTCCTGCCGTCCGACATCACCGGCACGCGGGTGTACCGGGGCTCGTCGGAACGCTTCGACGTCGAGCTCGGCCCGATCTTCGTGAACTTCCTGCTCGCCGACGAGATCAACCGGGCGCCGGCCAAGGTCCAGTCGGCCCTGCTCGAGGTCATGGCCGAGCACCAGGTGACGATCGGCGGCATCACCCACCAGGTGCCCGACCCGTTCCTCGTGATGGCGACGATGAACCCGATCGAGTCGGAGGGCGTCTACCAGTTGCCCGACGCCCAGCGCGACCGGTTCCTGATGAAGGTCGTGCTCGGCTACCCGAGCCACCACGAGGAGATGTCCATCGTCGAGCGCATGACCGTCCGGGCGCCGCAGGCCTCGCAGGTGCTCGATCTCGAATCGTTGCGCCAGCTGCAGGACCGCACCGACGCCGTCGCGGTCGACCACTCGGTCGTGCGGTACGCCGTCGATCTCGTGCATGCCACCCGCGATCCGGCCCGGCACCAGCTCGCCGACCTCGTCCCGTACGTGGCGGTCGGGGTCAGCCCCCGGGCCTCGATCGGGCTCATCCGGGCGGCCAAGGCGCTCGCCGTCGTGCGGGGCCGGACGTATGCCACGCCCCAGGACGTGTTCGAGGTCGCCCCCGAGGTGCTGCGGCACCGCCTCGGTCTCAGCTACGAGGCGCTCGCACGCGACGTCGGCGTGGAACAGGTGCTGCAACGCATCTTGTCCACGGTGCCGGCCGCGTTCGTGCAACCGCCGAACTGGCAGGCGCCGGCGAACGGCACCGCGGCCCCGGGCCTGCCCGTCGTCGGCGGCGCTGCGTGACGGCTGCTCCGCCCGTCGCGGCGCCCGACCCGACCCTCGCCCAGACGCTGCGCCGGCTCGAGCTCACCATCACGCGCAAGCTCGACGGCATCCTGCACGGCCAGCACCAGGGCCTCACCCCGGGCCACGGCAGCGAGATCGGCGAGAGCCGCCCCTACGCCGTGGGCGACGACGTTCGCCGCATCGACTGGAACGTCACCGCACGCACCCAGGAGCTGCACGTGCGTGACCTGATCGCCGACCGAGATCTCGAGGCGTGGCTCGCGGTCGACGTCTCGGCGTCCATGGCGTTCGGCACCGACGCCGCGGAGAAGCGGGAGGTCGCGCTCGGCGCCGCCGCCGCGGTCGGGTTCCTGACGGCTCGGGCGCAGAACAAGGTCGGGTGCGTGGTCGGTACAGGTGCCGGTCGTCGGGCCTTCCCGCCCCGTACCGGTCGCGACCCGCTTCGGGCCCTGCTCACGGGGATCGGCGAGGCGGCCCGCACGGCCGACGGCTCGGGCCGCACCGATCTGGGTGCGCTGCTCGACGACCTCGGCGGGCGGGCGCGGCGCCGCGGCTTCGTGTGCGTCATCTCCGACTTCCTCGCTCCACCCGAGCAGTGGCGACGGTCGATCGGTGGGGTGGCCATGCGCCACGAGACGCTGGCCATCGAGATCATCGACCGCCGGGAGATGGAGCTCCCGGCCGTCGGGCTGCTCACCGTCACCGACCCGGCCACCGGCCGCACCCGTGAGGTGCAGCTCAACGCCGCCGTGCGCGACCGGTACCGCGAAGCCGCACTCGAGCAGCGCGAGCTCACCCGCTCGACGCTGTCGGCCGCGGGTGTCCAGCACCTGCAGCTCACCACCGACGGGCTGTGGCTCGAGGCGTTGGTGCAGTACGTCCACCGTCGGCGGCACCTCGCCAACCGCCCGTACAACGCGGCGGGGGCCCGCCGATGAGCTGGCAGTTCCTCCACCCGGGACGCCTGTGGCTGCTCGTCCTGCTGGCCGTGCTGGTGCTCGCCGCGGTGTCGAGTTCGTGGCAGCGCAAGCGCCGAGCCGTCCGGTTCACCAACATCGAGCTGCTCGACCGCATCGCTCCGTCGCGACCGGGCTGGCGACGTCATCTCGTCACCGCCCTCGTCGTCGTCGGCTTCGCCGTCGGCATCGTCGGGCTCGCCCAGCCGTACCGCGAGGAGCGGGTGTCGAACGAGCGCTCGATCATCATGCTCTCGCTCGACGTCTCGCTCTCGATGATGGCCAAGGACGTCTCGCCCAGCCGGCTCGAGGCCGCGAAGGCCCAGGCGAAGCAGTTCGTCGAGCAGGTCGACCCGTCGATCGACATCGGGCTCATGAGCTTCAGCGAGAACGTGAAGCTGCGTGTCCCGCCCACGCTCGACCGCGACCAGGTGATCTCGGCGATCGACTCGCTCGGCCTCGAGGAGGGCACCGCCATCGGCGACGCGATCGTCCAGGCGGCCGACGTGATCGCGGATGCGTTCAAGATCGCCAAGCCGTCGTCGACCGACACCACCGGTTCCACCGACAACGCCCCGGGCACCACGACCGTGAACCCGTTGGGCGACGGCGCTCCCCCGGCGGCCATCGTGATCCTCACCGACGGCGAGACCATCCAGGGCCGCACCCCCGGCCAGGAAGGCGCCAAGCACGCCGCCGAATACGGCATCCCGGTCTACGGCATCGCCTTCGGCACACCGCAGGGTTCGATCGTGTTGGACGACCCGAACACCGGCCAACCCATCGACCAGCCCGTGCCGGTGAAGTACGAGGAGCTGACCGCGGCGGCGCAGGAGACGGGCGGGAAGTTCTACAAGGCCGAGTCCGCGGGCGATCTGGGCACGGTGTACGACGACATCGCCCAGCAGCTCGAGCCGGCGCTACAGCTGCCCGAGCCCGTGCGGGTCGAGCTGACGATCCGCTACCTCGCGCTCGCCCTGCTCCTCCTCGCCGCCGCCTTCGTGCTCACCCAGCTCTTCCTCGGCGGGCTGGCCTGAGCCACCAGCCAGACGGGTGGCTCAGACGGTGTGGTATTCGTGCTCGTCGGTAGAAACCCGGCCTGAGCCACCAGCCAGACCGGCTCAGACGGCGTCGGCGCAGGCCGCGGCGGCCTCGCTGAGCCGCTGGGCGCGGGCGTCGGCGGCGAGGTTCTGCGCCATCCGGTTCATCGTGTAGCCCACCGACAGTTCGCGCTCGGGCTGAGCGAACGCCACCGAGCCGCCGGCGCCCGGATGTCCGAAGCTGCCCGGCCCGGCGTACGGGGAGAACATTCCGTAGGTCATGAAGCCCATGCCGAACGTGGTCGGCATGATGAGGCACATGTCGGCCTCGCCGGCGGGGGTCACGGTCGTACGCATCCGCTCGACCGTGGCCGGCTGCACCAGACGCACGCCGTCGACCTCGCCGATCGTCGCCGCGTAGATCCGGGCGAGCGACGCCGCGTTGGTGATGCCGTTGGCGGCCGGGATCTCCGCTGCGTGGACGGCACGCGAGTTGAACACCAGTCCGTCGATCCCGCCGGTGTCGCTGAACGCCCCGCTCACCGACAGAGCCCGGCCCCCGGAGGTGTTCGGACCCATGAACTGCTCGGCGAGCGCGATCAGCGCCGGGTCGTCGGGAGGGGTCGCCGGGATGATCGGCGACACCCGCGACTCGAGCTCCTCGGGCAACCCGATCCAGAACTCGACCCCGAGCCGGGCCACGATCTCGTCGGTCACGAACGTGCCCAACGACCGGTGGCCCGGGTCGACCCGGCGGACCAGTTCACCTGCGAGCCAGCCGTACGTCACGGCGTGGTAGCCGTGGGCGGTGCCCGGCGCCCAGAGCGGCGCCTGCTCCGCCAACCGCTCGGTGATCCACGTCCAGTCGAGCACCTGGGCGAGCGAGGGCGACCCGTCGATCGTGTAGAGACCGGCCTGGTGCGACAGCAGTTGGCCGACGGTGATGTCGCCCTTGCCGTTGGCCGCGAACTCCGGCCAGTACCGGGCGACGGGCGCGTCGTAGTCGATGAGTCCGCGGTCGACGCAGATCGCGACCGCGATGGCGGTGATCCCCTTGGTCGTCGAGAACACGAGCTGCAACGTGTCGGTGGAGTACGGCGCGCTCCCGGCCGTGTCCTCGAACCGGCCTCCGGTGAGATCGACGACGTTGCGACCTCGGTGGTACACCGCGACCCCCGCGCCGACCTCCTCGGTCTCGGAGAGGTTGGTGACGAACGCGGCCCGGACCGGCTCCCACCCGGGCGCGACGGTTCCCTGGATGTCGGACATCTCGTGCTCCTCAGCCGTCGATCAGGTTGCGAAGGGTTTCGATCGTCTTGACCGGATCGGCGCCGACCGGGTTGACGCTCAGCAGGGTGACGCCGGCCTCCTTGTAGGCGGCGAGCCGTTCCTTGACGTAGCCGACCGGGCCGACGAGGTTGGTGTGCTCGATGAGCTCGGCGGGGACGGCGGCCGCCGCCTCGTTCTTCTTGCCCTCGAGGTACAGGTCCTGGATCTCGATGGCCTCCTTCACGTAGCCGTACTTCTGGCAGATCGTGTTGTAGAAGTTCTTGTCGCGGGCACCCATCCCGCCGACGTACAGCGCCATGTGGGGCCGGGCGGCGTCGAGCACCTTGGTCTGGAGGTCGCCGGTGAACTCGTCGCCGATGGCCACCATGCCACCGGCCGAGATCTCGAGCTGGCCCAGGCTCGGGTCGCGCTTGGCGAGGCCGGCCTTGAGCTCGTCGCCCCAGACGTCGTGGTACTTCTCGGGGTCGAAGAAGATCGGCAGCCACCCGTCGGCGTACTGGGCGGTGGCGGTGACGCTGAGCCCCATGAGGCTGGCCCACCAGATCGGGATGTTCGGCCGGACGGGGTGGTTGATCAACTTCAGCGGCTTGCCGAGCCCGGTGCCCTGACCCTCGGGGAGCGGTACGTTCACGACCTGGCCGTGGTACTCGAACTTCTCCTCCCGCTTCCAGATCATCCGGCAGGCCTCGATGTACTCCTTGATGCGGGCCATCGGCTTCTCGTACGGCACGCCGTGGAAGCCCTCGACGACCTGCGGACCCGAGGCGCCGAGGCCGAGGATGAACCGGCCGTCGCTCACGTAGTCACACCCGGCCGCCGTCATCGCCATCAGCGCGGCGGTACGCGAATAGACGTTGACGATGCCGGTGCCGAGCTGCACCCGGTCGGTCTTGGCCGCCAGGTACCCGATCTGGCTGATGGCGTCGTAGCTGTAGGCCTCGGCCACCCAGGCCACGTCGAGCCCCGCGTGCTCCAGGGCGACGACCTGGTCGACCGCCTGCTTGAAACCGCCGGAATAGTTGATCGCCATCGACAGCTTCACGGTGTCGCTCCTCGGGTAGGGGTTGCCCGGCACGCTAAGCGCTGACGACCGCGTCGTGCCATGTGAGGCGACCCGCGGCCGACGCCCGGCCGACGCGCCCGGCCACCGCCGGGTGGTTCGACCGATCGGACCACTGGGTAGCCTCCCCGGCGTCGGTCCGGCCACGAGGAGGCTCAGGGTGACGTCAATCCACGACGGGGCGATCCTCGCGAGTGCGACCGGTGACGGCGACGTCGCGGTCATCGAGCGGTATCGCCGCGAGCTCACCGGCTACTGCTACCGGATGCTCGGCTCGGCGTTCGAGGCCGAGGACGCGGTGCAGGAGACGATGGTGCGGGCCTGGCGGGCCTTCGACCGCTTCGAGGGGCGCTCGCAGGTGCGCACCTGGCTCTACCGCATCGCCAGCAACGTCTGCTTCGACGCCCTCGCGTCGAGCCAACGCCGAGCCCGGCCGATGGACCTCGGTCCGGCCGGGTTTGCCGACACGCCGCTCAGTCCGCCGCTCAGCGAGAACGTCTGGATCATGCCGATCCCCGACCAGCTGGTTACGGCCCCCGCCGACGACCCGGCCGAGCAGGTCGTCCACCGCGAGAGCATCCGCCTGGCGTTCGTCGCCGCCCTCCATCACCTGCCGCCCCGGCAGCGGGCGGCGGTGATCCTGCACGACGTGCTGCGGTGGTCGGCCAAGGAGATCGCCGAGCTGCTCGACTCCTCGGTCGCCTCGACGAACAGCGCGCTGCAGCGGGCCCGTGCGACCCTGGCCGGGATCGAGCCGCATGCCCACGCCGTCTCCGAGCCCGAGGATGCGGCGACCCTCGAACTGCTCGGCCGGTACGTGGACGCGTTCGAGCGCTACGACATGGACGCCCTCACCGCGGTCGTCCACGAGGACGCGATCCAGTCGATGCCGCCATTCGAGATGTGGCTGCGCGGCGCCGATCAGCTGGTGAAGTTCTGGTCGGGTCCGGGCGCCGAGTGCGCGGGTTCCCGTCTGGTGCCCACGCGGGCCAACGGCTGCCCGGCGTTCGGCCAGTACCGGCCGAGCGGACCGGGCGGCGCCCACGAGCCGTGGTCGCTGCAGGTCCTCCACATCGAGCACGACCGGATCGTCGAGTTCACGTTCTTCCTCGACACGGCCACCCTGTTCCCGCTCTTCGGCCTCCCGCCGGGGCTCTGAAGCGGTCCGTCGTCCGGGTCAGTCCATCCCGGCGGTCCGCAGATGGGCGACGAGGGCCGCGGCGGCCTCGGCGAGATGCAGCTCGAGCAGGCCGACCGCCTCGACCGTCCGACCCGCCCGGCAGTGGCCGAGGAGCTTGCGGTGCTGGGCCGACGAACGGGCCGAGGCCCGGAGCCCGGTGGTGTAGAGCTCGACGTACGGGGCCACCGCGGCGTGGAGCCGGCCCACGAGGGTGATGCCTCGCTCCCAACCCGACCCGGCGTACAGCGCCTCGTGGAATCGCCAGTTGGCCTCACCGACCGACGCGTCGGTGTCGGCGAGGGCCAACTCGGCCTCGGCGAGGTCGACGATGGTGAGCCGCTCGACCGACCGGGCGAGCAGCACCGGCTCGATCGCCCGGCGGAGGGCGTAGATCTCCTCGGCGCCGTCGGCCGTGAGCATCCGGACCACGACGCCACGGTTGCTCTCGAACGTCACGAGCCCTTCGGCGGCCAGTCGTTGCAGCGCTTCGCGTACCGGCACCTTGCTCACGCCGAGCTCTGCGGCCAGGTCGTCCTGGCGCAGCCATTCCCCGGGCTTCACGTCGCCCCGCAGCAACGCGGTCAGCACATGACGGTGGACGACCTCGACCGTGCTCATAGTAGAATCGTATCCGATTCTACGAAGGAGTTCCGATGCCCAGCCTCGACGACTACCCGCGCCATCCCCTCACGTTCGGCCCGTCGCCGATCCATCCCCTGCGACGGCTCAGCGCCCACCTCGGCGGCAAGGTCGAGATCTGGGCCAAGCGGGAGGACTGCAACTCGGGCATCGCGTTCGGCGGCAACAAGACCCGCAAGCTCGAGTACCTCGTGCCCGACGCCCTCGCCCAGGGCTGCGACACCCTCGTCTCGATCGGCGGGGTGCAGTCGAACCACACCCGCCAGGTCACCGGCGTCGCCGCTCATCTCGGTCTCAAGGCCGTCACGGTGCAGGAGGCGTGGGTGGAGTGGCCCGACGTCACCTACGACAAGGTCGGCAACGTCCAGCTGTCGCGCATGATGGGCGGCGACATCCGGTTCGATCCCGCCGGCTTCGACATCGGCATCCGTAGCAGCTGGCAGACGGCGCTCGACTCGGTCGTGGAAGCGGGAGGCAAGCCGTATCCGATCCCGGCCGGCGCCTCCGACCACCCGCTCGGTGGGCTCGGCTTCGCCAACTGGGCGCGCGAGGTGGCCGCGCAGGAGGAGGAGCACGGGCTGTTCTTCGACCACGTGATCGTGTGCACGGTCACCGGTTCGACCCACGCCGGGATGATCGCCGGGTTCGCGCTCGAGAACCGGCCCGACCGTCACGTGATCGGCATCGATGCCTCGGCCACCATGGACAAGACGATCGAGCAGGTCACCCGCATCGCCCGGAACACGGCGGCCGCCATCGGGCTCGATCGCGACCTGCGCGCCGACGAGATCACCATCGTCGACGGCTACTCCGCCGGGATCTACGGCATTCCCGATGCCCAGACGATCGACGCCATCCGGACGACGGCCCGGCTCGAGGGCATGATCACCGACCCCGTGTACGAGGGGAAGTCGATGGCCGGGCTCATCGGCATGGTCCGGTCGGGCGAGATCCCTGCCGGATCGAAGGTGCTCTACGCCCACCTCGGCGGTCAGACGTGCCTCCCCGCGTACGCCGGGGTGTTGTGACGGCTCACCGACCGGACGGGCGGCCGGCGCGCACCGTCGGAGCACGCGCGACACGCGCCGTTATGGTCCGCAGATGACCTTTCGCGTGGTGGTGTGGGGTACCGGAAACGTGGGCCGGCCGGCGATCCGGGCCGTCGCGGCCCATGCCGATCTCGAGCTCGTGGGTGTGATCGTGTCGAATCCCGACAAGGTCGGTGTCGACGCCGGCGAGCTCGCGGGGATCGGGCCCGTCGGCGTAGCGGCCACGGCCGACACGTCGATCGCCACGGCCGATGGCGTCGACGCCGTCGTGTACGCGGTGAACGCCGACTTCCGGCCGGCCGAATGCGCCGCCGAGGTCGAGGCCTGCCTTCGGGCGGGCAAGAACGTGGTCTCGACCGCCTTCTATCCGCTGCTGCACCCGGCCTCGGCCCCCAAAGAGTTCACCGACTACCTCGGCGCGGCGTGTACGGCCGGCGACTCGTCGGTGTTCGTGTCCGGGATCGACCCGGGGTGGGCCCTCGACATCTTGCCCCTGCTCCTCACGGGGGTGTGCGCCGACATCACCGAGATCCGGGCCCAGGAGGTCTTCAACTACCAGTTGTACGACCAGCCCGACGCCGTGCGGAACCTCATCGGCTTCGGACGGCCGCTCGACGAGACGCCGCCGATGCTCCTCGACTTCTCCCTGCAGATGGTGTGGGCGCCGATGATCCGCCTCGTGGCCGACGGGTTGGGGTTGGAGCTCGAGGAGATCCGCACCCACGTCGAGCGACGACCGCTCGAGCGCACGATCGACGTTCCCGGCATGGGGGTGTTCGAGGAGGGCATGCAGGGCGCGTTCCGCTTCGAGGTGCAGGGCATCGTCGACGGCCGTCCGCTGATCGTGATGGAGCACATCACCCGCATCGACGACGAGTGTGCACCCGACTGGCAGCGACCCGACCACGGCCAGGGTGTGCACCGGGTGGTCATCGAGGGCCGCCCGCACCTCGAGGTCACGATCCACGGCACCGAGACGGGTGAGAAGGGCGCGGCCGGGGGTGGCAATGCCACGGCGGCCAACCGGATCGTCAACGCGAT
>Ga0209023_10004827_pt1 | contig 15107 bp, 14 predicted proteins | sample LakOneMetagenome_FD_187468 | JGI IMG/M metagenome (GOLD analysis project Ga0209023, IMG submission 187468) | Freshwater and sediment microbial communities from Lake Erie, Canada (SPAdes) (version 2) | ecosystem: Environmental > Aquatic > Freshwater > Lentic | place: Lake Erie, Canada... | reverse complement strand
CGAACCGGCGCGAGCCCCACAGGTGCGCCATCGAGTTCACGAGGAAGGTGGTGTGCCACAACAGGACGGTCGACAGGAAGAAGCCGACGACGAGGCCACTCCACCCGCCCCACCACAGACACAGGAGCGCCAGCGCCCAGGGGCCGACGAAGTCGTGCTTGTTGATCCACCGGAGCTCGGGGACCTTGTTGAAGTCGGCGATGGCGTCGGTCGGCGTCTCGTCGCTCTGCGGGCAGATGATCCAGCCGATGTGGCTGAACATGACACCCTTGATCGGCGAGTGCGCGTCCTGGACGGTGTCGGTGAAACGATGGTGCAGGCGGTGGTGGCCGGCCCACCACAGCGGCCCCTTCTGGGTGGCCGTGGTGCCGCCGAATGCGAGCAGGAACTGGAACGCCCGGCTCGTCTTGTAGGACTTGTGGGCGAAGTACCGGTGGTACCCGCCCGTGATGAAGAACATGCGACCCCAGTAGGTCACGAGCAGGATCTGCCAGTCGTGCCACCCGATCCCGGTGAAGATGGCGAGGACCGGGATCAGGTGGACCAACAGGAACACACCGGATGCCACCGGATCGAGCTTCTCACCGGGCAAGCGGTTGGGATGCGAAATCATTGCCACAACCTACTGTCAAGATCGCGGTCGCCGCTCGTCACGCCGCGAGATTTCACCCAGCGGAAACGATCGATCAGGACCGGCGAGGTACCGGAGCGATCGCAGGAGCGAAGCGACGTACCGAGCGAAGGTGGCCTCCGCCCGCTTACGACTGCGCGTCCATCAGTTCCGCGAAGCGGGCGAACAGATACCGCGAGTCGTGGGGACCGGGGCCGGCCTCGGGGTGGTACTGGATGCCGAACGCCGGCACGTCGGTGCACCGGAATCCGGCCAGGGTGTCGTCGTTGAGGTTCACGTGGGTGACCTCGACACCGTCGACCCCGTCGAGGTCGACGCAGTAGTTGTGGTTCTGGCTCGTGATCTCGACCTTGCCGGTCGCCAGCTCCTTGATCGGATGGTTGCCGCCGTGATGACCGAACGGCAGCTTGTGGGTGCGACCGCCGACGGCGGTGCCCAGCAACTGATGGCCCATGCAGATCCCGAAGATCGGCACCTCGCCCAGCAACGACTTGATCGTCTCGGGGAGGTAGGTGACCGCCGCAGGGTCGCCGGGACCGTTCGACAGGAACACCCCATCGGGATCGAGCGCCTTGATCTCCTCCGCCGACGTCGTGGCGGGGACCACGGTGACCCGGGAGATCTCACTCAGACACTCGAGGATCGTCGACTTGATGCCACAGTCGACCGCGACCACGTGACGGTCGGGATTGCCGTCGACGGTGTAGGGCTCGGCGCAGGTGACCTCGCTCACGAGGTCGCAGTCGTCGGTGCCGATGGCGTCCTTCGCAGCGGCCGTGAGCTCCTCGACCGACGCGCTGCCGAACGCGCCCGGCATGGCACCGCTGTCGCGCAGGATGCGGGTGAGACGCCGCGTGTCGACGCCGCCGATCGCAGCGACGCCATGGCGACGCAGGTAGCCGTCGAGGCTCTCGCCACTGCGCCAGCTGCTCTCACGGCGCGCCATCTCGCGGAGGATCACACCGCGGCACTGCACCGTGGTCGCCTCGTCGTCGGCGCCGTTGGTGCCGTAGTTGCCCAGGTGCGACGTCGTGAAGGTGATGATCTGGCCGGCGTAGGAGGGGTCGGAGATGACCTCCTGATAGCCGCTCATGACCGTGTTGAACACGATCTCGCCGGTCACCACACCGCCGGTCGGGTCGGCTCCGAAGAGCTCGCCCTCGAACACCTCGCCGTTCGCCAGCACCAGGGTGCCCGGACGAATGTCGTTCGTCATCTCACGCCTCTTTCTGTCCGTACCAACCTCACAGGACTGGTTTCACGGTCAGGCGCACAACCTACCAGAGGGTCCGGAACCCTCGATCCGGGTATCGGGCAGGATTGCCCGCCGTCGAGGCTTGCGGACGAGCCGGTGACCTTGGTATGAATTCTCTTCACTCGTTCCGCTGGAGGGAACCCATGAAGCTCTCGTCGCCACTCGCCCGTCGCGCCGCCGCCATCGCGGTCGCCACTGCCGCCCTGCTCGGCACTGCGTCGTGCACCCCCGACGCGTCCACGGGCGGTTCGACGACGACCACGACCGAAGCGCCCGCGGCCAAGCCCGTGCTCAGCCCCACCTCCGGCCCCGCCGGATCGTTCGTCAACGTGGCGACCCCGAACGGCGAATGCGATCCGACCGGCCCGTACCAGTACAGCTCGCTCCAGGCCGCCCTCACGATCCCGTCGTCGGGCATCGTCGTCACCCAGGCCAGCCAGTACATCGGCGCATCGCCGTCGACCTACGCCGGCCCCGACCAGTTCGTCCGGTTGCGCATTCCGCCGGCCACGGCACCCGGTGTCTACAACGTGTTCCTGTCGTGCTACTCGTACCTCGACACGTACATGTACTCGCCGGCGAAGTTCACGGTGACCGCATCCTGACGACGCGGCGACGCCGATCGGCGCTGCTCGTCGGCGCGATCGTTGCAGCAGGACTGATCTACGGCCTGACCATCTGGGTCCGCATCGACCGAGTCGATGCGGACCTCGCCGGTTCTGCTGGCCGAGGTACCACCTACCTCCTGATCGGCTCGGATCGCCGGGCCGACATCGCCGAGGCCGACCGTCCGCGGTTCGGATCGGCCGACGAGGTTCCCGGCGAGCGGGCCGACATCGTCATCGTCGTCAACGCCCTCAGCGACGGCACGGTGCGGGCGCTGTCGATCCCGCGTGATCTCGTCCTGTTCCGCCAGGACCGGGGGCCCGAGCGGCTCGCTCCCCTGCTCGGCGATGGGCCGGGCGCGATCGCCGACGCACTGTGCAATTCCCTGGGCATCGGGGTCGACCACCTCGCGGTGATCCACTTCAGCGGGATCGACGACCTCGTCGATCTCACCGACGGTGTGGTGATCGAACCGAGCGGGACGTTCCTCGATCGACAGAGCGGCTTGCTGGTCAAGGCGGGACGGCAGCGCGTCGACGGCCGAACGGCGCTCGCGTACGTGCGGGCACGCCACATCGAGCGACGAGAGGGCGACAACTGGCTCCCGGACCCCGAGGAGAGCGCCCGTCGCGGCGATCGAGCACTCGAGGTGCTCCGTGGGCTCGGCTCGGCCGTCGAACTGGGGTGGAACCCCTGGCACGACCACCGGATCGCGTGGGCCGTGACCGACGCGGTCACCGTCGACGACGACATGGGCATCGGCGACATGATGTCGCTGGCCGAGGCCGTGCGGGGGCTTCGGGGAGCGTCGGTCGAGTCCCTTCCCGTGCTGGTGCGCAACGGCGACGTACCGACGGCGTCGATCACGGCGAGCGCCCCGGCTGCCGTGCAGCGCTTGACAGGCACCGAGGAGCCGCCGCCGGCGTGCAGCACGCCGACGCTGCTCTCCGGAACCGGCTGACATGCGAGTCGGCGCGATCGCGCTGGCACTCGTGACCCTCGGGCTCGCGATCGGCTGCGACGGTCCGGACGAACCGACGGCTCCGACCCGCTCCGACCGCTCGACCACCACTGCGCTCGACCCGGTCGACGTCGCGGCCGGACCGATCCAACGCGTACGGCCACCTGCCGAGTCCGAACTCGCCACCATCGACCGTGACGCCGGCATCGCCGTCACGCTCCGCGACAACTCGGTCCTGTGGTTGTTCGGCGACACCGCCGCTCGCCTCGACGACGGCACGATCGACTACTTCCAGATCGGCACGGCATCGTGGGCTCCCCCCCACGCTCCTGCGGTCACCGACGACATCGCCGATCCGGCGACCGGGGCGCCCGTCACGTTCGCCACGCCGACGTCCGACTTCCCCACCTGTCCCGGTCCGGGCCAGCGGGCCGGGATGTGGCCGGCGTCCGCCGTCGTCCAACCCGTCGGCGAGCGCGACCGGGTCATCATCTGGCTGCACAACATCTGCCTCGGGGCCGACGGCTCGCTCACCGACGAAGGCATGGCACTGGCGGAATGGTGGTACGACCCCGCCGCCCCTCCCGTCGAACGACCCGTCGTGGCGACGATCCTCGTGCAGCGGCTCTTTGCGGATCGGTCGTTCGGCACCGCCGCCGTGCTCGGCGATGACGGCGACGTGTACGCCTATCGCTGCGCCACCCCCGACGATCCGGCCGATGCCGCCGGGTACGGCCCCTGTGCCGTGGCCCGGGTCCCACTCGCCGACGTCGCCGACGCGTCCGCCTACACCGTCGTCGAGGACGATCTGGCCCTGCCGTCCGGGCCGACGCAACCGATTCCGGCCGGCGGCTTCGGTGTCGCCCACGACCCGGTCATCGGCGCATTCGTCATGGCGTACAGCCCGTGGCCGGGGTCGACCCAGGTCGTCGACGTCCGGACCTCACCCTCGCCGCTCGGGCCATGGAGCCGACCGGTCACCGTGGGCCTCGACGGCTGCGCCGACCGGATCGGGAGTCGCCAGTTCAACTGCTACGCCGGCGGCCCACAACCCCGGTTCTCGACGCCGGGCCATCTCGGCCTCGGCTACTACGACAGCTCGGTCTCGACGTTCCCGACACGGGGTGCGTACACCGTGACGTCGGTCCCGTGGCCCAACTCCTAGCCTGCCTCCGATGCGTATCACTCCGCGCCACTGGCACAACGAGACCTGGATCTGCTCGATGCGTGGGCACGTCGCGCCCGCGGCGACCGTCGCGGTGCTCACCGACGACGACCGCCGGCTCGGGCTCGTCGTCAACGACGTCCGGTATGTGCGCTGCCTCCGGTGTGACGGTTGGTTCGAATGCGCCGACCCGACGCCCGAGCAGGTCACGTCCGAACGGATGCCCGCCCACGACGAGCTCGCGCTCCCCCGCCGAGGCAAGCAGCTGCAGGACGCGATCGTCCTGCGGCTCGTCGCCATCAACAAGGGCCTCCACGCCGTTGCGTTCACGCTCGCAGCGCTCGCCATCGTGGCGCTCGAGGTCAAGTTGCCGGGCCTCAAGCACTCAGCGACCGAGGTCCGACAGCTGGTCGACGGAGCCCTCGACTCGGCGGGCCGAAACCCGGCGCGCCAAGTCCTCTCGAAGGGGGCCGACCGGGTACTCGGCCTCGACGTCCACGAACTGAAGGTGCTCCTCGCGATCTCGTCGACCTACGCCGTCGTCGAGGCCGTCGAGGCCGTCGGCCTGTGGAAGGACCAGCGATGGGCCGAGTACGTCACGGCCGTGGCGACCGCCGGCTTCCTACCGCTCGAGATCTACGAACTCAGCGAACGGATCACCGTCCTGCGCATCGGAGCGTTGGTCGTGAACGTCGCCGTCCTCGTGTGGCTCGTGCTCACCAAGCACCTCTTCGGCGTTCGGGGCGGCCCGGCCACGCTCCACGCCCACACCGACTGGGCCGAGATCCTCGACCGGCCGACGCCGGCGCCGTTCCTCGGCAACCCCGTGCACGCCGGCACCGGCCCGGCGGACGCCTGAGCGCCCGCCCGAGCCGGATCAGACCTTCAGTTCGTCGTCGGCAGCCAGCGCCGCGGCCTCGATATCGATGTCCTCGCCGATTCCACCGTGACCGTGATCGGTCGGGCCTTCGACGTTGATCCTCGGGAGGATCTTGTCGAGCCACTTCGGGAGCCACCAGTTCTTCTCGCCGAGCAGCTCCATGGTGGCGGGCACCAACAGCATCCGGACGAGGGTGGCGTCGAGGAGCACGGCGACAGCGAGGCCGAGGCCGAACATCTTGGTGATGCGGTTGTCCTCGAACATGAAGCTGCCGAACACCACGACCATGATCGCCGCAGCTGCGGTGATGACGCGGGCCGTGGCGGCGAGGCCGTCGGCCACTGAGTTCTTGGCGTCACCGGTGCGGTCGTACTCCTCCTTGACCCGCGAGAGCAGGAAGACCTCGTAGTCCATGGAGAGCCCGAACACGATGGCGAACATCATCATCGGCAGGAACGGCTCGATGGGTGCCCCGGCGATGCCGAACACACTGCCGAACCAGCCCCACTGGAAGATGGCGACGACGATGCCGTAGGCCGCGCCGATCGACAGCATGTTCATGACCACGGCCTTGAGCGGCACGAGGAGCGACCGGAAGACCGCCATCAGCAGCAGGAACGACAGCGCCAACACCACACCGAGGAACAGCGGCATCCGCCCGGCGAGGAACGTGGTGAAGTCGGCACTCACGGCGACGTTGCCCGTGACGTGGACGTTGCCCTCGAGACCCGACCCCGCGACCGAATCGGGGATCGTGTCGGCTCGGAGATCCTTGATGAGCCGCTCGGTGGCACGATCCTGCGGGGAAGTGGTGGGGATGACCCGGAAGAGGACGGCCTCGGCCTCGGCGAACTCCGCCGGCTGGTAGCCGGGGTGGAAGTTGTTGGGGATGGGACCGACGACCTTGTCGACACCGTCCGCCGCCGCCAGGTCAGCGGCGAGCTTCGTCACCGCTTGGGCATCGGCCGGCCCGTTCAAGGACGCTGTCACGAGGAGCGGTCCGTTGAAGCCGGGGCCGAAACCGTCGGCCAGCAGGTCGTAGGCCTTGCGGGTCGACGTGTCCTCGGCGTAGTTGCCGTCGTCGGAGCTACCGAGGTGCAGGCTGAACAGCGGGAGTGCCAGCACGACGAGCACGACGGTGCCGCCGAGGACCGACACCCACGGGTGCGCCTGGATCGTGTGGCTCCAGCGGTAGGCGAACGTCTCGTTGGTGGGCTTGCGGGCCCGCTGCCGCACCGTCGCCTTGAGGGGGGCGACCGCGAAGCCGAGGGCGAAGACGACCACGGCGATCGGGAGACCGACGAGCAGGGCATCGATCTTCAGGCCGACACCGAGCAGCGCCACCGCCAGGAACCCGGCGGAGATGAGGCCACGCCAGCGGGTGACCTCGACACGGGGGCCGGCGAGACCGAGCAACGCCGGAAGCAGCGTGACCGAGGCGAGCATCGTGGCGGCCACCGTGATCGCTGCGCCGATGCCGAGGCCGGAGATGAACTTGAGGCCGATCAGCATCATGCCGAGCAGCGAGATCACGACGGTCATGCCGGCGAACACCACGGCGCGGCCGGCCGTGTCGAGCGCCGTGACCGTCGCCTCCTGCGGCGACAGGCCGGCGTGCAGCCCCTCGCGGTACCGGGTGACGATGAACAGCGCGTAGTCGATGCCGACGCCGAGGCCGATCATCGCGCCGATGATCGTGGCCAGGTCGGGGATGGACGTGATGTGGGACACGAGCGCAACGATGCCGCCGCCGACACCCACACCGCCGAGGGCGACCGAGATGGGCAGGCCCATGGCGAGCACCGAGCCGAACGCCAAGATGAGCACGACGATGGCGAACGCGATACCGATGAGCTCCGACGACGGCGGCTCGAACGAGGCCAGGGCGTGGCCACCGATCTGGATGTTCACCCCGTCGAGGGTGGGCAGCAGCTTCTCGATCTTCTCACCGATCTTGCCCGACTCGGTCTGGTCGACCTCCGAGCCGAGGTTGATCGTGGCATAGGCCGTGCGCCCGTCCTGGCTGATCTGAGCGGCGCCCTGCTCGCCCTCGTAGGGGCTGACGACGCTGACGTGCTCGTCGGAGTCGGGCTCCTTGGAGTTGATCTCGGCGACGGCGGCGAAGAGCTTCGTCATGGGCTCCTGCACGGCCGGGTCGGTCACCTTGCCCGACTCGACCTGGTACACGATCGAGCCACTCAGGCCGGCACCGCCACCCCCGAAGCTCTTCTCGAGCACGTCGAGGCCCGAGCGGCTGTCGGACTTGGGGATCTCGAAGCTGCCGTCGTACTTGTCGCCACCGATGGCGCCGCCCCAGGCGTACACGCCGATGAGCAGGACGAACCAGGCACCGATCACCTTCCAACGGCTTCGGAAGCACCAGGCAGCGAGGCGAGCGATCATGGGGAACTCCCGTTCGTCATGGGCGCGCGACCAGCAGCCCGTTACGAGACGCCACCGTACTGGAACGACTGCTCACCACACAAGCAAAAAGCATACTTGTGACGCATGCCACGTCTCGCCCGCAATCCCACCCCTTGGGGTTTTGTAGTGCGAGGAGCGACGTCAGCGTCGCTCCTCGCAGCACAAAACCCCGGGCGCTAGCTCTGCAGCTCGTAGTCGAGGACCGTGGGGACCCCGCGGTGGATCGTGTGGCGCACCTTGCCCCGCACGGTGCGGCCCACGTAGGGCACGTTGGTGGAGCGGCTCGCTCCCCCGCTCGCATCGATCGTCCATTCGTGGTTGGGGTCGATCACGCAGAGGTTGGCAACGCGACCGACCGCGACCGCACCGTGGCGGTCGGCGATCCCGGCGATCTCGGCCGGCTTCCACGACAGGCGCGCGAGCACCTCGGCGATGTCCATGCCCAGTTCGGTGAGCGCCAGGGCGAGGGCGTACTCGAGGCCCAACATGCCGGGAGGCGCCTCGTCGAACGGCTTCTCCTTCTCGTACGCCGGATGTGGCGCGTGATCGGTGGCGATCGCGTCGATCGACCCCGACAGCAGCCCGGCGCGCACCGCGTCGACGTCGCCGGCAGTGCGCAACGGCGGGTGGACCTTGAACACCGGGTCGAACGACGACACACACTCGTCGGTCAGGGTGAAGTGGTGGGGAGCCGCCTCACAGGTCACCTGGAGCCCGGCCGCCTTGGCGCTGGCCACCATCGCCACCGAGCCGGCCGTGGACAGGTGCAGGAAGTGCATCCGCGCCCCCGTCATGCGGGCGAGCGCGATGTCGCGCATGACCATGAGTTCCTCGGCCTCGGCGGGCTGGCCGGGCATCCCCAGTCGCGACGACACCTCGCCCTCGTGCATGCAGGTGCCGGCGCTCAGCTCGGACACCTCGCAGTGCTGGGCCAACGTCACGCCGAGTCCTCGGGCGTATTCGAGCGCTCGGCGCATGAGCCGGATGTCCTGCACCCCGGTGCCGTCGTCGGTGAAGATCTTCACGCCGAGATCCGACATCTCGCCCATCGGGGCCAGCTGCTCGCCGGCGCGTCCGACCGTGATGGCACCGGCCACCTCGACGTCACACGCCACGCCACGGGCGATGGCCTGGACGTCACGCACGACCGACGCACAGTCGATGGCGGGCGTGGTGTTCGGCATGGCGAGCACCGCGGTGTAGCCACCGAGGGCGGCGGCGTTGCTCCCGGACTCGATGGTCTCCGCCTCCTCCTTGCCCGGCTCACGGAGGTGGGTGTGCAGGTCGACCAGACCCGGCGCCACGACGCACCCCGTGGCGTCGATCGTGCGCGATCCGTTGAGGTCGGGCCCGATGCCCACGATCTCGCCGTCGCGTACCAGCACGTCGGCGAACGTCTCGCCCGACGCGTCGATCACCCGGCCGCCCTTGATCACGTACTCGATGGTCATGAACCTGCCTTCTCGATCGCTTCGAACTGGGACTCGCTGCCGAGCAGCTTGAACAATGCGGCCTGCCGCACCGCGACGCCGTTGGCCACCTGCTCGGTGACGACGGCGTTGGGACGGTCGGCGGCCTCGGGCGAGATCTCCACACCTCGGTTCATCGGACCGGGGTGCATGATGATCGCCCGGTCGCCGAGCCGGTCGGCCCGATCGGGGCTGAGCCCGAACCGGTGCGCGTACTCGCGGAGCGAGGGCACCAGCGCCTCCACCATCCGCTCCCGCTGCATCCGCAACAGGTAGCAGACGTCGATCGTGCCGATCACGGCGTCGAGGTCGTGGGACACGGTGACGGGCCACCCGTCGAGCGACGGCGGCAGCAGGGTCGGCGGAGCGACGAGCACGACCTCGGCGCCGAGTTTCGTGAACGCCTGCACGTCGGAACGGGCGACCCGGGAATGCTTGACGTCGCCGACGATCGCGATGCGTAGGCCGTCGAGGGAGCCGAAATGGCTCCGGATCGTGTAGCTGTCGAGCAGCGCCTGGGTGGGATGCTGGTGCCAGCCGTCGCCACCGTTGAGGATGGCGGCGTTGGTCCACTGCCGGATGCGGTGGGGCACGCCCGACGAGGCGTGGCGCACGACGATGGCGTCGATGCCGAAGGCCGAGATCGTCTCCACGGTGTCGCGGAGCGATTCGCCCTTCTTCACCGACGAGGTGCCCACCGAGAACGTCATGACGTCGGCGCCGAGGCGCTTCGCCGCAGTCTCGAAACTCAGACGGGTACGGGTCGAGTCCTCGAAGAAGAGCGACACGACCGTCTTGCCACGGAGGGCTGGCACGTTACGGATCGGGCGTTTGGACACCTCGACGAACCGGTCGGTGAGTTGGAGGAGCGACTCGAGGTCGGATCGCTCGAGATCGGCGATGGACAGGAGGTGCCGCACGACTACCTCCGCACCATCTCGCCGAGGTGAACACCGTCGGACGACACGTCGACCACCTCGTCGCGGCGTGTCGGAAGGTTCTTGCCCACGTAGTCGGGGCGGATCGGGAGCTCCCGGTGCCCTCGGTCGATCATGACTGCGAGCTGCACCGCCCGGGGTCGCCCGTACGCTCCGAGGGCGTCGAGCGCGGCTCGGATCGTACGGCCGGTGAAGAGCACGTCGTCGACGAGGACCACCGTCTTGGCGTCGACGTCGAAGGGGATGTCGGTGACCTCCTCGGCGAGCACGGGACGGATCCCGATGTCGTCGCGGTAGAACGCGACATCGAGCACCCCGACGTCGAGGTGGACCCCCTCGATCTCGTCGAGATCGGCGGCGATGGCGTGAGCCAGGGGCACGCCCCCCGTCTGCAACCCGATGAGCTCCACCCCGTCGAGCCCGTGGTTGTGCTCGACGATCTCGTGGGCCATACGACGAATCGCCCGGCTCAGGTCGACGGAGTCCATCACCACGGTGCGGGCCTGGAACTCGCCGCCATACGGCGGCGTGCCGCGACGCTCGCGATCAGCCATGTGCACCTCACGTGCCCCGAAGGGCGGTCCGTGGACGCCTCTCGGGACGCCCGTTAACGGTCGCCGTGAGGTTAGCAGCCCCGATTTTCACCGGTTCTGTCCTGCCGATTCGCCCCTCCAGGGGCGGAATCGCAGGACAGAAGGGGTGGGAATCGGGTCGGCGTCAGTCGGCGCGGAGCTCGCGGGCGGCGGCGGCGAGGACGCCGTTGACGAACCGGCCGGAGTCGTCGGTCGAGTAGCTGTTGGCGAGTTCGACCGCCTCGTTGAGCACCACCGCGGTGGGGACCTCGGGCTCGTGGCCCAGCTCGTACATGCCGACGCGGAGGATGGCCCGGTCGAGTGCCGGCATCCGCTCGATCGTCCAGCCCTTGGCGAATCGGCTGAGCAGCCCGTCGATCTGGCCCTGATGGCGGCCCACGCCGATGACGAGGACACCGGTGTACGGCTCGGGATCGATGACCTGTTCGTCGAGGATGTCGGCGTGGCTCAGGCTGCGCTGCTCCGCCTCGTAGCAGAGCTGCACGGCACGCTCACGTGCCTCGTGCCGACCGACCTCGGCCGACGAGATGTCGGTCATCCGTTGGCGCGGGTGATGTACTCGCCCGTGCGGGTGTCGACCCGGATGATGTCATCGGGGCCGACGAACAGCGGAACCTGGACGACGAGGCCGGTGATGAGCGTGGCCGGCTTGCGGGCACCCGACACCCGGTCGCCCTGCACGCCCGGCTCGGTCTCACGGATCGGCAGGTCGACGGCTGCGGGCAGCTCCACACCGATGATCTCGTCACCGAACATCTGCACCGCTGCGGTCATGTTCTCGAGCAGGTAGTTCTTCGAATCGCCGAGCGAGGCCGGCGGCACCGACAGCTGCTCGTAGCTCGTGGTGTCCATGAACACGTAGTCGGCGCCGTCGTTGTAGAGGAACTGCATGTCCTTCTTCTCGATGAAGGCGCGCTCCATCTTCTCGCCGGCCCGGAACGTGCGGTCGACGACGGCGCCGTTGCGAACGTTCTTGAGCGTGGTGCGGACGAACGCGCCGCCCTTGCCGGGCTTGACGTGCTGGAACTCGACGATCTGGACGAGACCCTCGGGCAGGTCGAGGGTGATGCCGTTCTTGAAGTCGGCGGTGGAGATCTGGGCCATGGGAGTTCCTGTCGCTGTACGTGCTCGGGCGGGTTCGGGGTCGCGGCGACGATCAGGCCACGAGAAGGGTCTTCGGTGACGCCGTGAGCACCGTGCACCCGGTCTCGGTCACCACAACGGTGTCCTCGATCCGGACGCCGCCGTGGGGAGCGATGTAGACGCCGGGCTCCACGGTCACGACAAAACCGGGTTCGAGCGTAGCATCCGACACGGCGGATACCCGCGGTGCCTCGTGGATGTCGAGGCCGACGCCGTGGCCGGTGCCGTGGGTGAACCGCTCGGCCCAGCCGTACTCGTCGATCACCGCACGGCAGGCCTGGTCCACCTCTCGGCTCGTCGCTCCGGCCCGGACGGTCTCGACGCCGGCCCGCTGAGCCGCGGCGACGCTCTCGACCATTCGCGCCTGCGTCTCGGTGAGCTCACCGATGGCGACGGTGCGGGTCATGTCGGAGCAATAGCCGTCGACGATCGCCCCGAAGTCGAGGACCACGAGGTCGCCGTCGGCGATCGTCCGGTCCGTCGGGCGGGCGTGGGGCAGCGCGCCGTTGGGGCCCGAGGCGACGATCGTCTCGAAGGAGTTGCCCGAGGCGCCGAGCGAACGGATCGCGGTGTCGAGGGCGAGGCCGAACTCCCGCTCGGTGGGCCGTTCGAGCAGCATCGGACGCACCTGGGCCAGCGCGGCGTCGGCGATGTGGGCGGCTCGGGTCATCCGGTCGATCTCCCCGGCGTCCTTGCGGATGCGGAGCTGCTCGACGAGCCCGGAGGTGGCCACGACGTCGTGACCGGCGAGCAGGTCGGCATATCGACGTTGCGCCGACCACACGATCGACTCGGCCTCGAGGCCGACGCGGCCGACCCCGGTCAGGGCCGACGCCACGATCTTGTCCTGCTCGGTGCCGGAGACCTCGACCGTCACCGGCGCCCCGGCCGCGGCGACCTGGGCGGGGGCCTGTTCGCCGTAACGACCGTCGGTCACGAGCACCGCGTGGTGAGGCGTCAGCACGACGAGGCCGGCAGATCCGGTGAACCCGGTGAGGTACCGGACGTTGGTGAGGTTGGTGACGATCAGCGCGTCGACGCCGCCGCCGTCGAGGGTGCCGCGCAGACGCCCAAGTCGGGCAGCGACGTCCATGGGAACGAGGTCGAACGATGACATGTCAGGACTCCGATCCGATCAGTCCGACGATCGCCTCGACGGCGAGTCGGTACCCCGCTCCCCCGAACCCGGCGATCGTCCCGCTGGCCACCGGGGCCACGACCGACAGGTGCCGGAACGATTCACGAGCGGCCGGGTTGGACAGGTGCAGCTCGACGATCGGTCCGTCGTAGGCGGCGAGCGCGTCGTGCAGCGCCCACGAGTAGTGGGTGAACGCGCCGGGGTTGATGACGATGCCGGCCATGTTGGAACGGGCGCCGTGGACGGCGTCCACGATCTCGCCCTCGTGGTTGTGCTGGGAGTGGTGCAGCTCGAATCCGTGGGCCTCGGCCGTGGTCCGGGCGAGCGTGACGTGGTCGTCGAGGGTCGCTGTGCCGTAGATCGTCGGTTCGCGGGTGCCGAGGAGATTCAGGTTCGGGCCGGACAACAGCAGGAGCGAGGGCATGGCGTCAGCCTACGGGCCTCCACAGTTCAACCGTGGAGGATTGGGCCGGTCAGTGGGGTCAGCGAACGGCAGCGAGGGCGTCACGGAGGATGTCGTCGGAGATCCCCGTGACCGGCTCGACGCCGTTCGGACCATCGAGGACGAACGTGACCTCCCGCGTCGCCTTCTTGTCACGGGCGAACAAGCCGATCAGCTCGGCGTCGGACAGGCCGTCGGGCACGGTCGAACGCAGCTCGTACGCGCCGATGACCCGGCGGTGCTCGGCGACCGCGGCCGCGTCGATGCGGCCGAGACGGTACGCCACCTCGGCCGCGTACAGCAGACCGATCGCGACCGCCTCACCGTGGCGGAGGGCATGATCGCTGGCGGTCTCGATGGCGTGCGCGAGCGTGTGCCCGTAATTGAGGATGGCCCGCCGGCCCCCCTCGCGCTCGTCGGACGCAACGACGTCGGCCTTGATCCGAACACACGCCGCGACCCGTTCGTCGAGCTCGAGAGCGTCGAGGTCGCCGCCGCCCAACCAGTGGTACTTGGCCAGCTCGCCGAGCCCGCACCGCCACTCATCAGGCGGCAGCGTGGCGAGCACCTCGGTGTCGCACAGCACCGCCGACGGCTGCCAATAGGCACCGACGAGGTTCTTTCCCTCGGGCAGGTTGACCCCGGTCTTGCCCCCGACGGCGGCGTCGATCTGCGCCAACAGCGTCGTGGCCACGTGCACCACGGGAAGGCCACGGTGGTATACCGAGGCGACGAACCCGGCGATGTCGGTGACGATGCCTCCGCCGACACCGACCACGGCGTCGGCGCGGGTCAGCTCCCACCGCGCGAACTGCCGGCACAGGTCCTCGACCGTCGCCAAGGTCTTGTTGGTCTCGCCGCCACGGATCTCGAACACCTCGTGGGGCCGGCCCGGATCGACGGGGATGTCGAGCCCCTCCTCCGTCACGATCGCGACTCGACGAACAGCGGGATCGAGGACAGCGGCGAGCTCGTGACGCACCTCGGGGCCGACGAGGACCGGATACGACCGCTCGCCGAGGTCGACGTCGACTCGGATCATCGGGGGGACTCCTGGGATTCGGTGTCGGGCCAGCGTTCGGCGATGGCGGCCAGCACCACTCCGGACGTGCCCGCCAGGTCGAAGAAGCCCACCTCGACGGCGAGGTCGGCGACCTCACGATAGAGGTGGTCACGTCGCTGCCGGAGCGCCGCAAGGTTCGCCTCGAGATCGCCCTCGAGCAGCGGTCGCCGGTTGGAGCTGTTGCGGAGGCGTTCGACGAGGACGGCGTCGGTCGTGTGCAGCAGTACGACCCGGGCCCGGCGGGCGAGCAGGTCGCGGTTGGTGTGTGACTCGACGATGCCGCCACCGGTGGCAATGACGGTGGGGTCGGGCCGTTCGAGCGCCGCCCGCAGCGCGTCGGTCTCCATCTGCCGAAACCGCGCTTCGCCATCGGTGGCGAAGATCTCGGGGATCGGCCGG
>Ga0209023_10004826_pt1 | contig 15108 bp, 12 predicted proteins | sample LakOneMetagenome_FD_187468 | JGI IMG/M metagenome (GOLD analysis project Ga0209023, IMG submission 187468) | Freshwater and sediment microbial communities from Lake Erie, Canada (SPAdes) (version 2) | ecosystem: Environmental > Aquatic > Freshwater > Lentic | place: Lake Erie, Canada... | reverse complement strand
ACAACAGGTCATTACGCCGACAACGCATCAGATCAAATAGCTGATCGTTTCAATTTAGTTTGAGAGAAATACGAATGTCACTACAACTTGGTGCAAATTTTCCGAATCGTTGGCTGGCTGCGCCGCAGGATGTCAGACGGCAGTTTTTACGCGACTTAAATAACGTCTGTTTATTACTCGACCCAAAGACTGACTTTGATGAATGGCAAAAAGATCAAGTTGAAGATCCTGATCATATTGTACTTACAACAACGCGCAGTACTAGCACCAATGAATCAAGCCAACCGAGTCAAGACGCAGCAAAAGTTTCGCTCCCTGTAAACTCGTTAGTAGCTTTGGAACAACGGTTAATGAAACAAGCGGATCAAGTCATCGAACGTGCGCTTGATCCGATTCGTGCAGAATTGAGAAGCTGGATTCAGGAGCAAATTCGGCGAGAGATTGGGGCGATGAGAAGTTAGGTTTAATCTCAAAGCATATTGATAATAGTGAAAATAATTATTTTTCACTGTATCAATAAAAGCGTTAGACACCCTAAAAATAAGAATAAAGAATATGGAGAACTACATGATAAACGAACAACGATCAGCCTTTATCTTAGGCACATTCTTCTGTATTGGAATGATTGCCTTGGGACTTATTGCTGGATTTAGCGCGACCCGAATCAAGGAATACGAGCGTGTTGTAGCTGTTAAAGGCTTGGCTGAGCGAGAGATTCCAGCTGATGTTGCAGTTTGGCCTATCCGCTTTACCGCAGCCAGCGATGACCTGACAAACCTTTACGCTACAATGGAGGCTAACACAAAGCAGATTGTTTCCTATTTACAAGCTTCTGGATTTTCTACAACAGAGATCACTACAGCATCTCCAAGTGTCACCGACAAATATGCACAAGACTATGACGGTCAAAAACCAACCATGCGTTACAAAGCACAACAAGTGATTACCGTTTACTCAAAAAAAATTAATACCGTAAGAACTGCTCAAGGAGGCCTAACTGAGCTTGGAAAAAAAGGCATTGCGATTGGTGGAAATGAATACGATCAGAAAACACAATTTCTATTTACAGGATTGAATAACATCAAACCTGCGATGATTGAGGAAGCAACTCGAAACGCTAAAACCGTAGCTGAAGAATTCGCTACTAATGCCAAAAGTCGAGTAGGTAAGTTAAAAAGTGCAAATCAAGGTCAATTCACTATAGAAGATCGCGATAGTAATACTCCCTATCTGAAGAAAGTTAGGGTTGTATCAACAGTCGAATACTATCTCGCAGACTAATTATTCTGTAAAAACACCCCTGCCATTTACACTAGTCATATGTATTAATTAATTTTTAAAAGTGGGATTCATTTGAAAAACATCATCATCGGATTAGGGTCTGTTGACGTTTCACAAAGGTAGCCAGAGATATGCGCAAGCGATGGCTACCATGCTCTCGTAATTTCGTTTTAACTTGTCATACCTGGTTGCAATAGCTCTGTAATGCTTCAGTCTAGCAAACGCATTCTCTACTAGATGTCGATACTTGTATAAACACCAATCCATGTCGTGGTTACCAACCAGAGAGTTCTCTTTTCTGGGAATCACAGGCATTGAGCCTTTATCTCTAATCTGCGTTCGTATTTTCTCGCTGTCATAGCCCTTATCAGCAACAATAATCTCTGAAACATCAAGTTTATCAATCAAGTTGGGCGCCGCTGTGCAGTCATGAATTTCACCGCCTGTCAGCTCAAACTCTATGGGTAATCCACAAGAATCTACGGCAAGATGAAGCTTAGTCGTATTACCTGCACGACTTTTACCTATTGCTTGAGTTTCATCACTGGCAGCACCTGCACTATGTTGATGAGCCTTCACATAGCTTCCGTCAATAAAGACCCACTCCATATCAGGATCGTTGACTAAATATTTGAATATTGTTAAAAATTTGCCACTGGCAGACCAACAGTTAAACCGTTTATAAATCGAATTCCAGCATCCAAATAAATCAGGTAAGTCACGCCACGGGCAACCGACTCTCATTCGATAGAGCATTCCTTCAACAGTAAGGCGTAGATTGGACTTGTAGTAAATTCCGACTTGAAGCAAGATAGTTCTCAGCTTCGACCAAAGCTCATCTGTGAGCATTAATCGGGGCATTGCAGACTCGTATTACGTTGTGTGAGAACTACATTCTACGAGTCTGCAACCTAATTTCAATGACTTACACCAAAACGTCAACACACCCTAATAACCATTTTCCAACAAATAAATGGTTATTTATTATGATAATAGTCATCGCGATAAGCCATAAGGATCAAATCACATGCAAGGATTCAGCTTCGATACAGTTCGTCAAATCGTTTGTGCAGCGGGCAGTCGCCATCAACTTGGCGACATCTGTGCAAATTTAGGCATGACGCATGTTTTATTTGTGACTGATCCTGGAATTGTACAATTCCAACTTCATCTTGATGCAATTCAAAGCATCGAGAAAAAAGGCTTAAAGCTAACCATTTATTCTGATGTTCAAGCAGACCCTCCAGAAAATATCGTCTTATCGGCAACAAATTCAGCAAAGCAATCTGGAATTGATGGTGTCGTTGGTTATGGCGGCGGCAGCTCAATGGATGTCGCCAAACTCATCGCATTGCTCGCTAATCCCGCACAAACTCAGCATATTACCGAAATTTACGGCGTCAATAACGTTACAGGTAACAGATTACCCCTCATTCAAGTCCCTACAACCGCAGGTACGGGATCAGAAGTGACTGCTGTAGCCATTGTTACGACAGGTGAAACCACAAAAATGGGTGTTGTTTCGCCAACATTACTCGCAGACGCAGCAATATTGGATGCTGAACTCACGATTGGTTTACCTCCTCAAGTCACCGCAGCCACAGGCATTGACGCAATGGTGCATGCAATTGAATCATTTACCAGTGCGATTAAGAAAAACCCTTATTCCGACATGCTTGCGTGCGAAGCCTTGCGTTTGTTAGACCAAAACCTACAAACCGCAATTCATGATGGCAAAAATCTAATCGCACGTGAAAATATGCTCCTCGGCGCAATGATGGCTGGACAAGCATTTGCCAACTCTCCTGTTGCTGCTGTGCATGCGTTGGCATATCCACTAGGCGGTCATTTTCATATTCCGCATGGACTATCCAATTCATTAGTTTTAGTTGATGTCATGCGCTTTAATCTGTTACATGCAACAGATATGTATGCTAAACTCTATCAAACACTCGAACCCACTGCCTCTGGAAGTTCAGAAGAACTCGCAAATAAGCTGATAGCTCGTTTAGAGAAGCATATTATGGATAGCGGTTTACCTAAGAAATTAAACGAAATTCGATTTAAAGATCATCATGGCGAGCTCCATGCAATCCGCGATGATCACTTACAACAACTCGCAATCGATGCAATGAAACAAACACGATTGCTTATGAACAACCCACGCGCAATGACGGAAGCAGATGCGCTGGCAATCTATCAGGCAGCTTACTCATGACACGTCCATCCCCAAATACTCGCGCTGACTATGTCTGGTACACTGATATTACAACCCGTTGGGCTGATAACGACATCTATGGACATGTCAATAATGTGATGTATTACAGCTACTTCGACACCATTGTAAATCGTTATCTGATTGAAATTGGCGGACTCGATATTCATAACGGTAATGTCATCGGTTTAGTGGTTGATTCTGGTTGTAGTTATTTTTCCCCGATCGCATTCCCTGATCGTTTGGATGGCGGATTACGCGTTGCTCATCTTGGACATTCGTCTGTTTATTATGAAATTGGCGTATTTAAAGAAGGTGCTGAAGCCACCACGGCTCAAGGGCAATTTGTCCATGTCTTTGTCGATCGTGAAACACGCAAACCTGTGGCAATTCCAGCAGATTTACGCGAAAAGTTGGCGTTGTTGTCACTTGTTAGAGAATAATTTACTCAGAAGTCATTATTGCAGAAGCAATTTGATGAATGTAATAAACTTTGAACCTAAAATAATTATGTATAATGAATATTAAAGCAACACCATAATACATAATCCATTGTGAAATATAGAATTTTTCAATAGCAAATGGCAATAGAATAAGCATCGCTGCCGCTATATTTCTACTTAACCCATATATGCTCAAAAAAGAAAAAGCTGTTTCGTATATAACAGGATCATTTTTTTGGCAATAAGCAATAGGCGTCCTTATTCCACAATCGGCGTAATTTTTACCAAATAACTTTTGAGCCTTTTTATCATACTTCTGTGTATTAATATCATAAATATTTTTAGCTACCCACCACACTAATTTATTTTCAAATATAAAAGAGCTGAATGATGATAAGAAATATCCTGAAAGATAAGAGCTAAATAATAAACCCACAGCAAACGTTTTACTAATTTCAAATTTCAATATTTGTTCTACATCAAAATGCAGTGGTAGAGTTGTAAGAACATATAATCCAATAATAAAAAAAGCTCCAGGTAGTGCATAACCAATTAGGTCATACAATGTAGCTTTTATGCCGAACTTATCCATTCTTACTCCTCTAAACTTTCTGTTCTAAAGTTTTACTCTTCCACATTATCGTAAAATGGCTCGGGTGTTGCTCTGGACCATTGATTATTTGGAGTATCGTTATAATTAATCTTTGTTTGACCTGCAGTTACATATACGTTAGCGCCTCTTCGAGTAAAAGCATTCAATACTTTTTTTGAAGGATGTTTTGGAGCACCTTTTTTTGCCGCAGAACAAAACGCTGTAAAGTGGGGCGTGCTCCCCTTATCCTTACTCTTACCAACAAGCTTATCTAGAACTGTCGGACCAATATTTTTAAAGCTTCCGTGATGAGGTATTTGAATAAAAGAGATTGGAGGTAGAATAGAAATATCACCAATATAATTACAAGCATGTTCTAAAGCCTCTCGTCCCGCATCGCCTGTAAACAAGAATCTTTTATTGTCTATTGTAAGTTGTACAATTACACTCGAATTATTCTGATAGCTCGTTGTTTCTCCATCATCAGTAATTAAATCAATATGCCACAATTCTGAAACCCATTGTTGTATCGCTTCTTTTACTTTGATAAAAAATGAAGGTTCTTTAGATTCAATTATGGTTTCAGGCATCCCAGAAAAGCCTAGAAGTAGCTCATTATAATAATCATAGCTAGGTCCAATTACTTGAATAAAACCTGTATTATCATATTTTCCAGCAAAAGGCTCTTCAATAGGGATATCTTTTTCAATAGCAAGCTTATATAACCCATATGCTGTTTCAAGAGCATTTTTCAATCTCTCTGCAATGCTATTATCTGTAACTCGACCATCTTTTATATGTACAGCCTTGCCATCCTTATGTTCCCATGGCTTATGCATCCATAACTTCTTAACTTTTAGCTCGTTTAGAACTTCATATAAACCAGACGCATGATCAGAATCCGGATGAGTCAAAATGACCAAATCAACGGTATCAGTATCGAAATAATTTTTGATATGTGAAACTAAATCTTTACCTGATTGCGTATACCCTCCGTCAATAACCACAACGGTTTGTTCAGATCTCGAACCATGAAGATTTCCATATCTTAAAGCGATTGCATCCCCACTTTTAGATTCATCACCAACAGCTAAAAAACAAATTTCATGTCCCATCTCTCTCGCCTTTATTATTTATCCGAACTTCTTATTTGGTAGCGACTTGTATTATTGCAACTATTATTTTTTGTCAAAAATACGAATAATTTATTCAATCAACCTTCTTTCATCTCCAACTCCACAACCTCACCATCAAACAACTTCATTAAAGGCTCAATCGCAGGATCACTTACCAGTAGCTCACGCGCCCTGATTTCAGCCTGCACAATACGTGCTTCTTTACGCTTTACAGGTGTGACTTCTATCGGCGTTGCCTGAACAATCTCAAGTTGAGTTTGTGGCCAATCTGCTTTTAACGCCGCAAGTAAACCATCTAGCATTTGTGAAGTGAGCACTCGATGTTCAGCAGCAATCACAAATTCGATTTTGCCACCAATTTCACCACGCATTAGCCCATGCTGACCTAAACTCAGTTCGCCACCAGATAATGCTCCTGTTTGTGCGCGTTCACGCAACCAATACTCCCATTTCTCAGCCGACCATTCGCCTAACAGTTCAGCTCGAGGATGCGCCAAAATCTCAAATGGTGTTTTTGTTGAATCATCGCCATAAGTCATATTGTTAGAACGTACTTCAGCAATAGATTTTGGTTCTATAGTTTCCGTTTCAACAAGCGGTGCTGCAACTAACTCTTCTTTTACGATGGGCTGAGTTTCAAGCTGCTCAAAGCTCACAGTCTCAGTTTCAGTGACTGCCAACGCAAACATGTCTTGATGATGACTCGTCTCATCTTCATCACCATCATTTAACAAAGTATTCGCTATCTCTTTTGCGGAATCTTCTGCTAATGGCTCTGCTTCTTCGGCAATAATTTCAGCTGCCTGCACATAAACAGGTTCATCCTCTAATTCTGCTTCTTCCTCAGAAAAATCATTCAGTGAAATTTCATTGTCTTCTGCCGACAAAATCGCTGATTGAACTTCTTCTACGATAAGCTGATCAATTATAGGATCTAAATTCGTTTCAGTAACAATCTCTTCATTAATCAAAGATTCAGAGTTTTTTTTAGATGGGCTATCTGACGATTGAGTTTCTTGAATTTGATTTTTAATATTAAATTCAGAAATTGGCGTTAAATTTTTAACTTCAGAATCACTTAAAATTGTTTCATGTAACTTTAATGGACGAAATGCCAAAAGTCTCAACATGCACATTTCAAATCCTTGCTGCGCAGTTACAGCAAGTTTCAAATCAGCTCGACCTTGAAGTGCAATTTGATAGTACAACTGTACATCTTGGCGATCAAAACTCGAAGCCATTTTCTTTAAAATTGCAGTTTCGGTCGGCGTACCAATATTTGCTTGCTGCGGAAGTAATTGCGCTAAAGCAACTTGATGAAGCAGTGTAATCATTTGATCCAATACTGCACTAACATCGACAGCTTGCTGGGTTAAATCAAACAGTATTTTTGCAACTTGCTCACGATCACCTTGATGAATTGCAAGCAATAAATTGGCAACTTGGCTTCGATCTAATAGACCTAGCATCGCCTGAACATCATCACCTTGAACACTGCCTTGACCATAAGCAATCGCCTGATCTGTCAGAGACATCGCATCACGCAGTGAGCCCTGTGCAGATTCAGCAAGCAACCACAAGGCCGCATCATCAAATGCAATATCTTCTTTTTTAAGAACTTCTGCCAAATGATCATGTATTTCTTGACGTGGCAACGGACGTAATGTGAACTGTAAACAACGCGACAAAACTGTTACAGGTAACTTTTGCGGGTCAGTCGTCGCAAGTAAAAACTTTACATGTTCTGGTGGTTCTTCTAAAGTTTTGAGTAACGCATTAAAACTACTCGTAGACAACATGTGTACTTCGTCAATGAGATAAACCTTATAGCGCCCTTGTGTTGGTGCATAAGGCACGTTATCCAATAATTCACGAGTATCTTCGACTTTGGTTCGTGAAGCAGCGTCGATTTCAATCAGATCAATAAACCGCCCTTCATCAATTGCACGACAAGTGCCACACACACCACAAGGTGTGGCCGTGATTCCAGTTTCACAATTCAGACATTTGGAGAGAATCCGTGCAATAGTTGTTTTACCTACACCACGTGTTCCTGTAAATAAATACGCATGATGAAGCCGACCACGCTCAAGCGCACTACCCAGCGCACGCGATACATGCGTTTGCCCAACCAACTCTGCAAAATTGCGAGGGCGATATTTGCGTGCTAAAACTTGATACATGCCGACTTCCAATTTGTAAAACTAATGACGAATTAAAAATAAGTATTCATTTATCCTAAATACCCATTTTTAAAAAACTATTTTTCGCTAATGATACGATCCGCAATTTGCAAAACACGCTGACTCAACCACCATAAACGTGGATCACCAGCCATAGAGTCCATATTCACCGAGGTGATGAATGCAAAACTTAATTGCCGCACTGGATCACACCACGCACCTGAACCATTGTAGCCCATATGGCCAAAGCCATTTGGCGCACGTTTGCCAAGCGTAATGATGCGATGATACCCCAAACGCCAATGCATCGATATGGGCATCACACGATCACGACGACGACTTTGAATCTTTGAAAGCTCACGATAAACAGGGCCAGAAATATAACGATGACCGTCAAACTCGCCACCAGCAGCAAGCATGGCGTAAATTTTTGCCAAAGCACGAGCAGTAAAAACACCATTTACAGCTGGCATTGATGCTTGTAAGGCTTCTGGCGAAAATAAATCAAACTTACCCATCTTATAAGGACTTAAAGCATCGCGTGATTCAATTGGATCATGTCCGATTAACTTCATCAATTTTTGCATTGTGGTCAAAGGATAAGCGGCTTGACTAGGACGCGGTTTGGGGTCACTTAATGGACGCACGCTTATTGGAGGTGGTTGCCGATATGGACGAGCAACGCGCCCTAACTCAGTCTCAGGAACGCCAAAATATGCCTCACCATCAATACTGAGTGGATGTACAAGTTCACGTTCTAAGGTAACTGACAATGGCTCCTGCATAGCTTTTTCAATTACGCCACCTACGAGCCAACCATAGCTCAATGCCTGATATGCTGTATCGGTATCAGGTTCAAAGCGTGGTATCGCTTGTTCGTAGGCTTTTAGCATTGCTGTCCAGTCTTTCATCACCTCTGCAGATTGAATGACATGGCGAATATCATGAAGTCCTGACGCATGGGACAAGAGATGCCTGAGTGTAATTTTTTCTTTACCACTACCAACAAATTCAGGCCAATACTCACAAACAGGACAATCATAATCCAGCTGTCCTTTACTCACTAAAATATGAACCAATGTGGCCAGAACACCCTTACCTGTAGAATATGACAAACTCAAAGTATCTTGTTTCCAAAGCGTTGCACCTTGCTGCAAACCCATCCAGATATCAGCAACTTTCTCGCCGCGAAAATAAACCGCCAATGCTGTCCCGCCTTTGGTTTCGGGAGGAATAGTCTGGCGAAGTGCATGAATGAGTGGCTCAAATTCAGGTGTACAAGTTCCGTGGACAACAAATTCGGTCTTACCTTGTAACTGACGAATGAGTTTCAAAAATTCCATTTATGATGATCCTTTATCGTTTACTCATATTAAAATACAGCTCTTGATTAAGGCGTGCTTTTACTTCACTAAGATGTGATTCTAAGTCACTTTTAAGATGATTTTTGTATTAAATAAAAAAAACACTCATAGAATCTTGAGAACTATGAGTGTTTTTGTGAAGTACTTTGATGCTTAACATCAAAAAAACTTATGAATAAGCAGCCATTTCTTTAGCACGTTGAGCTGCTGGCGATGAATTGAGATACGCCAATGCTTCTTCTGTAGAGCCTTCTTTTTCAGGATTATACCAAGGACTAAAATAAGACACTTGTTGCAAAATTAACCAAATTGGATGTGGTAAATGTCCTGTCTTACTTTCTTTTGCCCACTGCAACCATATCCACGGTTTGAAAACGCTAGGCTTCTTGGCTGAAAATTGAGGATCTTGTCCCATAAAATATGCAGCACCATCAACCCAAAGTCCTAAAATTGCAGGTACAGCAACCAGCGACAAATAATATCTAGACAGATAATCTCCGCCTAGATGTTTATATAAATCAAAAGCCACACTGCGATGTTCAACTTCTTCTGCACCATGCCAACGCAATAAATCCAGCAATACAGGATCAGCACCAACCTTATCCCATGCTTTATTTTCTAAAACATAATTACCAAGCACACAAGTCATGTGTTCAATCGTCGCAACCAAACCTAGACGTAAGAGTAACCAACGTTTTTCCAATAACTTAGGAACTTTTAAACCCAGTGGCGCATCTGCCAATAACTGATCAAACAACATGTCCATGATCTTCATATTTCGATCAGTTTCAACATTGTGCGTCTTTAAATATTCATTAATCGCACTGCCATGAGCACGCGCATGCATGGCTTCTTGACGAATAAACATCTGCACATCTTCACGCAACTTTTCATCAGTCACAAGTGGCAATGCTTTATTATATAAACGGCAAAACCAGAACTCACCAGCTGGAAGAATTGTATTGATTTCATTGATAAAGTGACTCGCAAATGGCTGTCCAGGAATCCATTCGAGCGGTGTGTTTATCCAATCAAATTTCACTTTACGTGGGATCAAGCTATCTACTGTATGAGAGACTCGATGAGCCTTCCCAGTAAATTTACTCATAGATAAAATACCCATCATGACACTCCTACTAAAAACTGAATAAATCTGACTCATGTCGTGTCTGAACTACTTTTATCATTCAATATATGCCGTATCCTAACCAAGTCAACAGCATAAACTCACGTTCACTCACGAGATTAAAGAAGCCTAAATTTAAGTTATTAGATACCATTCTGATGAGTCATTGCATGCCAATATCTGTCTTTGGATGTCAATTTTAATGTGTTTCTTACAAATCAAATGCCAAAAAACTACGACATAAAAAACCACTCACTGCGAGTGGCTTTTATTACACTTAAAACGATTACTGTTTAATCACCAATACACGTTCTTCACACATATCTGCAATCGCATAGCGAATGCCTTCTCGCCCTAATCCACTATCCTTTACACCGCCATACGGCATATTGTCCACACGGAAAGTAGGCACATCATTGATGATTACACCACCGACATGAAGTTCGTCCCAAGCTTTCAGCATTTTAGCGAGATTTTGGGTATAGACACCAGCTTGTAATCCAAAACGACTTTGATTGACCAGATCAATCGCCTCATCAAATGTGGCATATTTTTCCAAAATAACGACAGGACCAAAGGCTTCATTTTGATAAACATCTGATGAGTCAGATACATTTTCTAGGACGGTTGCCTCTAGCATTGAACCAACTAAATGACCACCAGCAAGTACAGTTGCCCCCTGATTAGCCGCATCATCAATCCAACCTTTCAAGCGTTGTGCTTCTTTTTCTTTAATCATTGGTCCAATCACGGTATCTGCTAAATGTGGGTCAGCAGGTTTAAGCTGACTTGCACGAGCAACAAATTTTGCTTTCAATTCATCATATATAGCTTGATGTGCCAAAATACGCTGCACGCTAATACAAACCTGACCAGACTGGATAAATGACCCTGTGATCAATCGATCAAGTGCAGCATCAATATCGGTATCAGGTTCCACAATCACGGCTGCATTGCCACCTAATTCAAGTACAACTTTTTTGCGCCCTGCACGTGCTTTCATGTCCCAACCAACTTGATCAGAACCTGTAAAGCTCAATAATTTAAAGCGATCATCCGTAACAAATAGATCAGCACCTTCACGGTGACACGGCAAAATAGAAAATGCCCCAATTGGTAAATCTGTTTCTGCCAACACTTCCGCCATAATCAGTGCGCTCACAGGTGTCAAACTGGCGGGTTTAAGTACAAACGGGCAACCAGCAGCAATCGCTGGTGCAATTTTATGCGCTGTCAGATTGAGTGGAAAATTAAACGGGCTAATCAGTGATACAGCTCCTACAGGCACACGCTGTGTCATTCCACGATAAGCACCTGCCGTTTGCGTCACATCCAATGGCATCACTGAACCTTTATCAAGCTGTGTTACTGCATCCGATGCCAATTGGAACGTGCTGATCAGGCGCAAAACCTCGCCTTTTGCTGAAGTCAGGGATTTTCCACCCTCCAGAATGAGCACTTCAACCAATTCATCAAACCGCTCAGTAAAACGCTTAACACAATGCTGCAAAATTGCTTGTTTTTGATAGGTCTTGAGCTGAGCCATTGGTTTTTCAGCTTTTACAGCAGCAGCAATCGCTTGTTCGATAATTTCAGCATCAGCCAGAGCAACCTGCGTAAAAATCTGATGAGTAAATTTATCAGTGACATCCAACCATTGATTGGACGTCACAGGACGATTCGCCAGATATAAAGGAAATTGTTTAGGGAAATTTAAACTTGTTTTGGTCGTAGTCATGAGCATTGTTTTAAAAAATGAATATGAGCCATATCCTAGCTTATATTCACTTTTTAAATAAGACATGGAGCGTTGTCATTTTGAAAAATTAGTTTTTCAATATGCCCACACAAACAATTTTCTCTAAATTAAATCTCGCGTTCGGGCAACGTTCGCCATGTATAGAGCCAAATAAACGCCCCAATACCCATCATGATTGGCACAAGCTGTATAGCCAATTGCAATCCGATATAGTCTGATGCTAATCCAACAATCGACGGACTAATTGCATCTCCGAGCAAATGAATCAGCAAAATCGTGAACGCAAAGGCACGTACGCGAAGACTACTTGGCACACAGTTAGCAAGCATGGCATTAACAGGGCCGTTATAAAACCACAAGAAAAACTGAGCAAAAAACAGCATCACCACCGCAGCCATCGCATTATGTAAGGTCAATGCCAAAAGCCCAAAAATAGTTGCCAGTAGCATGGACCAACCTGACAATGCCATATAAGGCTGCCTTGTATGCTTTCTAAGATAATCAGCCAGATATCCACCAACTACTGTTCCTAGTAATCCGCCAACCACCGCAGACATGCCAACATAATGTCCAGAAGCCTCAATCGACATCCCCCGATGACGCTGCAAAAAAGTTGGAAACCAATCAGCCAAGGCACCTGCCGCAAATGTCACCACAGTATATCCAGCAACCACAAACATATATTCACGATTACGAAGCAGTAATCCTATTGCTTCACTCCATTTAGGCGGCGTTACATCAGCATCATTATCATAATGACCCCGACCAGGATCTCGAATCCAAAGCGCAAGGAGAGCCATTAAAATTCCGGGCAAACCACAAATTAAAAAAGCTGCACGCCAGCCGTACATTTGCCCAAACATACCGCCGAGAATAAAGCCCATCGCTGAGCCCACAGGGATCGCAACATAAAATATTGTCAGAATACGATTGCGGCGTTCAGGCGGAAAAAAATCGCTGAGCAATGCAGGTGCAAGCGTGGCATAAGCCGCCTCACCGACACCAACTAACGCGCGCGCCAACATAAATGTCCAAAAACCAGTAGCAAACGCCGCTAAAGCCGTTGCAACTGACCAAACCACCACTCCTGCAGCAATCAAGTATTTACGCGGAAAACGATCTGCCAAAGACCCAAACATGACGCTTGAGAGCATATACACTAAGACAAAACCAGTAATGGGTAAGCTCGTTTCAAAATCAGTGAGTTTTAAATCATGTTTAAATAAATCTTTAACCACACTCGGCACATAACGATCAAGATAGTTCAGCAAATTCATCATCGTCAGGACGAAAATGGCATAAAAAGCACCCTGAGTCGCTTTATTAACCTGCATGATTATTCCTTATGACTATAGTCTTACAAGAGCCAAAAAATTTACATCTGTTCAAAAGAACAATATTAATTTACACACTGCGTATTCCACATCTCATTCAGTGCTTGCACAAAATCTTGTGCAAACTGTTGAGCATCAAATAGCGGACTCGACCTTACTTGTTCACGAATTGTTGAACGTAATCTGGCTAATTCTTGGCGCTGCTCATCATCTGCATTCGCCCAATCAATGGCTTTTTGCACATATTCTTCTTCACTATATGTGACCCAATTAGCCAAACCAGCATTCTTTAATAACGCTTCCCCTTGCCTTCCCAGCATACTTGGCAAAGCAAGTGTTAATGTCGGCACACCCATCCATAACGCTTCTACAGTTGTCGTGCCGCCTGTATAAGGAAAAGTATCTAAGATGAAATCGACTTCAGAATGTGATGCTAAATAATCTTTACGATTCATTGCGCCAAACAAATCCACTCGCTCAAGATCAATACCTGCATCGATTAATCGAGACTGAAATATTTTTTTTGCTTCCACCTGAGCAAATTCTTTCACTTGGATGCGAAGTCGAGCATGTGGGCTCGCCGACAGTACCTGCGCCCAGCATTGCAGTATTTTTTGATTAATTTTTGGGAGCATTTGATAACACCCAATCACAATTTGTTGTTGCTGCAAACAAGGAAGTTTACTTACTTCAGGTGCATCTTCTGGGATTGAAAAACAATAACGCAGTTGAGGTAATCGCCAAATTTTTTCAACAAAAGTAGACTCTTCAGTCGCAGGAATACAAATCGGGTCAGCCAGCACATAATCGATACTCGACAATCCTGTTGAGGCAAAATAACCCAACCAACTGATTTGCAGTGGTGCTGGCTTCTTTGCAAAAACAGGTAAACGATTACCCGTAGTATGACCTGACAAATCAATCAAAATATCAACTCGATCACGTTTAATCTGTTCTATTAAACGTGCATCACTCCATGTATCGACTTGATGCCATGTATCAAAATGTGCCTTAAAACGTGTCGTATATTCATCTTGCTTACTCGTATTATGATAAGCAATCAGAACTAATTGTTCAGTGAGCTTCGGATCAACACAAATCTGCCCTAATACACTGTCTAAAAAATATCCTACTGGATGTTTCCACAAGTCAGCAGATACAAAACCAACGCGTAACGGTTTATGAATGTCTGGCTTTATCTGAACACCTACATTTGAAACAGAATCTTCGATGAGTCGTTGCTCATAACGGTGTAAATATTGTTTTTGATGTTCAAGATCAAGCGGATAACTAAATTGAAGTAAGTTAATCATGCCCGCTAGCAATAATATATTTTTAGGATCAATCAATAATCCTTCTTCAAATAACTGCTTTGCTTCCTCAAATCGCGCTTCGGCTCTAAAAATCTCAGCTAAATTAATTCTTGTTTGAATAGACTTGGAGTCAAGGGCAATTGCTTTCTGATAACTTTCTTTTGCCAAGGAGATTTCGCCGCAAAGATTTGAAGCAAATCCTAAATTTACATACGAATTATATGAAGGTGAAATCTGAACTGAACGCTGAAAATACCCTATCGCTTCCCTTTCCCGACGAAGTTTAAGCAATACCAAACCAATATTTGCAAGCATTCCAGCATCATTCGGAATCACACGACTAATTTCCTGCCACAGCAATA
>Ga0209023_10004825_pt1 | contig 15110 bp, 15 predicted proteins | sample LakOneMetagenome_FD_187468 | JGI IMG/M metagenome (GOLD analysis project Ga0209023, IMG submission 187468) | Freshwater and sediment microbial communities from Lake Erie, Canada (SPAdes) (version 2) | ecosystem: Environmental > Aquatic > Freshwater > Lentic | place: Lake Erie, Canada... | reverse complement strand
GCCGGCGCGGCCGGCGCCAGAAATCCGTGCGCACGATCCCTGCTACGCGCCGGCCCGTGCGCTGATCCTGTCGAACGGAGCCGTGTCCCTGTCGCTGGTGCAGAGAACGCTCGGGATCGGCTACACCCACGCCTCGCACCTCATCGATGCCATGGTCGGCGACATCGTGGTGCGCGACCGGCTCACGGGCGCCTTGTCCCTGCGCGGGACCTGACCCCGGCGTTACCGCTTCAGGCGCCCAGGCGCCGCGGGGCGCCTGTCAGGACGCCATCGAAGGGCGCCGGACCCTCGCCGATGACAATGCCTTCGTCGGTGATCTCGAAGAGGCGCAGCTGGCGGCTGTGGCGGGGGCCGCGCACCTTGATGACGCCGATCAGGGTGTGCATCTCGCATTGCGATTCCACATAGCGCTGGACGATGACGGCGTCGACCAGTACGCTGCTGCCGTTGGCGCTGAAGCGCAGCTCGTCGTAGCGGTCTTCCAGTTCGCTCGTCATCAGTAGCGTGACTCCCCTTGCGCGCAGCACCGCGACCATGCGGTAGAGCGACTCGCGGAAATCCTCGCGGTATTCCGGCGCAATCGCCATTTCGAAGCCGGACAGCGAGTCGAGCACGACGCGGGTGGCGCCGGTCCGGTCGATCATCTGGATCAGCTCGTGCAGCATCTCGTCGGTAGACAGGTCGAGCACGCTCACGCTCAGCATGCCCACCTGGCCCGACCGCACCAGGGCGTCGAGCTTGTCGTTGCTGACCTGGCCCGGGTCGCGTTCGAACACGGCGACCACGCCGGTCTCGCCACTGGCGGCGCCGGCGGCCAGGAATTCGGTGGCGAGGATGGTCTTGCCGCAACCGGTCGGCCCTCCCACCAGCACGGCGTAGCCTGCCGGGATGCCGCCGCCGAGCATCTCGTCGAGGCGGAGTACGCCGGTCGACAGCCGCGTCGCCGGCGCGCGGATGCCGGCGCCTTGCGCGTCCCGCGCCGGAAGGATACGCGGGAAGATCTCGATGCCGCCGCTGTCGATGCGGAAGGGATGCAGGCCGGCGCGCTGCTTCTGGCCGCGCATCTTGATCACCTGGATCTTGCGCGACATGGCACTGCGCTGCATGTGCTGGCTGAGCCAGATGATGCCGTCGGCCACCGTGAAGATCGGGTTGCGGTCGGCCTCGTTGCTGGTGTATTCGCCGATCAGGAAGCTGGTGGCCTTCCAGGTGGTCATGTGGGCCGCCAGCTTCTGCACGAAGGTCTGCAGGTCGGCCACCTCGGTCTGGGCGCCGCGCGCGCCTTCGATGAAGGAGCGGAAGGAGTCGATGAACACCAGCGCCGGCGCATGCGCGCGCACCGCGTCGAGGATCTGGGCCAGCACGGCGTCGTAGTCGCCCAGTTCGACCTGGGGCGCGAGGCTGATGAACTCGATCTCGCTGCCGACCTTGTCGACGTCGAAGAAACTGAATAGCTGCTGGTAGCGCAGCATCTTGACGGGCGGCTCGCCCATGGCGGTGAAGAACAGCGCCTTGCGGTCCGGCCGCGCCAGCGCGAACATGATTTGCTGGGCCAAGGTGGTCTTGCCGCTGCCAGGGGCGCCGCCGATGATGTTGAACGACAGCTCGGGCAGGCCGCCGCCGAGGATGGTGTCGAGCCCGGGCACGCCCGTCTCCAGCGTACGCAAAGCAAGTTTGTCGGTCATTCCCGTATTCTCCTATCTATTCTTCTCGGGCGCCATCCGGCGGAAAAGTCGTGCGCAGCAGGCGGGTGGCCAGGCTGGCGCCGATCAGGTCCGCAAGCTCGCCCGTGTAGTGGGCAAGCAGGACGCGGTTCACGGCCAGGATGTCGTCGGACGCGCGGCCGTCGAGGCAGTGCGCGAAACGGGCGAAGGCGGTCTGCGCCTGTCCGCCCTGCGGCAGCCAGGAGAAGGCATGCGCATGCTTGTCCAGGGTCCGCGCGAACAGCAAGGCGGTGCTCAAGGGCCCGAGCAAGAGGTCGAAGCGGGCAAACAGCGCGTGCCAGACCCGCAGCGCATCCGCCGCGCTCGCGTTGCCGCCGTCGGGGGCCATTCCCCGCGTGATCGATGCAAGCAGCTCGCTCGGTATGGACATGGTTTCGGTCAGACGCTGCGTGGCATGCGGAGGCGGGCAGCCATCCAGCCAGTGAAAGGATGTGTTTAGAACATCATTTTATCCTATTGATGCCCTGTCGTAAGCTTACCGCAGGGCAGGACCAGCACCACGCGCGTGCCCTGGCCGCGCGCACTCGCGACCTCCAGCGCGCCGCCGAGGGTCGCTGCCAGTTCTTCCAGCGCCATCAGGCCGTAGCTGCTGGACTTGCGCGGCGCGGCCGGATCGAAGCCGATGCCGTTGTCGGCGACCGCCATCTGGAGCCTGCCGTTCCGCAGGCCCAGGTGGACCCCGACCCGGCTCGCCAGCGAATGGCGGAATACATTGTTGAGGCTTTCCTGCAGCGCGCGGCAAACGGCCAGCACCTGCTCTTCGTCGAGCGCCAATGCGTCGACACCTTCGTCGGCGTCGAGGCGGCAGGCGATGCGGCTGTTGCGGGTGAACTTGCGTACCTCCAGGTCGAGCGTGGCCAGCAGGCCCAGTTCGAGGCCGGCCGGCCTCAGTTCGCCCAGTAGTTGCTTGACGGTGCGCAGCGTCACATCGACATTGTCGAGGGCGGCGCCAAGCCGCTCGTGCAGGCGATGGTGCCGGTCTGCCGTCGCCTGTTGCAGGGTGACGATGTCCATGCGCAAAACGAGCAGGTTCTGGCCCAGGGAATCGTGGATGTCGCGTGCGATGCGCTTGCGCTCGGCTTCCCGCCTGGCGTGCTGGTGGGCGAGGAGTTCGTGCAGGCGTTGTTCGGTGGCGCGCAGCGCGCTTTCGGCCTGTTCGCAGGACAGGATTTTTTCGACCAGGCCCTGGTTGACCAGCATTTGATCCTGGGTCAGGGAGCGTAGCGCTTCCTCCAGATCGGCCGTGACGCGCTCGGCCGCGCTGTCGGCGCGCTGCGTGCCGCGCGTCCCGGCGCGTTGGCTATGTGCTTGTGTACGCATGTCGATGACGGCTGGCGCCGCGTTGCGGTTGACGTGCAGGATGTCCTTATCGACATTAGGGACCTTGGGCCGGCAAGTCAAGGAAAAAGCGCGATGCGGCATTCCGGCCACAGCCGTGCCGGGTGCATGCGCCATGGCCGGCATCAGGCTCGGTCCATCGCTTCCTTCATCCGGCGCCAGCCCAGCGCTGCGGTGGCAAGCGGCAGGAAAGCGCCGGCAAACGCCATGCGCATGCCGCCGGCCGCGAACAGCATGCCCATGCCGGATGCTCCCGCCAGCATGCCCAGGTTGCGCGACAGGGCGAGCATGCCCGAGACCGCACCGCGCCGGTCGGGCGCGCAGGCGGCCATGACGGCGCTGCTGTTTGCCGCCTGGAACACGGCGTAGCCGGTGGTGAGCAGCGCCACGGGTACGAGGTAGCCTGCGATGCTTGCCGGGAGCAGCACCAGCAGCGCGCAAGCTGCCGCGGCGCAAGCCAGGCCGAACCGGGCGGCGGCGCGGGCGCCATGGCGGTCCACCGCGCGACCCGCCGGCGCCCCCGCCAGCGCTGCCGCCAGCGGGCCGCAAGCCATGGCCAGGCCGGTGGCTGCGCTGCCCAATCCCAGGCTGCGGGTAAGATGAAAGGGGCCGATGACCAAGATGGCCATCACGATCGCCGTCATCGACCCGTTCGCCAGCAGGGCGCCCCAGGGCAAGGCCGCCCTGGCGCCGGGTTGGCCGGCCGGGCCGGGACCGGCCGGCAGGCCGCGCCATGCGCAGGCGAAGGCGAGCGCACCGAGCGGCACCGGCGCCAGGAACAGGGCCGGCCAGCCGTAGCCGCCAAGCAGAATGCCGCCGATGGCCGGGCCGAGCGTGGTGCCTGCCGCGGAGACGGAGCCCAGCAGGCCGATCGTGCGGCCGCTGCGCCCGCCGGCCTCGGCCGCGAAGGGCAGGCTCAGGACCAGCATCGCGGCCGCCCCGGCGCCTTGCAGCGCGCGCGCCGCCACCAGCAGCGGCAGCGAGGGGGCGAGGGCGCAGGCGCCCGATGCCGCGCCGAACAGGACGATCCCGCCGAGCAGGACCCGGCGCCGGCCGACACGGTCACCGAGCCGGCCGGCCACCAGCGCCATCGCCGTGCTGGCCAGCAGGTAGGCCAGCACGATCCACTGGATGCGGGCGTAGGGCGCGCCGAAGTGCGCGGACAGGGCCGGCAGGCCGACGTTGGCGATGCTGGCGCCGAGCGCCCCCAGCAGGGTCGAGAGCAGCAGGGCGGCGAGCGCGAGGCGCCGGGAAGAAAAAGTGGTGTCCATGCCTCCACCTTATGCCGCATCGATGCATGGCGGAAGACGCATGGGTTGCACTGAATACCTGCACGCGGCGCCATGCATTAGAATCGGCGCATGGACCATCCCGACTTCAACCTGCTCCTCACCCTGGACGCCGTGCTCACCGAGGGCAGCGTGGCCGGCGCCGCGCGCCGCCTGGGCCTGAGCGCCTCGGCCATGAGCCGCGCGCTGGCGCGCCTGCGCGAAACCACGGGCGATCCGCTGCTGGTGCGGGCCGGGCGCGGGCTGGTGCCGACGCCGCGTGCGCTCGCACTGCGCGAACCCGTGCACCGGCTGGTGGAAGAAGCGCAGGCGGCCTTGCGTCCGGCCGTGGCGCTCGACCTGTCGACACTGGTCCGCACGTTCACGCTGCGCACGCGCGAAGGCTTCGTCGAGAACGTCGGCGCCGCCCTGGTCGCACGCGTAAAGGAAGAGGCGCCCGGCGTGCGCCTGCACTTCCTGCCCAAAACGGACCGCGACAGCACCTTGCTGCGCGAAGGCGTGGTCGACCTCGAAACCGGCATCGTCGGCAAGGAGGCCAGTCCCGAAGTGCGCACCCGCGCGCTGTTCCGCGACCGCTTCGTCGGCGTAGTGCGCGCAACTCACCCCCTGGCGCGCGGCCGGATGACGCTGGCGCGCTACCTGGCGGCCGGCCACGTGCTGGTGGCGCGCCAGGGCGGAAAGAGGGCGCCGGTAGACGAAGCCCTGCAGGCGGCCGGCGCCGAGCGTCGCATCGCCGCCACGACCGGCAGCTTCGCCGCCGCACTCGCCCTGGCGCGCGCGAGCGAGCTGGTCGCCACGGTACCGGAGCGCCAGACCGGCATCCTGCGCGACGGCATGCACAGTTTTGCATTGCCGCTCGAGGTGCCGCCGCTGACGGTATCGATGCTCTGGCATCCGCGCATGGATGCCGATCCTGCCCACCGCTGGCTGCGTGGCGTGGTGCTGGACGCTTGCGCCTGACTAGCTGATTCCGGCAGCGTGCGACAGGTTACGCCGCGCCTGTGCGTCGAAGGGGAGAATCGGGGTCAGGTCTGACATTCGGACATGAACTCGGCTGTTACGGCGAAATATGGATGAGCTCGTGGCTAAATGTCAGACCTGACCCCGGTGTTTGTGGATGCCGATCCCGCCCACCGCTGGCTGCGGAGAATCGGGGTCAGGTCTGACATTCGGACACGAACTTGGCTGTTACGGCGAAATATGGATGAGCTCGTGTCTAAATGTCAGACCTGACCCCGGTGTTTGTGGATGCCGATCCCGCCCACCGCTGGCTGCGTGGCGTGGGGTTGGACGCTTGCGCCTGACTAGCTGATTCCGGCAGCGTGCGACAGGTTACGCCGCGCCTGCGCTTCGAAGCGTGCGTGCATCGTGTCCATGGCGTAGATGCGCTCGCGCGCGAGGAAGCCACGCAGGACCTCGGGCCGCTTTGCGGCGAAAACGTCAAGCGGGACCCAGCTGTACTCTGCGCAGATCTGCGCTTCGTACTCGGCAAAGCGTGGTTCGGGCGCACCCAGGATGGCGAGGTCGATGTCGAGCAGCAGCGCAACATCCGGCGAGGAGGGCGGGGCGTCAAGCGCGCCATGGCAGGTCGCCATGATGAGGTCGATGATCCGCTTGCGCACATCCGCTGCGGCGCCTGCCCCGAGCAGCGCCCGCTCGGCCCATTGCGCCGACTGCGCTTCATTGTCGTGGGCGCGCACGTCGTAGACGGCGTCGTGGAACCAGAGCGCGATGATCACTTCCGCCGGACGCGCCATCTGCTCGCGCAGCACCTCGGCGAGGGCCAGGCATTCGCCGAGGTGCTGCAAGGTGTGATAGTGCCGCTGCGGCTCGGACCACGCCGTCAGCAGCTGGGCGTGCAGGCCCGTCGGGGCGACGAGGCCCAGCGCACGCCACGCCGCGATCCAGCCCTCCTCCGTGCAGGGATCCATCATATGACCTTCAGCCGCGCGATGAGCGCAGCGCGCAGGCCGGCGCTGGACGCGTCCGACGCCCCGCTCACGTAGCCGCGCGCAAAGGACGCATCGTGCGCATGCCCGCTGTTCTCCAGCACCGGCAGCAGCCTGGCCGCGACCGCCAGGTCGTTCAGGTGACCGAGACGGTCCTGCAGCGCGGACAGCGATTTCACATAGGCCTTCACCTCCTTTGCCGGCAGCAGGTCGCGGAAGAACTCGGCCGCATAGCGCGCCTTCTTGGCCGCGATGCGCACCTTGTGACGGGCCGGCGCATCCTGCTCGTCGAGCGCTTCGATGCGCTTGCGCAGGCGCTTCTGGGCCTTGCGCACCAGCGGCACCAGGCCGTCCAGGGCCGCCTTGGCCAGCGGATCGTCCTTCGCCAGGCCGGAGGCTGGACGCCATTGGCGGCCGCGCAGCCAGCCCTTCAACTGCAGCATGAGTTGCGTGTAGCGCGGCGCGTGCAGGGTCGGCAGCATGGCCTTGTGCAGGGTGCGCGCACGCTCCTTCGCCGCCGCTTGCAGGGCTTGCGTATGGATGGCGTGGATCGCCGGCAGCGTGGTCTCGGCCAGCACGTCCCAGTCGCGCGTCGCGCCCAGTTCTCCGGACAGCCAATCGAGGCCTTCCTTCAGCTCGGCCGGCAGCGGCGCGATGTCGCGAACCATGTCGAACAGGGCGCGCAGGCGGCGCAAGCCGACCCGCATCTGGTGCAGGCTCTCGACGCTTTGCACCAGCACGCCCGGCACATTCGCTTCGATCTGCGCGATGCAGCTCAGGCCGATCGACAGCAAGGCGTCTTCCATGCGCATCGTGCGCTTCAGGCGCACCTTGCTCGCCTTGACCGGCGCCGGCGCCCCGGCCTGCAGCAGCGCATAGCCGCGCGCCGCCTTGTTCTCGATGGCGACTTCCAGTGGAATATCCCGGTGCAGCGCCAGCGCCAGTTCGAACAGGCGGGTCGGGCTGCCGCGCTTGAGCTCCAGTGCGAGTTCGCCGACGTCGACGCTGTGTCCGTTGGCGTCGATGCTGCCGCTGTCGAGCGCGCATTCGACCAGCTGGCCGCCCAGGCTGATCTCCCAGGTGGTGCGCTGGGTGGTGCTGGTGAACACCGGCTGCAGCTGCCCGGTGATCGCCGGGGAACGCAGCACGTCGCGCAGGCGCTGCGGCTTGACCTGGCGCGCCAGCTCGGCGGGGTTGGGCTGCGGGCCGTCGAGGCTGGATTCCCACTCGCCGCGCTCGTGCAGCGTGGGCGAGCCGGCGCTTGCCGTCCTGACGGTCTGGATCCACGCATCGCCGTCGCGCCGCACGCGCAAGGCGAGGCCGGCGCGCCACAGGTCGAGCGCCGGGGTGTCGTAATAGGTGTCGGTGAGTTCGTGCTCGCGGTGACTGGCCTCGGGCAGGCTGGCGAGCAGGGGATGCTCGCGCATGCGCGCCACGTCGGACGCCGCGATCCTGAGTGTAAGCTCGGTTTCCATCGTCTATCCTTGGTCTGTTTGTCGGGAATGTGAACCCATCTTACCCAGACCCGGCCGGAAACCGCCGCGTTCATTACATCAGGATGACATCGTACTGTTCTTGATGGTAACCCTTCTCCACCTGCAGCGAAATCCGCTTGCCGATGAAGTCCCCCAGCATGGCCAGGTGCTGCGATTCCTCTTCCAGGAACAGGTCGATCACTTCCTGCGAGGCGACGATGCGGAACTCGCGCGGATTGAACTGCTTGGCCTCGCGCAGCAGTTCGCGCAGGATCTCGTAGCAGATCGTGCGCGAGGTCTTGACTTGCCCCTTGCCGCTGCAGGCCGGGCAGGGCTCGCACAGGATGTGGGCCAGCGACTCGCGCGTGCGCTTGCGGGTCATCTCCACCAGGCCGAGCGCCGAGAAGCCGCTCACCGACACCTTGGTGCGGTCGCGCGCCAGGGTTTTTTTCAGTTCGGCGAGCACGGCATTGCGGTGCTCGTTGTTCTCCATGTCGATGAAGTCGAGGATGATGATGCCGCCCAGGTTCCGGAGGCGCAGCTGGCGCGCGATGGCGTGCGCCGCTTCCAGGTTAGTCTTGAAAATCGTGTCGGCGAAGTTGCGCCCGCCGACGTAGCCGCCGGTGTTGACGTCGATGGTAGTCATCGCCTCGGTCTGGTCGACGATCAGGTAGCCGCCGCTTTTCAGGTCCACGCGGCGGCCCAGCGCGCGCAGGATTTCTTCCTCGACGCCGTACAGGTCGAACAGCGGCCGCTCGCCGGTGTAGTGGGTCAGGCGCGACTGCACGCTCGGGGTGTAGACCTGCGCGAACTCGACCAGCATATTGTAGTTCTCGCGCGAGTCGATCTGGATGGTCGCGGTCTCGTCGTGCACGAAGTCGCGCAGCACGCGCTGGGCCAGGTTCAGGTCCTGGTAGAGCAGGGAAGTGGGTGGGCGGGTGCGCGCGCCCTGCACGATGGCGCCCCAGGTCTTGCGCAGGTAGTCGACGTCGGCCGCCAGGTCGGTGTCCGAGGCTTCCTCGGCCTGGGTGCGCACGATGTAGCCGCCCTTGCCGTCCTTCGGCAGCAAATTTTGCAGGCGGGTGCGGAGCAGTTCGCGGTCGGCTTCCTTTTCGATTTTCTGCGAGATGCCGATGTGCTGGTCCTGCGGCAGGTAGACCAGCATGCGGCCGGCGATCGAGATCTGGGTCGACAGGCGTGCGCCCTTGGTGCCGATCGGGTCCTTGATGACCTGCACGGTCAGCACCTGGCCGTCGAACAGCAGCTTTTCGATCGGGGTGGGCGGGGTAGTGGCGCCTTCGTGGCTGCGCGCTTCCCAGATGTCGGCCACGTGCAGGAAGGCCGCGCGTTCCAGGCCGATGTCGATGAAGGCCGACTGCATGCCCGGCAGGACGCGCACGACCTTGCCGAGGTAGACGTTCCCCGCCAACCCGCGCGTCAGGGTGCGCTCGATGTGCAGCTCCTGGACCGCGCCCTGCAGGACCAGCGCCACGCGCGTTTCCTGCGGGGTGATGTTGATGAGGATGTCTTCGTTCATGGCCGGCCGTGCAGTATTGTTCAGAGCGACATCATACACGGGCGGGTAGTTCGTAGGGTGGTCGGGTCCTCCCGGCCGCGCGTTCAAATCACGCGTGCGTTGTGACACATCGGCCGGTTGAACGCGCGGACGGCAGAGCCGTCCACCCTACACAGGATAGCCGGCTTTACGGAGGAGGTTGGCCGTTTCGAAAAGGGGCAGGCCCATGATGCCGGAATGGCTGCCCTCGATATGCTCGACGAACAGCGCCGCCAGCCCCTGGATGCCGTAGCCGCCCGCCTTGTCGTAGGGTTCGGGCGTGGCGCAGTAGGCCTTGATCTGCGCCGCAGTCAGGGCGGCGAAGCGCACATCGGACACCTGGGTGATCTGCTCGGCCACGCGCTCGGCGTGGATCGCGACCGAGGTCAGCACCTGGTGGGTGCGGCCCGAGAGGCGCTCGAGCATGGCGGTGGCTTCGTGGAGGTCGGCAGGTTTGCCGAGGATCTCGCCGTCGATGGTGACGGTGGTGTCGGCGGTCAGGATCGGGCGCAGCGGCTGGCGGCGCTGCTGCAGGATGTTCCAGGCGAACGCGCCTTTTTCCTTCGCCACCCGGGCCACGTAGACCAGCGGGTCTTCGCCCGGCAGCACGTCTTCGCTCACGTCGGGGGCGCCGCGCGCCGGGTCGCTGCGCAGCATCAGCAATTCGAAGTCGACGCCGACCTGGCGCAGCAGTTCGCGCCTGCGCGGGCTCTTGGAGGCGAGGTAGATTTTCTTGTCGGTGAGTTTCATTGAGCGCAGGCGCCGGTTCAGACGCGATGGTACGGGTGGTTCTGGGTGATCGACCAGGCACGGTACAACTGTTCCGCAAGCATGACGCGCACGATTCCGTGTGGCAGCGTCATGCTCGAGATGCGGATCATGCCCTCGGCCCTGGCCTTCAGCGCCGGGTCGAGTCCGTCGGCGCCGCCGATCAGGAAGGCGGTGTCGCGCCCGTCCTGCTGCCAGGATTCCAGCATCTGCGACAGTCCGACGCTGGTCAGGTCCTTGCCGCGCTCGTCCAGCGCGATGATGCGTACGCCTTTCGGCAGCACGGCCTCGATGCGCTCGCGCTCGAGCGCCATGGCGGTCGCGGCGGTCTTGCTGCCGGAGCGCTCGACCGGCTTGATTTCCTTGAGCACGATGCGCAGCTCGGGTGGCATGCGCTTGGTGTACTCGCCGAAGCCGGACTCGATCCAGGCCGGCATCTTGTGCCCGACCGCGGCAATGATCAGCTGCATGTAGAAATTACTCTGCTGCCTTCTTCACGCGACGGATCACTTTTTTCACCGGCTCGGCGTCCGCCGGGGCTGCCTTCGGGGTGCGCTTCGGCGGCTTGGCCTTGGTCGCCTCGACGGCGGCGATCTCGGTCTTGCTCGGTGCGACCTTCACGGTCTTGCCGGTCGGGACCTTTTTCGCAGCAGGCTTCTTGGCGGCGGTGGTCGCGGTCGCCGACTTCTTGGCGGCCGGCTTGCGCTCCTTGACCGGCTGGGCTTCCGGCTCGTCCTTGTTGGCGGCCAGGTGCTTGGACTTGACCTTCGACTCGGAAGCCTCCGCCGCTTCCGGCGTCGACTTGCGCTTGGCCGCGCCCAGCTTGACCGGCTTGTCGCCCCAGATTTCCTCCAGGCGGTAGTACTGGCGGATGGCCGGCTGCATGATGTGGACGATCATGTCGCCCAGGTCGACCAGCACCCATTCACCGGTGTCTTCGCCTTCCATGCCGACCACGTCGCCGCCTGCTGCCTTGACCTTGTCGCGCACCGATGCGGCCAGCGCCTTGGTCTGGCGGTTCGAGGTGCCCGAGACGACCGCGATGCGGTCGAACAGGCTGGTCAGGTGCGTCGTGTCGAACAGGACGATTTCCTGGCCCTTGACGTCTTCGAGGGCGTCAACGACGAGGGTCTGCAGTTTCTTGATATCCATTAGCTTTTATATAAGTTATGTTGTTGAATATAGTCTAGCACTCCGCGCGGAACGAGCGCGCTTAGGTCTGCGCTGGAACTCGATCCCTCACCGAGGGCGTTTCTAATTTGGGTAGCGGAAATATCCACCGCCAGTGTATGCGCCAAGCATACCTTGCCCTGCGCACTGGCGCGTACTTCCTCGGGCGTCGCCAGCCGCCGCGCGATCTCGTGCGCAACCGCCGGCGGCAAGCGGTCCTGCTCCAGCGCGTAGCCGGGTCGCGCCGCCACGCCGAGGTTGCACAAGGAAAACAAATCCTGCCAGTTGCGCCAGGTGTCGAGCTTTTGCAACTGGTCGGCGCCCATCAGGAAGACGATCGATGCCTCGAAGCCCAGTTCTTCCCGCAGGCCGCGCAGGGTCTCGACCGTGTAGGTCGGGCTGCCCCGGTCGATTTCCCGGGTATCGATCAGGACATCGAAGGACTGGCCGGCAAACGCCAGCTCGAGCATGCGCAGCCGCTGCGCATCGCTGGCCTGCAGGCTGGCCTTCTGCCAGGGCAGGGCCGGCAGGATGCGCAACTGGTCCGGGTGCAGCAGGCCGGCAAACAGCGCGGCCAGCGCGACGTGGCCGTGGTGTACCGGGTCGAAGCTCCCACCCAGCAGGGCAACGCAGCGGGTCACGAAGCCAGCCAGTCCCGGTGCGGGAGAAAGTCGGCATACAGCGCCGCCTCCGGGCTGCCCGTTTCCGGGTGCCAGTCGTAGCGCCATTTCACGATCGGCGGCATCGACATCAGGATCGCTTCGGTCCGTCCGCCCGACTGCAGGCCGAACAGGGTGCCGCGGTCCCACACCAGGTTGAACTCGACGTAGCGGCCGCGCCGGTAGGCCTGGAAATCGCGCTCGCGCTCGCCGTAAGGCTGGTCCTTGCGCGCCTTCACGATCGGCAGGTAGGCGTCGAGGAAGCCGCTGCCCACCTCCCGCACCATGGCGAAGGAGGCATCGAAACCGAGTTCGTTGAAGTCGTCGAAGAAGATGCCGCCGACGCCGCGCGCTTCCTTGCGGTGCTTCAGGTAGAAATACTCGTCGCACCACTTCTTGAAGCGCGGGTGCAGCCCGTCGCCGTAGGGCGCCAGGGCGTCGTGGCAGACCTGGTGGAAGTGGCGTGCGTCTTGCGCATTGCCGTAATAAGGCGTCAGGTCCATGCCGCCGCCGAACCACCAGACCGGTTCCTTGCCTTGCGCCGTGGCTTCGAAGAAGCGCACGTTCATGTGCACGGTCGGCGCGTAGGGGTTACGCGGATGCAGCACCAGCGACACGCCCATCGCTTCCCAGGCGCGGCCCGCCAGTTCGGGGCGGGCAGCCATCGCCGACGGCGGCAGGCTCGCGCCCGTCACGTGCGAGAAGTTCACGCCGCCGCGCTCGAACACATTGCCTTCCTCGATCAGGCGCGAAATGCCGCCGCCGCCTTCCGGGCGCTCCCAGGTGTCACGCAGGAAGGGCTTGCCGTCGACGTCTTCGAGGGCCTGCACGATGCGCGACTGGAGCTCGAGCAGCCAGGCCTTGATGGCGGTAGGGTTGGGCGTGGACATGCGCTTGCTTATTTCAGGCCGCGCCAGCCGATGTCGCGGCGGTATTGCGCGCCGTTGAAGTGGATCTTCTCGACGGTCTCGTAGGCCTGCTTCTGCGCCATCTTGACGCTGTCGCCCAGGCCCACCACGCACAGCACGCGTCCGCCGCTGGTCTGCAGCGAGCCGCCGACCTGCTGGGTGCCGGCGTGGAAGGTCACGCATTCCGGCGTTTCGGGCGGGATGCCGTCGATGACGTCGCCCTTGCGCGGGCTGTCGGGATAGCCGCTTGCCGCCATCACGACACCCACCGCGGTGCGGCGGTCCCATTCCAGCTCGACGGCGTCCAGGGTGCCGTTGCAGGCGTGGTCCAGCACGGTCAGGTAGTCGCTTTTCAGGCGCATCATGATCGGCTGGGTTTCCGGGTCGCCCATGCGGCAGTTGAATTCCAGGGTGCGCGGATTGCCCTCGCTATCGATCATCAGGCCGGCGTACAGGAAGCCGGTGAACACGATGCCGTCCTTGGCCATGCCCTGGATGGTCGGGTTGATGATCTCGCGCATCACGCGTGCGTGCATCGACGGGGTCACGATCGGGGCGGGCGAGTAGGCGCCCATGCCGCCGGTGTTCGGGCCTTCGTCGTTGTCCTTCAGGCGCTTGTGGTCCTGGCTGGTCGCCAGCGGCAGCACGTTCTTGCCGTCGCACATGACGATGAAGCTGGCTTCTTCCCCTGCCAGGAATTCCTCGATCACGATGCGCGCGCCGGCGTCGCCGAAGGCGTTATCGGACAGCATGTGGTCGACGGCAGCATGCGCTTCCTCGAGCGACATGGCCACCACCACGCCCTTGCCGGCCGCCAGGCCGTCTGCCTTGATGACGATCGGCGCGCCGTTGGCGTCGACGTAGGCGTGGGCTTGCGCCGCATCCGAGAAACTCCGGTACTTCGCGGTCGGGATGCCGTGGCGCTCCATGAAGGCCTTGGCGAAGTCCTTCGAGCTTTCCAGCTGCGCCGCTTCCTTCGTCGGTCCGAAGATCTTCAAGCCACGCGAGCGGAACAGATTGACGATGCCGGCGGCCAGCGGCGCTTCCGGACCCACCAGGGTCAGGGCGACGCCTTCGGCCACCACGAAGTCGGCCAGCGCCGCGGGATCGGTGATCTCCAGGTTCACCAGGCGCGGGTCCAGCGCGGTGCCGCCGTTGCCGGGAGCGACGAAAATGGTCTGGACGCGTTCCGATTGGGCGAGTTTCCAGGACAGGGCGTGTTCACGGCCGCCGGAGCCGACTACGAGGATTTTCATAAGGTGCTTGCTTTTCCGCTTACTCTTCGATGATCGCGTTGGTGTAGACGTCCTGGACGTCGTCCAGGTTTTCCAGCGCATCGAGGATCTTCTGCATCTTGGCGGCGTCTTCCCCGGTGAGCACGGTTTCGTTGTCCGGCTTCATCAGGACGTCCGATACCTCGGCCTTGAAGCCGGCCTTTTCCAGCGCTTCCTTCACGCCGGCGTAGGCGAACGGGTCGCACAGCACTTCGAAGCCGCCTTCCTCGTCCTGCACCACGTCGTCGGCGCCGGCTTCCAGGGCCGCTTCCATCAGCTTGTCTTCATTCACGCCCGGCGCGAACTGGAACTGGCCGACGTGCTTGAACATGAAGGCCACCGAACCCTCGGTGCCCATATTGCCGCCGTACTTGTTGAAGGCGTGGCGCACTTCGGCCACGGTACGCACGCGGTTGTCGGTCAGGCAGTCGACGATGATCGCCGCGCCGCCGATGCCGTAGCCTTCGTAGCGGATTTCTTCATAGTTGACGCCTTCGAGCTCGCCGGCGCCGCGCTGGATCGCGCGGGTGACGTTATCCTTCGGCATGTTCGCATCCGCCGCCTTTTCCACTGCGAGGCGCAGGCGCGGATTCGAAGCGATGTCGCTGCCGCCCATGCGCGCAGCAACGGTGATTTCCTTGATCAGGCGCGTCCAGATCTTGCCGCGCTTGGCGTCCGTGGCAGCTTTCTTATGCTTGATGTTGGCCCATTTGCTGTGTCCAGCCATGTCGAGAATTCCCCAGTTGGTATGCAAGAGTGGCCGACATTCTAACATAGGCCCCCCTTGCAAAATCGCGGTCACAGCAGCGTGACATGTCACGGAAACAACAGTCGCGTGCCCCAGGCGACCATGCCCAGGCCGGCCAGGCAAGACACCAGCGTGCCGTCCTGCAGCCGCAGCTCGGCCAGCAGCAGCAGGCCTACCGCCGCGACCATGCCGGGGTTGCCGGGCCCGCCCGCCAGGGGCAGCAGGACGATCAGCCAGTAGCATCCCAGCACGG